>Ga0123336_10003494_pt1 | contig 13081 bp, 14 predicted proteins | sample SSSSmetaG_FD_96466 | JGI IMG/M metagenome (GOLD analysis project Ga0123336, IMG submission 96466) | Glacier valley bacterial and archeal communities from Borup Fiord, Nunavut, Canada, to study Microbial Dark Matter (Phase II) - ​SSSS metaG | ecosystem: Environmental > Aquatic > Freshwater > Ice... | reverse complement strand
TGCCCTGTCTTTCTGTTTGTATACGCCTTCGAACTGGTCACCGATCAGAACAGCCGAGACGGCATTATAAGCGAAAATGTTCTGAGAAAAAAGTGTCGTAGAGAAGTTTGCCGGTCAGCACGACAGCGAAAAGGCAAACAATTGCATTCTTCAGATGAAGGACGCCGTCATTGCCGATGTCAGGCATGGCGATCAGCCCGGCGGTCAGCAGGATCAGAAGCGCGAGCCGTACGAAAAACCGACCGATTTTGCGCTGCATAGCTGTCTGCTTTCTATCTGTCGTCTGCCTGCTCGCATCTGCATCTGATATACGTTTGCCCTTTTTAGACGGATACTTTCAGTACACGCAATATGCCATCCCCGGAACCATTAACTTTCCGTACCTGAACCAATTATCGTGTCATGTCTACACTGGCTCGTCGACATATTGTACCATTTTTGAGATTTCGTCTTCGGCGAGGCGACGGTGCTCGACCTTTTCATCGGAAACGACTTTGCCGTCCTTAAATCGAATGATACGCTCGGCATGTTCGGCGATGTCCGGCTCATGTGTAACGACGACGACGGTTTTGCCTTCACGATGCAGTTTCTGGAAAATCGCCATGATCTCCTCGGAAGTGCGTGTATCGAGGTTGCCGGTGGGTTCGTCGCCAAAGATGATCGGTGGGTCGTTGACGAGTGCTCGGGCGATTGCAACGCGCTGCTGCTGACCTCCCGAAAGTTCGTTCGGCTTATGGTCGAGCCTGTCTCCCAGCCCGACGATTTCCAGCGCGTTTGTTGCAATCTGGACACGATTCTTCGAGTTGCTGTAGAGCAGTGGCAGTTCGACATTTCGCAGCGCGCTCGTCCGTGCCAGCAGGTTGAATGTCTGGAAGACGAAGCCGATCTTGCGGTTCCGTATCTCGGCAAGTTGGTTGTCGCTTAAACCCGCGACTTCGATTCCATCGAGGCGGTACGAGCCTTTTGTCGGCTTGTCGAGGCAGCCGATCATGTTCATAAAAGTCGATTTGCCTGAGCCGGATGGTCCCATGATGGCGACGAACTCACCGCGCTCAATCGTCACTGAGACGCCTCGGAGGGCTCGCACTTCCATTTTGCCCATTTTATATATTTTATAGGCATCCAGCACCTCGATCATCGTATTCGACGCATTCGGCGTGCTCTTCGACGAGTTTTGCAGACTGTTCGGCGTAGCATTCAGCGTATTCGACATAAACGTGCGCACTCCTCGACAATTGATCGGATGATTCGATTACTCTGGTTACTGACGAACACGGCGCCTCCCGCGTTTCGCTGTTCGAGAACCGATCTCCCTCACTGACGACATAGGGTGCAGCGAGGGGGATCGGAAATGTGCTGCTTAACCCTTGGCGCGCTTTTCGAGACCAACGAAGAACTGCTGCATTGCCTGCTTCACCATCGGGCGTGCCATCGCCATCGGGAAGGAATCGCCATTCAGCGGATTGTAGCCGTGAGCGGGCGGATCGGGGAATTTGCTCATATCGAAGCCGCCGCCTGCACCGCCACGACCGCCACCTGCGCCACGCGCCTTCTTCCATTTTTCGGAAGGCGCTTCGATCAGTGTCAACGCCTTGATCTGCTTGACCGTCAGAAGATTGCCGATTTTCTTGTTGAGCGCGCTCGCCTCATCGTCGGTCAGTTCGGCTTTGTTCTTGACGGGATTCAGAAGAGCGAGCAATTTGGTGGACTGAGCTTTATCGAGCCCGTTCGATGCGTCCTCATTCAACTTGCTGATCTTGCCGATCTGATCGCCCAGTGTGGTAAGCTTTTTGTGCTGCTCATTGTATTTGCCCCACGCTTTGAACTTCGCCATCAATGCCGGAGAAGGAGGACCCCCCTGCGCTTTCACGGAAGGCATTCCCACCGTCAGTACGCCAACGACAAGCGCCGCCGCAAAAATGCTGTTTCTGAAACTGCTCCAAGTCATGATTTCTGCTCCTTTGTAGGTTGTGCGGATGCCTTCTGGGACACACCGCGATTGTCTCGAATCGGCACTGACAGTTTACTCGTACCACCTTTGCCCGGTGTATCCGCCACGACACCCAGGTTAATGCAGGGTATATATTCTCCCCATCCTTACGAAGGAGGGGGTTGGGAGGTGGTGAGTCGCTGTCTATTCGTAGCGCAATGCCTCGATCGGATCGAGTTTCGATGCTTTCAAAGCGGGATAAAATCCGAAGAAAATGCCGATCAATGCTGAGAAGCCAAATGAGACGAAGATCGGCGTCGTGCTGAGCGCGATTTCCCAGTCGGGCTTGATTTTGGGCAGTCCATAAAGCGTGAATAGCACACCGAGAAGTACACCCAGTAATCCGCCGATCAGCGACAGGAAGAGCGCCTCCATAAGGAACTGGGCCAGAATATTGCTGCGTTTCGCGCCGATCGCCTTGCGTACACCGATTTCACGGGTACGCTCTGTGACCGAAACGAGCATGATGTTCATGATGCCGATGCCGCCCACGATCAGCGCGACCGCCGCCAGACAGTTGATCAACTGCTCGAAGTCGCTCGCCTGCTCGCTGCTGTTCTGTGCCGCCGTCGCATTGTTGAAAATGATCACATCTTTGGGCTTGTTCAGACCGATTTTGTGCCGCTTGCGCAGTATGTCATCGACCTCCTCCTGCGCTTTTGACATCTGCGACTCGCTCTTGCCCTGCACACTCATCGAACTGAGCACGTTTTCCGAGCCGAATAGACGACGCAGCGCCGTGCCGATCGGAACATAGACACGGTCGTCCTCATTAATGAATCCGCCGCCGCCGCGCTCGTCGAACACGCCTAGAATCTTAAAATTCTGACCCTTGATATAGACTTTCTGCCCGACGCACGAGCCCGAGCCGAACAAATCTTTGTAGACCGAGTGCCCGAGCACGCAGACGGTGCGTTTCGAGCTGTTGTCCTGCTCGCTGAAGTATTTGCCTTCGCTCAGCGTGAAACGGCGTATCGTAGGATAAGCCGCGCCCGTGCCATAAACCTGAGTGTTGGTGTTCTTGTTCCCGTTTTTGACCTGCTGGAAGCCGCTCTTCTCCGGCGAAACATTCCTCACAGACGCACAGACACGCTTGATTGCGGCAGCATCTTCGAGACGCAGAGTATTTACGGAGCCGAAACTGACCCCGCCCTTGCCCTGTCTGCCGGGAATTACAGTGAGTGTCGTCGTGCCGAACTTCTCGAACCGCCTGATCGCCGCTTCTTTGGAGCCCTGCCCCAGCGCGACGGCGACGATCACCGCCGCTACGCCGAAGATCACGCCGAGCATCGTCAAAAACGAGCGCAGTTTATTGGTTGCGAGACCACGCAGAGCCGATGTTAAGCCAACAAACATTGTCGCGCTCCTTTCAGATCGCCGATCATTTTGCTGTCAGATTCTTGCGAGGTCACTTTTTCGCGGGACCCTTCCCGCCGCCGCCGAACGGACTGCCTCCGCTGACAGCAGGTTCAATCACCTGCGTCACGATCATATCACCTTCTTTGAGACCTTCGGTGATCTCAGTCGTGTCGTTGCCTTCGAGTCCGATTTGCACGATCGTTTTCTTCGGCTTGACCTCCACGAGAACGTTCGGGTCCGGTTCGCTGTCTTTGTCTGCGGGAGCGACCTTGCCGCCGGTCACGACATCGACATAATGATTGTTTTCGGCATCCGATTTCAACGCCTCGTTCGGCACACAGACGACGTCTTCTTTTTTCTTGACGATGAACTCGCAGGTGGCATTCATGCCGGGCTTGAGGATGCGATACTTGGCGTCGCTGTTGTCTACTTCGACCCGCACGTGTATCGTCGTGATATTCTGATCGACGACCGCCTGCGGATCGACTTTGATTACCGTGCCTTCGAACGGAGTGGAGTTGTAAGCATCGAATGTGATATCGACTTTCTGTTTCTCTTCGACGCCCCCGACATCGGTCTCATCGACCTGAACATCGACGTACATTCGGGTCGTATCGCCCATCTGCACGATGCTCGTTCCGCTCGAGTTGAAGGAGACGCCCGACGTAATCAGTGTGCCTTCCTCGACATATTTCTTGAGGATCACACCATCGCTCGGCGCAACGACCTGTGTCTGATCCAACTGAGACTTGGCATTGATCAATCCGGCTTGAGAACGGGCGCCGGAAGCCTGCGCCTGTAGAATCTGACTCTCGCGAATCCCGTTATTGATCCCACCCGCTTCGGCTTCGTGCAGCTTCGCTTCGGACGATTTTACGTTCGCGACCGACTGATCATAGTCGGCTTTAGCCGCAAGCGCAGCCTGCTGCCGCAGGCTCACTTCGACGCGGTTGGCTTCAGCGGTGCGCACCTCCGCCTGCACCTGCCGGATACGCGCATTCTGCGATTTGATGTCGGAGTCGAGCTCCGGCTTGATCGTATCGACCTTCTCCTGCGCGTTGGCGACATTCGCCTCGGCGACATCGTAGGTCGCCTGCGCGGTATCGACCTGCGACTGCGCGACGAAGCCCTTTTCGAGCAGTTTCTGCTGGCGATCAAGCTGCGCCTTCGCGTTCTTCAGGTTGGCTTGTGCCGAGCGCAGGCTCGCCTTCGCCGTCGCATACTGCTGTGGATGCGAGGCGTTCGTCATCTGATCGAGCTTTTCCTGCTCGGCGGAGAGCGACGCCTTGACGTTTTCGATCGAGGCATCGGTCAGATTGCTCTGCGCGTCGGACTGGCTCTGTGAGGAGAGATAGCGCGCCTTTGCCGCGTTCGCCTGCGCTTTCGCAGAGGCGAGATTGGCACGGGCGGTGTCGAGCGCGACTTCGGTCTGACGCTTCTGGAGCAGCAGCTGGTTGCGCGTCTCTTCGACCCGGTAGCGGTTCGCATCGATGTCGGCTTTCGCTTCATTGTAGGTCAGGAGCGTGTCGGTGGGATCGATCTTAGCGATCAACTTTCCCTTCTTGACCTCACTGCCCTCTTCGACCGGGAGCTGATCGACACGCCCGCCCGCCTTGCTCTTGATATCGACGGTCGTCCAGGGTTTGAGCACGCCGGTCGCGGTCACCGTTTTCTTGACGAGGTCGGTCTTGACGGCAGCGACCCGATACTGATTGGAGTCCTTGCTCGCGCTCGTCGTGAGCATTTTACGTGCATAGACAACCGAAGCGATCAGGATGATTGCGATTATAAGCGGAGCGGTTATTCGTTTGACCATTGTGACTAGGGCTTCTTTCCGCCGGTATTGTCGGCAGAGGCGGGCTTCGCGCCGCCGGTTGTGGGCACAGTCTTGCCACCAGTGGCAGGCACAGCGGGACTGGGTATAGCAGTGCCAGGCGCAGCAGTACCTGGCGCATCGGGTGCGGGGTTCGCACCCTTCGTCGGAGATTTTGGATCGACAGGCGTGACAGGAGCCGTCGGCAGGAAAGGCTGTCCCTGCGAAGCGCCGGGCGGCAGCGGCTGCGGGGGACGCGCGCCGGGGACGCGCGGCAGATAGCCGGGATCATTGACGCCGACACTGCGCAGCAGCTGCGCATCCGCGATGTAGTAGTCGTAGTTTGCCTGCACGAGCGAGACTTCGGCATTCACAAGCTGAACCTGCGCATTGATTACATCGAGAATATTGATCAAACCGTTGCGCTGTTTTTCGAGCGCGGCATTGTAATTCAACTGCCCGGCGTTGACTGCGACGCCAGCAGCAACTACTCGCTGTCGTGACAGTTCGCGAATCAGGTACGACTGCTCGACATTCAGACGCACGTTCTGCTCAAGGGCGTCGAGAGATCGCTGCTCCTGCACGAGCACGGCTTTGTTCTCGCGCACCGCCGCACGGGTGAAACCGCCATCGAACAGCGGATAGGAAACCGACACCGAGACGGTTCTATCTTCGCCCTCTGTCGATTGAAAGGCATAGCCCTCTCCGATATTGGCGTTGACGGTCACGCCGTTGTTTATTTTCGCAAGTCGTACGCTGTAGCCCTGTGCGTAAACGCGCTCCTGCTGCTCTTTGACATCGAGACGGTTTTTGTAAGCGAGCTGCACATAGCGTTCCAGTCCAATTTTGTCGGGCGTCGTATCCGGTGGCGCTACGCGATTATCGGCGAGTACGAGCGGATTCGAGGTGACGACCCCCATCGCATTTTTCAGGGTCGCCTGGCTCGTGTTCACGTCATTTTGTGCCTGCAGCAGCGCGACGCGGGCGTTGGCGAGGTCGGATTCGGCCTGCAGCGTGTCTGACTGCGCCGCGTTCCCAACGGCAACCTCCGCCGTGATCGCTTCGAGTGTCGTCTCGGCGCGGCGTACACTCTCCTGATCAACCCGGACGAGTTCGATGTTTCGCAGCAGGTTATAGTAGCTCTCAGTGACGTTGAGCACGACGATCTGACGCTGGTCGCCGAGCGCGTACCGGGTGGCAAACAAGCTGCGTCGGCTGAGGCCGACATTCGCCTCGCGTCTGCCCGAATCATAAATATTCTGCTGCGCGATGATCCCGAGGCTTTTATTCACGAAGGTCGAAGAACCGATGATACTGGTAGTACCTGTCGTTGTTGCTCCAGTGAGTGAGCCGTTGCTGTTGGTGAAGCGGCGACTCGGGCTGACGCTGTCCTGATAGGAAAAGCTGGGCGTGATCTGTGGGTAGTAGCTCGCGCGTGCCTGTGTCAGCCTGGCGTCTGCGGCTTCGGTCTGTGCCTGGACGATACCGATCGAGTCCTGCCGCTGCAGGCCGATCGCTATCGCGCGGTCGAGCGTCAGTGGTTTAGAAACATCGACATCGACCGGGCCGCCTAATATCGGGTTGCGCGACAAGCCGTATTTCTGCTGTGCGGGAGTCTGGAGCACATCGTTTTCAGGCGCATACGTCACAGACTTATTGGTTTGATTAGCCGTAGTATTCGCAGTCGATTTCGTGGTTTTACTGCCCGATTTGCTGTCGGAAGGCGAAACGTCGGTCGGACTCGAGGCCTGCGCAAACGCAGACATACCGTGGAAAAAGGTAAACGCGGCGGGAATCAACAAACGTACAAAGCTACCCTGGGAACGAATCATGGACGAAGAGACCCTTTCGGAAGACGAGTTCGGATGAAACGGATGCGGTGAGGCAGAATGTGATCGGTCTGCAGAAACGCATTGTCTACGGCGACATTTCAATACTGGTCATACCGATTGAACATTGAACGCGGCAAGGCAACTGTTTAGACGCTCAGAACGTTCGCCCGTTTCATTGATTTGCCTGCCGCTTTGCCGGGAACAAGCGCAGACTGATCGGGACGGAGACGATATGTATAGTAGTCAGTTAAGGCAAGTTTTGTCCTTTTGCGCCGCGTCGTATTGCAGTTGTTACACTGCTACTGCCTATATTGAAGACACAAAACATTGCTTAACTAACGAATAGTGTTACCAGATATGGTTTTGGAGGGCAGCTTACCCTCAGAAAACAGTGCGTCCACGTACGCGGCGTCCCATCAAATCGACAACCGGCTGCCCGACAGTTTCTGCAGCCTCGCCGGAGCGGTTACTAAATGATCCAGCTGGAGCATGGTGCGGTGGAATCGGACGCCCCTGCGCAGTGCGTACACTTTCCGCTCTTTCGCCCAGGATGCCAAGCGCATACATAGTGGCGCTTCGTTCCTCCTCTGACATCAGGTCCCAGACGCTCGAAACCGTTTGCTGCTGCCGCGTATTGGCTTCCTGCAGCAGTCTCCTGCCGCCCGGGCTGACCTGCAGGCGTACTACCCTGCGATCGGAGGCATCGTCCTGCCGCACTACCAAACCGCGCTTCACGAGGCGATCTGCCAGCTGCGTAACGGTCGACTGGCTGACACCGAGCCGCACACTGAAATCTTTCATCGTCGAGTCCGCCATGAAAAAAACCGACCATAGCAGGCGCAGCTGCGCGAGCGGCAGCGCATCGAGCTCGGGCAGCGGCGCCTCATCGAACATCACGGCGCGCATCACGCGAAAGAGCGCGTGCATCATCGGCACATCGTGTTCAGCATGTGGCTCTGAGGACATGACGTCGATACGCTCGTCAGGTGACGGCATTTCCAGCGGGTCGATTTGCGGCAAACTGCTTTGATTTTCCTGATTGTTTATCAATGTGTATAGTTTACATGACCGAAGTATCTCTGTCAAGCCCTGTGTACAAAATAAGTGGAAATTCGAAGGGGTTTCTACTCAAACGTATGGGGATCGAGCCGATTTATTTTCACGAGCAGCCCGTCCGGCGACTCGATCTGCAACTGTGCGCCGTACGCTTCGTCCGCCGCTCCCCGTGCGATCTTTACCCCCGCTGCCTGCAGTCGCTCCTGCAATGCGTCGAGAGATTCTTCGGACTCGAAATTCAGTTCGACCTGCCCTTCATTCTGCTCAGGGTTCGCTGGATGAGCCAGCAGCCCGATCTCGGCTCCGCCGAGCGCGATCTGTGCCCAATCGCCGTCACGGCTGGCGGTGATCAGATCGCCGCCCAGCGCTTCATAGAACCTGATCGAGGCAGCCATGTCCTCAACGTGCACCATCGGCTGCAGTTTGAGCGCTGGTTTCGTTGCCGGTTTCGTGTCGTCGATCGATATTTCTTCCATTGTTTCCTTCGTTGCTCCCATCATTGTCGTTCCCAGCGTTGTTGTTCCCATCGTTGTTGCTTCCTTCATTCGTGTTTCCTTTCAGATAGGCATTCAGAACTTTGGCGACCAGATCAGACAGTGAGAGCTGCTCGTCGATCGCGCGATGCTTCACGGCGGCAATCAACTCCTGCTCGAGGTAGATATTGAACTGCTGCTTGTGTTTACGGTTTGCTAACATGTTATTATGCTAGCATACTATAATCTATTTGTCAAGTGGCGTTTGCAGATTACGTAGAAAATTGGTACTGATTAGCGGTAATTGTGGGATGTCAGCGGGTTGGGGGTCAGAATTCGTCCGCAGTATCTGCTTCGGGCTTATCGGTTTCAGGCGCAGCGGCAGGAACGAGCACCATTTTGGAGTGGGCGATGCTGATCGTCACCCGATAGTGTGAAAGAAAGTCCGTGCCGAGGATTCCGAGCGTTTTATCGAACTCGGGAGGCGCGTTTTTCATCAGATGAAGCACTGTAAAGTTCTTCTGTTCCGTTTTGCCGAGCGTAAGAGACGGAAGCCTTACAACCTGAGCCTGCGCCTGTTTGCCATCCCTGCCGCGAACCGTAAGCGTTTTGAGTGGCGTCAGCTTCAGACGATCTGCCGCAGCAGCGGGGATCAAAGTCCCCGGTGAAGCAGTGTCGACCAGCGCACTAAAAGCCCCGCCGCGCGGGATAGCGAGGCGAACGAAAAGCCTGCCGTTCTTCTTTTCGAGCGGAATTGTGATCGCTCCCACCTCTTTCGGAAGCGGCGCATTGACGTTTGCGAGGCGAACAAGATGTTTCTCGAAATCGAAAGTCGTCTGAAAGGCGGTGAAGAACGGGATGCCAAGCCAGAGAGCAGGCGCGTCGGGGCGGCGCAGAACGGTGAGCAAACTGTAGACATCGGCAACGACGACGCGCGCATCCTTCAGCTTCGCGAAGTTGAACTGTAGTTCGGCGAGCTGCGCTTCGCTGGCGAGCGTCGTAGTATCGAGTGTAAGCAGGGAAACCTGCGAAACGAGATGTTTGAGTTTGAAACGCTCATCGGCGTCGGGCGTGACGGCGTTCTGGTTGAGTCCCGTTGCAAGCGCGATCGATTCGAGGACACCGCCGTTGACTCGCCCTTCGACGATCGGAATGCCGTTCCATATTCGGTAGTTGAGTTGGATCGGCAACAGGGTTCCGCCGGGTATCGTGAGGCCAGGGAAAGTCTGTGGTGACTGAGGCGCGGCAGCTTTCACGGGCGGAACTGGCTGAAGCGGCTGTGCAGTGGGGGGTGTTGCTGGTGGAGGCGACTGATCCGGCACGGGGGGCGCAGGAAGAGCGATCAGAACCGTCAGGACGGCAAAGGCTGTATAGCAGCGCATGGGTAAATCTACTCCTTGCTTCGACCGTTTCCCATCCGACTTGATGTGCCGAGTGACGCTTCGATCGACGCAATCTCGGCAGGATCATAGGGCGTACCATCTGCGTACAGTATATCATGGAACCACGTTCCCGGCTCTGGTGCGCCCTCGACGGACCCCCAGGGCATATGGGTTTGTGTGCGTCCCCGCACCAGTCCCCAATGCCACGATCCGATTCGCTCAGCCTGCAGGAGGGGAAGGTGCGTTTCGAAGCGGCTGCCGAGTGTTCGCGCCATCCACTCCGTGCACAGCAGCGGGCGCTCTGTTTTACGCAGCCGCTCGAATATTCGCTGAAGCACCGAAAGAGTGTCCTAATTGTGGAACGAAACCACGTCAGAGAGCGCAATCAGTCGCTCGTTCATGTCGGTCGAACTGTCATTCCATACGCCGACCGTGAGAGGCTGTGACGGTGCAGCGGCGCGCACCCACCCGCAGGCAGCCTCGACGAGGGGCATTGTCAGATCGTTCAGACCGCTGTTACCTGGCTCATTATATACGTCCCAGACCGGCAACACGTTTATCGTCGCGGAAGCGGGTGACGATGGCGGTTACATACTCCTGCAAAGTATCCCAGTCGGCCGCATCCGTCGCCCGCGCTGAAGAGGGACAGGGCGTCCATTGCGAATTGTGAATACCGAGAACGGGTGCGAACTGTTCGCCCGGATAGGGTTCCTTCCCTGCGAAAGCGCAGTCATCGAAAAGAACCGGCATCGTGGCAATGCCCTGTGCGTCGGCGAGGCGAAGGAACGTATCGAGGCGCTTTAGAAACCCGTCGGGGTCTGTCGTGAACACGAGCTCCTGTAAAAAGATGCGGCAGGTGTTGAACCCGATTGCCGCTGCCCAGCCCAGTTCGCGTTCGATCGTTATTGGATCGAAGGTATCGGACTGCCACATTTCAGTGGAGTTGACGGCGGAAGACGGCACGTAATTGAAACCGCACATAAAGGGCAGTTTATCGTACCAGTCTCGAGCCTGCTCTGGTGTCCAGCGCTTCATACCGAGTGATTTCTCCGTACCTTGCCTCAGGGTTCATGACTATTTACCACCCCCCAACCCCCTCCTTGAACAAAAGCAAAAGGAGGGGACGAGAATACACGGAGCATTAGCCTTCGCCTTCGTAGGAGCACAACAGACCCACAAGCATTGCGTCCGAAGGACGCTGGGCGGAACAAAAACAGAGCACATACGCCCAAATCACGCTTAGAGCGCAGCAGAATGAGCTTCTGCTGCCAGCCGGACCGGGGTTTCAACCCTGGGAATACACCACCCCCCAACCTCCTCATTGAACAAAAGCAAAGGGGGGGAGAGAAGTTGACGGGGTTATAATTCCAGTGCTCAGGTGGCTATCGGTGGCTCTGCTCGACGATGTGTTTGATCGCCTCGAGCGCCAGCAGATACCCGAACGGCCCGAGACCGACGATCTGACCGGAAACGACGGGCGCGATTACAGAGATATGCCGGAATTCTTCACGCGCATGAATATTACTGATATGCACTTCGATCGCGGGCATCCGCACGGCGGTAATCGCGTCTCGAATCGCATAGCTGTAATGGGTATACGCGGCGGGATTTATCACGATCCCATCCGCCCATGTCCGCGCGTCATGGATCGCATCGATGATCTCACCCTCATGGTTCGACTGCAGAATACGAACCTCCATATCGAGCGACTGCGCCTTGAGTTTGATTTTCCGATTGATGTCATCGTAGGCATCCAGCCCGTAGAACTCCGGCTCGCGCACGCCAACCAGGTTAAGGTTCGGTCCGTGGATCAGCGATACTTTCATCTCATAATCTTTCTGTGTGCGCTCATTTGGTTTCCGCTGAAACGGGTGCGTTCACTGGTATCGGGAGTTCCGCCGGATCAGCGCCTTCCGGGTGCGCGGACGGATCGAGGACCGTGGCGGAATCGATGAGCAGGTCGGGAATCCCGTCGGCGCTGATCGGATAGGAGTAGCGGCCGCAGTCGCAGATCAGCGCGGAAGCGGGCGCGTCGAGGTGCAGTGACAGCCGCTGCGGGCAGGCAGGACACGCGAGCAGGTCTAAAAACCAGGGATCGAGCGACTGCGGTTTAATAGTTTCCGCTGGCGGAATAGAATCTTTCGTCATGCTTTTCTACTTTTCGGTTCTGTGAGCGAGCGTGCGCGGTTCTGCAGGTCCATCAAGGCGGTATGCAGCCGCACGAAGCCCTCGAACAGGCTGCCGTACGCCGAGAAATATTTATGCACATCGCCGTCGCTCAGGGCTTTGTCAGACAGATAATAGAGGTGGTCGCTGGTCTGCATCAGCCGCCATGCCTGCAGGAAGTCGGCGTTCCCTGTGGCGCGGATCGGGGCTTCGAGGCGCTTAATCTCCTCGAAGGCGAACTGCTGCATCTCGCTTCCGAGCCATGCCGAGGTGTCACGCTCTTTGTCCGCCCAGGAGATCGTCGAGAAATCGTCCACGGAGATTTCGCCCTGCGTCGGGAGGGTTCGCACCACGTGCGTCGGGGTCGAGAACGAAAGCTGCGGGTGGCTCTTGACGGCGTCGGGGATCGCTTTCAGGAAGTCGAAGATGCCGGTGTCCGCCCAGATGTGCTCGCCGAGGGCTTCGTAATCCATTGCGAGCGTGACGTTCATATCGGTGTTCTGGGCGAGCCAGGAGGCGAAGGTTTCGGCGCGCAGGGGCCAGTGTTACCAGGCGCGGTTCGGGAACCGGTAGCCGATGTCGTCGGAAAGCTGATAGTTGCGGAGCAGGACGGGCAGTCCGCAGGGGGCGCGGTAGACGAAATCGGGCGAGCGCCAGTTCGCCATCAGCCAGTCCACGCCTTCGGTGATAATGCCCTCGAAGCCAAGCTCCTGCACGTAGGCGGCGACGGTGTTGTTGAAGAGGCATTCGGTGTTGCGGAAGACGGTCGGTCGCTGCCCGAAGAGGCGCTGTATCTCGTCGCGGTGGTAGCTGACCTGCTCTTTGAACTCGGTGCGGTCGCCATGATAGAGGCTGCTGAGAGAGTGGTAGTAGGTCTCGCCGGTGAACTCCGCGCAGCCGGTGTCGGCGACTTCGCGGAACAGGTCGAGGAGGTGCGGTTCGTAGCGCTGCGCCTGCAGGAGGAACGTGCCGGACAGCCCGAACGAGACTCGGAACGGTTTTTCGGTGTC
>Ga0123336_10003487_pt1 | contig 13096 bp, 15 predicted proteins | sample SSSSmetaG_FD_96466 | JGI IMG/M metagenome (GOLD analysis project Ga0123336, IMG submission 96466) | Glacier valley bacterial and archeal communities from Borup Fiord, Nunavut, Canada, to study Microbial Dark Matter (Phase II) - ​SSSS metaG | ecosystem: Environmental > Aquatic > Freshwater > Ice... | reverse complement strand
TCATCGACGGCGCGAGCAGCCCGCGCTCCAGGATCTCCTTGGGCTTGTCGACGGTCGTGATCTCCTGCGTCTCGGGGTCCTTGTACACGGCGCGCGCCACGACGACACTACGTGGGGTGCACCGGCACTGGCCCCGTCGTCGCTGGGTGCGTTGCGATCTTCTCCGGCTCCACGCTTGCCAATTGCTGCCCCTGACTGAGGGGGAGTTGCTCTAATTCCGCAAGGCTGCGCAGTGGTGGGCTGCAGGCGAGTCTCGTCAGCCAGGCCATTGGGAGCCAGGAGTCACCTCGGCACCGCACTGCGGCGCTTCTTGCGGCTTCGTCGCGTCTGCCTCCTCGGCGACGCGGCTACGGCAGGTGTGCCGTCAGGCGGACAGTGGCAGGCTTGCGGTGCGTCCCACGGCAGGCTCGCGCCGATCATCGCTGCGAAGTCGGCGAGTTCCTTCTCAGCCGCGGCAATCTGCGCGAGCTTCGCCTCGTCGTGCGCGTCCACATCCTCGCGGAACACCTCGAGTGTGGCTTCGAGCGTCGCGATCTTCACCGCGAGGGTCTTTCGCCGCCGCCGCTCCTGGTGCGCTGCTCCGTTCAGCCGAACGACGTCGATCATGTAGCTCGCCGCCTGAGATCTGGAGGGTATCTCCGTGCCGACGACAACGTCGCCACGGAGGGTAAGATACTCGCCGAGCGCCTCCTCGGTTGGGTCGACAAGGCGCATACCCAGAGCGGCTTCCTCCGGTCCCGGCCACGTGTGCAGCTTGGCACGGTTGCACGTCGGACAAGCCCAGAGCAGGTTCGCATACGAGTTCGCTAGCCTTCGGAACTTGCGAAGCCCCTGAGGCCGGAAGTGCTCTATTTCGAATCCGCCGTAGTTTTCGGACGGCCCGACCTCGCGCTCGTGAGCAAGGCCGTAGGCACACCGAAACGCGAAGTCGAGCCGCAGGCACGGCCTATACTTGGCGTGCCCGTCTCGCCCCGTCACCCGAGGCGGCGAGTGAGTTCTCGCCAGCGGCGCCATCGCGTACTCAGGTCCAACGACGCTGACCCGAAGGGGACTCACCGCTTGCGTTCGATGCCCGCACCAAGGGAGACGACTCGCCCGGCAATCGCCTCGAGTCTGGCCCAGACAGCAGCGCTGGCGTCGTGGCTCTCGGCGATCTCCATCTCGTCGATGTAGGCCTCAAGCTCCTGGAGCTGTGCCGTCTCAGCGTCTGACATCTTTCCAATGCGACGCTTGCGGGTCAGCATCGATCGCTCTTCGTGGAGCGAGTGCAGGATGGCGTTGTGCGTTGCCGTTGACGCGCGCGCACGACCGAAGCTCGACGCGCCATCTACCACGACGGTAGATAGCGTTCCCCCAGAGACAGTTCGATCGATCATCGTGGGCTCCGCGCCACGCACCGTCCGCGCTGCCTCGTCGTTGGGACTGCCGGTGTTGCTCATCGTCATCGTCACGTCTACAGTCGCCCGTGCACGAAGGCTGCCGTCTTCTTGGTGCGCTCCCAGGAGGAGCGGATGAAGTCCTTCATCTTTCCCTTCTGGATCACAAACGGCTGGTCGCTCGGTGGCGTGTAGTAGTCCAGGTCTAGCACGATCGCGTGCTTCGGCACGACGCCCACCAAGTCCGAGGCGAGCGGGCCGCCTTTGATCTCGGTTTCGGTCGCGCTGATGGCAGCGCGAAGCATGCCTTGAGCGCTCTTACTCGTGATCGTCCACGATCGTGACGCAGGCGCGCCGAACGCCTCCACCCAATGCGGCGTTTCACTGATTCGCTGGCGATTCTCCCTACGCTCGGCATCTCCGCAGGCGCCTGGGGCAACCTAAATCCGCTGCGTCTGCCAATTCCGCCACCCGTCCGGTGGATGAGCCGGGGACGATGCCGCGCCGCACCCGGGGATGCAAGGGGAAGGGGCGAGGGGGGAAGGGGCCGAGGGGGGAAGCGGCCGAGGGGGGAAGGGGCGCGGCACGAGGGGTGCTCTCCGGGGAGCATGACCATCGATGGGTTTTGCATCTCGCCGGCAACACCTTCCGGCGGAGCCGTCGCTGGCATTTCCCGTTTCCGCTGCCCCGGCCCTTCCACTTCCTGCCCATCCCCCATCCGACCGCGCTGCGCTACGTCGTCGGCGAGCCCATTCCCGCCGTCGGCAACGCGCTCGCGGAGGAGATCCGCAAGGCCGATGGCCGCGCGCTCTACGAGCACCTCGACGTCGCGTCGGAGGGCGAGGACTTCGAGGCCGAGACGAAGGAAGGCTACGACCGCCTCATCGCCGTGCCCCAGACGGGCCCGTGGCTCGGCATGAAGGCGCGCCCGAGGCGAAGGCGATGCGCGAGTACATCGAGAGCAGCACCCCGATGGGGCGCATGGCGTCGGGCTCGGTGATCGCCGCGAGCACTTTCCCTCCCAGCTCTCGGGCGGACAGCAGCAGCGCATCCGCGTCCGCATCCGCGTCCGCGTGCACGCTTTGCGCGTCCCCGCAATCGGTGCTCCCGCCGGGCGGCTCCAGCGCCTGATTCGCGACCCTGTTGCGCCTGGCCACGACCTTGCACCGGCCCGGACATGGATGGTGACACCGGTGAGGCCGCCCGCGCGCTGGCGCGGCTGCTGACCGTCTGCGCGGACGGCGTCGAGGGGTATCGCGTCGCGGCGTCGAAGGTCGGAGCTCCGCACCTCCGCGCCATGCTCCAGCGAAACGAGGTGGAGCGGGAGGAGATCGCGAGCGTGCTCACGAACGCCCTCGCGGAGCTGGGCAAGAAGCACGACCATCACGGCTCTCTCGCCGGCGCGGTGCACCGCGGCTGGGTCGCCGGCATCCTCGGCACCTCCCACGCCGACGAGGCCATCGTCCACGAGTGCGAGCGCGGGGACCAGGTGACGCTCGGCGCCTTCGCCGAGGCGCTCTCGCACGAGCTGCCTCCGGCCCTCCGCTCGTGCGTCGAGGCGCAGCTCGGCCGCGTAGTGCACGCTCTCGAACGCCTGTCGGCCGGCAGTCCGACGCGCGCGAAGGACGACCGTTGAGCCGGGAGCTCGCGGCGCGGTCGGTCACGACGGAGGAGGTCGCCTCGCGGATCAAGAGCGGCGATCGCGTGTTCGTCCATGGCGCCGCGGCCACGCCGACCGCCCTGCTCGACGCCATGTGTGCGCGCCCCGATCTCGAGGACGTCACGCTCTACCATCTCCACACCGAGGGGCACTGCGCGTTCGCGGAGCCTGCGCACCACCGCCGCTTCCGCTCGGTCTCGCTGTTCACGGGGCCTGCGCTGCGCGCGCCGATCGCCGAGGGGCGCGCCGATTTCGTCCCCGTCTTCCTGTCGGAGATCCCCGAGCTGTTTCTCTCGGGCCAGATCCGGCTCGACGTCGCGCTCGTGCAGCTCTCGCCGCCGAACCGCCACGGCCATTGCACGCTCGGGACGTCGGTGGATGCCGCGATGGCGGCGGTCGTCTCCGCGACGACCGTCCTCGCCGAGATCAACGACCGCATGCCGCGCACGCTCGGACACTCGGTCGTCCCGCTGGCGCGCCTCGCCGCGTTCACGCACCTCGACCGGCCGCTCGTGGAGCATGTGCCGGCCGTGGCCAGCGCCGTGGAGTCGCGCATCGGCGAGCTCGTCGCCGACCTCGTGGAGGACGGCTCGTGCCTCCAGCTCGGGATCGGGGCGATCCCGGACGCGGTGCTGGCCCGGCTCGGCAACAAGCACCACCTCGGCGTGCACACGGAGATGTTCTCCGACGGCCTGATCCCGCTCGTCGAAGGGGGCGTGGTCACGAACGCGAAGAAGAAGGTCCACGCGGGGCGGACCATCGCCAGCTTCGTCAACGGGACGCGCAAGGTCTTCGACTTCGTCGACGACAACCAGACGGTGGAGATGCACCCGTGCGATCGCACGAACGACACGCAGCTCATCGCCAAGAACGACCGCGTGGTCGCCATCAACTCGGCGCTCGAGATCGATCTCACCGGCCAGGTGTGCGCCGACTCCATCGGTCACCGCATCTACTCGGGCATCGGCGGGCAGATGGACTTCATCCGCGGCGCGGCCCGCTCCGCCGGCGGCAAGCCCATCATCGCGCTGCCGTCGACGGCGCTCGGCGGCAAGGCCTCGCGGATCGTGCTCGAGCTGAGGGCGGGCGCGGGCGTGGTCACGACCCGCGGTCACGTCCGCTGGGTGGTCACCGAGCACGGCGCGGTCGACCTCCACGGCAAGACACTGCGCGAGCGCGGCGAGGCGCTCATCGCCATCGCGCACCCCGACTTCCGCCGCGCCTTGCTCCGCGACCTGGTCGCCCTCCGGCACTTCGACCTGCGCGGCGCCGAGCGATCCGCGCGGTCCTGATCGCGCCGGCCGCGGCGCGCGGCAGGTCGTCGAGTCGACCGGGGCGCCTGCATCGCCGGGCTCGGGATCATCCAGGCGCCCCGCACCGGCATGGCGGACGTCGCTGCGCAGCGGCGAGCTGGTCGAGGTGCCCGAGCACGACGATTGACGCCGGGGCGATCCAGAAGTAAAAAGTGCGACTGTTTACTATGCACGCGGCCGCTCCCTTCGTGAAGATGTCGACGCTCGCGCGCCTCAGCGGCGTGCCGGCGGCGAGCTCCCGTCACTCCGGAGCGTCGTTGCCGTATGAGCTTCCTCGACGACGTGACGAAGTGCGGCTTCACGTGCGGCTTCTGCAACGCCTCGACCGCGCCCAACGCGCAGGTGGCCGGCATGGCGCGGGCGCTGATGGTCGCCTTCTACGAGCGCCACCTCCGCGGCAACGCCGCGTATGACACGTACCTCACCGGCGCGGACGCCGCCGCCCGTTACGTCACGACGAGCCAGGCGACGATCGTCTCGAAGTAACGCTGGAGCGCGGGGCCCGTCGACAAGAGCACGCGATCGGCGCATCGTCGGGGCGATGCGAGACTCCTCCCGACCCACGCCCCTCTTCCTGGCCGCGTACCTCGTCGCAGCGTCCGCCGCGGCGTGTGGCGGCGCCGCCCCCGAGGCGACGACCCCACGCGCGTCGTCGGGAGCGTCGCCGCCGCCGGTCGCCTCGCCCGCGCCGCCCGCGCCGCCGCCGCCCGCGCCGAGGCCCGCGTTCGACGCCGCGCGCGTCGCGGCGGCCACCGGCGGCAAGCCGGAGACCACCGACAACGTCGTGAAGGTGGCCTTCCCGCGGGACGACGTCGCGGTCCTCATCGACGGCTGGAAGATGCCGCCGTTCATGGGCCTCACGTCATGGGCCGCGTTCGTTCCCGGCGAGAAGGCCGGGAGCGAGGCGATGGTCATGGGCGATCTCGTGCTCTTCGAGGACGAGGTGAACGTCGCGCTGAGCGCCGCGCTGGACGGGGGCCTCGAGGTCACGGCGCTCCACAATCACTTCTTCTTCGACAAGCCGCGCGTGTACTTCATGCACATCGGCGGAGAGGGCGCGCTCGAGGCCCTCGGCAAGGGCGTCAAGGCCACGCTCGACGCGCAGCGCGCGGTGCGCGCGAAGGCGCCGCAGCCGGCCGCCTCGTCCGGCGCCGCGCTGCCCGCGGGCCCGAGCACGATCGACGGAACGAAGCTCGATGCGCTCCTCGGCGTGAAGGGCACGACCAAGGACGGGATGTACAAGGCCACCATGGGCCGCAAGACGCAGGCCGCGTGCGGCTGCTCCGTGGGCAAGGCGATGGGCGTGAACACGTGGGCGGCGTTCGCCGGCACCGACGAGAGCGCGGTGGTCGACGGCGACTTCGCGGTCGCGGAGAGCGAGCTCCAGCCGGTGCTGAGGTCGCTGCGCGCGGGCGGCATCGCGATCGTGGCCATTCACTCGCACCTCACGCAGGAGTCACCGCGGATCCTGTTCCTGCACTACTGGGGACGCGGCAAGGCCCTCGACCTCGCGGCCACGGTGAAGCGCGCGATCGACCTCACCGCCTGGGACGGCCGCGGCCCGACGACCTGAGACGACGCCTCAGCGCGGCGGGGGCGGGGGAGCCGGCACGTCGACCACGACCTTCGTGGTGACGCCGGCGCCCGACCACCCGTTGGTGAAGCCGAAGGAGGAGTCGATCACCGTGCCGGCGCCCGAGGTGGTGTCGATGCTGAGGAGCGACGCCGACTTGCCGCCGCTGCCGCGGCTGAAGGCGAACACCGTGCCCTCCCACGCGCCGAGGCCGAAGAGATCGCCGAAGCCGACGCCCGCGCCCTTCGAGGTGCCGCTGCCGCCGTAGATGCCGCCGAGGAGCGAGGCGGCGGGCGTGCCGCTGGTGAACGCGGCGCTGAGCGCGGCCATGTCGATGCCCGCGAGGTAGTCGTTCGTGGTGGTGCACGACTGGCCGCCGGGCAGGCACGAGCGGATGGTGGCGAGCCCGGTCGGCTTGCCGCCTGCGCCGCTGTAGAAGACGATGTCGCCGGAGAGCGCGAACACGCGGGTCTTGTCCGGGCCGAAGCTGCCGAGGTCGACGGTCGCGCCGCTGCCGGTGTCGATCGACCAGAGCTCGCCGTTACCGTCCCCACCCACGAGCGTCTCGTTCGGGCCGAGCACCCCGGCCGGCGCGAAGGCGAGCGCATAGAACTGCTGCTTGGCCTTCGCGGCGATGGTGGCGACCTTGGTGAGCACCACGCTCCCGGTGCCGCCCGCGGGCAGCGCGGCCTTGTAGACCACCGACGGCGTGTTGACCCAGACCTGCCCGGTGGCATCGACGGCGCAGTCGGTGACGTTCTGATCGTTCGTGGCCCCGCCCATCCCGGTGAGCTTGCCGACCAGCGTGACCTTCTTCGTCGCGGGGTCCAGCGAGTAGAGCGAGTCGTCGGTGTTCGCGTAGACGGTGACGGACGTGGTGGTCGAGGTCTCGGCGCCCGCGCCGCCGTCTCCGCCGTCCGGTCCGCTGAAGCCACCGCTGGAGGCGCCGCCGCTGGAGGCGCCGCCGCTGGAGGCGCCGGCATCGTCGTCGAAGCCGCTCGTCCTGGCGGAGCCGCAAGCGACGAGCAGGGTGAACAGGGCAAGGAGGCGCGCGTGATTCATGCTCTGGAGCACGTAGCAGAGACGCGGGCCGGTCACCCGCTCCGGTCGACGATTTGCGGCGAATCCCTCGGTTTCCCCGCGCGCGAAATCTTCGCCGAGCCAGGCAGCGTGTGGGTCGAGCCGAACTGCCCGCGGGGTCAGCGCCGGAGGTCCTTGGAGCTCATTCCGTACTCCTGGAGCCGGTACTGGATGGTGCGGACGCTGATGTCGAGCATCTCCGCGGCCCGCGAGGTGGAGCCCTCGGCGGCCTCGAGGGAGGCGATGATGGCGTGCCGCTCGATCTCCGCCATCGTCGAGCCGGGGATACGTAGCGGACCCTGCATCGGCTGAGCGACGTCGAAGGGCAGGTCGCCGGCGTCGACGGTCGGGCCCTCGGAGAGCACCACCGCGCGCTCGATCGCGTTCTCCAGCTCGCGCACGTTGCCTGGCCAGCGGTGGCCGAGGATCTTGGTTCGCGCGGCCTCGGTGAACGTGTCGACCGCGCGGTGGTTCTCGCGGGCGAAGCGGTCCAGGAAGTGGTTTGCGAGCACCAGCACGTCGGCGCCGCGCAGGCGGAGCGGCGGCATCTCGATGTGCACGACGTTGAGCCGGTAGTAGAGGTCCTCGCGGAACCGGCCCTCGCGCACCTCGGTGACGAGATCCTTGTTGGTCGCCGCGATGAGGCGCACGTCGATCGCGAGGCTCGCGCCGCCGCCGATGCGCTCGACGACGCGCTCCTGGAGCACGCGCAGCAGCTTGACCTGCATCGCAGCGGGGATGTCGCCGACCTCGTCGAGGAACAGCGTGCCGCCGCTGGCCTGCTCGAAGCGCCCGATCCGGCGCTTGTCCGCGCCCGTGAACGCGCCCTTCTCGTGACCGAAGAGCTCGGCCTCGAGGAGGGTCTCGGGGATCGATGCACAATGCAGGGATACGAAGGGCGCCTTCACGCGCGGGCTGAGCGCGTGGACCGCGCGGGCCAGCTCGCCCTTGCCGGTGCCGCTCTCGCCCGTGACGAGCACGGTGGCGCGGGAGCCCGCGACCTGGCGTGCCACGCGATAGACCTTCTGCATGACGGGGCTCGCGCCGAGCATCCCGTGGACGCCCTCGCCGATCTTCTCGCGGAGCTGGCGGCGGAGGTTGTCGCTCTCGCTGCGCAGGGTGCGCGCCGCCAGGCAGCGCTCGATGGCGATGCTCAGCACGTCGAAGTCGATGGGCTTGGTGAGGAAGTCCGAGGCGCCGGCCCGCATGGCGTCGACCGCGGACGAGACCTCGCCGAACGCCGTGGCCACGATCACCGGGAGGTCCTTGTCCTGCTCACGGAGCTTCGCGAGGAGCGTCATGCCGTCCATGATCGGCATCTTCAGGTCGGTGACGACCACGTCGGGAGCGCTCTCGGCGGCGGCCGCGAGCGCCTGCTGGCCGTCGGCGGCGGTCACCACGGTGAAGCCCTCTTGCTTGAGGAGCTTCTCGAGACCGCCGCGCGCGGTCGCCTCGTCGTCGACCACCAGGATCCGTCCCTTGCTCATCGCGTGTCTCCCCGAGGCTCTGCGGCCTCGGCGTGCGCCGGGTCCGCGAGCGGTAGCGTGATCCGGAAACGAGTCCTTCCGGGCCGACTTTCGACGTCCACGGCTCCGCCGTGGTCGGTGATCATGCGGTGGACGATCGCCAGCCCGAGCCCCGTGCCTTCGGCCTTCGTGGAGAAGAAGGCGTCGAAGATCGGCGCGCCCTCACCGGAGATGCCGGGGCCGTCGTCCTCGACCTCGACGATCACGTGATGGGGCTCGCGACGTGCGCGGATCGTGATGGTTCCGCCGCGGTCCCCGATGGCCTCGATGCCGTTCTGGAGCAGGTTCAGCAGGACCTGCTCGACCTTGCCGCCGTCGGCCGAGAAGACGATGTCGGCGGTCGGCAGATCGCGAAGGAGCGTCACCGAGGCGGCGCGGGCTCGGTCGGCCACGAGGACCGTCGCCCGGTCGACGATCGCGCGCAGGCTCGTCGCCGCGCGCGTGAGCGGGCGCGGCCGCGCGAAGTCGAGGAACTCGGTGACCAGCCGCGCGAGCCGCTTGATCTCGTCGTCGATGACCTGGACCGCCTCGAGCGCGTCGGGGTTCTCCGACTTCGCGAGCGCCCTGGCGAGGAACGAGACGTGCAGCTGAGCGCCGTTCAGCGGATTGCGGATCTCGTGCGCCAGGCCGGCGGCCAGGGTGCCGATCGAGGCGAGCCGCGCCTGTTGCTGGTTGCGGTGCCGCGCGGTGCTCTCCTCCGTCACGTCGCTGCCGAAGCAGAAGACCACGACTGCGTCGTCGAGGCTGGCTGGCGCGCGCGCGACCTGCCAGCGAACGATCCGCAGCTTGCCGCTGCGCGTCCGCAGGCTCAGCTCGATCGTGCGATCGGTGTCGAAGCGCTCGGCGCGGCTCTCGGGGTCGTCGCGCAGGTCCTCCGGCAGCAGCAGCTCCGCGAAGGACTGGCCGATCGTCTCGTCGTTCGCGTAGCCGATGACCCGGAGGGTGTGCCGGTTGACCAGCTGGATGCGACCCTCGGCGTCGAGGCCGACGAGCATGCGATGCGACAGATCCACGGCGGCGGCGTAGAGGCGGGACATGCGCGCCGCCCGGCGATCGAGGTCCTCGCGCTCGAGCGCCGTCGCCCGTGCGAGCCGCGCCAGGGTGTCCTCGCGATAGGCCTCCAGCATGATCGCGAGCTCGACCTCGAGGATCTTGGAGAGCGCGTCCTTGAAGCGGTCCATGTCATCCGCGGGCAGATGGATCCGCGCGATGGCGCCGAGCGCGTCACGCACGAAGCCCATCGCCACGGGCATGTAGCGCGGAGGCAGGCCTACCCGGACGTGCACGCGGCCCACGTGCGCGGTCTGCGCGAAGTACGCGGAGTCGTACGTGCCGCCGAGGAGGCGGTCCATCCACACCACCAGCGAGCTCTGGAGCCGCGCGATCTGCTCCTCGCCGCTGAAGATCTCGTGCGCGTCCTCGTGCTCGCGCGTGCGCTCGTAGAACTCCTTCGCCACCGCCACGAACGAGGGCCTCGCGACGTCACGAAACGCACGCAGGGCGGCGGCGTCCGCCGCGGCGAAGCGGACGTAGCGCAGCAGCTCGGTTGCGCGCGCGTCCATGGCCCGAGCGTAGTCGATCAAACGAGTGCGTGCCGCGCTTCCGCGCCCGGAGCGGCACGCGCTCGTTCATTTCGCGAGGCGTGTGTGCAGCAGCTCGGCGAGCGTGCGGCACACGTCGACGGTGGTGAAGATGCCGACCACCTTCTCGTTCTGCATCACCACCGCCGACCCGTACTTGTGCTCTGCCATTGTCGAGACCACCTCGTCGATCGGCTGCTCGGGGGCGACCGCGTAGACGGTCGAGGACATCGCCTCCTCGACGCGCAGCTTCTCCGGGTCGACGCCCTGGAGCGACTCCACGAGATGCAGATCGCGGTCGGAGAGCATTCCCACCAGCTTGCCGCCGTGGAGGACCGGCAGGTGGCGGATGCCGTGCTCGCGCATGACCTGGTGCGCGCGCGCGAGCGGCTGCTCGATCCCGATCGAGTGCGGGCTGGTGGTCATGTGTTTCTGGATCTGGGGAATGGGCTTCGTCATCGACGCCTCGCGACGCAGGTTCCGTGCCCGCTCACGCGCGCGGCTGCCCCTCACCGATGCGCAGCGCGCGCCACGCCCGGTCGATCGCAGGCGCAGCGCTTCCCGGCGCCACGCAAGATCTGCGTCCGCGCGCAACCGGTGCAGTGCGCGTTCAGCGCGTGGGGCAGCACCGACGGGGGGAGAGGCCGAAGGGGTCTCCGAGGCCCGCCTGGCGCACCACGCCCGCGCTGCTCCACAAACCGAACGCGAGGACCACGCCTCCCGCCAGCCGCCGCACCCACGGGCGCGCGAGCCATCGCGCGACCCCCTGCGCCACGGCGCTCATCGTGAGCATCACCGGCAGCGTGGCGAGCCCGAAGGCGGCCATGGTCGCCGCGCCGAGCGCAGGAGACCCTGCGGACGCGGCCAGCGCGAGGGCGCCGTACAGGAGCCCGCACGGCATCAGGCCCCACAGGCCTCCCAGCACCAGCGCATGCCACGGCGTGCGCAGCGGCAGGACGCGCTTCGTCAGCGGCGCGAGCCTCGCCCACAGCGGCGCGCCCAGCGACTCCAGCGCGCGCACCCCCGAGGGCAGACCCGCGAGGTGCAGCCCGACCACCAGCATGCAGACTGCAGCGATCGCCCGCAGCGCGAAGCGCATCGGCTCGAGCGGGAAGACGCCGGTGGAGAGCGAGCCGAGGCCTCCGAACAGCGCGCCGAGCGCGGCGTAGGAGGCGACGCGACCGCCGTGGTACGCGAGCCAGTACGGCGCCTGCGCGAGGCGCCCCTGACGACCGGCGCTCGGGCACCGCGGCGCGGCGGTGCAGAGCACCCCCACCACGCCACCGCACATCGTGACGCAGTGGACGCCGCCGAACAGGCCCATCAGGAAGGCCGACGCGAGGAGCGGCGTCATCGCGCGCTCCCCAGGAAGACGGCCCGCACCTCGCGCTCCGCGGCCTTGCCCGAGGCGCTGCGCGCGCGGATGCGGATGACGAGCGGGCGGTCGGCGGTGAAGCGCGCCTGGTCCATGGTCGCGAAGAGCGGCACGCGCTGGCTGGCGAGGGGCTCGAGGTCGACGGTCGCGATGGGCAGCGTGAACGTCACGTCCGGCGAGGCGACCGCCTCGATCACGAACGACGTCGCCTCGCCCTGCTTGTTCACGAGATGCAGCTCGAAGCCGTTGCGGATGGTGCCGCCCTCGCGCGTGTAGGGCGCGCCGGCGAGCCGCACCACGTTCGCCTCGAAGGGCTGCCGCCCGCGGAACGCCACCGTCGCGACCACCACGCCGACCGCCGCGAAGGCGGTATAGGCGTAGAGGCGAGGCCGCAGCAGCTTTCGCGTCTCCCCGCGCAGGCCGCGCAGCGAGTCGTAGCGGACGAGCCCGCGGGGGCGCTCCAGCTTGTCCATGACCTCGTCGCAGGCGTCGATGCAGGCCGTGCAGGCGATGCAGTCCAGCTGCAGCCCGTCGCGGATGTCGATGCCCGTCGGACACACCACCACGCAGCGATGGCAATCGACGCAGTCGCCCTTGGCCACGCTCGCCTTGCCGCGTGGCTCGCCGCGCTTCTCGTCGTAGCCGACCACCAGCGAGTCGTCGTCGAGCAGGACCGACTGCAGTCGCCCGTAGGGACAGACGACGACGCACAGCTGCTCGCGGAAGAAGGCGAAGTTCCCGTACATCACGCCCGTGGCCACGAGCATCCACGCGAACGCCTCGGGGTGGCTTCCGGGCGCCGTCCGCACCATCGCGAAGAGCCGCGGGAGCGAGACGAAGTACGCGAGGAAGACGTGAGCGACGAGCACCGCCGCCACCAGGTACGCGGCGTGGGTCGCGACCCCGCGCGCGAGGCGATCGAACCCGAGCGGGCCTTGCGCGCGCCGCAACGCGACGTTCCGCGGGCCCTGGATCAGGCGCTCGATGGGCCGGAATACCGCCTCCAGGAACACGGTCTGCGGACAGGCCCAGCCGCACCACACGCGGCCGAGGACCGCGGTGGCATAGATCAGGCCGAAGCCGACGCCGCTCAACAGGAAGAACAGCAGCCATACATCCTGTGAATTGAAGGTCAATCCGAAGAGGAAGAACTGCCGTTTATCGATATCCAGGAATACGGCGGGATGGCCCCCGATGGGAATCCAGGGCAGCGCGGCCCACAACGCGATGAGCGCGCCGTACACGATGCGCCGCCGGGTGACGAAGCGGCCCTTCACGTCGGCGGGGTAGGGGCGCTTGTGACGACCGTCGCGCCCGAGCGAGCCCTCGCCGATGGCGCGCTCCTCGCTGGATGGTGAGCTCTGGATCACGGGCAGACGGACGTGCGGCATGGTCAGGCCTCCGGTCAGTGGACCGCGGACGTCTCGCGCTCGCCCTGCGGGGCCTTGCCGCCCGGGACGTTAGTGTCGCGCAGGCTGATCACGTAGGCCGTGACGGCCTGCACGCGGTCGCCGCCGAGCTGCGGGCCCCACGCCACCATGCCCTTGTCGGGCACGCCATCGGTGACTGTCTTGTAGACCTTCTCCGGGGCGGCGCCGTGCAGCCAGAACTCG
>Ga0123336_10003485_pt1 | contig 13102 bp, 10 predicted proteins | sample SSSSmetaG_FD_96466 | JGI IMG/M metagenome (GOLD analysis project Ga0123336, IMG submission 96466) | Glacier valley bacterial and archeal communities from Borup Fiord, Nunavut, Canada, to study Microbial Dark Matter (Phase II) - ​SSSS metaG | ecosystem: Environmental > Aquatic > Freshwater > Ice... | reverse complement strand
TGTCCCGTTTAAAAAGTAGTCGCACATCAGTCGACACAGATTAAGAATATCTTGATTAGAAAAAGCAATTCCTAATCTCTTTCCCACCGCAGCGCATATCCTTTTTATAAGGTCGGAATACAGGGATTCTCTTGGATTATTTTTAAGCACCGCATCTAGGCACAAATCATCTAGATACTGTTCGAATCGCGTCTGGCTAATAGCAATAAAGTCTTCTGTATTGCCGCCCTCCTCAATGATACGATGAAATTGTTGAAGGATATCTCGATTTAAGATAAATAGCTTTTTCTTTGACTTCATTTCCCTTGAAATATCACTTAGGCTTAACATATTCTGTTCATCTGAATCCACTAAATGAATGGAATTATTCTTTAAAATATAGTCTGGTAAATGTTGAATAAATAACTTCAAGTCACTACCCTTATCACTACTAGAATCCAAATATGCATTGGCAATACATGCGCGAATACAATTCACAAGCTGTCCCACATTACCTTCAAATTCATATTCTAAAAGATTTTGATATGCGAGATTACTTAAATATATTTTTCTTTCCACTCGTTTCGCTTCACATTTTATGAGAGAAAACAGTAATTCCTTCTTCTCCTGAATGGGTCGTTCCGCAAGCGAAGCTATTTTCGTAATAATTGGAATGCGTCGGAGCAAAGTGCTTAAGAGTACCAATTCTGGGTTTTCTGTGGTTGCCATAACGATGTGCACGCTGGCTTGGAACCATTTTTCATTGTCGCCTACCATGTGATAAACACCTTTATCCATGAAATGAAATAATTTTTCCTGGCACTCCGAAGATAGGCAGTGGACCTCATCTAAAAACAGCATACCTCCATCAGCTTGCGCAAGTAACCCTTTACGATCCTTATCGGCACCTGTATAAGCACCCTTTTTAAACCCAAATAAGTTCGTTAAAAAGAATTCAGGATTATTCGCAAATTCAGCACAATTTACACTTACAAACTGTTTGTCTTGTCCTATGATATGTTTCTCTATTGCATACTCATACATAAGTTGAGCCAGATAACTCTTTCCTGTCCCTGTAGCACCCAATAGTAAAATAGGCAAACCATTTCCTGGATATGAAATTGCTGCCTTGCATTGCAAGACATTGTAACTTAAACTTCCTGTTGCTCCCATTAGTTTATCAAATACAGAAGAATTACCTGCCTCTGCCTCAATCGCTTTACGAAGAGAATCCACTGAATCATAAATGCCCTCAAAAGTTTCTCTTCTAGTGGCATCTACCAAAGCATCCGTATAAAAAAAATAAACCGGTCTAGAATTTACTTTTATAACGCATCCTTCTGCCTGTGCTTCATTCAGATACTGACTGACTAGCGTACGACTTAAGCTCAGTTCTTCTGCAATGGCAGCAGCTGATAAATCAGATAATTGTTCCCAGTCAACCTGCTTGGTTTTCTCTTGCAAGTAATCCATCAATCGTTGTTTTGTTCCTGTATCTGCCATTACATGCCTTCTTTCCATACCAGTTTCTTTGTATCTATCTCTCGTATTTTCTTACGAATTGGCAATATAAAGGCTGGTGACACAGACAATTCATCATACCCCATTCTTAAAAATGTCTCTGTAAGCTCCATATCCGCCCCTAATTCTCCACAAATACCAGCCCAGATTCCATTGGCATGTGCATTGTCTACTATCATTTGAAGCATTTTCAAAAGAGCAGGATGATGTGCATCATAAAAAGTACTTAACTTAGGATTTTGACGATCAATGGCCAGTGTGTACTGGGTTAAATCATTGGTTCCCACGCTGAAGAAATCAACTTCTTTGGCTAATTCTGCACTCATCATAACTGCAGCTGGTGTCTCTATCATAATTCCCAATTCAATATTCTCATCAAATGGTAGTTCCTCCTTACGGAGCTCTTCTTTCACAATTTCAACAATTTCTTTTATACGTTTTACTTCCCACATCGAGATAATCATTGGAAACATAATCGCCAATTTTCCATAAATAGATGCACGAAAAAGTGCACGCAGCTGAGTTATAAATACCTCTTCTCGTGTCAAGCAAATACGGATAGCACGATAGCCAAGTGCTGGATTTTCTTCTTTATCCAGATTAAAATAATCAGCCTGCTTATCCGCACCGATATCCAAGGTTCGGATAATGACTTTCTTTCCAGCCATGCTCTCTAGAACTTTCTTATATTTTAAAAATTGGTAATCTTCTGTTGGATACTCCGAACTCTCTAGGTAGATGAATTCACTGCGAAAGAGTCCTATTCCCTGTGCATCGTTTTGAAGCACTGCACCTAGATCGGATACATCTCCTATATTGGCATATAACTGTATCTTACGGCCATCTATGGTTATATCTTCTTTTCCCTTTAGTTGTTGCAGTAACTCCTTTTGCTTTGCATTCTCATCTTGCTTCCTCTTCATTTTTCTTATGGTTTCTTCATCTGGATCAATATAAAATTTTCCTGTAAATCCATCAATAATTGCTATTTTTCCGTCGTTATTTGGACTCAGCCCCACGCCTAGTCCAATTACAGCTGGGATTCCCATCGTTCGTGCTAAAATTGCAGTGTGTGAATTATCTGAGCCATACATCGTTGCAAATCCTAAAACTTTCTCTTTATCCATCTGTACCGTCTCGCTAGGTGCCAGATCCTCTGCAGCTACAATGACAGGTTCCACCATTTGCATCGCTTTATTTTCTTTATTCGAAAGCACAACAATAAGCCGTTCAGAGATATCCTTTACATCTGCCGCACGACCTTGCATATAAGCATCCTCCATAGACTCAAAGATAGCTGCAAAATTATCTGCAGTTGTCCCCACTGCAAATTCTGCATTCACCTGCTGCGAGCGTATAATATGAATGATAGAATCACAATAATCCTCATCTTCTAGCATCATCTGGTGAATCTCAAAAATAGCAGCATTGGCTTCGCCCACCTCCACTAAAGCTCTCTGATACAAGGCTTGAAGCTGCTCCATCGCCTTCTTTTTAGCTATCTCAAATCGCTCTAATTCTCGCTCTATATCCTCTACGTGCGTTCTAGTAACCACGTTCTTTCCGCGTTCATAAAAGTGTATTTTCCCAATACAAACTCCCCCAAATACACTTTTGCCCTCCAATACGATCATATTTCTTCTCCTCTCATTAAATAACGAATCTAAATATTTGAATATAGCTATTATTTGTGGTCATTTTATCTCATATACAAGAAAATGTAAATGGATTTTTGAAAGCATCTTTATTTTGTAAATCATTGAGCATTAAAATATATGATTCGTTTGCTTTACAAATTTCGTTATAAATTGACACTTTGTTCTATTTTTCACATAAAATAAAATATGGGAACCTATTCCCTAAATAAGCAAACAGGGGGTGTTCAGTATGTGTTGTTTTTGCAGACGAAGATGTTGTAGTCAATGCTGTTGTAGTCAATGCTGTTGTAGGCAAAGCTGTTGTAGGCGAAGATGCTGTTTTTGTAGAATATTCTAAATACCTGTTATAATACGTCCACTGCACCATTATATTTGTTAATGATGCAGTGGTAATACTGTATCCAGCCACGCAACGAAGCAGTAACAAAATTATAAATAAGCAAAAAAATACACCCTAATATCTAGGATGTAATATTTACTTCTTTTATTGATTTTCCTGTACTTCTGATTATCTTGAATAGAAAGCTACCAGCGGGAATCGAACCCGCGATCTCCACCTTACCAAGGTGAAAAGTGATGTTTTTCAACGTTTTACAAATTGCTACAACCGCTGATTTTAATGGATTTCTTGAGTTTGTCATTTACTAAATTATAGTATTATGTAGTCTCTTTTCATATGAATAAACCCCAAATAAACCCCATTAAACAAAATTGTTATTGTTCCATACAATCCTGTTTATTTCATTAACCAATTTCATATGCCATGTCCAATAATTTGTTTTCTTTTTTCATTAAAATGATCATCTCCACTAATATAATTATATTCGATGATTTTAAAGTTAAGACAAAATTATTGAAATGAAAATTAATAGTCTATCTTAAGAAAAGACGTAAACGGTCCATAGTGCGTACCTAGACCTTCCCCACTAAATTTGAGAAAATAGACTTAACTTTTAAACCAAGTTCAAAAAGTTTAGTTTTCAACTTTTTACACTTATAGGAGGCAAGTCTATGAAATCTACTACAAGTTTAGTCGCAACCCAGTATCGTTTACAACAATGGGCGGCGCAAATACAAGATTGCCAGAATCGTCCGGCTGGAATGAAAGTCGATGACTGGTGTGCTCAAAATAATATCAAAATGGCGAACTATTACTATCGTCTTCGTCAGGTACGCGAAGCTTGTATTGAAAGTGTTTCACAAGAAATCGTACCATTTCCTTTGGGACTGTTGACTTCAGAAATCAAGGATCAAACAGGCGAAGGTCTTGATCTTCTGATTCATGGTATTTCGATTCATGTGACCGAGCATACATCATCAAATCTTTTGTCCTCAGTCCTTAAGGTGATTGCTGATGCTCAATGATGCTACCTGCTTTAAGAGCGTTTTCATTGTTACTGGATATACAGATCTTCGATCTAGTATTGATCGTTTGGCGGGTGTGATTGAAAGTCAAACCGGTTGCATGCCACTTGTTCCCCACACAATTTACCTCTTCTGCGGACGTAGAACGGATCGCATCAAAGGGTTGGTTTGGGAAAACGATGGGTTCCTTCTCTTATATAAAGGTTGGAAAGTGGCCAGTTCCAATGGCCTCGAAGTTCAGCCGAAGTTCGCTTGATTTCCCATCAGCAATTCCGATGGCTAATGGAAGGACTCACTACGATTCCAAAGAAGACAGTTAAGCATGTCACACCGGAATTCCTATGTTGGTTTTGTGCAAAGCAGAGAATTTTTTGCTTTGTTTTCTGCTCGAAGAAAGGCAGAAATAAGTGCTTATGAATGTCGTTAGGACTTGCTTGTAGCGCCATGAACGGGCTCCTATGTGACGGCGATTTTCTGACATCTCTTTTGGAAACCCTCAAAACGCAGTCTTTCTAGTGACAATCTCCTTCGTTTAAACCATAGTCATTTTGACAAATCCACTCCCATTTTATATTCGCCAAAACACAGTATTTCCGCTATAATAGAACCATAAATGGAAATGAGGGTAGTCTACTATGGCGACGAAATTCACAGAAGAACAACTGAATAAGTTTGATAAGGAAACCCTGATTTCGTTGTTTCTCTCGCAACAAGAACAGCTTGCGTCGATTGATCAAAAGCTTCAACTGTTGTTGGAACAGGTTGCCGTTTTAAATCAAAAACGATTTGGTCGATCCTCCGAAAAGTTAGAGGTTGAACATCAAATCACTTTTGCGGAGCTCGATAAGGAGTTTGCTTTTTTTAATGAAGCAGAAGCAGTGGCCGCTCTCGATGAAGAGGAAGAAGTATCGACGTCGAAACAAAAAAAGCAAAAAGGGAAACGGGAAGCAGATTTAAAATATCTACCGACGGTAATCATTGAACATAAAATGACAGAGGAGCAACTCCAAATGGAGTTCGGCGACAAGTCATGGAAGCAACTTCCGGATGAGGTGTATAAAAGATATCAGTTCACTCCTGCAAAGATAGAGATCGAAGAACATCACGTAGCTGTCTATGCTGGGAAAACTGGGGATCACATGGTGAAAGCCAAACATCCAACCTATCTGCTTCGTAATAGTTTGGTATCTCCAAGCTTGGAAGCGGCGATTATCAATAGCAAATATATCAATGCCGTACCTTTTTATCGACAAGAAAAAGAATTTGACCGTTATGGCCTGCCAATTACTCGTCAAAACATGGCGAACTGGACCATCCAATGTGCGGACCGTTACTTGGGTATTCTTTATGATTATCTGCATGAGCAGCTCTTTGATTACCATGTGCTGCAAGCGGACGAAACACCAGTATTGGTCAATAAAGATGGCCGAACGGCTGGGTCCAAAAGTTATATATGGGTATATCGATCGGGAGCAATGAGTTCGCATCACCCGATTGTCCTGTACGAGTATCAGAAGACTCGGAATACCAATCATCCAAGGGAGTTCTTGAAGAACTTCAAAGGCATTTGTGTTACGGATGGCTATGAGGTATATCACTCCCTAGCGAAAGAGCGGGATGACTTAACCATAGCGGGATGCTGGGCGCATAGTCGCAGGCGATATGACGAAGCGGTAAAGGCACTTGCGAAGGAAGATCAGAAAAAGAGCCTCGCCTATCTCGCATTAAAACAGATACAAGCAATCTATCGGGAAGAAAATCGCCTAAAAGAATTCACTCCTGAAGAGAGATTGGAACATCGTAAGCTGTGTGTGAAACCGCTGGTCGATGCTTATTTTTCGTGGGTAAGAGTGCATATTGATAAAGTTCTTCCTAAAAGTAAAACCTGGAATGGTATGAATTATTCCATCAACCAGGAAAACTATTTAAAAACATTTCTTTGTGACGGAGAGGTTCCGATGGACAATAATGCAGCGGAACAATCCATTCGAGGATTTTGTATTGGCAAAAAGAACTGGATGTTCATTGATACGATCCATGGCGCCAAGTCGAGTGCCATCATTTATAGTATTGCAGAAACCGCCAAGGCGAACAATCTAAAGCCTTATGAGTATTTTAAGTATTTACTGACAGAGATTCCAGAGCATATGGAGGACAAGGATCGAAGTTTCTGCGAAAAGTTGCTTCCTTGGTCACCCGATCTGCCGGATGTATGCAGAAAATAAAGCAAAAATTGTGCCGCTCAGATGAGCGGCCTAACTTAGATGGGGTACCGGCTATCTACCGTTTACTTACTAACTACTATATCGAGATCCCTGGGCGTATACATAAAAAAGGGCATCAATATTTTTGATACCCTTTTTTATCGCTCTAAATTTACTAGTTGTAATGGTTTTATAATAGCAAAGAATTTTCAATTTCTTATTCTATCATTTGCATAAATTTAATAAATATACATTTATTCTATCTACTTAAATGTCTTTAGATGTTATTAGATAGGATGCCTCTTCATAAATACTTTTATGAACGTATAAATAATACTCTTTTTCAAAATTTTTATTTTGTCCAAGAGAACCAATTCTTTGTCTCTGAGAACTCAGCGCTCCCGAGCTATTTCTGTCAATAATTTTATAATTATATTTAATTTTATTTACCACAAGTTTATCCTTTAAAACTCCAAATTCTAAAAAATTCTATATTATTGCATTCCTCTAATTAATAGCAACAATCTTGATTGTTGCTATTAAAACATTTTTCTCTTTTTCAAATTTACTTATTTCTTTTTTAAAATAATTTACATCAACTACTTCATTAGTCAAAATTAACTTTGACTTTATTTTGTCTTGATTCCTTAACCATAAGTAAACTGTAGTAATAGATATTCCTAAATCATTAGAAATATTAGTTACAGATACTCCACTAATATACATATTACCGAAAAGCTTTAACCGATACTTAGAATTATATTTCCGTCTCCGCTTCCACCTTCTTTTTACATCTACGACCTTTGATAATTTGTGCTATCAATGTTAAAGACATAACAACAATTACTGTAATCATAAAAACATTAGGATAATTCCATACCGACTGATAAAAGTCTTTTGAAACGAAATACCCTCTCCGATATAGAAGTAAATCCTTTTCATAAAAATTCTCGTGGATTTTTCTTGTATTCTCACCTATGTAATCAGTAAAAGCCTGATACAAATCCTCTGATCTTACATAGTATGGCGTCTTAACTTCATTTTTCCGATACTGGTCAATCGTACTCTCTGTTGCAAAGGGTACTACTATCCTCCATCCCTTACGATAAGTAGGCCAGCTACGAATACCGGTTATTTCAAAGCTAGTTTCGTTAGGAATGATTATTTTATAGTCGTCATAGCATATGCTTCCCTTCTTAATAGTCATAGCCTTTTTTGAAAAGATACTGGGTTTCGTATAATAAATCAATGTATTCTTTAAAGTGAAAGTTTTATCAATCCATCTTGGCATATATAATGCCAGGTAAGCTCTGTCAGGCATATAATTTTCAACCAAATCAGCTTTCTGCAAATCTTGCTTAAGCATATAAGGATTATTTGTATTAATACTTGGTATAAATTTATATAAGTAAGTTCCATTGATATAACCGTTACTTACCTTCTCATTATGCTCTTGTACAGTCCATATTCTGAAAGAAAGTAGCACTATAAACAGTATAGTAATAATCAGCATACACAAATATTTTATTCTATTCTTTATCATCCCATGTTTTCCTTTCTGTCCCTACTATATACCATGCATCCTAATACAAATACACATGTAACCCCAATTACTGCATATTAGGCCTATGTTGTAACAATCTTATTCACAAGTATCATGACTTAGTATCTTTTTAACTATTAACTATTTAAGTTCTATAGAGCAACGCATAAGCCTTATGTTACGGCCTTTCTTAGTCCAATTTAGGAAAAAAACCTTTGTTCATTGCATGTGAAATTGGTGAAAAATACAAAAGCTTTTCCTCTGCTAACCCGTTTACTAAAGTACCACCAGTTATTGTTCCTGCAATATTATAGCTACTAAAATGTGTATAAACGGGTCCACCACTATCTCCAGGAATTATAAATTTGTCCATTTCGCACTGAACCAACTCGCGAAAATAAATTCCAGTTAAATATATAGTAAAGTTAACTGTTTGAACTATTCCCGATGAATAGCCCGAGTTCTTTCCATAACGGTATACAATGGTACCCACAGGTGTTGAAGTAACTCCGGTAATAGGAAGAAATTCAGTATTTGATTTTTTAACATAATTTGTTGGTGAGTAACCGCTGTTTAAAGTTGCGATTGCATAATCACCTATCATAGTACTGCCATAGTTTGTAACTTTGACAGTCCCAATGTTATTATTATAACTATCAAATACAGAATCGCCAACACCGCGACCCGAATGACCACATAATAATATAGCTGCTTGTCCATTATAAGTTCCAGCACATGTTAATGTGTCAATGTCTAAAGCCATTCCTCCATATACATTAGCAGATACAGATTCAAAATCAGATACCTCAATTTTTATTGGCAGTTTACTTTTTTTATTACTAAGATGTTTACTTAACATATTTTTATCTTTTTCAGTAACAACTATAACACAAATATTATTTTTTCTATCTACTCCATATCCAATTTTTTTATACTCATTTTTTAGAGTATCTCCATATGTATAGATACTATTAAGATAATTTAATGAATATTCAACATTTTCAAATCTTACATTCTCTGAATAATCACACATATCAAGATATTTCTCTTTCATTTCTGTTGTCGCATCAACTAATTGTATTACCAGTATTTCTTTATCGATATATTCACCGCCGTATTCATTTGGATAAATAATATTTCCTGATTCTGTTATATAGAAATTTGATACTATTTTCTCATAAGCTTCTAAAGCTTTTTCTTGATTGACTATTACCTCATCGTCAAAATAGCCACTATCCATTCGAAACAGGATATCTAGCGTATCTGTTTTAATGGTGGCTACGATTTCTTTGATCATTTCTGATGCACCGTTTGCGGTGTAAGTATTGCCACTTCTAACAAAACCGGTGACATATGCTTTTAATTCGTCGTAAAATGCAAATTGGATATTATAGCATCGGTTTCCCAGTTTCTTAGGGTTGTATCCTTTGGTTGCACCTTCTTGATGCCCTTCTACGTTAATGACATTACTATCGATATCAATCGTGATGGATGTCAAATCACTTTTAGTGAGTAGTTTTTAAAGACTTCAAAATTAATGTCTCTAAACATTTGGGTTTTCTTAAAGTTAAAGTTTCCTAAAAACCGTTTCAGGCTCTTTTACGGAAATATCAAATTCATTAACGAGTGGATCATTTTGAAGTAGCTTTAGAGGTTCTAATTTATCAATACCAATAAAGTGACTGCAGAGCATCGTCTTTATATGATTCATCTTGATTTTATTTGTTGAGTCATTATCAAATACAAGGTCATTTTCAATTAGATCAAAAATCAAATCCCATTAATTTTTAAGTTCTCAAGGAGCAGAAAAAGACCTGCATTTGATGTTAGATTTTTAGCTTTCAAATCAATTTTATTAATCATAATCGAGACCCCTTTTCACTGTTTTTCTTACTATTATTGTACCATATATCGAGTCATAAAAGCTGATAATTCAACATGTTTTCGAGCATTTTTCTTTCACCCAATGGGTGAAAGTTGAATTTCGAAAGAGCGCATAATTATCAAGGCTTTGAGTGCGTTCTTCAAGTGATTGACATAGAATCTAGTTATTAGTTATAATGTACACATAAGACCTGCTATAATTCTTTTTTTATTCTCTTGCCTCCATAATATTTTTAAACATGCGCATGTTTGCATTAACAATATAGCAATATCCAGTATATGTCAATACAAATAATGCTTTTATTTTACATTTTATTCATGACAAGGTAGATGATAATAATTGTTTCTTCTTAATTATTTCTCATATGACTTTTTTGTGGTTCAGGTGGAATCCTAAAATCAATAAATTAAGGTCAAATACAGAATAGATGTTACGCGGGGAGATAGACACCCAAGATGTTGAGCTGAAAAAGCTTAAAAATCATCAGTGGGAATACTGCTATAAAATATCGCCTTACTCTGCTAGACACAGTTTTGGGACTAACATGATGCGTAATGGAGTGAATCCCAAAAAGGTAAGTGAAGCAATGCGGCACTCGTCAGTTAGAACTACTCTGAATAGGTATTCTCACGTTGATTCAGAAATGATGAAGTAGTCGTTTAGTGAGTACGCTAATGGTATTTTGTAAAGTAATAGAAAAAGTCATAGAAAGAAGCAAAAAAATAGACCCCCAAAAACACCTGAGAGTCTTGATTTTACTGATAAGCTACCAGCGGGAATCGAACCCGCGACCTCCACCTTACCAAAAACAGTTTATACTTTTAGTAATTTTCTGTAATAAATTATATTATTCATTTTAACACGTTTTTAAAATTATTCCTTGAATAGCTTATTATATTATTGCATAAATTCTGTATTTTTAGTAACCAAATAGTAACTATATCGTTCACTTTTGGCCATTATCCTTTTCGCATAATTCATAATATCGTTTCACAATATACTGCTGAAACTCCTTAGTATCAGAAACCCTTCGTATAACCTCTTCACGACCTCGAAATCTGCTTTTTACTGTGTAAAAATACTCATCTTTAGTCATTGTGCTTATTTTTTGTTTGCTATTTATACTCGACACTATTCCATTTATGCTTCTAAATATAGCTTTAGATTTATCATCTAAAAATTCATTTTGTAAATATTCCATTAATATGTCCATAGATTTTTTTTCAGGTATATGAATATCCTCTTTTAATTCAATATCTTCATATAAATCAAATACATTTACTTGATAATTATTAAATTGAAAATTTTCGTGTTTCTTGGATAATTTTCTTATCTTTTTTAGATATTCACCTATCTCTATGTCATCCATATCTACATATGATGAGGAAAAAACCATAGAGCTATCCACAGTTTGATGTGTAATAAATATAACAATACCAGGTTTCATATATCTTATAACTTGTATTGTTATAGCTTGTATTGATAATTCCGTTTTATTGAATACTTCGTTTAAAATCATTTCATATGAATCCAAATCTACCACAATATTTTTTATCCAATCTGAAGGCATTAATAATTCACATGCAAATGCATTTGCTTCGCTTTCCTTTTGACGATATTCATAGTTCGCAAATTCATTATCAGATTCATCCGTTGTATTGGCATTTTCCATATAACACGCCATTATATTTTTATGCCCTGGTATTAAAATATGTCCCAACTCATGTGCTAGTGTAAACTTTTGCCTTGATATGGGTATGCTTCCATTTATAACAATGTGTGGTTTAGAGTCATTAAAGAAGCATAAGCCATCAAAATCAAATGGTATAAAATAGTCAAATTCATAAGTAGCATAACCGCTAATTACATCAAATATATTTATTGGATTAACTAATTGCTTAACTCTAATTAAATTTTTTGCTATTCTTTTGGCTCTTACTATCGGAGCAACCATTATTTAACCTTCCTGACTTAATTAACCATTCCTTAATTTTCTGCGCCACTTCTGGAGAGGAAGCCCTCGCTGCCATTTGATATTCACTTATCTTCTGTAAATATTCAACAATTGGTATTCTCAGCTCTCTTGCATCAATAATCAAATCCAAAAAGGAATCATTTTCAAACCATATATCATATTCCTCTTCAGTTAATCCAAGAAATTCATGCAACTCACAGTCATAATCAGAAGTGTGCCATTCATCAGTACATTTTTCTTTATACCATGCTTTTAATGCCTTTCGCATTTGTTCCTTATCAACAATTACTTCTTTGAATTTACAATAGATATCCACTGGACTATTGGTTCTTTTCAATTCATCTATAAGAGCTTTATGAACATCTGTAAGATACTCTTTAACATAATTATCGATAAGGTTTGTATATAAAAATTTAAAACTATTTAATAATAATTCTATTCCACATCTAGATAATACATTTTTTATTTCACGATTATTAAAAATAGATGTTATTTTTCTAGCCATTAAAATAAATTCTATTCTTATATATTTTTCATTTGTTTCTATACCCAATTGGCTCATTTTATCATAGCATTTTAATTTCCATTGACTTTTAACAGTTCGTGTGACTATTCCGTTTATTAACGGCATAAAACTATATTGATCTGATTGAACCACATAAATCATATTTTGGTCAGATTTATGTAAAAGGGCATTGTTAAATAATCGAAAGATATTTTCACAAGTACATTTACCAAACATTTTTTCTGTAATATTTACCTCAACACTTAATAATTTGGCTAAGAACTTTTTACCAAACATCTTTTTTAATTGAGTATCGATATCCAGGAAAATCTCATCAATATAATTGTAAGCGACCCAAAACATGACGTAGTGCAAAAACAGCCCAGAGGCTGTATGATGAAAAGTCATACAATCTAGAGCTGTTTCTTTCTGGCTTCTGGTAGTCTACACTCTTGTGGCAATTCTTT
>Ga0123336_10003480_pt1 | contig 13119 bp, 9 predicted proteins | sample SSSSmetaG_FD_96466 | JGI IMG/M metagenome (GOLD analysis project Ga0123336, IMG submission 96466) | Glacier valley bacterial and archeal communities from Borup Fiord, Nunavut, Canada, to study Microbial Dark Matter (Phase II) - ​SSSS metaG | ecosystem: Environmental > Aquatic > Freshwater > Ice... | reverse complement strand
GGCGTGGGCGCCGCGTCGGCGCCGGCGCCGATCGTCACCGAGACGCTCGGCGCGGCGGGCATCTGCGGGTTCGGCGGATCGGTCGCGCGCGTGCACGCGATCGCGGCGAGCAGGGAGAACGAGAGTCCCGCGACGAGGTTGCGCCGCCCGATCGAGGTCACGAGCGCAGCGTAGCGGCCCGGCTGCGGAGAGTGAAATGTGTTGTCGGTCACGCCGCCATCGCGTCGAGGAAGGCGCGCAGGTGGGGGGCGCCGCGGAGCTCCGTGCGATGGATGGCGGTCGCCGCCCAGGGCGGCGAAGACCACTCGGGCAGCACGCGGCGGAGCCGGCCGGCGGCGATCTCGTCGGTGACGAGGAAGTCCGGCAGGTAGGCGATCCCGGCGCCCGCGATCGCGAGGTCCCGGAGCGCGATCGGGGCGTTGGAGCGGAGCTGCCCGTGGACGTCGATCGTCCGATCCTGGCCGTCGCGGCGGAGCCACCACTTCACCACGTTGCCCGCGAGCGTGACCTGCACGAGGCAGGGACGCCGGGTCAGCTGCTCCGGCTCGCGCGGGGTCCCGTGCTTGCGCAGCCAGCGCGGCGCGGCCACCAGCCAGCGGTCCATCGTCACCAGCGGATGCGCCACGAACGCCGTGCTGTCGGGGGCCGGCGAGCCAGCGCGGATCGCGACGTCCACCCCTTCGCCGACCAGGTCGATCAGCTGATCCTCGAGGCGCAGGTCGATGACGAGGTGCGGATGCTGCTCGGTCAGCTTCGGGAGCCGCGGGAGCACGACGACCGAGCCGAACGTCAGGGACGCGCTGACCACGAGCGTGCCGTGCACGGCGCGGGTGGTTCGTACGGAGGCGCGCGCCGTCTCGACCTCGCGGAGCACGCGTACCGAGTGCTCGTACCAGCGCCGGCCCGCGTCGGTCACGCGCAGCCTTCTCGTCGAGCGAACGATGAGGCTCGCGCCGAGCTCGGCCTCGAGCGCGCGTAGCTGCCGGCTCACGGCGGGGAGCGAGACCCGCTGCGCCCGCGCCGCCGCGGAGAGGCTCTTGCCGTCGACGACGCTCACGAACGTGGCCATCTGCGCGAGGAGGTCCATCCCGCGAGCGTCCTCGATTCTTTACCGCCACGCAAGAAGCCTCCTGCGCCGGTGCCGCCTACCTCGAGCGCTCTCCGGAGCGCAGAGTGGTCCTCGTGACGGGAGCGAATCGCGGCCTCGGCCTGGAACTCATGGAGGCGGCGATCGCCGCGGGCGCACGCAAGGTCTACGCGGCGGTGCGGGACCCGAAGCAGCTCGCGGCGCTGGTCGAGCGGTCCGCGGGCCGGGTGGAGCCGCTCGCGCTCGACATCACGGACGAACGCTCGCTCGCCGCCGCCGAGAAGGCACCGGACGTGAGCGTGCTCTTCAACAACGCGGACGTCCTCGCGTCGTACAACGTGCTCACGGCGACGAGCGCGCAGATGACGCACGACTTCGCCACGAACTTCTTCGGGACGCTCGCGGCGACGAAGGCGTGCCTGCCGGCGCTGGAGCGCGCAGCGCAGGCGGGTCCTGCCGCGATCGTCAACGTGCTCTCCGTGGAGTCGCTGGCGAACGTGCCCGCGCTCGCCGCCTACTCGGCGTCGAAGGCCGCGAGAAGGCGGTGCGTGCCGCCGTACAGGAGGCAAGGGTCCTCGCGCGTTGGCCGGTCGACGAGCCCGCCGCGCTGTTCTTCGCGTTTGCAGCGCGGCCTCGTGCCGTACCAGCTCTGAACGCCAGCCTCGCCGTGTTTCTCGCGCGCGAACAAGCTCTCACTCTTGGCCTGATTCTGGAGGTATCGGACTCCGGGCTGAGGGCGCTGCTCACGGACGTCCGCTCGAGAGTCGCGGGGTACGAGGACGTCCGCGCTTGGTTCGCGTCGCGATTGCCCGTCAACTAGCGAGGGCCTCGAGTGCAACGTTCAGAGTGGCTTGCCCATCGCCGTGACGGTGAGGGCTCCGGCTCTCGCCGGCGCCTTGACGATCACGGTCTTCGTGGCGACGTCGTAGGTCGACGTGATGTTGGTGCCGGTCACCATCGCCGGCTCCCAATCGGTGCGCACGCGCAGGATCACCGCCGTCGGGAGCGCTGAGAGCGTCACCGACCAGCTGAACGCGGCCGCGCCGTCCGACCGCTGCGCCGACGTCGTCACCTTCGCGCCGTCGGCCTCGATGGTCTCGAACGACGAGGCCGTCAGCGACGGCCACACCAGGAGCGTCCGCGCGCCCTTCGACTCCGCCGTGCCGAGGCCCAGCACGTCGTTGTCGATATCCATGGGGATGATCGCGCCCTCGCGCACCCAGAGCGGGAGCTCGCGGCGGTCGGTCGCGAAATCGGCCGTGGCGGTCGTGCCGCCCTCGGACACGTTCGTGCTCCACCAGTCGTACCAGCGGTCGCCCGCGGGCAGCGCCACGGAGCGCTTGCCCGTGGCGTCGAGCAGGGGCGCGACCAGGAACGCGTGGCCGAGCACGTAGCGGTAGTCCTTGGGCCAGCTCGCGGCCTCGCCCACGGGCTGGACCATCGACTTGCCCTCGGCGCCCGAGGCGTAACCCTGCTCCGAGAGAGAGTAGAGGAACGGCACGAGCGCGTGGTGGAACGTCGCCCAGTACTTGTAGAGTGCAACGGTCTCGTCGGCATGATCGGGCATCGTCCAGGGCGCGATGGCGCCGCGGCCGTGCAGCTGCATGAACGGTGAGAGCGCGCCCACCGCGGTCCAGCGCGCGAAGTTCAGCGAGTCGAACGGGATGACCGGGCCGAGCAGGTTCTTGTCGTCGTGATCGAGGTAGCCGCCGATGTCGGATCCCACGGCGCCGTAGCCGCCCTTCGCGGAGACGAACATCTCGTCGAGCGCGTCCTCGAGGCCCACCCAGTCACGCCGGTTGTCGCCCATCCACGAGACCGGCGCGTGCTCCTTCTTCGCGAAGAATCGGCCCTTGAATTCGTACGACTCGTCCCAGGCGCGCACCATCGTGACGAAGTCCTGACCGCGCTTCTGCCGGCCGTACGCGAGGAAGTCCTCGTAGTAGCGCTCCGAGTACTCCTGGTGGGGCTTCGGTCCCTCGGCGGTGCTGACCACGTCGCCCTTCACGTAGCTCTCGCCGAAGTCGAGCTTCCAGCCGTCGATGCCGGCGCCGAGCACCACGTCCTGCTGGCGGTGCCACCAGGCGCGCGCGCTCGGGTTGTAGAAGTCGAGCGAGGCGCCCAGGCCCTTCCACCAGCCGCTCGTGCTGCCGTCGTCGATGAAGTACTTGCAGCGCTGGCCCTCCTCGAAGTTCGGAGAGGCCGCGGGATACGTGTCGCCGCCGGTCTCGAAGTCGAACGAGCTCTCGTTCACCATCGCGGTGATCCACAGCACGACCTTCACGTTACGCGCGTGCATGTCGTTCACGAGGCCGTTGAAGTCGCCGTAGCGCGTGGGGTTGGGGATGAACGTGTTGTATTGCGTCTCCCACGGGCTATCGAGCACCACCGCGCCCACCGGGATGCCGCGCTCGCGGAAGCCGTCGACGTAGGCGTAGGTATCGGCGCGATCCGAGATGTCCTTGCTGATCCACGGCTCGAACGCCCAGCGCGCGGTGTGCGGCACGATCGCGGGCAGCGCATCGAGGTCGGTGCGAACGCAGCCGTCGGGCGAGGCGGGCGTGGTGACGGGCGCCGCAGCTCCGCGGTCGCTGCTGCTGCACGCGACGGGCGCGAGCACGAGGGTGAGGAGCGCAGACGCCGTGACGAGCTTCAGGTGACGCACGGCGCGCATGCTAGCGCACGGCGGTGGTATAGCCCCCGGCGCCATGCCGTTTGATCGCTTTGATCCGAACGCCCCAGCCCGGCCGGGCTCCGGCGTCTTCGGTCTCCCGCACTCCGAATCCGAGGCCCTCGTCGTGCTGCTGCCCGTGCCGTGGGAGGCCACCACCTCGTACGGCGGCGGCGCCTCGGACGGCCCGAAGGCCATCCTCGCGGCGAGCGCCCAGGTCGACCTCTTCGACCTCGACGTGGAAAAGCCGTACGCGCTCGGCATCCACATGGTGCCCGAGGCAGAGGTCATCATCACCGCGAACGGCGAGGGCAAGGCGCTCGCCGAGAAGATCGTCGAGGCCGGCGGCGCGGGCACCGAACCCGAGTTGCTGCGCTCGCTGGCGCGTGTCAACGAGCTGTCGGAGCAGGTCAACGCCTGGGTCGAGAAGGAGACGGCGCGCCTCCTCGACGCCGGCAAGATCGTCGGCATCGTCGGCGGGGACCACTCCGTTCCGTACGGCGCGCTCAAGGCGGTGGCCGCGCGGCGCCCCAGCTTCGGCATCCTCCACTTCGACGCGCACTCCGATTCCCGCCGCGCCTACGAGGGCTTCGTGCACTCGCACGCGTCGATCCTCTTCAACGTGCTCGACCAGATCCCCCAGGTCACCAAGGTGGTGCAGGTCGGCATCCGTGATCTCTGCGAGGAAGAGGTCGCGTTCGGCAACAGCCAGGGCGCGCGCGTCCGGATGTTCTCGGACCGCGAGCTCGTGAAGCGCCGCCACGGGGGTGAGCCCTTCGCGCGCACGGTCGAGGCCATCGTGAAGGAGCTGCCCGACGAGGTGTGGGTCTCCTTCGACATCGACGGGCTCGACCCGCGTTTCTGTCCGCACACCGGGACGCCCGTGCCGGGCGGGCTCGACACGAGCGAGGTCATCGCCATCCTGCGCGAGGTCGCGCGCGCCGGCCGCCGCATCCTGGGCTTCGACCTCAACGAGGTCGCGCCCAACGCGAGCGACGAGAACGACCAGTGGGACGGCAACGTCGGCGCGCGGATGCTCTACAAGTTGATCGGCTTCACGCTCGCGAGCCAGGGCCGCGCGCAGCTGCTCGACTGACCCCGCCGATCACGTCTGCGAGCGGTCGGCTGGAGCTGACGCATCGTCATCACGGTCTTCGTGTCGCGCTGCTCGTCGAACGTGATGGTGACGTGGAAGCGTCCCGGAACATCGTCCTGGTCATGCGGCTTCGACCTGGTTCCGTCCACAGGACCTCACACCGGCGCGGCCCACGTTCCGTGGAAACCGGAGGGAACGTGGTGCGGGAGCTCGAGGCGGCAGATCGTCTCCAGGTCGCCGGGTCGCAGCACGTACAGGTCGGAGCGGTGCGCCGCCGCGCGATAGACGAGCGAGAGCACCCAGCCCTCGCCCTCGTTGGTCTCGCCCGCCGCGCCCGGCGCCGGCACGAAGAGCGGCTCGCCCGGAAAGTCGCGATCGAAGTCGCGCACCGTCGTGCGCGCGCTGCTGCCGTGCTCGAAGTGCAGGAGGCGGTGATAGAACGGGTCGCGCTGGTCGGGCGCGCCGGCGATCGACCAGAAGTGCCGGTAGGGCCGGCCCGCGAAACGCGGATCGATGGTCGGCAGCTCCGTCAGGTCGTCGGCGAGGCGCGACTGCTCCACGGTCCGCAGCGCCGGATCGACGACGAAGCGCGTGGCGCGCGCCGGCGGGAGATCCGCGGGCCGTCCCTCGAGCAGATCCTGCACCACCGAGGCGGGCGCCAGCGAGTCCATGCGCATGCCGTCGAGCACGACGCGGCCCTGCTCGTCCTCGTAGCCGTTCGCGAAGTGGAAGACGAAGCCGGACTCCGCGGGCACGGCGATCGGCGCGCGCCCGTCGCGCGGTACGAGCAGGATCGTCGCCGGCGCGCCCGGCGCCGCGTCGAGCGAGCCCACCGGCGTCGCCGTTCCGAGGAGCGTCGCGGCGACGCGGAAGCTCACCGCAGGCAGGAAGTAGACGCAGTAGCTCGGCGTGAGCACGAAGTCGTGGACGAACGACAGCTGGTCGAGGCGCGTGAACGAAGGCGGCGCCATCTGCCCGTCCACGCCGACGCGGTAGCTCGCGAGCTGGTTCGTCGGCCCGAGCAGCGTGCCGAAGTTGACGAGCTCGCCGGTCGCGACGTCGCGCTTCGGATGCGCGGAGAAGGGAAGCTCCGGGGCCAGCATGCGGCCCACGAGCGAGGTCCGGTTGCGCAGGCGGCCCGCGTAGTCGTAGCGCTCGAGCGTCTCGAGCGTGTCGGGATCGAGCCAGTGCGGGAGCCCGCCCTCCCAGAGCGCGAGGAGCTTGCCGCCGTGGAGCACGACGCTCGTGTTCGCGGCGTTCTTGAAGTGGAGGCGCAGCAAGTTCTTCCGCAGCCCGCCGGGGAGGTTGGTGCCGAAGCTCCGGTAGAGCATCCGGCCCGCGCGCTCCTCGGCGACGTACTCGTCGGTGCGCACGAAGCGGTTCCGGTAGCGCACGCCTTCGTCGTCGAACGCGAAGCGCGTGACCATGCCGTCACCGTCGAACGGATGCTCGTACTTCGTGCCGAACACCTCCATCTTGCCTGGCCCGTTGCGATAGAGCACGCCGCGCAGGCCTTCGGGCAGCGCGCCCTCGGCGATCCGCAGCGGGACGTCGACCTCGTCCGTTACCGTCTCGGTCGAGCGGAGATAGGCGTCGAGGCTTGGGGAGCGCGGCATCGCCGTCACTCTAGTACGCGGCGGCCGCGCGATACCGCGTACGGACCACTTTCTTCCGCGCCCGACTGACCCCATCATCCCCGCACATGAGCTACCTCTCGCTGCGGGAATGCGTGCTCGACCTCGAGCGGGAGGGAGAGCTGCGACGCGTGACCGAGCTCGTCGACCCGCACCTCGAGGTCGCCGAGATCCAGCGGCGCGTGTTCGCGGCCGGCGGGCCCGCGCTGTTCTTCGAACGTCCGCGCGGCTGCGGCTTTCCGCTCGCGTCGAACCTGTTCGGGACCCAAAAGCGTGTACACTACATCTTTCGTGACTCCCTCGACGGCGTCCGCGCCCTGGTGGACGCGAAGGTCGACCCGGCGGCGTTCGCCCGCAGCCTGGGCCGCGCCGTGCGGCTACCGGGCGTCGCGGCGCACCTCCTGCCGCGCCCGGTGCGCGGTGGCGCGGTCTTCGATCACGACACCACCGTGAGCGCGCTGCCGCAGATCACGTCGTGGCCCGACGACGGCGGCCCGTTCGTCACGCTGCCCCAGGTCTACTCCGAGAACCCCGCCGCGCCGGGGCTCCGCGGCTCGAACCTCGGGATGTACCGCGTGCAGCTCGCGGGCAACGACTACGTGGCCGACCGCGAGGTGGGCCTGCACTACCAGATCCACCGCGGCCTCGGCGTGCACCACGCCGCGGCGATCGCGCGCGGCGAGCGCCTGAAGGTGAACGTCTTCGTCGGCGGGCCGCCCGCGATGACGGTGGCAGCGGTGATGCCGCTCCCCGAGGGGTTGCCCGAGATCGCCTTTGCCGGCGCGCTCAACCGCCGCGCGATCCGCATGGCGAGGCGGCCCGGCGAGATCGCGGTGCACGCCGACGCCGACTTCTGCATCCGCGGCAGCATCGGCCCCGCGGAGACGAAGCTCGAAGGGCCGTTCGGCGATCACCTCGGGTACTACGCGCGGGCCCACCAGTTCCCCGTCCTGCGCGTCGAGGGCGTCTCGCATCGCGAGGGCGCGATCTGGCCGTTCACGGTGGTGGGGCGCCCGCCGCAGGAGGACACGCTCTTCGGCGAGCTGATCCACGAGCTCACCGGGCCGCTCGTGCCGACGGTGCTGCCCGGCGTGCGCGCGGTGCACGCGGTGGACGCCGCCGGCGTGCACCCGCTGCTCTTCGCGGTCGGCAGCGAGCGCTACCGGCCCTACGCGGCCGACGGCTCGCGGCCGATGGAGCTCCTCACGCAGGCGCACGCGATCCTCGGCCAGGGCCAGATGTCGCTCGCGAAGTACCTGCTCATCGCCGACGGCGGGGACGACCGCGCGCTCGACCTCAACGACGTGCGCGCATTCCTCGCGCACGTCCTCGGGCGCTTCGAGCCGACGCGCGATCTCCACTTCCACACGAACACCACCATCGACACGCTCGACTACTCGGGCACCGGGCTGAACCAGGGGTCGAAGCTGGTCATCGCGGCGCGCGGCCCGATCCGTCGCGCGCTCGCGGAGCGCGTGAGCACGGAGCTCTCGCTGCCGCTGGGGTTCGCCGATGCGCAGCTCGCGATGCCCGGCGTGCTGGTGGTGCGCGCCCCGCGCTGGGAGGCGTCGTCCGCCATGGGTGACGTCGCGCGCTTCACGCACGCCTTCGAGGCGGGCTCGCACGCGCTCGAGGGCATCCCGCTGGTGGTGCTCGTCGACGACGCGGCCTTCGCCGCGAAGAGCGTGGCAAACTTCGTCTGGGTCACGTTCACGCGCTCGAACCCGGCGATCGACGTCCACGGCGTCGATGCGTTCACCGAGCACAAGGCCTGGGGCTGCCGCGGGGCGGTCGTCATCGATGCGCGCATCAAGGGCCACCACGCGCCGCCGCTGGTGGAGGATCCGCAGGTCACGGCGCGGGTCGAGCAGCTCGCCGCGCGGGGCGGCTCGCTGCACGGGATCCTCTGACGCCGGCGGATCGGATCAGGGCGTGGGCTTCGGCGGACGCAGCTTGCCGCACGTCTTGTCGACCTGCGCGAAGATCGTCTTCTGGTCGAACGTGCCCGACTCGATCTCGGCCGGGGAGGCCTGCTTGCGCAGCTCCTTCCACGCGCAGCCGCAGAACTTGTCGACGCTCGCGTCCTTCATGCAGCCCTTCATGAACGCCTCCTCCGAGACGCCCGCCGGCATCTTGTTGCCGCAGGCCTTCACCACGGGGAGCCGCGCGCTCAGGAAGCGCTCGCTCGAGACCGTCGCCTCGTCGTTGAGCTCGGCCGCGGAGAAGCGCTTCCGGAACTCGGACCACGTGCACTCGCAGTAGGGCTTCAGCTCGGGCTTCGGGCCCATGCAGGCCTTGCCGAAGTCGGCGCGCACGTTGTCCTCGGGGATCTTGCTGGCGCAGGCGCCCAGCACCTGAGCCTTCAACTTCTCGAGCTTGGGGGGCGGGAGATCGCCCGCGGCCATCACGTCGTCGGTGAACGCCTTGCGGAACTCGCCCCACGCGCACCCGCAATAATCCAGGGAACTGACGGCCTTCTTCGCGCAGCCGGCCATGAAGTCGCGATGGTGATCGGCGGCGGTCTTGGTCGATGCGGCGGCGTGCGGCGGGGCCGCGGACGCGGCGGTGGGGGTCGGTGCGGGCGCCGGTGCGGGGGGCGGCGGCGCGGGCGCGGGCGGGGCTCCGGCGCACGCCGCGAGCGCGATGGCCGGCGCCGCGAGGACGAGGACGAGGGAGCGGCAAAGCTTCATCAGCCCGCCCTCCATACCGTGGATCGATCCGCTCCGCGAGCCACCCTGCACGACGCCGGGCTGGTACACTCCACGGACATGACTGTCGTCAATCCGTTGCTCGAGGTGAGCGTCCCCGTGCCCTTCGACGAGGTGCAGGTCGCGCACATCCAGCCCGCGGTCGACATCCTGCTCGTGCGCGCGCAGCAGGCGCTCGATGCCATCGTGAGCGCGCCCTCGCCGCGGACGTACGCGAGCACGCTCGAGGCGCTCGACCTCGCGACCACGAACCTCGACTACGCGTACGGGATCGTCACGCACCTCGAGTCGGTGGTGGCGACGCCCGAGCTGCGCGAGGCGTACGGCGCGATCACCGCGCCGCTGACCACGTTTTACAGCCGCATCATGCTCTCCACGGGGCTCTTCGAGGCGCTGCGCGCGTTCGACGGCACGAGCGAGGCCGCGGCGCTCGAGCCGGCGCGGCGCCGCTTCCTGAAGAAGACGCTCGCTGATTTCAGGCGCAACGGCGCCGCCCTCGACGACGCGGGCAAGCAGCGCCTCGGCGAGATCGACGTCGCGCTCTCCGAGCTCACCGTGAAGTTCTCGCAGAACGTGGTCGACGCGACGGCGTCCTTCGAGCTGCTCGTCGCCGAGTCGGAGAGCGCGCGCCTCGCCGGCTTGCCCGAGAGCGCGGTCGCCGCGGCGAAGAAGAGCGCAGAGGAGAAGGGCAAGACCGGCTACCGCGTCACGCTCCAGGCCCCGAGCTACGGCCCCGTCATGTCGCACGCGCACGACCGCGCGCTGCGCGAGGCCCTCTATCGCGCGTTCAGCACGCGCGCCTCGGGCCGTGGCCCGGGCGGACCCGCGCTCGACAACCGCCCGCTGGTCGACGCGATCATCGCGCTGCGCCAGGAGAAGGCGAAGCTCCTCGGCTTCGCGCACTTCGCCGACCTCGTGACCGACGATCGCATGGTGAAGAACGGCCAGAGCGCGCTCGCGTTCGTCGGCATGCTGCGCGATCGTCTGAGCCCCGGCTTCGAGAAGGAGAACGCCGAGCTCGCCGCCTTCGCCGCCTCGCGCGGTCACGTGGGCCCGCTCGAGCCGTGGGATCTCTCGTACTACGCCGAGGCCCAGCGCCGCGCGCTGTTCGACTTCGACGACGAGACGCTTCGCCCTTATTTTCCGGTCGATCGCGTCACACGCGGTCTCTTCGAGCTCGCGACGAGCCTCTTCGGGATCACCATCGAGCGTGACCCCGCGGCGCGCACCTGGCACGAGGACGTGACCGCGTGGGCCGTGCTCGACGCCGACGGCAGGCGCCTCGGCGGCTTCTACCTCGACCTCTTCCCGCGCGAGACCAAGCGTGACGGCGCGTGGATGGTCCCGCTCGTCGAGCGGCTGCCCGGCACCGATCGCGAGCGCGAGAACTGGGCGGTGGTGGTGGGCAACCTCACGCCGCCACCGCGCCCCGGCGCGCCCGCGCTGCTCACGCATCGTGAGGTGCAGACCATCTTCCACGAGTTCGGGCACATGATGCATCACGTGCTGTCGGAGGTCGCCATCCGCACCCTCGCGGGCACGCGCGTCGCGAGCGACTTCGTCGAGCTGCCGTCGATGATCATGGAGAACTGGTGCTGGGAGAGCGAGGCGCTCGACGGCTTCGCGCGCCACCACGAGACCGGCGCGCCCATCCCCGGGGACGTGAAGAAGCGCATGCTCGCGGCCCGCACCTACCGCGCGGCGAACGCCGAGATCCGGCAGCTCGGCTTCTCGAACGTCGACCTCCTGCTCCACACCGTCTACGACCCGGCAAAGGACGGCGGGGTGATGGAATACGCGCGCGAGAAGCTCGGCGCGTTCCTGCCTGCGCCGCTGCCCGAGGACTACGCGATGCTCGCGTCGTTTCTCCACATCTTCAGCTCGCCGTACGGCTACGCGGCCGGCTACTACTCGTACCAGTGGGCGGAGGTCCTCGAGGCCGACGCGTTCGGCCGCTTCCGGGACGGCGGCATCCTGAGCCGCGAGATCGGCGAGCGCTTCCGCCGGGAGATCCTCGCCCGCGGCGACTCCGAGGATCCGGCGGTGCTGTACCGCACGTTCCTCGGGCGCGATCCCGACGTCACCGCGCTGCTGACGAGGCTCGGCATCGCGGCATGAGCCACGGTCCTTGAACGTCCCGGTGCGTCCGAGCGCGCTGCCTCCGCCGCGGGGATCACGCGGCGCGATCCAGCGGTTTTTGAGCCGTCCGCTGGTGGAGACGATCCTCGGCGGCCTGATCATCGCGTCGGCAGCGCTGACCGTCACCGAGACCACGACCGTGTATCCGCGGCCCGGCGTCGTTTACCTCGTGCACGGCATCAGCGCGGTGTTCGCGATCGAGTTGCTCCTGCGCTTTCGCACCGCGGCCAGCCGGCGCGGCTACTTCCGCGAGTACTGGATCGATATCCTGAGCACGCTGCCGCTGCTCGCCGCGCTGCGCCTGCCGTTCGTCGAGGGGGCCTCGGCGACGCCCCCGGGATGGCTCGCGGCGCTGGCGCTGCTCCGCATCTTCCGCCTGCTCCGCCTCATGAAGATCGCGCGCCACCGCGTGCTGCTCTTTCCCCGCGTGCTGCGGAAGGGCGCGCGCGAGGTCTTCTTCGCCTCTGGCTTCGTGATGCTCGCGGTGGTGTTCGCGAGCGCGGCCCTCGTGATGTTCGAGCGCGACTCGAACCCGTCCCTGGGCACGTTTCCGCAGGCGTTCTGGTTCAGCGTCTACTCGGTGATCGCCACCGAGCCGATCCCCGGGCCCCCGCACACGTTCGGCGGCCACGTGATCGCGGTCTTCGTCATCTTGACGGGGCTCTTCACTTTCGCCACCGTGGTCGGGACGATCTCTGCTCTCGTCTCCGATCGCATGCGCTCTGGTGATCTCATCGCCGACTGGGAGGACCTCCGGGACCACCTCATCATCTGCGGCTTCAACCGCAAGGCCGAGATCATCATCAAGGAGTACATCAACGCCTACCCCGACGACGACCGCCCCATCGTCGTCCTCGCCGAGCTCGAGGGCGGAATCCCGCAGCTACGCGACGCCGTCTCGCGCACGCGCGTGCAGTTCCTGAACGACGACTTCACGAAGCTCGAGGCGCTGGAGAAGGCCGGCGTACGCCGCGCGGCGCGCTGCATCCTGCTCGCCGACACCTCGAAGGGCCGCAAGGAGCGCGACGCCGACGCGCGCACCGTTCTCGCCGCGCTCACCATCGAGCGCCTGAATCCGGCGGTCTACACGGTCGCCGAGATCCACCGCCGCGAGCACGCGCACCATCTCGAGATGGGCAAGGTCAACGACTACGTGGTGAGCGGCGAGCAGAGCGCGTTCCTGCTCGCGCAGTCGGCGATCACGCGCGGCGTGATGAGCGTCTTCAGCGAGCTCCTCACGCGCGAGCACGGCAACCGGTTCTCACGCTGTTCGCTGACGACCCAGTGGAAGGGCAAGTCGTTCCTCGAGCTGATGGTGCACATGAAGGAGGTGCACAACGCGCTCCTCGTGGGCGTCGAGGAGGGCGACAAGATCGTGGTGAATCCCACCGCGTACGTCTTCACGGGCCTGGAAGACGTGGTCCTGATCGCCGCGCGCGACGTGAAGCTCTAGCGGCGCCTTGGGCCCGCTGCGCACGGCCCCCTTCGTGTTGCGCCCGTGGATACGAGCTACCTCCGCGGCAGGTCGACTGCCCCGCGTTGCAACTCGTGGCTGCCAGGAGCTATACCGGTGCGACCGAGGCTCACGCCGACCTGCTCTCTGTCGATGAGGTTGCGGATACCGAGGAGGCTGCTGTCGAGCAGCTCTCCCGCGCGGCCCTGCGCGGCGCTGGCGAGATGAGCACGTTCGATGGCAGTGCTCGACGTCCCGAGCCGGAGCGCCTCGCCGAGCTGATCGAGGAACGCCGGAATTCCCGTCGTCAGCTCCCCGGGGGAGGGCGTCG
>Ga0123336_10003478_pt1 | contig 13127 bp, 14 predicted proteins | sample SSSSmetaG_FD_96466 | JGI IMG/M metagenome (GOLD analysis project Ga0123336, IMG submission 96466) | Glacier valley bacterial and archeal communities from Borup Fiord, Nunavut, Canada, to study Microbial Dark Matter (Phase II) - ​SSSS metaG | ecosystem: Environmental > Aquatic > Freshwater > Ice... | reverse complement strand
TGGCCACGACTGACAAGAACACACCGCCAAACATCACGCCCGACAGCAGCACCAGCGGCCAGGCAGACGTGAGCGTAGGCAGCACGGTGGCAACGCCCAGCAGCGCATTCAACATGGCCAGTCCCTGCCCGCCCTGGTAGCGGTCTAGCAAGCCCGCCCAGGGCGCGACGACCCCATCACCGCCAGGCCCAGCAGCGCATAAAAGCCGGTGATGGCGTTTGCCGAAGCGCCCTGCTCCCTCAGCAATGCCACCACAAACGTCATGTAGCCGATGTAACCCACACCAAACAGCGTGTAGCCCGCCAGAGCGGGGGCAAAGTCATGCCATTTGAAGATACGCTGGTGCGCAGCATCGGCAACGGTGCTTGTGGGCGCAGTCAGTAACTGCAAACGCTGCCCCACCCAAGCCAGCACGCCAGTTGCCAGCAAGCAGGCAGCAGCCAGCGCCCACCATGCCCAAGCCCAACCATGCGGCACTTGGCTAGCCGCTTGCGACATGGCAGGCACCAGCAGCGCCGAAAGCAGGATGCCCACGCCCGTTCCGCCGTAATACAAGCCCAGCAACAGCCCCATGTGCTTAGGCGCGAGCGCGCACAGCCGAGCTGCCAGGAGCCCACCCGCAATAAACACCAGCGAACTGGCCACGCCCGCCAGCAAGCGCTGAACCAGCAACGACGGCGCATCGGTAAAAAATCCGCTACCCGCCATAAACACACTCGCCAGCAAACTGCCAAGCACCAGCAGGGACGCAGGCGTGAAGCGCTTGAGCAACCACGGCGTGGCCATCGCTCCCAGTAAATAACCCACGGCGTTCAGCGTGTTCATCGCCCCCGCCAGCGTGTAGCTCCAGCCCAGGTCAGCACGCATGCTGGGCAGCAGCAAGCCATAAGCAAAGCGGGTAATGCCCAGCGACACGGCAGCCCCCAAAGACAAAGCAGCCGCCAGCGCCAGCAGTTGGAGCAGCGTGGGAGGGGATGGGTTGTTGTTGTTGTTGTTGTTGTTGTTGTTGTTGGTCTGCATGGTGTGATGATTTTGCAGCAATGGAAACGCTATATATTTAGGAGCTTCTCGCACATGCATTTATTGACCTGGAGGCGCTTTTGAGAAAGTAAAACGACCATTTTTCAGATTTAAAAGAGATGTCACCGACATGGGGGCGTAGCCCAGGTCAACCGATGCGATGGCTCGCCCAATCCCCACCGTCAATCACCGCACACCCTTGCAGGCGCTTGGCCGACGCCTCATAAACCAGACACATCAACTCCCGCCCTGTGCACTGCACCATCACCTCGCGCCGCACATACTCCCCCGTCTGCTGCGGCCAGACCTCTTCTATCTCGTCCAGCTGGCGCTCCAGCTCTAGGGTGATCTGGTAGACCTCACCTTGCACCAAGTTCAATCCGCCCAGCCGCACGCCGGGGTAACTGCCCAGGTCGTAGAGCGTGCCCAAGATTGGGCTATTGCTAATAAAAATCGGCGCGGGTTGCAGGCGGTTGATGTCACGCTCTTGCCCCCTGCGCAGGGTGCCGTAGACGAAAACGTATTGAAGAACAGGAGCCGATGGGGTGTCGGTTATCGTAGATAGCATGAACCGAATTGTGGCCTACGCCTGCCTGGCGCTCAGCATGTCCCTGGTCGGCAGCTACGTGGCGCTGTCCAAACCGCTGGTCGCTGCCCTTCCCGTCTTTTTGCTCGCATGGCTGCGCTTTGGCATTGGCGGTGCGGCCATGTTGCATTGGTTGAAGAAGCCCGCAGATGAAGCGCCTTTGACACCACAAACCAAACGCCTGCTGTTTCTCGAATCGTTTTTGGGCAACTTTCTGTTTTCGATCTGCATGCTGTTTGGCGTCAGCATGACCAGCGCCGTGGCCGCGGGCGTGGTGATGGCGACGATTCCGGCGGCTGTTGCCGTCATGAGCTGGGCTTGTCTAGGCGAGCGCATTAGCCCGCGCACATGGTCGGCCGTAGGATGCGCTGTGGTGGGCGTGACGCTGGTGTCACTATCAAAACAGGAGCTGCTTGCGCCCACATCTATTGGGCTAGAGGCCAGTTTGGCACCCAAAAACGGCCTTTGGGGCACCTTTTTACTGCTTGGCGCGGTGTTTTGCGAGGCTGCGTATGCCGTAATCGGCAAAAAGCTGGTCGGCGCGCTGGGCCCCAAACGCATCACGGCGCTGATCAACCTGTGGGGCTTTGTATTGGCCACGCCGCTGGGATTGTGGGCGGCTTGGCGGTTTGACTTTGCGGGTGTGGCTACGCCAAGCTGGTTGCTGCTGGTGTTTTATTCACTGGCGGCCAGCGTCTGGACAGTGTGGTTGTGGATGGCGGGTTTGAAAACCATTCCGGCCAGCCAGGCAGGCGTCTTCACGGTGTTTTTGCCTGTCAGTGCAGCGGCAGTCGGTGTGGTGTTTTTGGGTGAAAACCTGAGCGGCCTGCAGGCGCTGGCTTTTGGTGTGGCGCTGCTGGGCGTGGTGCTGGCTACGTTGCCTGCGAAGCGTTAACTGCACGCTTTTGCTGTCGCAACGCGTAAATGCTGTAGGCAATGATGCCGAGCGAGACGATGGCAATCAGCAGTGTTGCGGCCGCATAAATCGACGGGTTCACGCCGCGCCGAGCGTAGCTGAAGATCACTTGCGGCAGCGTTGTCACGCCGGGGCCAGACAAAAACTCTGACAGCACCACATCGTCAAACGACAAGGTAAAAGCCAGCAGCCAGCTGGACACCAGCGCGGGCGCGATGCTGGGCAGCGTGATGAGGAAGAACACCTGCACAGGTTTGCAGCCCAGGTCCATCGCGGCTTCTTCAATCGATCTGTCCATCTCTTGCAGGCGCGACTGGATGACGGTGGTGCAATACGCCATGCCCAGCAGCATATGGCCCAGCACCAGCGTGGCAAAGCCGCGCTCAGGGAAGCCAAAGATACGCTGGCTGGCCACCATCAGCAGCAGCAGCGACAAGCCAATGATGACTTCGGGCATCACCAGCGGCGCATTGACCATGCCGTAGAACAGTGTGCGCCCTGAAAACTGCCGGTAACGCACCAAGACAAATGCCGCAAAGCAGCCCAGCACCACCGATAGCGTGCCCGTCAGCAGCGCAACTTTCAACGAGAGCCAGAAACCCTCAACCAGCCGTGAGTCAGTCAAAAGTGCCTGATACCAGCGCAGGGAAAAACCAGTAAAAACGCCGTCCTGCCGGGTGCTGTTGAACGAAAAAACGATCAGGAACAGCAGCGGAATGTATAAAAATAAAAATACAGTGGCTAGCCAAAATCTGGACGTGCGTTTTTCAAGAAAAAGGCCGGCCATCATTCGACAGTCCGGTCTTTGTAGCGGTAGTACAGCGCGAGCGGCACCAGAACCAGCAGCATCATCACGACTGACAAGGCGCTGGCACGCGGCCAGTTGTTACTGCTGAAGAGCTCGTCCCACATTACGCGGCCAATCATGATGTTGTCGGCACCGCCCAGCAGCGACGGAATGACAAACTCGCCCACCGCCGGGATAAACACCAGCATGCAACCGGCCACAATACCCGCCTTGCTGAGCGGCACGGTAATCAGCCAAAACGCCTTGAAGCGGCTCGCACCCAGGTCGTGTGCGGCCTCCAGAAGGCGCATGTCCATCTTCACCAGATTGGTGTACAACGGCAAAATCATGAATGGCAAATACACATAGGTCATGCCCACCAGCATCGACACATCGGTGTACAGCATCACTATTGGCTGATTGATGATGCCCAGCCACAGCAGGAGGTTGTTTAGCACGCCCTGATCAGCCAAAATGCCCTTCCACGCCGAAATGCGCAGCAAAAACGATGTCCAGAACGGCAACATGACCAAGAGCAGCAGCGCTGGGCGAACCGATGGTTTGCAGCGTGCCAGAAAATACGCGAACGGGTAGCCAATGGCCAGGCACAGCAGCGTGGTCAACGCTGCGTATTTCAGTGATGTCTGGTATGCCTGGATGTAAATGGTGCCTCCAAAACCAGAGACGCCATCAGTAAACAGTGGAAGGTAATTTTGCGGCTTGAGCAGCAAGCGCCAACTGTCACCCGCCCGGTCAAGCAGCGGTGTGAAGGGGTCAATGCTGGCCCCCATGTCGGTAATGCTGATACGCAGCAAAATCAAAAATGGCAGGGCAAAAAAGACCAGCAGCCAGACGTAGGGTACGCCGATCACAAAGCGCTTGGCAGGGGACAAAAGGGCTTTCATGGTCATTGGGTCAGCACGACAGGGGCTGTCTCGTCAAACCAGAAAAATATCGCGTCGTTCCAGGTGATGTCACCACCGTCGTAGCGTGATGTGTTGGCTTCCAGTATCTTGACCGCGCCGCCGCCAGGCATTTCAACAATGAAAGTGTTGTAGCTGCCGAAATAGGCAATCTCTTTGACAGTACCTGAGAATAAATTGGTTACGAGACCTGGCCTCGTTTTGGAGATGGTGATTTTTTCAGGGCGAATCGCCACGGCGCAGGCCATGCCCAGCGTACCGCTGATGCCGTGGCCCACATGCACCACGCCGTGTGCCGTCTTCACCTCACAGCAATCAGCCGCATCTACATCCAGCGTGCCTTCCCACAAATTAACGTTGCCAATAAAATCCGCCACAAAACGACAATTCGGGTGTTCGTATATCTCTTTGGGAGTGCCCACTTGCAGCACCCTGCCTTGGCTCATCACGGCGATACGGCTGGCCATGGCCATGGCTTCTTCCTGGTCATGCGTCACCATCACGCAGGTCACACCGACGGATTCCAAGATATTGACCAGCTCGAACTGCGTGCGCTCGCGCAGCTTTTTATCCAGCGCCCCCAGGGGTTCATCCAGCAGCAGCAGTTGCGGCTTTTTGGCCAGGCTGCGCGCCAGCGCCACGCGCTGCTGCTGACCGCCTGACAGCTGATGCGGTTTGCGCTGGGCAAAGTCTTGCAGCTGTGTCAGCGTCAACATTTCGGCCACACGCTGGGCAATTTGCGCTTTGGGCATACCTTCGCGCTTCAAGCCAAACGCAATGTTGTCCGACACGTTCAGGTGCGGGAACAGCGCATATGACTGAAACATCATGTTGACGGGCCGCTCATGGGGCGGCATGGCCGCAATGTCGCTGCCGCCCAGCAAGATACGGCCAGAAGTCGGCACCTCAAAACCCGCCAGCATGCGCAGCAAGGTGGACTTGCCACAGCCCGAGCTTCCCAGGAGTGCAAATATTTCACCCTTGTTGATGCTCAGCGACACGTCGCTCACCGCAGCCACGCCGCCAAATCGTTTGACCAGCTGATCCGTTTCCAAGTATGCGGTCGCTATCGTCATAAGGCTCAACCCCCTTTTTTAAACAGCGTGAAGACCTGGCTCAGTGACTGCCGCGCATCATTGCTGAAGCTGTTGGGTGACACCATTTTCTGCAAATTATCTGCGTCTGGAAAAACCGCTTTATCGCTCGCTATGTTGGGCTCGACCAGTGCCAAACTTGTCTTGTTGACCGTTGGATAACCCAGCTCATTGGTTAGCGCGGCAGACACCTCAGGCCGCAGAAAATAATTGATGAAGGTGTGGGCATTGTTTGGGTGTTTGGCGTCTTTCAATATCGCCAAATTATCGAAAAATATCAGCCCTCCGGTGACGGGTAACAGTGCCTCGACTTCCTGGCCATTTTTGTTTTCAAGTGCACGGTTTTTGGCAATGTTGATGTCGCCTGCCCAGCCAAGTGCAACGCAGGCTTTGCCGTTGGCCAAATCATCAATCATGGTGCTTGAAAACAAGCGGATGTGTGGCCGCACTTTGGAAAGCATGGCGCCAGCTGCCTGGTGGTCAGCTACATCGTTTGAATAAGCGTTTTTACCCAGGTAATGCATCGCGGGTGGCAAGATTTCTGTTGGAGAATCCAGAAAGATAATGCCGCAAGATTTAAGCCTGGCGGTGTAGTCAGGGTTAAACACCAGCTCCCACACATTGGCTGGCAGCACAGTGGTGCCCAGCGCTTTGGCTACCTTCGCCTTGTTGATGCCTACCGTGGTGAAGCTCCAGGCCCATGGCAGCAAATAAGCGTTGCCGGGATCGATCTGGCCCAGCTTGGCCATCAGCGCGGCGTCTACGTTGGCGTAGTTGGTCAGCTTGGTTTTGTCGAGCGGCTGGTACAGGCTAGATGCAATTTGCGCCTTGGCAAATACCGCGCCAGGCACCACGATGTCGTAGCCTGTACTGCCCGCAATCAGCTGTGATTGCAAACCCTCATTGTTTTCAAAAGTCTGGTAATTGACCTTGATACCGAACTCTTTTTCAAAGTTGGCAATCATGTCTTTGGCGATGTAGTCGGGCCAGTTGTAGATGTTGAGGATTTTGGCCTCGAGCTGCGGGCCGGTGACTGCACTTTTGTTGCCGCACGCAGTCATGAGCAACAACGATGTCAAGGCTGACAAGGCAATCCACTCCCACCGCATTTTCAACATTTTTTGATCCGTAAAGTCCGATGACAAGCATCTGAAAAAACGAATTGTAAGAGCTATCTCAAAGCCTCTTTACGGACTCAAGCACCACGGCGCGGTGTTGTGCACCAGCCCCATCCAGAGCGCCCAGACCGAGCTGGCCAGCAGTGCCAGGCCAGCAATACGTATAGCCCATTGGCCTGAGCCCTGCCCACGCAAACGAAGCCAAAGCCAGGGGCCGGCCATCAGGGATATACCGCTGCCCAATGCAAAAAGCGCCATCACACCTGCGCCTTGGGCAGCGCTGCTGGTCATGGCCGCTACCAGCAGTGCTGAATACAGCAGGCCGCATGGCAGCAACGCCCACAAAACACCGAGAATCCCAACCGGCGCCAAAGCTGCACCTCCCGGCAGGTGACCGCTCATTGAACGAACGCTCTGCCAAACTTTGCGGGCGGAGTTTTCAAGCCAGATCGGCTGGCGTGCTTGCCACAGCAACATCAACCCCAGCAGGGCCGCCGCGACATGAAACAAGGTCCATACGGGACGCAATGCAGCGGAATGAACACTGAGCCAGCCCAAACCTTGCATAGACATGGCAACTACCGCGCCCAAGGCTGAATACCCCAGCAATCTACCCGCCTGAAACACCCATAAAGCCCGCGTGCTTTGCCCTGCGCTGGTTCGTCCGATACCAGCACAAGCAGCACCACACATGGCAACGCAATGCGGCCCGCCAGCCAGGCCCATGATGAACGCGGTTGCGGCTAGGGCGGTTTGCAACTCGTGCCCAGCCACGTGAAGGTGTGCAGCGTTACGTCCTGCAAGCGAAAGCCGCACTTGCCTACATGCAAATCAGACATTAAAAGTCGCATCAACCTAACCTTTGAGAATAAGGTCGATCATGCGCGAAAAAGGCAAAAAGTCATTGATGTAAATCAAAACAACGTTCGTTCTTCCAGCAACAATTCCAACCAGAGCAGGAAAACATCATGCTAGCCAGCGCCACCTTTTTTGTCATTAGCCAGACTCCAGACGCAGTACCATTCATGCCTCTACCTTCAGGAGCCAAGTTGGACAAGCATTTCATCAAAACAGCCTGCTCCAACTGCAACATGCGGGAGCTGTGCATGCCGATTGGCATGGATGCCGACGAGTTAAAACGCGTCGACGAGCTGGTGACCAAACGACCTTTTGTCAAACGCGGTAGAGCACTTTTTCGTGCTGGTGATGCTTTCACGTCGCTTTACGCCATACGCAGCGGTTTTTTCAAAACCAGCGTGACGTCTGAGGATGGGCACGATCAGGTCACAGGCTTTCAGATGGCAGGCGAAATCCTTGGGCTGGATGGTATTGCTACTGGCCTGCACACCTGTGATGCGATTGCGCTGGAAGACACCGAAGTCTGCGCGCTGCCTTTTGAGCGGATTGAGGAAATCGCCCGGGAAGTCAAAGCACTTCAGCACCACGTTCACAAAATCATGAGCCGTGAAATTGTGCGTGAACATGGCGTGATGCTGCTGCTGGGCAATATGCGGGCTGAGGAACGACTGGCGGCATTTTTGCTGAATCTGGTGCAGCGCCTGCACGCGCGGGGTTTTTCAAGCACAGATCTGATTTTGCGCATGACGCGCGAAGAGATTGGCAGCTACCTGGGTTTAACACTTGAAACAATCAGCCGTACCTTCTCAAAATTTGCAGATGACGGCACGATCACTGTGAATCAGCGACAAATTCATATACAAAACTCTGAGGCACTCAAGCACATCGTCAACCACGCGCCGTGTCATTGATGTCATTGGGTGGCTTGCTCAACCACAAAGCCATGCTGCTGCACGCCATGGCAATCACCCAAAAACTGAAAAATGCTGCTGTGTAAATAGCTTGGTGCGACGCTTGTACGGTCCGACCTGGCCAATGCACTTCGCTCGGGTCAACGACTGCGAACACCAGCGCTTCGAGCAAACAGGCAGCCATGAACGCCGGCCAGGTGATCAACACCCAACGCTTGACGCCGCTTGATTTTTCCAGGTCAAGGTTTGGCATTTTTATCGCCCCCGGTAGCGCTGTGGTTTCGGCCTGTTTTAGCGGGTTGCATTGCAGGCTCTGCAACGCCGACTTCTTTGGCCAAAGCAAGACCTTCTTTGTAATAGTTTTCAGACACCACCGCATCCGGGCCCTGCAAGATATACACCGCTGTCACGGCGCAGGCCAGCATGGCTGACACCGGCCCGGCAATCACCATCCAGACGTAAAACTCTTTGTACCAAGGGCGAGTCGTCGGTGGAGCTGTCGCAGTTTGGGGAAATGTTTTCATTATTCAAGCTTTCAAGAAGATAGCTAGCGGGGCACTAAAAATACGGATTTTTCAACCACCTGATCGAGGGGCGCCGACTGCGCAGCAACGACAAAAGCCATCGGGTGCGAGCCTGCCGACAGGCCTGGTGGCGCTTGCACCCTGATCGGCACCCAGCGCGTGCCGGCGGCGTCCACTGTGACTGCTGCATCGGGCACGACTTGAGCGCCCTCCAGGCCCACCGCGCGAATTGAATAAGTTTGAGCCTGCTCGGTCGCATTCATGATTTGCAGGCGGTAAATATTCTCAGTCAAGCCCTGCCCCACCATGCGCGCGACCGAGCCGCGGTCGCGCTGCACATCAACCTTAAAGTTGCTACGTGCCCAAAGGCTCCACAGCATGCCGATAGTAATTAGAGCGAGCACCGCTGTGTAGACCAATACGCGTGGCCTGAATACCCGCTTGACCATTTGAGTCTGGGTCAATTTTTTAGCAATACCGTTTTCAGTGCTATTGCGAATCAGCCCGCGCGGGTAGTGCATTTTGTCCATCACCCCGTTGCACACATCGATGCATGCCGAACAGCTGATGCATTCATATTGCAATCCATTACGGATGTCGATACCGGTCGGGCACACCTGCACGCACAAGCCGCAGTCAATGCAGTCGCCCAAGCCCTTGGCGTGGTACTGAGCGGGAGTGTCGCTGCGCGGTCGTGAACCTCGTCCCTCGCCGCGTTCAACGTCGTACGTGACGGTGAGCGTGTCGCGGTCATACATGGCGCTTTGAAAGCGTGCATACGGACACATGTATTTGCACACCTGCTCACGCATCCAGCCGGCATTGCCGTAAGTGGCAAAGCCGTAAAACAGCACCCAGAACAATTCCCACGGCCCCAGCCCAAAACTAAGGACTTCTCCACCCAGTTGCCTGATGGGCGTGAAGTAGCCGACAAAGGTAAAGCCCGTCCACAACCCAATCGCAATCCACACCGCTTGCTTGGCGCTTTTGCGCGCAATTTTGTTCAGGCCCCAGGGTGATTTGTCAAGCCGCATGCGGGCGATGCGGTCGCCCTCAATCTTGCGCTCGACCCACATGAAGACTTCGGTGTACACCGTTTGCGGGCAGGTGTAGCCGCACCAGAGCCGCCCAGCAACCGCAGTGAATAAAAACAAAGCCAGCGCGCTGATAACCAGCAACCCCGTCAGATAAATCAAGTCCTGAGGGTACAGCACCAAATTGAAAATGTAAAACCGTCGCGACACCAGGTCGAACAGCACGGCTTGCCTGTCATTGATAACCAGCCAAGGCAAGCCGTAAAACACCAGCTGCGTTATAAACACCATCGCCCAGCGCCAGCGGTTAAACCAACCGGACACACTGCGCGCGTAGATTTTTGGATCAGACAGGTACAGCGAGGCGACGCTTGACGAGTCGTCGACCGCTATTGGTATCACTCGTCGCGAAGTCGTTGCAGGTAGAGTGCTGTTGGGCACGATTTGGCTTTTAAGGTGTTTTAGGGGTCGTTGATACCGCGGCAGCAACAGTGCTTTGCGACAGGCTCAAAACATACGCCGCCACCACATGAATTTGCTCCGCTGACAACTTGGGCGACTGGGCTGGCATCACATTGTTTTTACCGTTCTTGATGGCGCTGACAATCGCTGCCTCACCCCAGCCATGCAGCCAGTAGTTATCACTCAGGTTCGGCGCGCCCAATGCTTTGTTGCCCTTGCCGTCGACACCGTGACAGGCAGCACAGACAGAGAATTTGGCTTTGCCACTGAAGGCCTTGATCTCGTTGTGCGGGCTGCCTGACAACGAAAGCACATAGTTAGCAACTTCGCTTATTTCAGGGTCACCACCGACAGCCGCACCCATGGGCGGCATCATGCCGGTACGGCCGTTAGTGACAGTTTGCACAATGTGCGCCGCACCGCGCTCGCCCAGCCAGGCGGGGTTTGCGTTGGTCAGATTCGGAAAGCCCTTGCTACCGCCACCGTCAGAGCCATGACACTGCGAGCAGTTGTTCATAAACAAGCGTTCGCCAACCGCCAGTGCGCGCTTGTCTTTGGCCAGATCTTCCACTGGTTGCGCCGCAAACGCTGTATACAAAGGAGCCACTTGATCGCGAAGCTGCGTCACGTCCTGCTGATGCTCAGCTTCGGTTGACCACTTTAAAAGCCCTTTATAACTACCCAAGCCGGGAAACATCGTTAGATAAATAAGCGCAAAAATAATGGTCAAAATAAATAGCCAAAGCCACCAACGCGGCAAGGGGTTGTTGAGTTCGCGCAGATTGCCATCCCACACGTGGCCTGTTGTGTTGTCATCGGCTTTGTCTGCGTGCGAGACGACCGTCGCTTTGCCTGCCAGATAAAGCAACAAGCCGCAAGCCAGCACTGACACCAGGCTGATGGCGGCGACATACCAGGGCCAGAATCCATTGACGAAATCGCTCATGGCTGTGGGTCCTGTTTTTTTGCATTGGCAAAAGGTAATTGCGCGGCTTCGTCAAACTCAGCTTTGCGTTCAGGGCGGTAAGCCCACACCAAAATGCCTATAAAAAGGATGAGTCCGGCAACGGTGACCAGACTGCGAAGTGTGTTGATGTCCATGTTGATGTTCCTGCTTTGTGCTTTATTTCAACGCCAGACCCAATCCCTGCAAATAGGCGATCAACGCGTCAAGCTCAGTCTTGCCTTTCACCTCATCGGGTGCAGCCGCAATTTGCGCGTCGGTGTACGGCACACCCACAACGCGCAAGGCTTTCAAGTGCTGCTGAATCGACCCAAAGTTGGCGGGGGTTTTCTCCAGCCACGGGTAAGCGGGCATGATGGACTCAGGCACCAGGTCGCGTGGGGCAGTCAGGTGCAGGCGGTGCCACTCGTCACTGTACTTGCCGCCCACGCGGTGCAGGTCGGGCCCGGTGCGTTTGCTGCCCCACTGAAACGGGTGGTCATAGACAAACTCTCTCGCGACTGAATAGTGGCCATAGCGCAACGTTTCAGCCACCAGCGGGCGAATCATTTGCGAGTGGCAGTTGTAGCAACCTTCACGCACATAAATGTCTCGGCCGACCACCTTCAAGGCGGAATCAGGCGTGATGCCTTTGATCGGCTGGGTGGTCGATTTTTGAAAGAACAGCGGAACGATTTCAACCATGCCGCCAACGGCCAGAACGACCAAAATCAGCAGAATCATCAGCGTGTTGTTGGTTTCGACTTTTTCGTGGGTGAATGCCATGATGATTCCTTAAGCGTGAGCCACAGCTGATGGAATAGGCGCATCACAAGGCTTGCCCGCGCGTGCCGTCATAAACACATTCCAGGCCATGACCAGCATGCCCGTCAGGTACAAAATACCGCCGAAAAGCCGCACCACATAAAACGGATAGGTCGCCTTGACGCCCTCAACAAAGGTGTAGGTCAGCGAACCATCAGGGTTGATCGAACGCCACATCAGCCCCTGCATCACGCCGGCTATCCACATGGCAGCGATGTACAGCACGATGCCAACAGTGGCTACCCAAAAGTGAAGCTCAATAGCGGGCACGCTGTGCATTTTGGGTTGCCCAAACAGGCGCGGCACCAGAAAGTACAGCGCGCCCATCGATATAAACCCAACCCAGCCCAAGGTACCGCCGTGCACGTGCGCAATGTTCCAGTCGGTGTAGTGCGACAGCGCGTTGACGGTCTTGATCGACAGCATCGGCCCTTCAAACGTCGCAATGCCATAAAACGACAAGGCCACGATCATGAAGCGGATGATCGGGTCATCACGCAGCTTATGCCAGGCGCCCGACAGCGTCATCACACCATTGATCATGCCGCCCCAACTGGGTGCCAGCAAAATAAGCGAAAACACCACTCCCAACGACTGCGCCCAGTCCGGCAACGCCGTGTAATGCAAGTGGTGCGGCCCCGCCCACATGTAAGTAAATATCAGCGCCCAAAAGTGAACGATAGACAAGCGGTAGGAATAAACTGGCCGCTCAGCCTGCTTTGGGATGAAGTAGTAGACGATGCCGAGAAAACCAGCTGTGAGCAAAAAGCCAACCGCGTTATGCCCGTACCACCACTGCACCATTGCATCTTGCACACCCGCGTAGGCCGAATACGATTTCATCAAGCCGGCAGGTACAACGGCTGCGTTAACGATATGCAACATGGCCACCGCAATGATGAAAGCACCATAAAACCAGTTGGCCACATATATATGGCGTACCTTGCGGATGCCAATCGTGCCGAAGAAATTGATGGCGTAAGCTACCCAGACAACTGCAATTACGATGGCAATCGGCCACTCCAGTTCAGCATATTCTTTACCGCGCGTGTAGCCCATAGGCAATGAGATAGCCGCCGCAACAATCACCGCTTGCCAACCCCAAAAGTGAAAGGCCGCCAGCTTG
>Ga0123336_10003476_pt1 | contig 13132 bp, 10 predicted proteins | sample SSSSmetaG_FD_96466 | JGI IMG/M metagenome (GOLD analysis project Ga0123336, IMG submission 96466) | Glacier valley bacterial and archeal communities from Borup Fiord, Nunavut, Canada, to study Microbial Dark Matter (Phase II) - ​SSSS metaG | ecosystem: Environmental > Aquatic > Freshwater > Ice... | reverse complement strand
GAGGTCGAGCTCCACGAGGTGATTGCCCTCGATCACCGCGACCAGCGTGTTCGCATCGGAGAGCGCGGCGCCGCCGTCGATCGGCGCGCCGAAGGATCCGAGCCGTATCGTCTCGCGTCCCGGCGTCCAGCCGTAGACCGCGCCCGTGACGGTGACGGCGATCACGCGGTCGTCGCTGGCGAGCAGCGCGGCCGAGGGCGGCTCGGGCAGCGTGACACGCGAGCGGACGTTGCCCTCGGCATCGAGCACGACGAGGTCGGACGCCGTGGCGACGACGACGCCGCCGTCGTCGAGCGACAGTGGGGCGGCGCGCGCGTTGCGCTCGCCGCCGATGCGCGTCACGAAGCGCGGCCGCGGGCTCGAGCGGCGCACGCCGATGGCGTCGCCCGCGCTGGAGAGGAAGACGACCGTGCCGTCGGAGGTGATCGTCGCTGGACCGACGGACGTCGTGCCCGAGCTAGCGCGGCCCTTCTCCTCGCCGAGCTCGTCGAGGAAGACGACGTCGCCGCGCGCGGTTACGACGGCGAGCGTTCCGTCGAGGCCGACGAGCGCCGGCTGCTCGATGGTGAGGCCGATGGTCTTGCGCCACGCGATGTGGAGGAGACCGGAGGGCAGCGGCTCTCTCGCGGCGCCGGTGCGACGCGCGTCACCGCGGCTCGTGGGCGAGGCGCCGCCAGGCGGACCGACCACGAAAACGCTCGGCCTCCGCGGGTCGAGCCGCTGGGCGTCCGCATCGCGGACCTCGAGGGCGACGATCATGACCGTCGACGCGCCGAACAACGGCAAGGCCCACCGGGCCCAGCGGCTCATTTCCCGGCCTTGACGGGCAGCACGAGCGACGCGTCGATCTCGGGGACGGTCTTGCCGCTCGCCGTCACCGAGCCGACGACGCGCCCGAACGCGCGCACGGTGTCGCCGCGCGCGACCTTGTCCTCCTCGCCGTGCGTGACGCGTACGAGGCAGCTCGCGCCCTTCGCGCAGCCGCGCTTCGAGTCGATGAGCAGGACGGTGTGACCGCCGCCCGCGCGCACGTCCACGACGTCGCCCTCGACGACCGCTTGCTGGCCGACCTTCGAGGCCGGGTCGGCGCCGAACACGTCGAACGCGATCGGCGACCTGGCGTCGAGGTCCTTGCTGGCATCGGCGAGCGACGCGACGCGCGTGACCTTCACCTTCACGATGCGCGGCGCCTGGGGCGCAGCCGACGCCACGATCTCGAGCGGCTTCTCGCCGACGCTCGCGAGCTCGACGCGCACGCCGAAGTGTCCTTGCGCATCGACCGGCACGCTCTGCCCGTCGATGGTGACGCTCGATCCCGGGCGCGTCTGCCCGGCGACCGCGGCGGTGGTCTTGTCGGTATACAGCTCGGCGCCAGGCGCATCGAGCGCGAGCGCCTGGATGCCGGTGCGCGCCGTGAGCTGTCCGGTCTGGGGCGGCCCGCCCTTGGACGTGATAGCGAAGGGGATCTTCCGCTCGAACGTCTTCGCCTCCCCCGTGCCTTCCGTCTCCTTCGAGAGGTCGATGGCGTACGAGCCGCGTCCCGTTGCGTCGAGCGCGACGGGCTTGTCGTCGATCTTGACCTCGCTGCCGAGCGAGGCCTCGACGCGTACCGTGATGGCCGGCGGCTTCGCGTTGAGCGTCGCCAGATCCGCGCGCACGCGGTAGGCGACGGGCACGTGGACCTTCACCTCCTCGTCGCGACCGGCGCCCGGGCGGTCGATCTTCACGGCGAGGTCGTTGTCCCCGATCGAGAGCGGCGCGGGCAGGGGCAGGAGCGCGGCGCCCGCCGTGACGATGGCGGACGAGGCGCCGAGCGCGACGGTCGTCCCGTCGGGGCACGTCGCGCAGCCGATCTTCAACGACTCGCGGCCGGTCTCGTCGAGCTGGGGGACCGCCGTGAGCGTGCCCGCATTGCGCAGCGCGAGGTACGCGCCGGCGCCGCCGAGGACGATCACCAGCGCGGCCACGATGCCCACCACGGCGAGCGCGGGGATGCCGCGCTTCGGCGCGATCTGCGGCGCAGCGGGCAGCGGCTCGTCGATGAGCGTCTTCGGACGCGGGACGATCTTGATCTCCGGCGCAGCCATCATGCCGAGCGCGGTGTTCTGGACCTGGCTCGGCATGGGCGGCGCGGGCGCCGGGAGACCCTGCGGGGTCAAGCCGTACGGATGATGCTGCGGGAGGCTGCCGTGGGGCGCCGACGGCCGACCTGGGTGCGGATCGTGGGTGGGCGCGATGCCCGGGATGGCCACGCCCAGCATCGTGCTCTGTTTGCTGCGGAGATCGGGCGCGCCCGCGGGCGGGCGTTCGCCCTGGCTCGTGGGGGCGATGCCCGGGATGGCGACGCCCATCATCGTCTTCTGCGCAGGCGGCGGCGCGGGCGCGGTGCCCGCCGGTCGACCCTGCTGCGCGGGCGGCCGCCCTCCGCCCGACGGCAGCTCCGAGGCGGGCATGCCGAGCATCGTGCGGAGCGCAGGCGCGCCGTGGACGGGGCCGCCCGAGGGGCGCGCCGGTCCGATGGCGGTGGGCTGCGCCGGTGGCTGCGGTCGCGGCTCCGGGGTGCCCACCGGCACGACGCGGCCCACGTCGACGCCGCCCGCCGTCGGCGGCTGGTACATCTGGTTCAGGGGCATCGTGCCCTGGAGCGCCGCGGGCGGCCGCCACGAGCTCGGCGCGAGCACGCTGCGCGAGAGCGGGCTCGCGTCGGCGGCGCGCGGCGACTCCTCGATCGGCGACGTGGGTCGGTCGGAAGGAGCAGGCTCGGGCACCGTCGAGATGACGGGTTGCGGTGCGATCGCCGCCTCACCGCCCATCAGCATCGTCCGGTGGAGGTTCGCCTTCGGCTTGTCTGTGGGCGGCGCCTGGGGATCGGTGGCCGCGGCGCCGAGCACCGCGTCGCGCAGCTCCTGCGCGCGCTGCGCGACGAGCGGGTCGTTCAGCGTCTGCGCCATCGTCTGCGTCTTCGCCGTGCTCGTCTGCGGGACGATGACGTTGATCGGCGCGTCGGGCCCGGGCACGATCGGCGTGAGCCTCGCAGAAGCCGGGACCTCCGGCGAAGGCGCGCCTGCGCCGAACGGCGCGGGGTCCAGGAGCGTCCTGCCGAGGTTGATCTTCCTGCTGCTCAGGTACTCGGACAGGTCGGGCAGCTCGCGCGCGACCGTGACCTCCTCGTGGACGTCGGACTCGTAGAACGCGGGCGGACGTGTCGGCGCGCCCGAGCCAGGAGCATCGGGCGGCGATGTGATGGTGGTGCCGCACTGACCGCAGAACTTGGCGCGCTCGCCGTTCCGATCGGGCAGCTCGGATCCGCAGTTCGGGCACGCCGTGGTGGACGTCACGGATCCAGCGGGAGGGGTAGGGGGAGAATTGCTCACCGAAACGTCCTCGAAGATACCATGACTACTTGCGCCGGCGGGCGTCTCGTAGGAGACCGTTGGGGTGCGTGCCTACGTGCTGGGCAGCGGGTCGAGCGGCAATTCGCTCCTCGTCGAGGCGGATGGCGTTCGGATACTCGTCGACGCGGGCCTCGGGCCGCGCATGCTCGAGGCTCGCCTGGCGGCGCTGGGCGTCGATCTACTGCCCCACGGCATCGACGCGATCGTCCCGACCCACCACCACGGCGACCACTTCGGCGGCGTCGAGAAGATCGCGCGCTACCTCAAGTGTCCGGTGTACCTCCACCGCGGGATCGAGGCCCCGCGGGTGCGTGCGCGCTTCGATGTCCGCGAGATCGAGATGGGCCGCCCCTTCCGCGTCGGCGAGCTCGAGGTCCTCGCCGAGCACATGCCGCACGACGCGCCGCAGGTCGCGGTGCGGGTCGCCTCGGCGAACCACGCCATCGGCTACGCCACCGACGTCGGGCGCCCCACGCCCGCCCTCACGTCGCTGCTGGCATCGTGCGACGTGGCGCTGGTGGAGGCGAATCATTGCACGGAGATGCTCGCGTACGGCCCGTACCCGACCCACCTCCGCCACCGCGTGAGCGGCGGGCTCGGCCATCTCTCCAACGCGCAGACGGCCGAGCTCGCGGCGAAGCTCGTCGGCTCGCGCCTCGGACGGCTGTACCTCGGGCACCTCTCGCGCTCCAACAACACGCCGGAGCGTGCGCTCGAGACGGTCGCGAGCGCAGCACGGCGGATGACGGTAGCCGTCCTGGAGCACGGGGCCGTCTGCACGCTCGACGTGCGTCGCACGAGCGCGTTCCAGCTGGGCCTCCCGTTCGGCTGAGCCCTTTGCAGTGGTCCTGGCGTCCGCGGGCGTCCGCGGGTAAAAGCCGCCCATGTCCGAAACGCGCATGGTGAAGTGCCGCAAGCTGGGGAAGGAGCTCCCCGCGCTCACCCGTCAGCCCTACAAGAACGAGCTAGGGAGACTGCTCTACGAGGGGGTCTCGCAGGAGGCCTGGAACATGTGGCTGAAGGACTCGGTGAAGTTCATCAACACGTACCGCCTCGACCTGACGTCGGCCGAGGGCCAGAAGTTCATGTTCGACCAGTGCGAGGTCTACTTCGGGATGAAGGAAGGCAAGCTCGCCGACACCGCATTCGTCCCCGCCGAAGGCCCTCCTTCCGCGGGCAGCGCTTCCGAGAAGTGAACCGAGAGAGCCGTACATGTCCGACGTAGATCCCCGTCCGTTCCGCGCCACCCGCAAGTCGTTCCCGCCGCCGGCCGAGAGGCCGAGCTCGGACATGGTCCTCGGAACGTCGGGCTTCCGCTACCACGAGCTGTTCGTCCCGGAGCGGCTGCGCGATCTGTACGATGTAGTCTGCAAGGATCTGACCGCGCGCGCGCCGGACGTCGCGACGTCGTACGAGGCGTACCGCGCGTGTCAGGGCGCCGGGATGACGCCCGAGCAGGTGAGCGTGGTCCTCCTCGCGCTGGCGCCGTTCGTGAGCGCGTTCGTAGGCGGCCTCTTCGGCGTCGAGAAGGAGCTCGCGGGACTCGCCTCCGAGGTGAAGGACCGCTCGCCGCTCTGGCGCTTCAAGCAGGACTTCGCGAAGAAGCGCGTCCTCAAGGCCGAGGCAGGCAAGTCCTGGAAGGGCACGTTTGCCGAGGCCGGCGCCGTCTCCACGACCGCCATCTCCGCGATGACGCCGGTCGACGCGGCGGCGGTGCTGAAGCGCGGCACCGGGCATCTCCCCGACGAGGAGCTCGCCGTCGCGAAGGCGGTCGTGCTCCTCGCCGAGGTGGACGAGGTTGCGCGCAAGGCCTCCAAGGCTGGCGGCGCCGCGTGGTCGCCCGAGCTCCGGGGCCGCGCCGTCGCGCTCCGCGCCGCGCTCTCTGCCGACTGGAACGCGAGCAAGGCCAGCGAGGCCGCGTGCGCCGTGGCCGATGCCGCCGCGCCGACCGACGCCGAGAACCAGCAGGTGGTCGCGTTCGCGCTCGACGCGATCGAGGCCTGGCTCGGCCATCGCAGGAAGGAGCACGGCGACCCCGCGCACCTCTGGCCGTCGCTCCACCAGCCGAAGAATCTCGACTACCAGCACCTCGTCGAGCTGCGCCGTCCCGAGCCGAAGATGCCCGAGCTCTTCGTGGGCCCCGATCACGATCGCCGCGAGCGCGACGGCTTCGCGCTCACCGACCGCCGCGGCGACCCGCGCATGGTGGAGCAGGAGATCGACTACTGCCTCTACTGCCACGAGCGCGACAAGGACTCGTGCTCCAAGGGTCTCCGCGACAACAAGACCCAGGAGCTGAAGAAGAACCCGCTCGGGGTCACGCTCGCGGGCTGCCCGCTCGACGAGAAGATCTCCGAGATGCACGTCATGCGGCGCGACGGCGACGCGCTCGGCGCGCTGGCGCTCGTGTGCCTCGACAACCCGATGTGCCCGGGCACCGGCCACCGCATCTGCAACGACTGCATGAAGGCGTGCGTCTTCCAGAAGCAGGAGCCGGTCAACATCCCGCAGATCGAGACGCGCGTGCTGACCGAGATCCTGTCGCTGCCGTTCGGCCTCGAGATCTACGGCCTCCTCGCCCGCTGGAACCCTCTCGACGTGCGGCGCCCGTACCCGCTGCCGTACAACGGTCGCAACGTGTGCGTCGTGGGCCTCGGCCCCGCCGGCTACACGCTGGTGCACCACCTCACGCGCGAGGGCTTCGGCGTCGTCGCCGTCGACGGCCTGAAGATCGAGCCGCTGCCCGTCCAGCTGGTCGGTGACCACTCCGGTACGAACGACATCGCGCCGGTGCCGGTGAAGGACTTCGGCACGCTCTACGAGGAGCTCGACGAGCGCACGCTGCTCGGCTTCGGCGGCGTCAGCGAGTACGGCATCACCGTTCGCTGGGACAAGAACTTCCTCACGCTCCTCTACATCACGCTGGCGCGCAACCCGCTGCTCCGCATCCACGGCGGCGTCAGGTTCGGCGGCACGATGACGCTCGACGACTGCTGGGATCTCGGCTTCGACCACGTCGCGCTCGCGGCGGGCGCGGGTCGCCCCACCATCATCGACATGAAGAACAACCTCGCGCGCGGCATCCGCAAGGCGAGCGACTTCCTCATGGCCCTCCAGCTGACCGGTGCCTACAAGCGCAGCTCGCTCGCGAACCTGCTCGTGCAGCTGCCAGCGGTGGTGATCGGCGGCGGCCTCACCGCCATCGACACCGCCACCGAGCTGCTCGCGTACTACCCGGTGCAGCTCGAGAAGATCGCTTCGCGCGTCCACCACCTCACCGAGGAGCGCGGCGCCGAGAAGGTCCGCGCGCTGTTCGACGAGGAGGAGTGGGGCCAGCTCCAGGTCCAGCTCCAGCACGCGCGCGAGCTCGAGGAGGAGCGCGATCTCGCGGCCCGCGAGGGGCGCGACCCGCGCCTTCAGCCGCTGCTCGATCGCTGGGGCGGCGTCACGCTCGTGTACCGTCGCTCGTTGCTCGAGTCGCCCGCGTACCGCCTCAACCACGAGGAGGTGCAGCAGAGCCTCCAGGAAGGCGTCCGTTATGTCGAGGGGCTCGCGCCCACCGAGGCGGTGCTCGACGCCACCGGCCACATCAAGGCCGTGAAGTTCGTGCGGCTCTCCGGCGATCGCGCCGAGGTCGAGCTTCCGGCGCGCACGCTGTGCATCGCCGCCGGCACGAGCCCCAACACGATGTACGAGAAGGAGTACGAGGGCACCTTCGCGCTCGATGCGAAGAAGCAGTACTTCCAGGTCCACACCGCCGCGGTCGAGGGCGAGCGCGTCACGCTCACGCCAGCCACGAAGAACACCGAGGAGGCGTTCTTCGCGAGCTACGTCGGCGGCAACGGCAAGCGCAACATCGTCTCGTTCTACGGCGACAACCACCCCTACTACGCAGGCAGCGTGGTCAAGGCGATGGCGAGCGCGAAGCACGGCTTCAAGCACGTCGCCGCGCTCTATCCCGAGGTCGCGCGCTATGCAGCGGCCGACCAGCCCGCGCGCAACGCCGCGGGCCGCGCGTTCTTCGACAAGATGGATGACCTCCTGACCGCCCGCGTGGTCGAGGTCAACCGTCTCACCGCGACCATCGTCGAGGTGGTGGTGAAGGCGCCCCTCGCGGCGCGGAAGTTCAAGCCCGGGCAGTTCTACCGGCTCCAGAACTTCGAGTCGTACGCGCCGATCGTCGAGGGCACCCGCCTCTCGATGGAAGGCCTCGCGCTCACCGGCGCGTGGATCGACGAGGAGAAGGGGCTGCTCGGCACCATCGTCCTCGAGATGGGCGGCTCCTCGAGCTTGTGCGCCGCGCTCCGACCGGGCGAGCCGATCATCCTGATGGGCCCGACGGGCGCGCCTACCGAGATAAAGGCCGACGAGACGGTGCTGCTCGCCGGCGGAGGTCTCGGCAACGCCGTCCTCTTTTCCATCGCGCGCGCGATGAAGGCGCTCGGCTCGACGGTGCTCTATTTCGCCGGCTACAAGAAGGGCGAGGACCTCTTCAAGCAGGGCGACATCGAGGCCTTCACCGATCAAGTGATCTGGTGCACGGACACCGGCGTCGAGATCGCGCCGCGCCGCCCGCAGGACGCGCACTTTCGCGGCAACATCGTCCAGGCGATGGTGGCGTACGGGAAGGGCGAGATCTGCAACAAGGAGATCAAGCTCTCGAAGGTGGCGCGCATCATCGCCATTGGCTCCGACCGCATGATGGCGGCCGTGAAGGAGGCGCGACACGGCGTCCTCCAGCCGATGCTCGATCCGAAGCACCTGGCCATCGGCAGCATCAACTCGCCGATGCAGTGCATGATGAAGGAGGTCTGCGCGCAGTGCCTCCAGCGCCACAAGGACCCGCGCACGGGCAAGGAGACGCTCGTCTTCTCCTGCTACAACCAGGACCAGGAGCTCGACGCGGTCGACTTCAAGCACCTGAACGAGCGCCTGCGCGCGAACTCGATGCAGGAGAAGGTCGCGACGGCGTGGCTGGAGCACCTGCTGGCGCAGCGCCCGGACGTCCTGCGCATCTGAGGTCGCGATCCCGGACGCACGAACGCGACCATGAAATAGATCATGGTCGCGTACGCCGCATCCCCGAGGCTCCTGTCCCGGAGGTGCGCGCCGATAAGGACCAGTCGCGCAGCGGCCCCAGGAGGATGGCGCCCGCGAACCCGATCGACGCCCTCGTGCGCGCGCTCAGTTCTCGATGAGCGCGAGGAGCTTGTCCTTCGTGGTCACGCCGACGTGCTGCGCGGTCTTCTCGCCGCCCTTGAAGACGAGGATCATCGGGACGCCGCGGACGCCGTACTTCTGCGCCACGCCCGGCGCGTCGTCGATGTCGACCTTGACGATCTTGTACTTGCCGACCGTCTCGTCCGCGAGCTTGTCGACCACCGGCGCGAGCGCCTTGCAGGGGCCACACCACGTGGCGCCGAAGTCGACGAGCACCGGCTTGTCCGCCTTGAGCACCTCGGCGTCGAAGGTCTCGTCCGTAACCTCGATCACGTTCTTGCTGGCTCCCATGTCCTCAATCCTTTCGAAGGGCGCGGCTTCTTGCCGGCTTACTCACACCGAGGAAGGTGCCGACCGCCACGGTTCTTACAGCTCCGGAATCGGAGTAAGAGAAACCATGGCCGCGAGCCCCTCCGAACCTGACGTCCTCGGTATCCTAAGCGATCTCGCGCGCAGCGGAAGAGGTGACCTCGTCCGTATCGCCCAGCGCGAAGGCGCCTCCGCCGAGGACGCGGTCGAGTGCGTACAGGATGCGCTCTGTACGTTTCTGCAGCTCGCACAAAAGAAGGAGCTCCCCGACGTCCACGACGAGTGGCCGCACTTCCTCGGCGGGATCGTCCGCAATGCCGCACGGAACAAGCGCCGCCGGCACCACGTCGCGGTGCCGCACGACGATGTCGATGCGCTTCCGCTCGCCGCCTCGAGCGATACGTCCGCCGAGACGCTCGTCGCCGAGGCCGAGGAGCACGTCCGGCTCCGCGCCTGCGTCGATCAGCTGTGCGAGACGCAGAAGGCGGTCGTGATGCTGCGCCTCCTGGAAGAGCAGCCCGGCGAGGACGTCGCGGCGTCGCTCGGGATCAGCCGCGGCTACGTCGACGTCCTGCTCCACCGCGCGAAGGCCTCGCTCCGCGTGTGCATGACTACTTGACGGGACCGCTCCGTGTCGCGCATGTCTGGACGTGAGCGTCGCGCCTGTATGGACGTAACCGTTCGGTAATCTTGAAGCAACGACGACCACCGCGGCCCCACGAGGCTCTGTTCTGGCGACGGCTCGCCCACTGGGGCGCCTCGCGCGGCCCCGAGTGGTGGGTGCGCTATAGCCCTCCGGCGTTCGGCTGGGCTGCGGCGGCGCTGGTGCCGTCGGCGCGTCGCGCCATCGTCCGCAACCTGCGCCGCATCCGCGGTCCGGCGTCGTCCGCGCGGGACGCCCGCGAGGTGCTCGCGACATTCTCGAACTACGCCTCGTGCCTGGCCGAGGTGCTCTCGAACGACGCGCCCGGTGGGCCGCGGTACCCCGAGACGAAAATCCAGAACGAGCAGTACGTGCATGATGCAAGTGCTCGGGGACGCGGCATCGTCATGGTCACGGCGCACACCGCGGGCTGGGAGATGGTGGGGCCCGCGGTCGCGCGCGATCAGGGGCTGAAGATGATGATCGTGATGCAGGCCGAGCCCGACGCCGCCGCGCAGGCGCTCCATGACGACGCCCGGCGGCGCGCAGGCGTGCTCATCGCGCACGCGGGCGACGATCCGCTCTCGGCGCTGCCGATGCTCTGGCACCTGCGCTCCCCTGGAGGTGTCGTGGCGCTCCAGCTCGATCGTCTCGTTCCGGGCATGCGCACGCGCGAGGTCGATCTGCTGGGGGAGCGTGCGCGGCTGCCCGAGGGCCCGCTGCGACTCGCGCAGGTGTCGGGCGCGCCCATCGTCCCGGTGTTCTGCGCGCGCGTCGGCCATCGCAGCTACGTCATCGAGCTGCACGAAGGACGATCGGTCCCCCGTCACGCGAGCGAGGCCGAGCTCGACGAGGTGGCGCAATACCTGGCCGACTGCATGGCCTCCTTCTTGCGGAAGCACCCGACGCAGTGGTTCCACTTCGGGAGTTAACAGTCGACACTCGAAGGTGGTCGGTCTACGTACGACGCGATCATGGCGACCAGGCTCCACATCGGCGCGAAGGAGCTCAAGGGCGAGCTCGGCGCGTACGCGAAGCGCTTCGACCTCCTCGAGGTGCGCGGACAGGACGCGGCAACCCTCCGTCTCGCCCCCTCCGACGCGACGCTCAGGCGCTGGCGCAAGGCGGCGGGCCCCCAGTTCGAGTTCGCGGTGGTCGCCGGGCCGGGCCTCGGCAAGCTGAAGGCGAGCGATGCGCTCGAGACCGAGCTCACCGCGCTCCTCAAGACCGTGACGCTGCTCGAGGCCCGCGCGATCGTGATCGCCACGCCGAGCGACGTGACGCCCAGCAAGCTCTGGCGCGATCGGCTCGAGAAGCTCATCGACCGCCTCCCGCGGGACGCGAGCACCGTGGTGTGGGAGCCCAGCGGCCTCTGGGAGAACGAGGACGCCGCCGCGCAGGCGAACAAGTGGGGCATCGTCCTCGCCGTCGACCCCGCGCGCGACCCCATGCCTGCAGGCCCCGTTGCGTACGGACGCCTGCGTGCGGCCGGCGGAACGCGTGCCTTCTCGACGACCGCGCTCACCAAGGTGGCCATGACCATCGGCGAGCGTCGTGATGCGTACGTCGTCTTCGAGACCACCGGCGCGCTGAAGGAGGCCAAGGTCCTTCGCGCGCTCGTCCGCTCCGCCAAGGCCGGCAAGACGGGCGGCCTCGGCCGCCTCGTCCGCCCCACGTCTCGAGGCGGCGCGTCGATCACGGTCAGCGACGACGAACAGGAAGAGTGATGGCGATCCGGACGCAACGCGCTGCGGTCGCCTCGTCACCCGAGGTCGAGGCCGCGGCCGAGGAGCTGCTGCGCAGGGGCAACGCGCTCGACGGCGCGATCGCGGGCGTCTTGCGGCCTGCGCGATCTCGCCGGGCGTGCTCCTCGGACCCGTCCAGATCCTCGTGGGCGGCGGCGGCTCCGGTCTCCGCGCGTTCGACGGTCGCATCCGCCAGCCGGGGATCGGCGCCCCGCGTCCGCGTGGCTTCCAGCCCGACGAGGAGGTGCCGGATGCGGCGCGTGTCGGCGTCCCCTGGCTCCCGGCCACGCTCTCGGTGGCGGTCGCCTCGGCTGGCACCGCGACGTTCGCGGCGGTCATGGGGCCGAGCCTCGCGCTGGCGAAGGGCTCACCTCGCCACGAAGTGCTGGCGAAGATCGCGCAGCGCGGGCCGCGCGCCATCGAGGAGCGCCCGCTCTCCGGCGAGCTGCTCGCGCTCGCAGGACGCACCAGCGGCGGTCTGCTCACGTCCGACGATCTCTCCTCGCAGCGCCCCGAGGTGCACCCCGCCTCGCGCCACGAGCTCCGTGGCGACGCGCCGCGCGCCCTGCGCAGCCGCGCGCCGAGCACGAAGAAGGGCGCGATCGACGAGGAGTCGCTCCCACGCAGCATCATCGAGCTGCCGTGGGCCACGGACGACGGCGGTGCGCCGGTACCGCCGGTCGGCGTCGTCACGATCGCCACGGCGCGCGCCGTGCTCACGGTCGATCGCAACGGCTCGTTCGCGATCGCGTGCTGGGACGAGGGCGTCGACGGCCTCACCATCGGTGAGCTCGGTCTCCGCGCTCCGTTCTTCGCGGAGCCGGTCATGCGCGGCGCGACGCGCGTGCGTCCCGGTGATGCGCGTCCGGCCGCGGCGCCCATCGCGCTCGTGGCCACCGACGCAGGCCCCGAGTTCGCGTTCGCCGCCTTCGGCGCGGGCGATGCCTACGACGTCCTGCGCGGCGCGATCCGGGCCGTCATCGAGGAGGACCGCATCAAGGGCCATGGCGACGCGCGCCTCGTGGCGCTCTCGCATCTCGGCGGCACGGCCTCGACGTTCCGCTGACGCGGCCGTGACCGAAAGAGGCGAGACCGGGCGCGGACCCTCGCAAACGAGGGGCGCGCCAAGCTACCTGCCCGAGCTACCTGCCCGAGCTACCTGCCCGAGGACTCAGATCTTGACGTTGTAGCGCTTCGCGTACGCGAGCACGCCGATCTTGTCGATCGTGCGGATGTCGCGCGTCGTCAGGTTCAGCGAGACGTACCGCTTGAACTCGGGCACCCAGACGCGCCGCGTCTGGATGTTGACGTTCTGCCAACGCTTCGTCTTGATGTTCGAGTGCGAGACGTTCTGCGCGCTCAGCTTACGCTTACCGGTGATGTCGCTTTTCGCCATGACAGCGCGCGCAACTTGGCAAAACCCCAGGGCGCTGTCAAGCCGTTCAGAGGAATCCTGGCTATTTCCAAGCCTCTTCAGCGCCTGGCGGGGGTGATCGCGCCCAGCGCCGCGGCCAGCGAGGCGCACCAGGCCCGCAGCCGGTCGAACCCCGGGCCCCGCGTCAGCGTCGGCTCGTCCATGTAAAGGCGGCGCGCGAGCTCGACCTGGACGACGTGGACGTCGATGTCGGGCCGACCATAGTGCTGCGTCGTGTACCCGCCCTGGTACGGATCGTCGTGGGCGACCGAGAGGCCCGCCGCCCGCGCGTGCCGGTCCACCGCATCGATGAACTGCGCGCCCGCGCTCGTCCGCGCCGACGTGGTGCCGGGCACGCGCGGGCGGACGAGCGCGGGCGCGGCACCACGTCGGCGCGGTGGGCCTG
>Ga0123336_10003475_pt1 | contig 13132 bp, 8 predicted proteins | sample SSSSmetaG_FD_96466 | JGI IMG/M metagenome (GOLD analysis project Ga0123336, IMG submission 96466) | Glacier valley bacterial and archeal communities from Borup Fiord, Nunavut, Canada, to study Microbial Dark Matter (Phase II) - ​SSSS metaG | ecosystem: Environmental > Aquatic > Freshwater > Ice... | reverse complement strand
GACACGTTTGGCGGGGACTAAACAGAGGGGACACGCTACCGTAATAGCTTTCGAGTGAAAGGTACCCTGCACCAACCGTTCGCTTACTTGTATATTTTCTGTTTCAAAATCAGTTAAGCCGGGTAAGAAAAACATATATATGTCACCACCTATCACAGAATTTTTATCCTGTTATTTACGTACCAGCTACAGCAAAGTTGCGGAAGAGCCTTTCTTATTGACTTTCAACACTGACAGAACCAAAATAAATTGTGTTGTCTGAAATCTGACAGACCCAACTAATAGATCCTTGCGGATTTCGGCGCCTAAACAGACCAAAAAGGTTTCTGCTTGTGAGCTTTATTCACACAAAAAGTTCGTTGCGCGAGTTTTTACAAAACCTGCTGGAATGCTACTGCTACTTCCTCACAAGTGTAGAAAGCACTATCCTTATGCTGCTGGATTAAATCAATTAGCTGCTCTAACAGGCGTACTCGACCAGGGCGGCCACTAATAAAAGGGTGCATGGTCAGTACATAACACTTATTTTGCTCACGCTCGGCATATAGGCCCTTAAATTCTTCGGCCCAGGCTTCGTAGGCGGTGCTAAGGGCACTAATCGGTCGAGTGTAAGGACTCCGAAAGAGAAAGAAAGGGGCATCGTCCAGAATCCACTGTACCGGAAGCTCTACGATTGGTCCCTGGCTACTAGAAATCTGATGCAGGTAGGGCGCGTCATCATCCATCATATTGCTGCTGTATAAAAAACCATTTTCGGCTAATAATTCCAGGGTATTAGCACTAAAGTCCCAGGAAGGGGAACGATAGCCCACCGGAGGCCGCCCTGTTATTGTGGTAATTGCCTCGATTCCGCGTTTCATCGAGTCGGCCTCTTCCTCACGGCTTTGAGTGGTGGGTGGCGTATGCGTATAGCCGTGATGGGCAATTTCCCACCCGGCAGAAGCGGCAGTCTGTACCGCTTGCGGGTAACGCTCCGCCACCCACCCTGGTACAAATAGTGTTGCCGGAACTCCCTTCCTTTCCAACAACTCTAACAGGCGGTATATTCCGACTTTTGGACCATATTTTCCTTGAGAAAGCAGCCCTGGTCGATTGGCATTCTCCGGGTCGCTGGCTAGGAAGCCGGACTCGGCATCCAAATCGAAAGTCAACATAACCGGGAACTTGTAACGTTCCACCGTTCGTATCATTTTCCCCCCCCACTTTCTCTCAACTTTTTAACGGACTACTAACTTTAGCCCTGCAAACAGAATATTAAGCACACGTAGCAATCAAATTATAACGGTTAACATTTTGCAGGAGTTACACCCTATTTACCTCTAATTCCGAGACAACTGGTTTCGGTTCTGGCAATACCTTTAAGAATTGGTCGAACCAGTTCACCACCCGTTGTAGCATATCTTGTTGGTGGTGTAATTCACCTAAGGTGTGCGGCTCTCTGGGATAGACTACCATTTCAACCTGCTTTTTCAAAATTCTTAACCCATGATAAAGTTCACGCCCCTGTCCCAAGCGTACTCGCTCGTCAGCGGCACCATGTATAACAAGAGTTGGGGTGGTAACATCAGCAATATAATTGATCGGTGAGGATCTAAGATAAACTGTCGGGTCGGTGTAGGGATTGATCAACATCTGCTGGGTAGGCAGCCAGTGTGAAATGTCACTGGCTTGAAAACTTAATAAATTGGTTACCCCTGCTCCTACCACCGCCGCCTTAAAGCGGTTGGTGTGACCAATAGCCCAGGCAGTCATAAATCCACCATAGCTCCAACCTCCAATGCCCAGTCGGTCAGCATCAGCAATTCCTCGCTCGATTACTAAATCAATCCCAGTTAATACATCACCAAAATCGCCCCAACCCCAGTTTTGGCGGTTGCACCAAGCAAACTCCTGCCCTCGTCCGGCACTCCCTCGGGGGTTGGGTAGCAAAACCGCATAGCCGTTGGCTGCCAGCCATTGACCCCAGTCGTGCCAACTCCCCATAAAACGGTCAAGCCAATACCAGGTTGGCCCACCATGAATATCAGCTACTAGCGGATAACGTTTTCCAGGCTCATAACCACTAGGGTAAATTAAAACCCCTTCAATTTCGCGCCCATCCTCAGCTTTCCAGCGAATTGTTTCGGTTTTGCCCAGGCTAACTCCCTCCAAATGAGAATTAAAAAAGGAAAGTTGTTTGACCTCACCGTTTAGGGTTACCCCCCAGATTGCGGTAGGGTTAGTACCATCTTCTAACACACACCCCAACCGTTGTCCATCGCCGCTTATACTTAACCGAAACCTCCAACTACCTATTTCCGCAATATTCATCGGTAAGGTTAGATCTTCTACTTTCCCATCACCTCCAAGTTTAAGTTGCCCCAGCCGGGTGTGGGTTCCATCTACCGCAATTATCAAAAGCGACTCACCATCCGGGTGCCAGTCTGTCCAGAGCATTCCCCCGGCATAATCCTGGGCAACGCATTTCGGGGCACTACCTTGATGAATAACCCATAACTCAGTTGCAGAGCTTTTCGCGTCACAACCACTATCAATCCAGGCTAATGATTGACCATCAGCAGAGCCATTAAGACCATAGGTACTATATTTCACCTGAGCAAGTTTAAAAGGGGCTTGATTTTCCTGGATACTCAATATCGTCCAGCCCTGCATTTCATCCAAGAGCGGGGTTTGGCTGATTAGAATTACCCAACCCTCTTTATACCAGGCAAAATCCTGTACCTGATACTCTGCCGGGGTAATTGCTCTGACTTCATCTTTTGCAGGATAGTCGAGTACCCATAATCGGCTGAACTTATAGTTATGATTAACGAAATCAGCATCATCCCGAAGTTTGAGGCGCTGTTCTTCAGCCTCATTAGGGGCATCAGGGGTGACAAAAGCCAGGGCTTTACCATCAGGACTCCATTTAAAAGAAGTCACTCCCCCCTTAACGTTAGTCAGGCGGCAGGCTTCCCCACCAACGAGCGGTAAAGTATAAATCTGGAATACATCTGATTTCTCTCGGTCGGAAAGAAAAGCCAAGGTTCGCCCATCAGGACTCCAGCGCGGAAAGTGGTCGGCGTGAGAGCCAAAGGTAAGTCGGCGGGGCGGGTTAGAGCCGTCAAAAGGTACACACCAGATACTTGATTCCGGCGTGGTATAACCCGGCACACTATAATCGCGCGTTACCACGAAAGCTATCTGAGTGCCATCTGGGCTAATCTGGGCATCAATTATTTGCTCCATTGCAAAAATATCAGAAAGCGAAAGTGTAGTCATATCAGTTATCCTCAACTCCTCTAAAATGCTCCATGAAAATTTGTTGCGCCAATTTTTACAAAATCCGATAGTCCCCACACCTCAAAGAATTGTGGAAGTCACTCAAATTGGTACTGAAGCTCTGAAATTGGTTTCCAGTAAAACATTAACTTAAACGTTTGTGAATTCGCCCACCCGACCTGAACCAGCCAATCGAACCATCGGGGTTGCGTAGAAAATCACCTTTACTACCGACAAAGGGATAATCCAATGACACTACCTGATCCTTACTGGTAAATGCTAGGCGGACTTCGGGCGGGGTGGGGGTGGGGGGAGACGAGGGTTTGGGAAAACCGCCTTTTGAGCGGACTTGCAAAAATAGTTGTCTATCCCGCATCGAAATGGTCGCTTTGGATAAAGCCGCTTCGTATTCCCCCACATATTCCTCTAGTTTTTCTGAGGCTAAATCCAGGTATACTACCTTTTCTTTAGGTGCTTCCAGGAAATGTTCCAAAGCCCAACTGACGATTTCGCCACAAAGATTGGTGCCAATGGTAGCATTGGTGACTACCACAATCGCAAAATTTTGATCAGGCGCAATTTGCAGGATGGACATTTGGCCGTTGCTGGCCCCGCCGTGCCCTATAACCCGAATGTTTCCAGCCTGACGAAGCATCCAGGTTATTCCAACCTCCTCCGCCATACTGCCAGCTTTGGCCTGTTCCGACTGCATGGTTTTTATTGATTGGGGCTTTAAGAGCTGGATAATTTGCCCATCCGGCCCTTCCCAGCTTCCATCGCCCATCTGAAATCGAGCATAGCGCAGGAGATCTTTCACGTTGGTAACAAGGCCACCGAGGGCGGCTGAAGTGCGAGATAAGGCCCAGGGTTGCAAAACTTCAGTTGGTTTGTTTTCCTCAAAAAAAATCTGGTGGCCCACAGCGACCCGGTGAACAATAGCATCTTCGGCGAAATAAAAGGTGTGCGCCAAACCCAGGGGGTCTAACACTAGCTCTTTGACGGCTTCCTCGAACGGTTTACCGGTTATCACCTCAATTATTCGTCCGGCTATGGCAAACCCGGCATTATTGTAGGAGAAAGTGTAACCTAGAGGCGTAACCTGGGGCACATTAACCAGATCAGCAACATTTTTAGCCAGGGCATCCTCACCCCGCCCGAAATCCCCAAAGTAATCACCTACCCAGCCGCCATGATGAGTAAAAATGTGTCGCAGGGTAGCTTTTTCAGTCGCCTCCGGGTCGCTCAGTTTCAGATCCGGTAGATAGGTACGCACCGGAGTATCCAGGTCAAGTTTACCCTGGTCAACCAGCCGCATAGCGGCAGTGCCGGTAAATGTTTTGCTGATGGAGGCAATTTGAAAGAGAGTTTCGGCATCCACCGGCAAGGGGTGTTGAATATTGGTAATCCCAAACCCGGCGGTATATTCTTCACCCGCATAATAGATACCGACTGCCGCACCTGGTACTCGTAAGCGTTCCATCGCAGCTGTCACTTTCGCCGCAACATCGCTAAATTTAATATTCATAGTAATCTCACTAGCAGTAGTCATAATACCCTTTCTGTATCTTGCAAGTTTGTTTTAAGAAATCACCCATTCCATTTCCCGGTCAAGCGGGAAAATAGGACGTTTCAGATTTTTGAACTCCAGACGGTCAAAAGCCGGGTTTGAGATGCCGGGAGTATCCACTTCTATAATTTCTCTGGCAATAGGGGTAAAAGCCGCCCGGTAATGGACTGAGGACTTCACTACCACAATTTGAAATTCGGTCGGTTTGAGGCCCTGGCTTTGTAACATCGCCAGATCAAGTGGCTGGTGACGATAGGTAGTAACCAGTACCGTGACCGAACCGCCTTTCTCTCCCTGAACCTCTAAAACTGCGCTTGGCCCCATTTTGGATAACACTCCGGTGCCCATCGGTCCAGTATGCACAAATTCACCATCGGTTAGTCGGACAACCGTAGCAGTTACCCGCAAAGGTAAACCATGCAATTGGTCGGCTTTTCCGCCTAATTCAAGAGTAAGAGTGTTTCCAACTCCGGCTTTGATGGCTAAATTTACCGCTTCGGGGTCATTAATCGGGGCAATTATAGTGCGAGTGGCCCCATGCCTTAAAAGGGCCTCAAGCATCACAGTCCCATCCGCCGGTGCGCCCGCCCCCGGATTATCGCCAATATCGGCCAGCACTATCGGCCCCAAGGGAGCTTTCATAGCATGCTCAATCGCCGCGTCAATGGCGGTTGGTCGAACCACAAAATCTTCCCGATGACTCCAGATATAACTCGCTAACCGGGTAGCTGCTGCCTGAGCCTGGGCCTGGTTATTGTCAGCCGTAACAATTACCGAAAAATTGGTCTGGGGAATATCCGAAAAACAAAAACCAGGCAGATAGCTCACATTTAAGATGCCGCGCTCATTTTCAATGTCCCAGGCAAGATGTTTGACACTAAGCATTGGCTCCGCAAAAGTGAACTCTCGCTGAATACCAGCCAGTAAGGGAATATTTACTATAGCGGCGGTTGGTTTAACACCACCGCGCACGATTTTCGTCATAATAATACCCGACTCGTAGCCGCGTTCGTACATGTCAATATGGGGATATTCATCATAAGCTACACAGACGGTTGCCAGACTAACCATTTCTGGCGTAATGTTGCCGTGAAGGTCTAGCGCGACAATTATGGGCAGGTCGGGACCTACTATTTTTCGGACTGCTCGCAGCAGGTAACTTTCGGCATCATAATCAATCTCTGAAATCATTGCACCATGCAAATCCAGCATAATACCATCCAGCGCACCGGTTTGACGGGCGGCTTTGATACCCTGAACAAGTTGGTTGGTCAATCCAATCAGGGCTTCCCCGGTGACTAAACCTCCTGGAGCGGTGGAAGCATAAAAGGTCGGAACCACTTCAAACTGAAAGTCGCGGGCCGCATCTATATAACCTCCCATAGCCGACTTGGTATGAGAGAAGTTCTGGATAATCTCCTGACCTTCGGCGGCGGTTCTCATGAAATCAGCCAGGGTGGTGGGTACCTTAGAAAAAGTGCTGGTTTCGTGCAAGATGCCCCCAATCGCAATTCGCATTTTTATTTTCTTCCTTCTCTTAGTTTGTCACTCAGGCTGAATTAACGGCCTCTCAAATGCGGGTCAAGTACATCCCGCAAGGCGTTGCCCAGTAAATTACTGCCCATAATAGTTATAAATATAGCCAGACCTGGAAAAGTGATCAACCACGAAGCACTTTGAATATATAAGCGACCATCTACCAGTAACGCGCCCCATTCTGGGGAGGGGGGTTGCGCCCCTAACCCGATAAAGGAAAGAGAAGCGGCCACCAATACAGCATCCGGGAACAGCAAGGTCGCCAGTACAATTATAGGTGCCATGACGTTGGGTAAGATGGCCTTCCAGAGTATCCGGGGGTTACTTACCCCTACAGCTCTCGCAGCCGTTACGTATTCCTGTTCCCGAATAGTTAGAACTGAGCCGCGCACTAGCCGGGCAAAACCTGGTATAGAGCTTATGCCCACCGCAATCATGGCGTTAGTCAAATTGGGGCCAAGTGTACTGACGATCATTAAGGCCAATAATATTCCCGGAAAAGCCAGCAATAAATCTATGAAACGCATAAGCACCCCGTCAATTAAGCCGCCATAATAGCCCGTAACCAAACCGATCAGGATGCCAAAAAAGGCCGCAATACTGAGCGCGATAACGCCAATCTGAAGGGTCAATTGTGCGCCGAAAAGAATCCGGCTAAACATGTCTCGACCCAGGGCATCTGTACCAAAAAAGTGTTGCAGCGAGGGAGATTGGAGACGCTCAGGTGAATTTACCAGGGTAGGATCATAAGGGGCTATCAGGGGAGCTAGGATTGCTGACCCGATAACAATTACCAATAAAAACAAGCCTACCTGAGCGGAGCGGTTGCGCAGCAATCGCCTGGTGAAATCTTGGAAATTACGTTGGAAGACCGATTTTGGCTTGAGCTGCTGGGTGAGTGTGCCAGGACTGCCCGGAGTTGCGGTAGCTTCCAGAGGAGCACCTTCCAGTCTAGCTGTTGAAGTTTCTTTAACATTTTTTGTCATAGCTTTGCTTTAACTCGCCCCCTTGCGCGCTGTAATGCGTGGATCAAGCTGGTGATAGAGGACATCTACCAGCAGATTTACCACGACATAGGTCGTAGAGACCAGCAATACAATGCCCTGAATTACGGGGAAATCACGCTGACTGATGGCTCTTACTATCAGTTGCCCTAACCCCGGCCAGACAAAAACATTTTCGACTACAAATGCACCGCCCAACAAGCCCCCAAATTGCAAACCCAGAATGGTAACCACTGGAATCAAGGCATTTTTAAGAGCGTGACGAGTCATAACTTTACGGGTTGCCAGCCCTTTGGATTTGGCAGTGCGAATATAATCCTGACTTAACACTTCGAGCAAACTGGATCGAACCAACCGCATCAGGACTGCCGCATAAATCAGACCCAGGGTTAACGAAGGTAATATTAAATGGGGGAAGTCGGGCGGTCCTACTATTGAAATCCAGCGCAACTGAACTGCAAAAAGATTTATAAAAAGCAATCCTAACCAAAAGGCCGGCATTGAAAGACCAATCAGAGCCAGTACGGTCATGCTAGTATCTATTATGGTGTTTTTAAAGAGTGCTGCCATAATACCCAGTACCAGACCTACAGTAAGGGCCACTCCCAAACTGCTAAAGGCCAAAATAATAGTCTTCATGTAACGATCACCAATTTCATCAATAACGTAGCGCCGCGTATTGATAGATTTGCCCAAATCACCATGCGAGACATCCCACAAATACTTAAAATATTGCTCGTATAATGGCCGATCCAGGCCCATTTCAACCCGGATATTCTGGATGACTTTAGGGTCACCACCCTTACCAAAGAACATATTTTCAACCGGATCACCCGGCACGATTGCCCGCATCAAAAAGGTTAGGGTAATAATGCCCAACCACACTGGTATTAAAACCAATAAACGCTTGGTAAAGTATGCCAACATCTAATAAGTCCTATTTCTTTAAGGCGTTTTGCGTCCGAGTCCTAAAGACTGGGACGCAAAACAGATTGTACTAAACCAAGCTACTCGATAGTGTTAATTAACCCTGAAGTTAATTTAGGATAACCAGATGTCAAGGTACTTGGTGTAGCCAGTCGCGTCCCATTTGTAGCCCTGAACTTTTTTGGAGGCTCCGACTTGAATCCAGTCTGTAACAATCGGCACGATCAAGGCTGCGTCATAAACCTTCTTCTGTACCACCTTCACCGCTTCCAGGCGAGCAGCAGGGTCAAGGGTACCATCGGCTTTGGTCAGCATTGTATCCAGGTCAGGATCAGTGCTCTGACCAGTCCAACCGGGGGTTTTGAAAAGCAGGGAAAGAATGGTTGGATCAGGCCAGGTCCACCGCATTAAATCAAGGTCAAAATCACCTTTCTTGAGAGCAGTTTGCAGTGAACTAAATTCAATAACCTGCACCTTAACATCCAGCCCGATAGCTTTCAGGTTAGATTGAATCAGCTCAACTCCCCGTTTTTGCTGAGCGTAACCACTATAAGTTACCAGGTTAAAACTTACAGCCTTGCCATCTTTTTCCATCATTCCGTTAGTACCGGGTTTATAGCCCAGTTCGGTCAGCAAGCTTTTGGCTTTGGCTGGATCATAAGCGTAACCGGGATTGGACTTGTCCCAACCGGCAACCCCGACTGGCATTGGGTTGGGGTTAGCAGTAGCGTAACCACCCCAGGCACTGTCTATCAGGGCCTTTTTATCTAGCGCGTAAGCAATTACCTGCCGCATTTTAGGGTCAGTCCAGGGAGCTTTGTTTGGAAACTCCAAAAAGTCCATGTTAGTAGCGGTTTTCCACTGGAAAACGTTAAAGTGCGTGGTGTCCTTAATAATCTGGTCGGCACTTTCAGGATCCAGACCATAAATATCTATCGAACCTTGCTGCAAAGCCGCTAATCGCGTACCTGGTTCGGTAATAATCGCAAAGTCAATCTCATCCAGATAGGCGGGACCTCCCTTGTTGTCACCATCTTCACGCACGTTCTTGTAATCAGGGTTCTTGACCAGCACAATCTGGGAACCGGTTGTCCAACTTTTGAACATGAAAGGTCCAGAACCAACCGGGTTGCGGCCAAATTGTTCGCCGAACTTAGCGACACCTGCTGGAGAAACAATCCCACCATAGCCCAGGCTAATATTTGTGAAGAAGGGCGCAAATGGATCCTTGAATTTGAAGACCGCAGTGGAGGCATCTGGAGCATCCACCGATTGCAGGGAACCCATTTGGGCCAGCGCCGGGGAGGCTGTTTTAGGATCAAGGATTCGGTCAAAGCTAAATTTAACCGCTTTGGCATCCAGCACAGTCCCATCGGTAAACTTCAGGCCAGACCGGATCTTGAAAGTTAAAGTCTTACCAGCATCACTGATTTGCCAGGACTCCGCCACCCAGGGATGTGGCAAACCATCTGGGCCGATATATACCAAACGGTCATAAACGAGATCATTGAGGCTATCTGAGGTAAGCAGGATGGTTTTAGCTGGGTCAAGCTGGTCGGGATCCTCCCCTATAACCAGATGGAGTACGCCACCCTTTTTAACAGTCACCCCAGTAGCTGTCGCCGCCGCAGTAGTAGTAGCAACTGCTGTGGTGGCGGCAGCAGTAGTAGCAGAGGTGGTTGCCGAAGCAGTAGTGGCAACAGCGGGCGTGGCAGTGGCAAAGGATGAAACATTGCCTAACTGCACAGGGGTGTTAATCGCGGTTGCGGTTGGTGCTACCTGGGCAGGAGCGGCGGTGTTATCTCCACAAGCAACCAGGACTAGACTGCTCACCAGGATAACCAAAATAACAGTCGCAAAGAACGGTTGTTTGCGACTGAGCACTGTTTTCTGAACTGGATGCCCCGCTCCAGCTCTATCATGTTCTTTTATCAAAATTTGCCTCCTAATTCTCAATCTACTCTCCTATTGTCGTGTACTACTCCCAACCCTGTCAGTGGTTATTCAAGGCTGGTGAAGTATTGGTAAATGACTTCCGAAATCCGAGCCATTTTGCGAGGGGTCTCAATCTCATCAGTTACCTGTTTAGCCATAAGTGCTACTGCATAGGGGCACTCTAGTGCATAAACAATCCCTACATCTGCCCGTACCGTCACAATCCAGCGCAGTTTGCTTGTCCATATGAGGTGTCTTTCTCTTTATTGCCAATTTTTAGGGTATAAGAAATAGACCTCAAATTAGCCAGGTTTTAGCTAAAACCAAACTTAGAAGACAATTCCGGCTTTTTTAATGTCGCTTTCTTTACGACTTAATATCCAATCTTCTTTGGTAGAACAAAAATCGAGCAGTTAAGGATGGTGCTGAGTTACGAATTTAGAAACGACTTCTTTTATTGGTACTGCCCGTTACCAGAAACTTTCAAAAGAGACCCGCATCAGGCTAACAGTTGGTTCATATTCAATTAACATACCACTAAAAACTGGTGGAATGTTCGACTGCGAACCTTGCACCTGCATACTAAAGGTCTCTTGACTTGTATCGGTCATAATCAGTAAAGAAATTTTATGGTCGCCGATGATTAACTTGACTGGTAATTTAAGCACAGCCGCCAGTTTAACTCCACAAGACTCCTTGTAAAGTATTAAAGATATGTTGTGAAGTTTGGTTTTTTGGACGCGAGTAGCAGATATGGATGAGCCGTTCAGGATGTTGCTACTAAAGGTAGTATCATTTTTTTGATAGGATAAGATTATTGGCAAACAGGAAATTTGTCAATAGGCAAATTGATTAAACATTTTTTGGCACATTGAACAAGGGACAGTTAAAATATGAGCTTGCCTCGGTTTTGTGGAGTAGGGAAATAGTCAGACTGCTGGATGCTCAAAGTCAGGCAGAGGGTATGGGTTTCTTACAGTAGCCCATACAAACGTTGGGCGTTATCGTGCAAAACGTTGTTGGCTATTTCAAGGGCTTCGCGTTGCCCCATCCAGCCATCCTTAATCCAATTTATTAAAAGTTTACTTAAAGCCAATCTGGTATGAAGCGACCCCAGGTAAATAATATCGGGAATGCCCCAGGCATCACTACCAAACATAACTTTAGTGGAAGGGGCTAAACCCAACGCATCTTCCCAGGCCCGCCCTCCTCCAAAGGCTACCAAAGGTGAGGTTAGAGAGGTATCAAAATAAACGTGGGGATAGACCGAAGCTAAATAAGAGGCTTCTTTTAAATAGGGATAGCAATGCAAGAAAATCACTGGCGCATTCCGAAGCTTGCGGTTTTCCAGCAATGGTTTTAACAGGACGGGATTAGCTTCTTCCAGGCTAACATCGGTATCGCCAAAACCCGTATGAAACTGCACGGGTAACTCTTCTTTAGCCGCCTCCTCAAGCGCCACAACTAATAAATAATCAAGCAAGGCCTTATCGGCAACTCGAACATAATCGCCTTTCTCCTCAGTTTCAACCTTTAGCCGCTTAAAAACTGAGCTTGCGTCGCTTTGGGATTGGGTGGCTTGCACTCGTAAGCCCGTTCGATAAGCAATTATGCTTTTAAAACCAACAATACCTTTTGACCGCGCCTCCCGAATTGTCTGGCGGAAGGCTTCCTCGCAAATTTCAAAACTAGCACTGGTTAAAATTAAATCTTCCAGCACGCGCTCCAACCTTAACACCTCTTTGACCTGCACGGGCGGCTGCAAAGTTGTTAGAATCTGGTTAGCCTCTCCGACCGTCCAGCCCCCTGTACGGGGATAGCCCGTATCAGCCAATATAACCGATACATTGGCCTTTTCTACCGTTAACTTGAACCAATCCTGGTCAGCATAGGTAGCACGGGACGCTAAAACCGTCTGGGCAAATTCGGCAGGAGTCACGGCGGATTCGTCGGCCTCAATTCCTAACAAAGTGGCTAAATCGCGGATTGCTCGCCGAAAAAACAGACTGTGGGGCGTTTGCTCCGCTAATACCTTTGGGTCGTCCGCTTCGGTGAAATGGCGAGCTAATCCCTGGACGGTGGTGGGCGGTTTTTGGTGTAAAGGCAGATGGCAGTGGTTATCAATAGATACAATTGCGGCAATTTCTTCGTATAGCATTGTTTTGTTTTCCATATTTTTTGACAACGTTCTTCTCTGGTGGCAAAAAGTGTAGACAATCTATCGGTGGACTTGCTACACTCATTAATCAATATTTATAAAAATGGTTCTTTAACTCAAATGCTTCATTCTCCGCCGCGTAAGAGCTTGCTTCGGAGCGTTTTACGGCGAGGTAGGATTTCAATAACTGGCTACCCAAAGTTTCCTTTAGAACTTCATCGGCCTCTAATTCGTCTAGCGCGGCATCCAGGCTGCTTGGTAAACGGTAAATTTCCCGTGATAGCCGTTCGGTGTCGCTTAAAGTAGCGGGGTCAATATCCACCAGAGTGCCCTTGCCAGGGAGTTTAGCCTGTTTGATTCCATCCAGCCCGGCGGCAATAATCCCACCCAACGCCAGATAGGGGTTATTAGAATTGTCCGAGGCTCTGATTTCCAGGTTAATACTACTGCTTTCGGTGCCCTTTAAAGGTGAAGCGATACGCACGGTTGCTTCCCGATTATCAAAGCCGTAGCAGGTGTAGGCAGTTGACCATGACTTTGGCCTTAAACGGCGGTAACTGTTGACACTGGGGCAGGTTAAAGCTACCAGGGCTGGCAAATGCTGAAGAATGCCATTGATAAAAAAGTAAGCCATTTGACTTAAACTATATTGATCCTGGGTATCATAGAAAAGATTACTTTTAGCTACTGAACTGTCTACTGACCAGGCACTAAGATGGACATGGCAGCCGTTTCCGGCCTGTT
>Ga0123336_10003472_pt1 | contig 13137 bp, 11 predicted proteins | sample SSSSmetaG_FD_96466 | JGI IMG/M metagenome (GOLD analysis project Ga0123336, IMG submission 96466) | Glacier valley bacterial and archeal communities from Borup Fiord, Nunavut, Canada, to study Microbial Dark Matter (Phase II) - ​SSSS metaG | ecosystem: Environmental > Aquatic > Freshwater > Ice... | reverse complement strand
GCCATCCAGAACAACGGCGACGTCAACGTGGTCTCGATGCCGCACATCCTGACGACGGACAACGAAAAGGCCAGCATCTCCGTAGGCCAGAACCTGCCGTTCCCGGGCTCGCTCGGCTCGTTCGGCAACTTCGGCGGCGTGCCCGGCGCGGCCGGCGCAGGCGGCGTGGGCCTCGGTACCTCGGTCCAGCGTCAGGACGTCGCGCTCAAGCTCGACATCACGCCGCACGTCAATGACTCCGACTTCGTCCGCCTCGAGCTCGAGAACGAAATCAGCGACGTGTCCAACCCCAACTTCAATGGCCTCGGCCCGGCGACCTCCAAGCGCACCGTCAAGAGCGTGGTCACCGTGCGTGATCAGCAGTCGATCGTCATCGGCGGCCTCATCAAAGACCGCATCGAAGAGCAGACCGACAAGGTGCCGCTCCTCGGCGACATTCCCATTCTCGGCTACCTCTTCAAGCGGGTCCGCAAGAGTGTGCTGAAGCAGAATCTGTTGATCATTCTGACGCCGTACATCATCAAAGATCCGAACGATCTCCGTCGCATCTTCGATCGCAAGCTACGTGAGCGGCGCGAGTTCATGGAGCGTTACTCGGCGTTTAAAGACGAGCAGGATTTCGAGGCCGAGGTCGACTATCGGCGCAAGCGCGGCGTGCTCGAGGAGATCAATCTGTCGGCCATCGACGCCGAGCGCGAAGCGATGGATCTGCGCGCCGCCGAAGCCGCCCTGCGCGCCCGTGACATCGAAGGGCCGGTCGAGGTGCCGTGGATTCCGCCCAAGCCCGCGCCGTCGCTGGTGCCAGGGCGATCGAACGTGCCCGATCCGCATCCGGGCAAGAATCTGCCGCCATCCGGTCGGCCGTCGGCGACGCCGCCCGTCGGTGCTGGGGCCAATCCCGACACCAAGATCGATATCCCACTCGACAAGCCGCCCAAGTCTTCGGGGCAGGATCTTTGATCGCATGAAACCCGGCTCGAACGCAGGTCCGTCGGAGTGGTCGGAAACGACTGCCGTCGGTGGAGGCGTGTCCGATGAAGCCGCGCTGTCGCCGCGGCTGCTTGGCCAGATGCTTCTTGCCACTGGCAAGATCACCGAGGCCAACATCACCGACGCCCTCCGGATGCAGGCGGAAGAGAAGGGCGCCAACCGCTCGCGCATCGGCGAGATCTTGGTGCGCAACCACGCCGTCACCGAGGAGGACATGCTGTTGACGCTGGCCTTCCAGGTCGACCTGCCCTTCATGAAAGAGCTGCGCCCGGAGCTGTGTGATCGCGAGCTGGCAGCGCGGATCCCCATTGGATTTGCACGCCAGCATCGGCTGATTCCGGTGCGTCGCGTCGGGCGTCAGGTGGAGATCGCCGTCGCTGATCCGCTCGACGTCCATGCGCTCGACGACGTGCGCCGCGCCATCGGCTCCGAGCTCACCGTCTTGGTCGCACCGTCGTCGCTGATCATCGAGGCCATCAACAAGGTCTACGAGCGCCAGGAAGGCGGCGTCGAGCTCGACGCCAACAAAGACTCCGACGACGACATGGGCGGCGAGGCCGACGAGCTCACCGATATCCTCGATCTGACCGACGAGGCGCCCATCATTCGCTGGGTCAACTCGTTGATGTTCAACGCCGTCAAAGACCGCGCGTCGGATATTCATATCGAGCCGCGCGAAAAAGATCTGGTCGTCCGCTTCCGCATCGACGGCAATCTGGCCGAGCACAAGCGCGCCAACCGCAACTACATCAACTCGATCTTGTCGCGTGTCAAGATCATGGCCGGCCTCAACATCGCCGAAAAACGCCTGCCGCAAGACGGCCGCATCAGACGGAAAATCGCCGGCAAAGAGATCGACATGCGTGTTGCCACCGCCCCCGGCGTCAACGGCGAGCGCATCACCATCCGACTCCTCGACCGCTCCAGCATCATGCGCGATCTGTCGGATATCGGTTTCTGCGACGATCAGCTCGACGTCATCAACGGCCTCATCCGCCGCCCACACGGCATCATGCTGGTCACCGGGCCGACTGGTTCCGGCAAGACCTCGACGCTGTACGCGTGTCTATCGAAGATCAACCAGCCCGACCTCAATATCCTCACCGTCGAGGATCCAGTCGAGTATCAGCTGGAAGGCATCACGCAGGTGCCGGTCAACTCCAAGATCGATCTGACGTTTGCGTCGGTGCTGCGGTCTTACTTGCGTCACGATCCCGACGTCATCATGGTCGGCGAGATTCGTGACGGCGAGACGGCCGCCATGGCCATCCAGGCGTCGCTGACCGGCCACTTGGTCTTTTCGACCGTTCACACCAACGATGCCTCGTCGGCCATCACGCGACTGGTCGACATGGGGATCGAGCCATTCTTGGTGGCCTCGTCGCTGGTGGCGCTGTTGGCGCAACGCCTCGTGCGCCGTCTGTGCCCGGTGTGCCGCGTGCCGTACAAGCCCACCGAAGAAGAGCTGACCCGCATCGGCATCAAGCACGAAGACTTTTTCGCCGGGCGCTTGACGACGCCGCGTTTGCGGTCGAGCTACACGCCACCGCCGGCCGGCATGCTCTATCACGCCCGCGACGGTGGCTGCCCCAAGTGCAGCAAGAGTGGCTACCTCGGCCGTATGGGTATCTACGAGCTGTTGTTGATCGACAACGAGATCCGCAACATGGCGCTGCGCAACGCCGACTCCAACGCCATCAAGCAAGAGGCCATCAAAGGCGGCATGCGGACGCTGCGCGACGACGGCGCGATCAAGGTCTTGCACGGCGTGACGACCATCGAAGAAGTCATGATGATCACCGCCGAGGATCGTCAGTAATGCCCGTCTTTTCTTTCAAAGGCTTCGACACCAAGGGTAAAAAAGTGTCGGGGTTGAAAGACGCCGACAACCTGCGCGCGCTGCGTGCGGTGTTGAAGCGCGAGGGCATCTTTCTCGCCGAGGCGAAAGAAGCGGCCATGCGGGCGCGCGAGGCTGGCGCCGCTGCCGTCGACGGTGCGGCCACTGCGCTCACCTTCCTCTACAATCCGGCGCAGGCGCTGCGCAACTGGAACAACCGCGCCGTCGGTGATCGCATCCAGGTGGCGGTGCTGACCCGTCAGCTCGGTACGTTGTTGAAAGCCGGCGTACCGCTCGCCGAGTCGCTGGGCGCGTTGGTCGATCAGGTGGAGCGCCCGGGATTGAAGCGCGTGCTGGCCGAGGTCAAGACCCAGGTCAACGAAGGCTCGTCGCTGGGCGATGCGATGCAGCGTTATCCGCGCGTGTTTCCGGATCTCTACGTCAACATGATCCGCGCCGGCGAGGCCTCGGGCACGCTGGAAGTCGTCCTCGCCCGACTCGCCGAATTCCTCGACGCGCAAAATCGCCTCCGCGGCAAAGTCGTATCGGCCTTGTTCTATCCGATCGTGATGACCGTGATCGGCGCCGGCATCATGTCGGTGCTGATGATCTCGGTCGTCCCCAAAGTCACCGCCATCTTCGAGGACACGGGGCGAGCGCTGCCGTGGAACACTCAGATCCTCATCGCTGTGTCCGGCTTTCTGGCCAACTACTGGTGGACGATGTTCTTCATCATCCCCACGTTTCTGTACGGATTCGTCCGTTACAAGAATACGCCGAAGGGTCGGGCGTTCCTGGATCGACTGGTCTTGAAATTGCCCGTCGTCGGCGGCCTGGCGCGCATGATCGCCATCGCCCGTTTTTCGAAGACGCTGGCGACGATGTTGTCGTCAGGTGTGCCGCTGTTGCGCGCACTCGACATCGTCAAAGCCATTCTCGGCAACACCGTCTTGTCGAAGGTGATCGAAGACGCCAAAGAATCGATCAAAGAGGGCGAATCGATCGCCACGCCGCTCAAGCGCTCGGGCCAGTTTCCGCCGGTGGTCACGCACATGATTGCCGTCGGTGAGCGCTCGGGCCAGCTGGAGCAAATGCTGGAAAACGTGGCCCAGGCGTATGACGTCGAAGTGGATCTGAAGATGGGGCGGCTTACGTCTCTTCTCGAGCCGGTGATGATTCTCATCATGGGCGGCTCGGTGGCCTTCGTGGTGTTCTCCATTCTCATGCCGATCATGGAGATGAACGAGTTCGTGTCGTGAACGTCAGTCATAGCGTCAGCTACAGGAGGAACTTGATGCGTCGCAGTCTTCGCAGAATGAAACGAGTTGCATCGCGCGGTATGACCCTCATCGAGATCATGATCGTCGTGGCGATCATGGGTATGCTCATCGGTACCGTCGGTGTGTACGCCATCGGCCGTCTCGAAAAAGCCAAGATCACCGACACCAAGATCGTGATCAAGAGCATCGCGCAGGCGTTGGTCCACTTTCAGACCGACAACACCGACTCTTGCCCCAAAACCTTGCAAGACCTGGTCGTGCAGAAATATCTGACCAAGGCGCCCAAGGATGCCTGGGGCCAGGACCTTCTGTACAAGTGCCCCGGCGACCACGACAAAGACGGCGCCGACATCGTGTCGAAGGGCAAGGACAAGCAGGAAGGCACCGCCGACGATATCAAGAGCTGGGAGAACTGAAGCCGTCGTGACCGTCGGCCGTCGCCATCATTCTCGCGGGATGGCCCGTGGGATGAGCCTCATCGAGATCCTGGTGGTGGTGGCCATCGTGGGTCTGTTGATGGGTGGGGCGACCTATGGCCTGCGCGCGGTCAGCAAGAGCCGGCTGCGCGGCGGGGCAGGGCGGCTGGCGTCGGCGATTCGATATTGCTTCGATCGCTCGATGGCCACCGGGCAGTATTACCGGCTGGTCGTCGACCTGTCTGCCGAGGGTGGCGGGACGGCGTACTGGCCGGAAAAATCGTCGGTGCGCGCCTATGTCTCGCGTGACAAAGAGCGCTCGCCTGGGCGTGGCAAGGCCTTCGACACCGTGGCCGAAGAGAAGCGGATCGCGGCGCTCGACAAAGAAAAAGAGGCCGAGGCCACACGCAAGTCGTCGTCGCAGACGAGCAACATCCCGGGTGGGTTGTCCATCGAGCCGCCCCCGCGCCCGAAGCGCGCGCGCTTTCAAACCTTCGACGACGCCATCACCCAGCTCGGCGGCTCGGAGTCGCAGGGCAAGGCGACGATCGTCCGTATGAAAGGCATCGCCGCCGAGGTCTACACGCCGCGCCAGCCCGAGCCGTACACGTCCGGTCGCGCCTATCTTTACTTCTTTCCCGACGGACACACCGAGCGCGCTTTGATTCGGTTGCGCGACGGCGACGACTGGTACTCGCTGGTGGTGAGCCCGTTGACAGGGCGCGTGGAGGTGTCGACAGGCAAGCTAGATCTGCCGCGCGACTTCGACACCAAGGACCTGACGGCCAAATGAGCCGGCGTCGCGGTTTTACGCTCCTCGAGGTCATGATCGCCATGTCGATCCTGGCTGGCGCCATGACCTGGCTTGCCGTCGGTGTGGCGCGCGCGATCAAAGCCGAGAATCACGCCAAGCTCATGACCGTGGCGACGTTTTTGGCACGGCAACGCCTGAGCGAGTTCGAGGACGAGCTCTTCGAAAAAGGCTTCGGCGAATTCGAGAAAAAGATCTGCGAGCCGTTCAGCGACAAGGCGATGGCGCGCTTCTCGTGGTGCATCACCGTCGACAAAGTCGAGCTGCCGGCTGCGGATCAAGTGCAGTCGATGATCTCCAAGGCCACCGAGGCCAAGCAGCAGCTCAACCCCGACGCACCCAAGACCGACAGCGCAAAACCAGGCGATTCGGCGTCGAACCCGGCCGCCGGAGCCGCCGGCATGTTCGGCACGATCTTTCCACTGGTCAAAGACATCCTCGAACAAGGCATCCGCCGCGTCACCGTCGAGGTCCTCTGGCGCGAGGGCTCAGTCAACCACCAGGTCACGGCGACGATCTATTTTACCGACGTACGCCGCGTCGACCAGTCCATCCAGATCAACGCCAACCCCGGCGGCACATCCGGCACTCCCCCCGCATCGTCGACCCCGCCAGCGACGACCACACCCAGCGTCCCGCTGCCCACATGAGCTCCAAGCGACAAAGGGCGGGATTCACCCTCATCGAGGTCATGATCGCCGCAGCGATCGTCGCCATGGTGACCACGCTGTGCTGGGGTGCCTTCCGCGACACCTTCCGCACCAAGGCGGCGATCGAGGCTGGCGGTCAGCGGTATCGCTCCGTGCGGCTCGGTCTCGAGCGCATGGAAAAAGATCTGTCGATGGCGTTTCTGTCGCAGAACGAAGACACCTCGCAGCCCGAGCGCCGCACGCTCTTCATCGCCAAACATGCGGGCCAGTTCTACGAGCTGCGCTTTTCGTATCTCGGGCATCAGCGTCTCTATCAAGACGCCAACGAGGCCGACACGGCGCAGGTGCAGTACATCGTTTTGCCCGATCTGGTCGATCGCCGGAAGAACAACCTCATCCGTCGCGAGACGCGCCGCCTGCAATACACCAAGTTCGACGACGGTTTTCCCGAGGGTGACATCGTCTGCGACGACATCGTCAAGATGACGCTGGAGTTCCGCGACCCACGCGATCCAGGCGACAAAAAATGGCGTGAAGAGTGGGTCACCACCTCCGCCGACGGCCAGCCCGATCGTCTGCCGTCGCGGGTGCGCATCACCTTGGTCGTCCGCGACGAACGCGGCATCGAAATCCCGTTCGTCACTGAGGCGAGGATCTCGATCTTGGAGCCGCTCAACTCGCGTGCCGTCGACATTCCGCCCCCTCCGGTCGGTGGAGCGGGCGGCTCAGGCGGCACCGGGGGAACAGGCGGCACCGGGGGAACAGGCGGCACCGGGGGAACAGCGGGCTCGGGCGGCACTGGCGGAGCTGCGGGCTCAGGCGGCACGAGGTTGCCGACATGAGGGCGCTGTGGAAAAGGCTGCAGCGGCCGGTGGCGATGTCTCGTCAGCGGGGCATCGCGCTCATCGTGGTCATCGTGGTCATCTCGGTGCTGGCCGCGGTGCTCAACGACTTCGCCTATCACAGCACCGTCGATCTCGAGGCTGCGGCCAACTCGCGGGATCGCATGCGCGCCGAATATCTGGCGCGCTCCAGCATCAACCTGGGGCGGTTGCTCATCAAGATTCAGCAGACACTGATCGACAAATTCCGCGCCCAGGCGGGCGACTTCCAGATCGCCGAGTTTGCGCCGTATCTCATCAAGGCCTTCGGTGGCGACGCCGACGAGCGCGCCGGCCTCGGCTCGTTGCTCGGCATCAGCTCCTCGTCGATGAAAGGCCTCGGCGTCGGCCAAGGCGCATCCTTCGATCTCGATCTCACCGCCGAGGACGGCAAGCTCAACGTCAACTGCGGCGGCGGCATCAACGACACCCCGCGCCAGCAAGTCCTCTACGGGGTGCTCACCGCGCTTTTTTTTCCGCCGACCTACAACTCGCTCTTCGACACCAGCGATCCCGACGGCCAGGTGAGCACGCGTGACGACGTGGCCAAGGCCATCGTCGACTGGGCTGACATCGACAGCCAGAAGTTCTCCGTCGACGGCAAATCCGGCGGCTCGGAAGACTATCGCTACGACGTTGGCAAAGATCCGTTCAAGGAGCACAACCACTTCTTCGACACCGCCGAAGAGGTGAACTTGGTCAGGGGCGTCGGCGACGAATTCTGGGGCACGTTCGGCGAGGTGCTGACCGTCTACGGCGGCTGCAAGGTGAACGCCAGCGCCATCACGCCCGAGCACTGGCCGCTCATGGCCGCCATCGTGCGCGCCACCGTCAAAGACAGCGACGCCAAGAACCCGATCTTGCTCAGCGACGAGCTGATGGGTCAGCACGCGCAGATGATCATGGGCCTGGCCAAGATGACCGGCGGCTTCAGCAGCGTCGCGCAGTTCATCCAGATGGCCACCGACCCCGCCGCAGCGATGCAGGCCAGCGACGCCAGCAAGGGCAGTAGCGGGAGCTCCAGCTCCAGCTCCAGCACCACCACTGGCATCCATCTCGATCCAGTCAAGGTAGACAAGATCATCACCGTCGGTCCCCGCCGCATCTGGCGCCTCGACGCCACCGGCAAAGTCCAGCGCACCCGCTCGCGCGGCGTCGAGGTCCACATCCGCGCCATCTGGGACACGCAGCACTTCAACCAAAACAACAACAGCCCCGACCCCAACGACCGCATGGGGACCTGGCTGTTTTGGCGAATCGAATAAAGGCGAACCATGGCCCATAAAATTCTCGGCATCGATCTCGGCGCGCATTCGGTCAAGGTGGCCCTCCTCGAGGCTGGCTTCCGCCAGGCGCGCCTGCTCGCCGTCCATGAAATGCTGCTCTTGCCCCAAGAAGGCGATGAGTCCGAGCTCGCACGCGGCACCCGCACCCTCCAGGCCCTCGTGACCGAGGAGAACCTCGAACGCGAGATGTGCGCCGCTGCGCTCGGCGACGAAGCCGCCATTCGCCTGGTCACCGTGTCCTTCTCCGATCGCAAGAAGATCGAACAGGTCCTCGGCTTCGAGCTCGAAGGCCAGGTCATGGGCGACATGGGTGACCTGGTCCACGACTTCGTCATCGCCGGCACCGATGCCTCACTCGGCGGAGAGACCCGCGTCGTGGCTGTCGTCGCACCGCGCATCGACGTGCAAGCCCGCGTCGCTGCGCTGCAATCGGTCGGCTGCGAGCCGCGTCTCATCGGCGCACCAGCCCTCAGCTACGCGGCCCTCATCGGCCACGGCGTCGACGGCCAGGTGCCGCAGATCGTCGTCGACATCGGCCATCGTCGCACCCATGTGTGCGTCATCCAGAAAGGCGCGGTGGTCTTCGCCCGCACCATTCCCCGCGGCGGCGAAGAGGTCACCCTCGCCATCCAAGAAGCCTTCCGCATGGAGCCGATCGACGCCGAGCGCGCCAAGCACGAACAAGCCTTCATCCTCTTGCCCGGCGCCAGCGCTGAGACCCCGTCGCACCGTCGCATCGACCAGACCATTCGCGACGCGGTCCGTCCTCTGATCCGCGATCTCAAGCAGACCGTCGCGGCACACCGGATGGGCGGCGACGCGCCCGTCGAGATCTTGCTCACCGGCGGTGGCGCCCAGCTTCGCGGCCTGCCGGAGCACATTGCCTCCGAGCTCGACATCCCGGTGCAACCGCTCCAGATTCCCGAACGCGATCCGATGATCGGTCCCGACATTGACGACGCCAGGCGCGGCCCGACGCTGCCGGCACAAGCTCTCGGACTGGCGCTCGCCGTCGCTGTCTCGGTACCGCAGATCAACCTTCGCAAAGGCGCGCTGTCCTACCGCGGCGACTTCTCCTATCTGCGCGGCAAGGCCGTCTACCTCGGCGTGGTCGTGGCCCTGGTCCTGGTCTTCGCCACCATCAACGCCGTCGCCGCGCGTCACGCGCTCACCAAAGAATCCGAGGCTCTCGAGGCCCAGTTGAAGCGGGTGTCGACCGAGCTCTTCAAGGAGCCGCGGACCAACGCCAAGGCCATCATCGACGAGTTGCGCGCCGGGCCCAAAGGCGGCGCGCCACCCATCCCCAGCACCACCGCGTTCGACCTCCTCGGCGAGATCTCGGCGCACATCCCCGCCGACGTGAAGGTCGATGTCGTCGACCTCGACATCCGCCCCAAGAAGACCACCATCCGCGGCACCGCCGAAAGCACGGCGGCGGTCGAACAGCTGGTCACCGAGCTGTCCAAGATCGAGTGCTTCAAAGACGTCGAAAAGGACAAAGTCTCGTCGGTGACAGCGCCGCCTTCCGGCGACAACGCCAAAGGCGACAAGGCCCGCGAGGTCAAGCAGTTCACCCTCACCATCACCACGACGTGCCCGTGAGCCAGTCATGATTTTCGCCATTCCATTTTCGGACACCTTCGAGTCGTTGCGCGACCGCTTCGAGCGGCTCTCCCAACGTGAGCGCACCTTGGTCGCCGCATTCGTGGCCACGTTCTTCGTCATGTTGACGTTGATCGTCGGCTTTCTCATCGTCGACGGGCTTGCCAGCCTGGAGCAGAACAACGCCGACATGCGCCAGGCCCTTTCCGACATCGACACCAAACGCGACGCCTATTTGAAGGCCAAGACCAAGCTCGCCGCCGTCGAGAGCCGCCTTGCGCCGGGCCAGATGCAGCTCGGCAGCTATCTCGAGGCCGCAGCCAAGGAAGCCGGCGTGGAGATTCCCGAGTCGAAAGAAAACCGCCCGACCACCAGCGGCACGTTCCTCGAACGCTCCACCGACCTCCATCTCACCAAGGTGAAGATCGAAGCCCTCTCCAACTTTCTTCGCCGTATCGAGACTGGCGCCCAGCTCGTCGTCGTCACCCAGCTCACCATCCGCACCCGCGACGACAAACATCAGGAGCTCGACGTCGACCTCACCGTGTCGTCGTGGGAGCGCGCCGTCGAGAAAAAGGGCGGCAAAGACCGCGACGGCGAGCGCGACCGAGACAACCGAGACACCAAGGAGAAAGGTTGATGGCCCCGCTCGGACCCCGCGCCAAAAAAGCACTGCGTGGCCTCGGCTACGTCGCCTTTGGCATCTTCATCGCCGTCATGACGCTCTACATCACGCTGCCGCGCAACCGCATCAAGGAGAAGATCGAAGCCACACTGTCGGCCGATCCCAACAGCGGCACGCCCGGCGCCATCAACCTCGAAGTCATCTTGGGCGACCTCGGGGTCACCCTCTTCACCGGCAGCGGTCTCCGCGCCACCGATGTGGTCTTGCGCACCCGCCCGACCAACCCCGATGACAAACCCGCGCGTTTCGTCCTCGACGACGTCAGCGTCAAGGCCGGCCTCATCGGTCTCATCTTCGGCCGACCGACCTACCGCTTCCGCGCCCACGGCTTCGAAGGCGAAGTGCACGGCAGCGTCACCAGCCTACCCACCGATTTCGCACTAGCCATCAACGCCAAAAACATCGTCCTCACCGGCGACAAAGCCATCGCCCAGCTCGTCGGCCTACCCATCGAAGGCACAGTCTCTTGCAAGATCGACGTCCACGCCGACAAGGGCATGCTCAGCGCTCTCGACGGCACCGCCGAGATCGAGATCGAAGACGCCGTCGTCGGCGATGGCAAAGCCAAGCTGACCATTCCCAGCGACCCATTCTTGAAAGCCGGCATCACCGTACCGCGCATGCGCCTAGGCACCATCACCGTCAAGGTCACCTTCGACAAAGGCAAGGCCAAGCTCGAATCGGTGCACACCAAATCGCCCGACGGCGAAGCCTTCGTCGACGGCAACGCAGAGCTACGCGACTTTTTCAACCTGTCGCAGCTCCACCTCTACATCCGCTTTCGCGCCGCCGAAGCCCTCACGAAACGCGAGCCCACCCTCGAGCTCATGACCAACCAGCTGGCGTCGACCTCAGCCAAGCGCCCCGATGGCTTCTTTGGCTTCCAGCTCAACGGCCTCATCAGCTCGCTCATCCCCATACCCAGCCCCAACCCACCGCCAGGCGTGACTCTGGGTGCCGCGCCGCCCACGCCCACTCCAACCACACCGACGACAGCGTCCAAGCCCGTCCCCGCCGGGTTCGTCGCTCCGCCACCATCCCCAGGCAGCAATGGCGACACCATGCAACCCCAACCCTCGGCCCCAACGCCGCCAGCCCCAACGCCGGCGCCGGAGCCCGAAGCACCCCAGCCGCCAGGCCCACCGCCCGCGCCCGGCACCACCACCATCGCCCCGCCCCCTGGCGGCCGTATCGTCAAAGTCCAGCCGCCAGCCGGCGAAGATCCTCCTGCCGCTCCGCCAGCGACGGAATAGGCACGGGGCATCGAACGCCCTACTCCTCGAGCCCGTAGCGCTTCACTTTGTCACACAGCGTGCTCTTGGGAATGCCGAGCTCAGCCGCCGCCTTGCGCTTGTTGCCGTGCGCGCGTCGCAGGGCCCGCTGCAAAATCTCTTTCTCCAGATCATCGTAACGTCGCCCTTGGAGAAGCAGGTTGTCGTCAGCGTGGGTCTGAGAAACCCGATCGAACCGCACATCGTCAGGCCCAATCACATCGGCTTCGGCCAACACCGCCGCACGCTGCAACACGTGCTTTAGCTCTCGAACATTACCGGGCCAATCGTGCGCCATCAAAAGGTCCATCGCCGCAGCACTCATGGTTGCGCTCGTCGACATCTCCACCAAAAACTGCCGCACGAGCTGGCCGAGGTCATCGCGCCGCGCCCTCAGCGACGGCGTGGCCAACGTATGCTGCACCAAGCGATAATACAGATCGGCCCGGAACCGCCCAGCCGTCACTGCCTTGCCAAGGTCGACGTGGGTCGCCGACACCACCCGCACGTCGACCTGCACTTCCCGCGACGCGCCCACTGGTCGGAACGTCCCAGTCTCGAGCGCGCGCAAAAGCTTCGACTGCAGCCCCAACGGCAGCTCGCCAATCTCGTCGAGAAACAAGGTCCCGCCGTCGGCCAGCTCGAAATATCCAATCCGTCGCTGCTGAGCGCCGGTAAAGGCTCCGCGCTCATGCCCAAACAGCTCGCTCTCGACGAGGTCGGCCGGAATCGCCGCGCAATTCACCACCACGAGAGCACCACGCCGCCCACTCTCCACATGAAGCGCCCGCGCCACCAGCTCTTTGCCGGTGCCGGTCTCGCCATGAATCAACACGCTCATCGTCGACGGCGCAGCCATCGAAATCTCTTTACGCAACCGCCGCATCGCCAGCGACTCACCCACCAGCGTCGAGGTCTTGACCTCCGGCACCACACGCATGCGCGCGCCGCCAGCAGCAATGACCACTCCCGATCGGAGCTCGGTCACACCCAACACCCGCACGCCATTGACGAAGGTGCCGTTGGTAGACCCAAGGTCCTTCACAGTCATCCGCCCGTCGAGAGCCTCAATCACGCAATGCACGCGCGAAGCCTTCTCGACCAGCAACACCACATCGTTCTCAGGCCCACGCCCAAGCTGAGTCCGTCGCCCCAACCGAACGGTACTACCATCCGGCATCAACAAACAAAGCGGTCCAAGAGGCTCCTCATCCTGACTCCGACGAGTAGTCTGTACGTCACTGTCGACAACGGGCACTGCATCCTTCATCGCCATACCCGGCCTCCCTTGTAGGTTGCGCTCTCACCAAACTTATCGGCTGCGCCCCAAGAGAAGTTGCGACCTTAGCAAACATTTTTATACAAACCAGATCCACCAATGATCTCAGCCAGATCCACGACGAGAAATCCACGCCGCATCGCGGCAAT
>Ga0123336_10003469_pt1 | contig 13143 bp, 15 predicted proteins | sample SSSSmetaG_FD_96466 | JGI IMG/M metagenome (GOLD analysis project Ga0123336, IMG submission 96466) | Glacier valley bacterial and archeal communities from Borup Fiord, Nunavut, Canada, to study Microbial Dark Matter (Phase II) - ​SSSS metaG | ecosystem: Environmental > Aquatic > Freshwater > Ice... | reverse complement strand
GGCGTCGGTCCAGCGGGTCGCCTCGGTGGCGCAGGTTGTAGGTGCTCATCTTTCTGCGCACACCTCTCGGATTGAGTTTGCCCCGAATGCTCACCACCCGGTTGCTGGCGATCTCCTCCAGCAACGCCTCGCGCCACGCTGCCCTGCGCTCAGGGGGGAACTGCCGCGGCTTGCGGCGTTTTGCGTTTGATCACGCGCACCGCCGGGTCTTGGGGTCACGTCTTGCACTTAACCTAAACCCTCTTCCATGACGCGCAAGGTCACATCGAATCGCACAGCAAAATCGATTGCGCCCCCTCTTGCGGAGACTGCCGAGCACTGGCACATCGCGTTAAATCAGAGGGGACGTGCCCTTTTTTGTAAAGGTCGGAGGGCTTTAACCGAATGTGTTCGGACTGGCGCTAACGTGCTCGACATCAAAGTCTTCGTCTCGCGTCATCACAGCCCACAGAATTCGGGCGTTTTTGTTGACCAACGCCACGGCCGCTTTCTGCCATCCCAGCCATCACAACCCAACTCCCAAGGGCCGACGTTGCCCTGCCGTTGAGCTCTGTGTAGACTCGATTTACAGGAGCTACACACATGGCCACCAACCTCGCACTTGACCAAGATCTACTAGACCGCGCTTTTCGCGTGAGCGGGGAAGCGACCAAGAAGGCAGCCGTTACCCGAGCGCTTCAAGAGTTCATCGCTCGGCGCGAGCAACGACGGGTCGCTGAATTATTTGGAAAGCTGGATTGGGACTCGTCCTTCGACTACAAGGCGGAACGCGCCCGTAAGGCGTGAGCCTGCTTGTCGATACCAGCGTCTGGTCTCTGGCGTTTCGCCGCGACTCGGCAATGGCGGTTGCGGAAGTCAACGCGCTTCGGCACGCTCTAGATGGAGCGGACCAAGTCTTCACGACAGGTCTCGTTCTGCAAGAACTCCTCCAAGGCTTTTCAGGGCCGAAAGCTAGAAGCCAACTGATTGAGCGGTTCGCGGCGCTTGCCTTCCTTCAGCCCGACCGCGAAGACCACATTGAAGCCGCCGGGATTCGCAACTCATGCCGGAGAAGTGGCGTGCAGATCGGAACCATCGACGCCGTACTCATACAGCTTTGCGTCAGGCACGATCTGGTCTTGCTCAGTTCGGACAATGACTTTCGGTCTGCTGTTAAGCACGTCAAGTTCAGGCTTTGGGACACCCGGTGATCGCAGGTTCGCATAGCAGCCAGGCTGCGACAGATTGAGGGTCGATGGGGTCGCATCTCGCACTTGAGCCAAGCTCACTCCCCGAACAAACGACACCCCATCCGCTTGGGTTACGGTCTCGCCCCATGAAGCTGCTGCTGATCGAAGACAACCTCGCCATGCAAACCACTTTGCAGCGCAGCTTTGAGCGGCGCGGCATGCAGGTGCAGGTGTGCGCCGACGGTGCGCGGGCGCTTGACCGCTGGCGCGCCAGCCTTCCCGACGTGGTGGTGCTCGACCTCAGCCTGCCGGACATCGACGGCTTGCAAGTGCTGAGCGCGGCGCGCGCCGAAGGCTTGATTGCTCCGGTGCTCATCCTCACAGCACGTGGCACGGTGGGCGACCGAATTTTGGGTTTGAACGCCGGAGCCGATGACTACTTGCCCAAGCCGTTTGACTTGGATGAATTGGAAGCCCGCATCCGCGCCTTGGCCCGACGCGCCCTGCCCGTTTCGGAACGCGACGCAATGCTTCCCATGTCCACACCCGCGTTTTGCGGCCTGCGCGAAGACGCCGCCAGCGGCGCGGTGTGCTTTAACGACGTACCCATGGACTTGCCCCCGCGCGAGGCCGCGTTGCTGCGCGCAGTACTGGCCCAGGCCGGGCGCGCCGTCACGAAAGAGCGCCTGTTTGAATGCGTGTTTCCGGGCCAAACTGAAGTGCAAGTCGAAGCCATTGAAGTGGTGGCGTATCGGCTGCGCAAGCGCTTGGCGCACACCGGATGTGAGATGGTGACTTTGCGTGGCTTGGGCTACTTGCTGCGAGCCCAGTCTTGACGCGCATCCCCTTGCACACGCCAACCGGGCCCACCTCTTGGCACACAAGAACGTGGCCCATGCGAACCCAGTTGTTGGTAGGCATCTTGTTGCCGGTGCTGGCCTTCATTGCCTTCAACACCGTGGTGGTCTACCGCCAGGCCCTCAGCGCCGCCGACACCGCTTATGACCGAACTTTGCTGGCCTCGGCCAAGTCCATCGGAGAGTTGCTCGACGTGAGCGGCCAAGGCGACGCCGCCCAGCTCAGCGCCAACGTGCTCTACGCGGCGCTCGAGCCGTTTGAAGCCGACAACCGCAGCCGCATGTATTACAAGGTCACGGGTTTTCAAGGCGAAATGGTGTCGGGCTACGCCGAACTGCCTGCCTACAAAGGCAAGCTGCCCGACAAAGGCTTATACGCCGCCCTGGTCGATTTTTACGACGACAGCTACCGAGGCGAAGCGGTGCGGGTGGCGGTGCTGCTGCAACCGGTGTCGGGCGTGAACGGTCAAGGAATGGCCACCATCCAAGTGGCCGAAACCTTGGAGCTGCGCCATACCTTGGCGCGCCAGATCTTGATAGGCACGCTGTGGCGCGAGGCCTTGCTGCTGCTGGTGATTGCCACCGTGGTGGTGTGGGCCGTGCAGCGCGCGACGCGGCCAGTACGCGCCCTCAGCGAGCACCTGAACAACCGGAACGAAAACAACTTTGAGCCGATCGCATGCGTTCAGGCACCGCGTGAATTGCAACCCCTGATTGCCGCCACCAACCAAGTCATGGCGCGGCTGGCCACGGTGCTGGCCCACCAGAAGCGTTTTGTGCGTGACACCTCGCACCAGTTGCGCACGCCCCTGGCGGTGTTGAAGGTTCAAGTGCAGTCGGCCCTGCGCGGCGATGTGCCGCTGCAGCAAGCACTGATCGAGATTGAACACACCGTGCAGCGAGCCACCGAGCTGGCCAACCAAATGTTGGCGTTGGCGAAGGTAGAGCAATTGCGCCTGCAAAGCGACACGCCGGTGGTCGATTGGGCCGAAGTGTTGCGCGCCGTGGCGCTGGATTTGTCGCCCCTCATTGCCGATCACCGCTTGGTGTTTGTGTTGTCGGTGGTGCCCTGTGAAGTTCGCAGTTTTGAATGGACGCTGCGCGAACTCGCGCGCAACTTGCTGCACAACGCCATCAAGAACACGCCCGAAGGCAGCGGCCTGAGGGTCACGTTGGCGATGGAAGGCGAGCTTGCCAAACTGGTGATCGCAGACGACGGCCCCGGCATCTCAACGGAAATGCGGCAACGCCTGTTTCAGGCTTTTTCAAGTGCCGAAAACGCAGTGCCCGGTGGGCAAAGTTCAACTTCAGGTTCCGGCCTGGGCCTGGCCATTTGCCGCGAAATCGTCGAGTCTTTGGGCGGGCGGATTGCCCTGATCAACCGCGGTGACGGCGTTACCGTTTCGGGCCTGAACGCGACGGTGCATTTGCCGTTGGCCCACAATTCGAAACGATGATTGACCTGACCACCAACGACAAAGTCCGCCTCGACAAATGGCTGTGGGTAGCGCGCTTTTTCAAGACGCGCGGCTTGGCCACCGAGGAAGTCAACAAGGGCCGCGTTCAGGTCAACGGCCAGGCGGCCAAAGCCTCACGCGAAGTGCGCCTGAATGACCGCATCGAGTTGCGCCAGGCACTGGCTCAGCGCACGCTGGTGGTCAAAGGCTTGAGCCACCTGCGGGGCCCCGCACCGGTGGCGCAGGCGCTTTACGAAGAAACACCCGAGAGCATCGCGCTGCGCGAAAAAGCCGCCACACAGGCGCGTCATGCCGCCGAGCCCTCACTGACGATTGCGCAAGGTCGCCCCACCAAGCGCAATCGCCGTGATCTGGCCGACTGGAACCGCTGGAGCGCCTCTAGCGAGCCGGATTGATGAGCGGCGAATTCATCTTCCGGGTCACGGCGCATAGGCATAATGATTTGATGCCTTTGCCCTGTGAAGTGCCCTCTTTCCAAAAGCCGCGCCGCCGTCTGCGCGGCTTTTTCGTTTTCGGTTTCGGTTTCGCTTTCGCTTTCGCTTTCGCCTCCCCTTTCGTTTCCGCTTTCTGCTGACCTGCTCCCTCCCCCCCCCCCGCTCACCCCCAGCTCACACCACGCACCCATGCCACTGCCCAAACCACCGACCCAACGCGCCAGTCTGCTCAAACTCGGCGACTTCGAAACCCAAGCGGCACCTCAAGCCGGCAAACGATCGACCAAGCCCCGCACTGCCAGCGAGCCCACATCACCCGCTTTGCTCGACTTGCGCGATGACGCACGCGAAGCGCCTGGGGTGGCCGCCCCTGCACCCGCACTTGCACCCGCCCCTGCACCCGCACTCGCACACGCCCCGGCACGCCTTCCCGCCAAAGCGCCCTCCAGCGCGCGGCCAGCGTCACCCGCGCCAGCGGTGGTCCCTCGCGTGCGCACACCACGCGGCACGGGCGCGGCCAAGCTTTTTGTGCTCGACACCAACGTGCTCATGCACGACCCGATGAGCTTGTTCCGCTTTGAAGAACACGACGTCTACCTGCCCATGATCACGCTGGAGGAATTGGACGATCACAAAAAAGGCATGACCGAGGTGTCGCGCAACGCGCGTCAGGTGAGCCGCGATCTCGACGCGCTGGCCGCGAACCTGAGCGCGCGCGACGCCAACGGCGTGACCGAAGGCCTGACCCTGGCACGCACAGGTCACCGCGAAGCGGGCGGCAAGTTGTACTTCCAAACCAACCTCGTCAACGTCACCCTGCCGTCGGGTCTGCCCCAGGGCAAAGCCGACAACCAAATCCTGGGCGTGGTCAAAGCGCTGCGTGAGCAGATCGTTGGACAAGCCGGTGGCCAACACGCCGGACGCGACGTGGTGCTGGTTTCCAAAGACATCAACATGCGCATCAAAGCGCGCGCCATGGGCCTGCCCGCCGAAGACTATTTCAACGACAAAACCCTGGAAGACGGCGACCTGCTCTACACCGGCGTGCACGCCCTGCAGGCCGACTTTTGGGACCGTCATGGCAAGACCATGGAGAGTTGGAGCCAGGCCGGCATCACCTACTACCGCATCAGCGGCCCGGTGGTGCCCAACCTGCTCATCAACCAGTTTGTCTACCTTGAGGAACCCGGTGCCGCGTCGCTGCACGCCAAGGTCACCGAGATCACCGGCAAGACCGCAGTGCTGCGCACGCTGCGCGAATACACCCACGCCAAAAATGCGGTGTGGGGCGTGACCGCACGCAACCGCGAGCAAAACTTTGCGCTGAACTTGCTGATGGACCCCGACTGCGACTTCATCACCCTCACCGGCACCGCAGGCACCGGAAAAACATTGATGACCTTAGCTGCCGGTTTGGCGCAGGTCATGGACGAGCGCCGCTACACCGAAATCATCGTCACGCGCGTGACGGTGCCGGTAGGCGAAGACATCGGCTTCTTGCCCGGAACCGAAGAAGAAAAAATGGGCCCGTGGATGGGCGCGCTGGATGACAACCTGGAAGTGCTGTCGAAAACCGACGGCGGTGCCGGTGAATGGGGCCGCGCTGCCACCAACGATTTGGTGCGCAGCAAAATCAAAATCAAGAGCCTGAACTTCATGCGCGGCCGCACGTTTTTGAACAAGTTCGTCATCATCGACGAAGCCCAAAACCTGACGCCCAAGCAACTCAAAACCCTCATCACCCGCGCGGGGCCGGGCACCAAAATTGTGTGTCTGGGCAACCTCGCACAAATCGACACGCCATACCTCACCGAAGGCTCGTCAGGTCTGACCTACGCGGTGGACCGCTTCAAAGGCTGGCCGCACTCCGGGCACGTGACGCTGGCGCGCGGTGAGCGGTCGCGCTTGGCGGACTTTGCCTCAGAGGTGCTTTGATCGGCTGGGCGCAGCCCGCAATCAAGAAGCTGAAGTGTTGGCTAAAGAGACCAGAGCAAGCCGGTCTCGACGCAGGAATAATTAAATTGCTCACAATTAAGTTGTGAACTGTTAATATATTCTCTGCATGAGCACATCAGCAGTTCAATCACGCGCACGCCGCCCAACGCCAGCAGTGCCTGCACTGGCGTTGGACGGACAACTTTGTTTCGCGCTGTATTCCACTTCTTTGGCAATGACCAAGCTCTACAAGCCGGCGCTCGAGCCGTTGGGCATCACCTATCCGCAGTACCTGGTCCTGTTGGCGCTGTGGGAACAAAACGCGCAGAGCGTCAGCGAGCTCGGCGCCCGCCTTTTTCTTGATTCAGGCACCCTGACCCCACTGCTCAAGCGCATGGAGACGTCGGAGTGGCTAACACGCACTCGCGACGCACAAGATGAACGTCGCGTCATCATCCACCTGGCCCCGGCGGGCACGTCGCTGCGCAAAAGAGCTCAAAACGTGCCGATTCGATTGGCGAAATCCACAGGCTGCAGCGCGGCCGAAATGAATGAGCTGACGCGATGCCTGCAACAACTTCGAGGTCACCTGCATATCGCCACATTGAATGCGGCTCATTGAACGTTGCTCGATGAATACGGCGCAGCGAAATCGGGCACCCATTCCAACGCAGTGCATGTGACTCGCCGCCACAGCGTTCCACTTAATTTCCCACCACCCTTGAAAAGGACCTCACCATGTCACCCGAAAAAATCCTATACACCGCACACGCCACGTCCACGGGCGGCCGCGCAGGCACGTCGAAATCGCCTGACGGTGCGCTCGACGTCACACTGACCACACCCAAAGAATTGGGCGGCGACGGCGCCATGGGCACCAACCCCGAACAGTTGTTTGCAGCGGGTTACTCGGCCTGCTTTTTGGGTGCCATGAAGCATGTCGCCATGATGCAAAAAATCAGCCTTCCTGCTGCCACGTCGATCACCGCCGATGTCGGCATCGGCCCGATTCCTGCTGGTTTCAGCATTGCTGTGACGTTGAACGTCACCATCCCGGGCATGGAGCACGCCGCCGCGACGAAACTGGTGGAAACCGCGCACGGCGTGTGCCCTTACTCCAACGCCACGCGCGGCAACATCGACGTGACTTTGAAGGTGGCCTGATTTAAACCCGCGCTCGCTCAAACTTGGCGGCGAGCGGGCGCTAAGGGTCACTGCCGTGCGACAGGCGCACGGCAGTGACAACGTGTTGCCAGGCTCAGCGTTCGATCGTTAACGCCACGCCCATGCCACCACCGATGCACAAAGACGCGATGCCTTTCTTGGCATCGCGGCGCTGCATCTCGTGCAGCAGCGTCACCAAGATTCGGCAGCCTGACGCGCCGATGGGGTGGCCAATGGCGATGGCGCCGCCGTTGACGTTCACCTTGCTGGTGTCCCAGCCCATTTCGGTGTTGACGGCGCAGGCCTGCGCTGCGAAAGCCTCGTTGATTTCCAGCAGGTCGAGGTCGCCGGGCTTCCAACCTGCGCGCTCCAAGGCTTTGCGTGAAGCGTTGACCGGGCCCATGCCCATGGTGGCCGGGTCGAGGCCGCTGGTGGCGTAGCTGGCAATTCGCCCGAGCACGGGCAGGCCGAGTTGCGCGGCGCGCTGCGCCGTCATGAGCACCACACCCGCAGCACCATCATTCAAGCCCGATGCGTTGCCAGCCGTGACGCTGCCGACTTTGTCGAAGGCGGGGCGCAGGCCGGCCAACACGTCGGCGCTGCTTTTGCGGTTGATGAATTCGTCGGCCGCAAAAACAATCGGGTCGCCCTTTTTCTGCGCGATGCTGAACGGCACGATTTCGTCTTTGAATTTGCCTGCGTCTTGCGCAGCGGCGGCTTTTTGTTGGCTGCCTAAGGCGAGCGCGTCTTGGGCTTCGCGGCTGACGGCAAACTTCTTGGCCACGTTCTCGGCAGTCACGCCCATGTGGTACTGGTTGTAAACGTCCCACAGGCCGTCCACGATCATGGAATCGACGAGCTTCCAGTCGCCCATGCGCATGCCGTCGCGTGAGTTGGGCAGCACGTGAGGTGCCAGGCTCATGCTTTCTTGGCCACCGGCAATCACAATTTCCGAGTCGCCGTCGCGGATGGCTTGCGCGCCCAACATCACCGCCTTCAAACCCGAGCCGCACACCACGTTGATGGTCATGGCAGGCACGGCATTAGGCAGGCCGCTTTTGATGACGGCTTGGCGCGCTGGGTTTTGACCCACACCGGCGGTGAGCACCTGGCCCAGGATGACTTCGCCGATTTGGTCGCCGGTTAGTTTGGTGCGCTTGAGGAGCTCTTGGATCACTGCGGAGCCGAGTTCAGTGGCGGGAACTTTGGCGAGCGAGCCGCCGAATTTACCCACTGCGGTGCGGGTGGCGGCGACGATGACGATGTCGGTTTGGGTGGTCATGAGGGTTCCTGGTTAGAAGTGATGGGGCGAGAGTGAGTACAAATTACAGAATGCCCGCACCCGTTCGGACTGAGGTATCGAAGTCTTGCGCAGAACCCTTCCTTCGATACCTCAGGAGGATCGGAAAAGCCACCTCAGGGCGAACGGGTACGGGGCGACAGCAGATCGCCGATTGTGTTGTCAAACTGCTTTCGCTTTGACATACCGCCCTGGCGCCGCTTCGATCACCTTGTAGGTTTTGTTGCCGGGCGCTTTGGGTGCGTTGATTTGTTTGCCTGCATGACTGGACAGCCACGCCGACCAATCTGTCCACCAACTGCCGGGGTGTTCGGTGGCTTTGTCAAACCAGGTGCCTGCATCATCTGGCAAGGCCGCGCCGCCGATCCAGTGGCTGCGCTTTTTCTTGGCCGGCGGGTTGATGACACCGGCAATGTGGCCCGACGCGCCCAACACAAACCGACGCTTGCCTTTGAGCACGTTCACATTGCGGTAGGCGCCTTGCCACGGCACGATGTGGTCCTCGCGGCTGGCGTAGATGTAGACCGGCGCGGTGATGACACCGAGGTCGATTTTTTCGCCGCACACCACCGTGGCACCCGGCTTGATGAGCTTGTTTTCCAAGTAGGTGTTGCGCAGATACCAGCAGTACATGGGGCCGGGCAAATTGGTGCCGTCGCTGTTCCAGTAAAGCAGGTCGAACGCTGGCGGGGTTTCGCCTTTCAGGTAGTTGCCGACCACGTAGTTCCACACCAGGTCGTTGGGGCGCAACAGGCTGAAGGTGGTGGCCAATTCCTGGCCTTTCAGCAGGTTGCCGCCGCCCGGGCTGTCTGGGCCCAAGGTGTCTTCACGCTTCTTGACCATGGCCTCGTCGATGAAGAGATCGAGCACGCCAGTGTTCGAAAAATCAAGCAAGGTGGTCAGCAGCGTGACGCTGGCCGCCGGGTGTTGATCGCGTGCTGCCAGCACGGCCAGCGCGGTGCTCAAGATCGTGCCGCCCACGCAGAAGCCGAGTGTGTTCAATGTGGCAGCCCCGGTGATGTCTTGTACCACCGTGATGGCTTGGATGGCCGCCTGCTGGATGTAATCGTCCCAGGTGCACTGCGCCACGCTGTCGTCGGCGTTGCGCCAGCTCAACACGAAGGTGCGATGCCCTTGCGCCACCGTGTGACGGATCAACGAGTTCTCAGGTTGAAGGTCCAGGATGTAGAACTTGTTGATGCACGGCGGGATGAACAACATCGGTCGCTCAAACACTTTGGCAGTCAGCGGTTTGTATTCAATAAGCTGAAACAGCGCGTTCTCAAACACGATGCTGCCCTCGGTGGTGGCCACGTTTCGGCCCACTTCGAATTGGCTTTCGTCGGTTTGTGAGATGTGACCTTGCTGGCTATCGTTGAGCAAATGCTGCAAGCCTTGGCTCAGGCTGACGCCTTGCGTGTCCACCGCTTTGGCTATGGCCTCAGGGTTCAGAGCCAAGCAGTTGCTGGGCGACGCCATGGCCACCCACTGTTGCACCGCGAACTGAATGCGCTGGCGGGTTTTGTCGTCGGCCTGAAGCTGTTCGGCCATGTGCGTGAGCGTGCGCGAGTTGAGCAAATACATTTGCGCGGTGAACGCGGCGGCCGGATTGCTGGCCCACTCGGGGGCGGCAAAGCGACGGTCTTGAATTGGCATGACCCGCGCGCCGCTTTGCAAACTCTGGTTCCACAGGGCCGTGGCCTGCGAGAGGTAATCACTTTGCAATTTCATCAGCGCCTCGGGTGGCAAGCTGACATTGCCGAGCGTCTTGACCAAATCACCAGCACTGGCTGTGATCGATTTCAGCGCGTCTTGCACGGCACTGAAAGGATTTGCTGGGGCGCCAACGTACTTGGTGTTCGCGTCAGCAGACGTGGCCGACGCGCCAGCGGCTGTCGCGGTGGTTGTGGAGTGAGATATAGGCTTGTTCTTCACAGGTTTCCTCGGTTCGATCACAGTCCGGTCACGATATACGCAGGTTAAGCTTTTGAGCTTACCGGGCCTTGACCCCGATCACTCACCAAAGATTGCTTCACCGCACCATCCTCCACCATGTACCTGATCGCAATTGCCTGGATGTACGTGGTGCTGATGATGACGGTGGCCGAAGCCACAAACGCCAATGGCTCGATTCTCGGTGCGCTCATGACGTTTGTGCTCTACGGCCTGCTGCCGCTCGGCATCGTGCTCTACATATTTGGAACGCCAGGGCGCAAGCGGGCTCGTTTGGCGTCAGAGGCCGCAGCTCGGGCCGCCGAAGATCCAGCCCAAACTGCAGACGCGCCGACGGTGCGCGACGCGGCCTCAGTCGGCGCGCCAAACCACAGCGACCATGCGACCGGTGACGCCGTCGCGCCGGTACGAAAAGAACCTTGACGCGTCGCTGGCGGTGCACCATGTGCCGCCGCTGATGTGTTGGACGCCCGACGCCTGCAGACGATCGCGCGCCAGCTGCGTCAGGTTGGCCCACCACTTGTGCGGGTGCTGAACGCCGCGCGAAACAAAATGTGATGCGTCGGCACACGCCAGCCCGCTAATCGGTTCGCCAAACGCAGTCAGTACGTCTGCTCCAACTTCAAATTGCGTCGGACCAATGCAGGCCCCCAGCCAAGCGTGGACTTGCCGCGGTTGGCACTGGGCGACGTCACACAGCGCCGCCACGGTGGCTTCGATCACGCCGCTGGCCAAGCCGCGCCAGCCGGCATGCGCTGCCCCCACCGCGCCAGGCGCAGCGAACAACAGCGGCAAACAGTCGGCCACTTGGGCGGTGCACGCGATGCCGCGCTCGGTGGTGACGCTGGCGTCGGCTTCATGCTGAGCGGCGCCGGGTTGCAAATCTGCCGCGCTGAGTCGCAACACGCGCGCGCCGTGGACCTGATTCAGAAAAATAGGCACGGCGGGCACGCAGGCTTGCAAGCGCGCCACATTGAAGCGCACCGCCTGCGGGTCGTCGCCCACGCCGAATCGGATGTTCATGCTGTCGAACGGTGCCGCGCTCACACCGCCGCGCCGCGTGGTCATCAACGCACCTGCGCCCTCGGCTTGCCAGGCAGGCAACAGCCAGTCGGCGTGCGCGCTGTCGTTCAACGCGCCACCACCTCGACCGCCAAGGTGCCCAACGAGCCGCTCGCGCCCCAACTGGCGCACATCACATCGCCCACCACGACGGCCCCCACGCCTTCGGGGGTGCCGGTGTAGATCAAATCGCCGGGAGCCAAGTCCCACGCCACCGACAGGTGCTCAATGATTTCAGGCACGCTCCAGATCAGCTTGCCAAGGTGGCTGCTTTGTTTGACCACGCCGTTGACGGTCAGCTCGATCGGTGTGTCGGCGTTGATAGGGCACAGGGCCGCGGGCACGATGGGCCCGATCGGGGCCGACTCCTCGAAGCCCTTGCCGGTGCACCAGGGGCGGCCCAGTTTTTTGGCGTCGTTTTGCAGGTCGCGTCGGGTCATGTCCAAGCCGATGGCGTAGCCATAGACGTGATCGAGCGCGTCGGCCGCGGCGATGTTGCGGCCGCCCAGCCCGATGGCCACCACCAACTCCAACTCGTGATGCAAATTCGTCGTCAAGCTGGGGTAGTGCATTCGCCCCACCGTGCCGCGCGCCACCGCCAACACCGCATCAGCAGGCTTCAAGAAAAAGAACGGCGCCTCGCGGCCGCTGTGCCCCATCTCAATGGCGTGGTCGACGTAGTTGCGGCCCACGCAGTAGATGCGGCGAACCGGGAACACAGCACCCGGCGCGGAGCCTTCCACTGGCACGCTGACAACAGCGGGTGCGTCGATGACGAAGGACATGGAATGGCTCCGGAAGCGAATTGAAGGTCACAAGATGATGACATGCGACATCCGCAAAGCGGGTGTCGCAACGCGCTGCACGCGCTGCGTGACCGCTACACTCGCGGTCATGTTTCAAGCACGCAGTTTCAAGCATTGCAAGCTCTGCGGAGCGACCGTCAATTACATCGTCCCGGCCGATGACAACCGTGAGCGCGCGGTGTGTAGCGCTTGCGGGAATGTGCATTACGAGAACCCGCTGAACGTGGTGGGCACCGTGCCTGTTTGGGGCGATCAGGTGTTGCTGTGTCGCCGCAATATCGAACCCAGATTTGGCTACTGGACACTGCCCGCGGGCTTCATGGAGTTGAATGAAACCGCAGCCGAAGGCGCTCTGCGCGAAACGATAGAAGAAGCCGGTGCCACCGTCGAAATGCAAGGGCTGTACACCGTCATCAACGTGGTGCGCGTGGGCCAAGTTCATTTGTTTTACCGAGCCCGGTTGCTGAACACAGACTTCGCGCCCGGGCCGGAAACCATAGAAGCGCAACTGTTTTCGGAATCCGACATTCCGTGGGACGATTTGGCCTTCAAGACCGTCAAAGTCACTTTGCAGCGGTTTTTTGAAGACAGAAAAACCGACCAATTCGAGGTCCACTGCGCCGATATCGCCTAACTGGCGACCGAGCAACTGTGAGTGCGTAGGGACGAGGCAAGCTGCTGTAAGTTCGCCGACGGCCCTCAGCCACAAGGCCGACATTCCACCCCCGTCGGACGCTTTGAACACGAAGTCAAAACCTCATGCTGAAGTCTTCTAAAAACAGGAAGTGCTCGTAAAGGGGTCAGGTCTCGGTCGGCGCTGGCAGCACATGCAGCAATTCAAGACGTTGCAGACGCTTCGCCGCAGTAGAGCCGGTGTTCGCCAATCTGCGCCGCAACAAGCAGGACAACCGCTTCACCCTGCGCAGCCAAACCAAGGTGGACGGGCAGTGGAAGCTGTACGCCTCGGTACACAACATCGAGAAGC
>Ga0123336_10003465_pt1 | contig 13148 bp, 9 predicted proteins | sample SSSSmetaG_FD_96466 | JGI IMG/M metagenome (GOLD analysis project Ga0123336, IMG submission 96466) | Glacier valley bacterial and archeal communities from Borup Fiord, Nunavut, Canada, to study Microbial Dark Matter (Phase II) - ​SSSS metaG | ecosystem: Environmental > Aquatic > Freshwater > Ice... | reverse complement strand
TGCGGCACCCGTCGCTTTGAGCAACAGTTCCGCGAGCAAATTGTCGCTTGGAAGCCAGCAGTCGGCGAGCAGATCCCCGAGCGGCTCGGAATCGTGCGACCAAAGCGCGCGTGCGCCGGGCCGAGCCGGCGCAGCGATGAAACTCTGCGCGAAGCCGGCGTGCAGCGACGGCTCGGGAAACGTGATTGCGTGCGCGTGCAAGCGATCTGCGAGCACGTGCCAAGCGTACGCTTCGGGATTGGGCACCGCCGCATCGATCGTATCCGGCGTACCACCCAGCGGAATCGATCCCGTGACCAGAATGCATCCGCCCGGATCGCGCTCCACGTCGACGGTGTCATTCGACCCGGCAGGTCCGGTCATCGCGCGCGGGATGACGATGACATCGCTCGTCGTCGCGCAGCCGCTCGGTGGTTCGCCGACGCGACCGTACGGTGCGGCGGTAACGGTCGCGCGCCCACCCGCCGCGCGCGCGGGAACGACCGAGAGATGCACGACGTTGTCCTCGAACGAGAGCGCAGAGATTTTCGGCGCATAATAAAACGGAAAGTCGTCCCAGGACCAGCCCGGCATGTACGGTGGATCGACGAAATGCGTCGTATCGATGTCGATCGGACCATCGATCCGGGTGATGCCGACACCTGCGACCGCTTGCGCGAGACCCTCGAGGTCCGCGGCGTTCAAAAGCGGATCGCCCCCACCGCGCAGGACGAGGCGACCATGCAGAACGCCGCGTACGATCGGACCTTCGGCAAACGCCGTGGTCTGGAAGCGAAAGTCGGGACCGAGTCGATCGAGCGCCGCACTGCCGGTCAGCAATTTGAAGGTCGAGGCCGGCATGAGCGCATCGTCCGGATTGCGCGCGTAGAGGAGCGTGCCGTCGCGCGCATCGACGACAAGGATGCCGACGTGCGCGTGCCTGAGCGTCGCGGCAGCGGCGATCTGCGCGTCCAGATCGACGGCGAGCGCCGTTCGCTGTTCCGGCGTCCACGGCGCTCCCATTCCGCTTGGTTTCGGCACGCCCGCACCCAAGGTTCGGTCGACCGCCTGCGCGGGGCGCATGGCGCCTGCAAACGTTACGACCACGAGCACCACGACGAGGAGCGCGCGATTGACACGACGCCCGGTTGATCCCACCATTTCCGTCACTTCGCAGCGTACGAAGCGCGACCCGTTACTGGGGCGTATCGCTGAAGCGACGCGCGATGAACGTTGCAACCTCGCTCGGCAGGGTCCCGCGCCCGAATCCCGCGTCGTATCCGAGTTCTGCAGCAAGGAGATTCGTCACCCGCGGACCACCGCAAAGCAAAAGCACCCGGTCCCGAACGCCCTCGGCCTCGAGCAATTCGGAGAGCGCGGTGAAATTTGCGATATCGCTTCCCTTTTGCGTGACGACTTGCGAGGCGAGAACCGCGTCGATGTCGTTTGCCTTCGTAAATCGCACGAGTTCGTCGACCGAGATCTGACTGCCCAGATTGAAGGTCTCGAACGCCCGGTACCGCTCCAGGCCGTAATCGCCCTTGTACCCTTTCATATTGAGGATCGCATCGATGCCCACGGTGTGCGCGTCGGTGCCGATGCACGCGCCGGCGATGCGAATCTTGCGTCCGACACGTTCGTGAACGAGTGCGTCGACCGCGTCCATGTCGAGCGCGTTGCCGGCTGCCGACGGCACGGCGATCGTATCGACATCGACTGCGACCGTCGTGCGTGCGTAGACGACGAAAAATGAATAACCGGCGGCGATAGCGCGCCCGTCGACGACCGAGACATCGGAAAAACCCATCTTCGCAACCAATTGGCGCGCCGCTTCATCCGCGGCCTCACTCCAGGGAATCGGCAACGTAAACGAGAGCTGCATCGCACCGTCGTCGCGCGCATCGCCGTACGGCTTGACGAGATTCATCGCGCGCTAACCGTTCCCACAAGCGCGTCAGCAAACGGGTTCCAGTAATCGGCGGCCTTTTCGAACACGCCATCGAACCCGCGGCCACCGTTCGGCGAGCGCGCGACATCGGCGAACACCTTGCCTTCGATCGACTCCATCAACCCGCGCGCGGTGACGCGCTCGAGCAGAGCGACCGCTTCGGCAAGCACGAACTGCGCGCGCCGTTCGATCTTCCCACCGGGTTTGAACGCGATCTCATCGCCGAAATGGCGAGCCGTCCCCATGACGTAACGCGCATTTTCGATCGCGAGCGCGCGATCGTGCAGAAACGGCGTGTGGATCGCCTCGGTGAGCATTCCGCAGAGATGGATCGTCTGGTTCGTCATGACCGAGGTCAGGTTGAACATCGCGTCCATCAAATGACCTTTGAAGATGTCGCCCGTCATGTGTTTGGTCGGCGGCATATATTTGAGCGGCGAATTCGGGAACACTTGGCGCGCGAGTTGAGCCTGCGCAATTTGAAGCAGAAATCCATCCTCGAGATCCGGATCGATTTCATAGGCATCGCCGAGGCCGATCTGCTCGTCGCGCATCCCCGCTGCATGCGCGAACGCCTCGTTGATCAACTGCGATGCGAGCACCGCCGGCGCCTGATCGACGGCATCGGCGGTGGTGAGATAATTATCCTCGCCCGTGTTGATGATGATACCGCTGCGCGCGTTGAGCAAGCGCGAGAAGTGTTGATCGACGAACGTACGCTTCATATTGATGTCGCGAAAGAGAATTCCGTACATCGAATCGTTGAGCAGCATATCGAGCCGCTCGAGCGCCGCCATGGTGGCGATCTCCGGCATGCACAGACCGCTTGCGTAATTCGTCAGCATCACGTAACGACCGAGCTTGTCGGAGACGTCATCGAGTGCTTCACGCATGATGCGGAAATTTTCTTGGGTCGCGTACGTGCCGCCGAACCCTTCGGTCGTGGCGCCATACGGGACGAAATCGAGCAACGACTGCGCGGTCGATCGAATGACCGCAATGATTTGCGCGCCCGCCTCCGCTGCCGCAACCGCGGCGGTTCGATCTTCGTAAATGTTCCCGCTTGCGACGATGACGTACAGCAGCGGCGGAGGCTCTTGCGGCAGACGGCCTAATCGATCGACCCGCTCCCGAGCGTTGCGATCGATCCGATCCATCGATCGCTGCACGGTCGAATCGAGGGCTGCTCGCGACGCGGCGGCCGGAACGTCCCGAAACCGGCCGAGTTCCAAGCCACCGGTCGCGACCGCCTCGGCGATGGCCGCCGGAGCGAGCCCCGTTTCCGCAATCGCTCCACCCATGCACCAGGCGATACCCCGGTTGAGATCGGGCAGCGCGCCCTCGACGAGCCGGTTTGCAAGCGGGACTCCCTCAGCATCGACGCCATCGACCCCGAGCAGACGCAACACGGAGCGCTCGACGGAGACCGTCGAATGCCGATTGATGAACGTGCGGATCGGCGCGACGACGGCGGCCGCGCACGCGCGCCCGCGCCTGACCAAATCGGCATCGATCGAGAGTTCCATTTGCCATACAATTCGGCCTTACAACGAGATTTCCGCTCGCTTCATTCGTCGTTTCGGCGCTACTCCTGAATAAATGAAGGCTTCGACGCCCGATGCCGACTCGACTAGCGCCGGTTAGACACGCACCAGGATAGGTCCCATTCCGCATTCGAATAGTTTTTTGTCGAAATGTAGCGCTGATCGGTGCTGCTCTCGCACGTCGCGGCGCCGTGCGGGCGGAAATACCAGCCGTCCAGCGGACGCCGTTGTGTGAAGCGATCCACGTAGACGATCCGACGCGCGAGCGGAATCGGCGTCAAAAGGACGCTCGGATTGGCCGGGTACCAGCGCGCCGAGGGAATCGTGTTCGCTTGTGTACCCGGCCACTGCGGCATCAATTGATTGCCTTCATAGACCATCGGGTCGCTCGGTGAGACGTGACCTTCCCCCAGCACGGCGAGAGCGCTTTGCGAGAGCGTCGGCAAGGCCCCGGGGATATTGCCGGTGTAGCCACCCCGGATCACGCCGGCAAGGGCGGACAGCCCAGGACCGTTACCGACCGTAATCGCCATCATCACCGTCAGCGGTGCGACGAGTGCGAAGCGGATCGCGCGGCTGCCCAAATCGCGTGGTCGTTCGCGGTCGAGGACGAAGAGAACCGCCGCGATCGCAAGGAAAACCGGCGTGACGATATTCGTTACGTTCGAATCGGCACTCCGGGTGATGAAATAGCTCGACGTCACCCACACAAGCGCGCACGAGGCATAGAGAAGCGGTAGCACGCGCCAGGGGTCGGTTGCAACGCGCAACACGACGACACTTGCCGAGACGCAGATCGCAAACGCCAGCAGAAGAAACCACACCGAACCGAATGGGCCGATGGGATACACCGCAAATCCGCCGGCATAGCTCAGCCCGTATTCATAAAAGGCGAAGTAATCGGGCGAATGTCCGAGCGCAATCGTATACGTGACCTGCGCGACGAGCAAGGCAGCGATGAAGAACATCGCGGGAAGCGCGAGCAGAACGAGATGACGCGGTTGGCTGAGTGCGCGAATCCGTGCCAATGTCGTCCCGCCGGACGTCCGGCGGAAGACGAGCGCGACGAGCGTTGGAAACCAGAGAATCGATACGTAGATCGCCCCCTCAGCAGACCAAAGGGTGCCCAGAATCCAAACCAAACTCCCGGCCACGATCACCGCGCGGCGATCGTCACGGCGTTTCGCGTACGCGCTCAAAACGACGGCAAGGAGCACCTCCACCCAGAGAAACCGAAACGCGCCGACACTTGGATAGTACGTCGGTCCACCGAGATGGGCGTAGTCCCCGGGTATGAGAAAGACGACCGTGAGCGTGACAACGAACGCGAAGATGCCCGTGAATCGGCCCAGCCGCAGCGAACGAAGGGTGAAAAACACCAGTGCAGCTGAGGCAAAGACGCACAGCGCGTCGAGGACGTAGAACGACGTCCAGGCGGACGCGAACGGCAGGCGTGCGGCGATGAGGATGTTGAGAAAACCATATTGCGAGGGGACGTCCCAGAGCAACCAGCCACCTTGACGAACGAGTTCGATCGGCCCGACGTAAAAGCTCCAATGGTGAATGGACGACATATCGTAGAGAGAGTCTTGCCGAAAACTCAAGAGGGCGAAGATCGCAAGCGCGATCCCCGTAAGCACGGCCGCGCCGATCGGACTCTTCTTGGCCTCGTCGCGCGTGATGCGTAAGACCGTGCAATTGAGCAGCAGCGCGCCGCAAAAGACGGCAAGTGCGAAAGCGGCGTTGCCCGGCACGAGCAAACCCCGCAACCAGACATCGAGCGGCACACGATATGCGAGCGTCGCGGCGGTTACCCACGAAACGAAGAGCAGCGCTCCATCGAATGCGCCAAGCGTTCGCCCTTGCCGCCGTTCGAGCGCGAAGAGTAGCACTCCGTGGATCGCCGCGAACAACGGAATGTACCATTCGCCTAGCGCCACGGTAAGCATCGCCGCCAATCCCAAAGGAACCGCCGCGAACGTCCATCCGAGTCGGCGATCGAGTTTGGGGAGAGCGCCCACCATGCGTGGCCACCCAAAGGTCATCGCAACCAACGTCGCGCCGATTCCGACCAAGAAATACCCCAACCAAACGGCCTGCGGCAGGGTCGAGGCGAACGTATTCGCGCACGACGCATCGAAAAACAGCCTTCCGCAAACGGCGATGCGAGCTGATCCGATCGCCAAGAGGCCTGCGGTGATCAGCGCGCCGTAAACGAGCAGGAAGACGGGCGGACCCTCGGACGAGCATGCCGCTCGCAAGGACGAGAGCCCGAGCATCGATCGTCGAATCAAGTGCTAATAGCGCTGCGGCACTTGGGCGATCGCATCCGCGTGCTGCTTGCGGAACAACGCCGCGAAGCGAAATGCCCCGGAATAGAGCGCGATTGCCGTGCGGATATTCGTCGACGATTTCCCACTATGACGCGGGGTGATTGCGAGCGGCAGTTCCAGCAGCGTGTAGCCGTAGAGCTGACAAATCGCGTTGAACTCCGTGTCGACCATACTGTCGTTCTGCGTCAGGTGTAGAAGTCGATCGAATCGGCGCGAGAACACTTTCGGCGTCCCATTCATATCCCAACATTTGAGGTGGAAAAGATTGCGGCAGAGCATGTTAAACCCGATCGATCCGGCCCGCCGCGCCAGACTATCATACGACAATCGGCTCGCTTTTATCACGTACTCGGGATTGCGAAGCGCAAATCGAACGGCAGTCGTCAGATCGTCGGGACTGGTGCGCGCGGAATTTGCAAAGGCCAGAAAGTCGCCCGTCGCCTCGCGCAAACCACGCCGGATGGCAAGGCCGAATCCGCCGCCCGATTCATCGAACGGTCGAATCGCCGGATTCTCTGCGGCCGCGCGCAGGCACTCGGCCAGCGAGTTGTCCGATGACGCGTTGACGACAGGAACGAGCTCGTAGCGAATACCGGCGCGCTCGAGCGCGCCCGCGAATAGCGCGAGGACGCGCGCGATATGATCGGCTTGATTCATCACCGGCAGCACGATCGAAACGAGAGGCTCGGAACTGCTCACGTTCTACGGTTCTTTCTCAAGTGAATTCGTCCGTTATTTGCTCGCGATGATCGCAAGATTTCCCGCGGGGATCGGGAGCATCAAATCGCCGAGCCACGAGAAGCGACCTGTTAATCCGCTCAGCAACCATGTCTTCGCCTGCGCCGGAATCGGAAAGAGCTTCGCCCAGTAGGCAAGCGGATACGAATTGAGAATCGGAAAGACCAGCACGTCCCGAAATCCGGCTTCTTGCATCAGCGTGCGGGCGCTCCTGATGCCGAACAACTGAAGATGTTCGACATCGAATATCGGCGATTTTTCGCCCATGAGTTTCGCACTGAGCGCATCGACGTCATGGCCGATGAGAAAAGCCGTTCCACCCGGTTTGAGGATCCGATACATATCGCGCAAGAGTTGTAAGGGTTCGTAAACGTGTTCGATCGTTTGGAAACACGTTACGAGGCCGAACGTATCCGCCTCGAAGCTAGCGCTTGTGAAAAACTCTTGTCGAAGCTTCGGACGAATCTCGTCGTGAGCTGCCTTGACCGGCGCCTCCGATGGTTCGAATCCGATGACGTCGTCGAATCCGGCTCGTTGGAGTTCGTGCAAAAAGGCGCCGTCACCGGCTCCGATGTCGAGCGTCCGAACGGGCGCTAACCCGCGCTTCGATCGCAAGTAGGCGACATACGTTTTCGCAGCGTACTGCGATTCGCGACCGGCATCGAACGACGCTTCGCGGTAGGCTTCCGCGAGCGTTGCAAGGGTCGGTATGGGACTTGCATACACCATGTCGTCGCGCTGACATCTCATCAGACGAAAGTGCATGTACTCCGGGAGTTTGCGCGAGGAGAACGCCGAGTGCGTCAATCGATCGAGATCGTAGTTTTCCTTGCGATAGAGTTCCGATCGGTCGACGGTTCCGCAGAGCGGACAGGGACGAGTCTCAAGCTCCATTCGTTGCGACGCGTTCCTTCGCCACTTCGGTCACGACGGTCTGCGCGAGTTTGTCAGCCGTGAGATCGCACGCGTCGAGATAAAAACGATGACTGCCGGTTCGTGCCGGAGGCGCACCGCGTACGCCGCAGCGCACGACACGCGTCGCAAGGGAATTTTCCGCAACGAGCTCGCAGACGAGCGACCCGAGTCCGCCGCTGATCGAATGCTCTTCAACCGTTATCGCGAGTCGCGCAGTGCCGATCGTCGCGAGGATGTCGGCATCCGGAGTCGGGTTGAGGCTGGAGACGACGACGATCGAGGCCTCGATTCCATGGGACTGCGCAAGCAGCGTCGCGGCCTTCACCACTTCGGCGGTAATCAGGCCGATCGTCACAAAAACGCAGTCGGCTCCCGTGCGAATCGTGTCGGCACGACCGAGTTCGAAGCGACCGTCGAGCCCCGGAACGAGCGTCTTGTCGTCTTTGCTCAAGCGAAAATAAATCGGTCCGGGATGATCGACCGTCGCGAGGAACGCCGAGCGCGCTTGCTGCGCGTCCGCCGGCGAGACGATCGTCAAACCGGACATCGGCCGAAGCGCGGCCAGTTCTTCGATACAGTGATGCGTATTGCCGGCCGTCCCGTATTCGAAGCCCGCTCCGACGCCGACGATTCGAACGGGAACGTGATGCGCGACGGGACCGTTGCGAATAAATTCGTAGGGTCGAAGCGTGGCAAAGGTCGCGATCGAGTAGGTGTACGGTTTGAATCCCGCTTCCGCAAGACCGGTCGCCATGCCGATCATGTTTTGTTCGGAGACCCCGACGTTGAAAAATTTGGTCGGATGGGGGTCGGAGAACGGCTCGAGCGCCATGAAACCCAAATCGGCCGTGAGTAAGAGGATGTCATCGCGCGTGCTGGCCAGTTCCGCAAGCGTTCGCGCTAAGGTGCCGCGCATCTACGATGCCTCCACTTCCGCCATAGCAGTCGAGAACTCCGACTCGGACATGGGCAGATAGTGCCAGCGAATCTGGCTCTCCATGTACGAGACGCCCTTACCGAAGGTCGTGTGGGCGACGATGATATGCGGCATGCCCGTTGCGGAGAAGCCATTCAAGGTCGCCGTAAGCGCGGCAGCATCGTGTCCGTCGACATCGTGCGCGTCCCAACCGAACGCACGCCAGCGATCGGCCATGTTCGGCGCGCTCGAGACATCGCGTGTGTATCCGAGGGCCTGCTGGCCATTGAGGTCGAGGATCACCGTGAGGTTCCCGAGCTGATGATGCGCGGCAAACATCGCCGCTTCCCAGGTCGAGCCTTCATTGCATTCCGCATCGCTCATGATGACGAACGTGCGGCGCGCCGAGCCTTGCAATCGGGCAGCAAGCGCCGCGCCCGCACCAAACGTCAGCCCCTGACCGAGCGAACCGGTTTTGAAATCGACGCCGGGCACGCCGTGTTCCGGATGAACGCCAAAGGCGCTATCGTCCGCGCAGTACGCATCCAAACGCGCGGGATCGACCCATCCACGCAGGGCGAATGCCGCGTAGAGGGCGAGCGCCGCGTGGCCCTTCGAGAGGACGACCCGATCGCGATCGGGATCGCTCGGCTCCGCATCGCGCATCGCGCCCGCGTAGACGGCGGCGACGAGATCCGCGACCGAGAGCGCCGATCCGATATGGCCGACCTTTGCCCGATACGATTGCTCGAGGATGATACGCCGCAGCGCCTTGCCGGAAACCAAGTATTCGAACCTACTCTTTCGGAAATAGCACCTTAGTGCGGAAGCGGGTGCTCGGCGCGATAGAAGCTCGTCCGCTCGGGATCGGCTACGAGCCAATCGGCCATTTTGATACACCCTTCGCGGAAATCCACCCGCGGGCTCCATCCGACCTCGGAACGAGCGCGGTCGATGTTCGCTACCCAGGTGCCCGTATCCCAGGATCGATTTGCCATCGAACCCCATACCGGCGTCTCGACGATGGCAAATTGTTCGCGAATGGTCTCGACGGCCTGGCCGAGCGTCGTCTGAATTCCCGTGCCGATATTATAGATCGCGGACCGCGCTTTCGCCCCCGCGATGGTTTCGTAGGCCCGGGCCACATCCTCGACATAGATGAAGTCACGCGCGACGGACGGCTCGACGAGCGGTGGAAATCCCCCGTCGATCGCACGGATCAGCAACGTCGGGAGGAGCCGCGTTGGCTCTTCGAGCGGCCCGTAGACCGAATACAGACGAACGGTACTGACCGGCATCTCTCGTTGCTCGGCAAGATAGGATGCATAGAGCGTGGCAGCCGCCTTGGCGTAGGCATACATGCTGTTCGGCCGCGGCAATTGATTCTCGAGCGGCGCGCGATCGCACAATCCGTACTCCGAGGACGAGCCGGTGTTGACGAAGGCCTCGACGCCGCAGCGCTGCGCGGCATCCAGCAGATTTCTCGTCCCAACGAGGTTGGTTTCGAAAATGCGTGCGTCATCACGTTGTGAGGAATATGCGCCATACGCGGCAAGGTGGAACACCCAGTCCGGCGCGAGCGCCGTGAAAAGTGCATCGAGAGCGCGCGGTTCGAAGAGCGAAACGACGTGCCGCGTGAGGGAATCGTCGATCGATCGAAGCCGCCAGGTGGAGTCACCACTACGGACGAGGACGTGAACGTCGTGACCGCGTTCGACGAAATAGTGTGCGAGAAAAGCGCCGACGAAGCCGGTGGCACCCGTTATCAAGATTTTCTTCACGCCCGCTCGTTCGCCGCTGCGAGCACCGATGCCGTCGGGTCGAGCGATGATTTCGGGAAAGCGCGGCAGCGTAGAATAGGAACATAACGCCGTATCCGCAAATCCGCGCCACATGCTCATCCCAATTGCAATTGAATCGAACGACGTGCTCGGTTCCGTCGATGAAGTCAGACAATTGGGTCGCCCGGCGCCAACCGACGGCATTGCCGTTGGAAGCTACCTCGTGGTTCGGGGATGGATTCTCAATCGCGCCGACGGCACGCCGCTTCAAGACCTCCGGGTCGGCATCGATGCGTTTTCGCCGTCTGCTGCGATCCTCGGATTCGAGCGGACCGACGTTCGGGATGCGCACGGCGCAAGCGCGCTCAAATCGGGTTTCTTGGCCGTGCTTCCGGTGACGGCCCCGCCCGGTCGTCACGAGCTCGTTTTCGGTTTCGGTACGAACGATCGACGACGCGACTTAGTCGTTAGCGCGGCCTTGATGACCGAACCACCGGTCGATCCACTCGCGGGTCTGGCCGACGAACGAGCCGGATGGGAATTTGCCCTCGACGGTGTGTTCGACGGAGATTCTGCGCTCGACCAAGATTCCGACGGCGTATTCGTTTGCCCGACGGAACGTCCGGTTGCGATTCGTGGTTGGGCGTTGCATGGACCGACCGGTGCGGCAGCGCGCGAAATCGTCGCGCGCACGGGGGGTCGATACCTACTCGTACTCGCACCGCAAGCGCGACCCGACGTCGCCGCGATCAAAGCGGCCCCCCACGCCGTCGACTGCGGTTTCACGATCCCGCTTCTCCCCTCGCCCATCGGCGTCGAGGAGATTGCTCTCTTCGCGCTACGCGAAGACGGATCGTACGCCTCGCTCGCGCGCGTCCGCGTCCGTCAAGCACGACCGCTTGCGAGCTCGACGTTGCCGCGAAGCGATGCCGTCGCCGGCACGATAGACGCCATCGCGCTCGATGACCGTACGCTCGATTCGATACACGAGATCAATGCGTTCGAGCACCAGGTTCTTCGCGTGCGGGGATGGGCCGTCGACACCGTGGGTCCCCTGCTTACCGGCGGAATCGAACTCACCCTCGACGATGTCGCCGTCGTGCAGACACAAACCTCACTCACACGACAAGACATCGCAACGAAATATCACGGCCTCACGGACACCGGTTTCGAAATCGCGTGGACGATCGCCGCGCTCGCACCGGGCGCGCATCTTCTGGGCGTCCGCGCCCTCTCCGCTCGTCGCGACGCGGTCGCAACGCTCGCCACGTATCGCTTTTTCGTCGAGCCAGCACCGCAACGCTCGCGATGACGGTGAGCCCGGCCGCGTTCGGCTCCGATGCATTCTTCGAATCGCTCGCGGCCGGATGCGCCAGTCGTTTGGGCAGTCGTCTACCGCTCGTCAGCATCGTGATTCCCGTATTCAATAAGTGGGACGTCACCGCGCGCTGTCTTGCATCGCTCCTCGTCTGCGATCCGGAAATCGACATCGAGGTCTTCGTCGTCGACGATGCCTCACATGACGAAACGCCGACGCGCCTCGCGCAGTTGCCGGGCATCAACGTCATTCGCAATGGAACGAACCTCGGATTCGTCGGTGGCTGCAATCGCGGCGCGTCGCTCTCTTGCGGTCAGTATCTGTATTTTCTCAACAACGACACCGAACTTGCCGGCGGCGCGATCCGCGCGCTGGTTTCTCGGATGGAGCGAACCCCGAGCATCGGGATCGTCGGATCGAAGCTCGTGTATCCCGACGGTCGTCTTCAGGAAGCCGGCGGCGTCATCTGGTCCGATGCAAGCGGCTGGAACTACGGTCGCCTCGATGCACCCGTTCGCCCCGCGTATAATTTCTTTCGCGACGTCGACTACGTCTCAGGCGCCTCGTTACTCGTCCGAACGGAACTCTTTCGCACGATCGGTGGGTTCGATTCCCGCTTCGCGCCCGGATACTATGAGGACGCCGACCTTTGCTTCGAAGTCCGAGCGCGCGGCTACCGGGTGAGTTACGAACCACTCTCGGTCGTCACGCATTTCGAGGGGCTCACCTCCGGCACGGACCTCGGCGTCGGCATGAAGCGCTTCCAGACGATCAACAAGACCACGTTCGAAGAAAAATGGTCGACGGTACTGCACGAGCAGCACCGCCTCCCAAACGCTGCGCACGTCGATCGGGCAGCGCGTTCGCGCGGCGGTGATGGGCGGGCGATTCTCATCGTCGACTCGTACGTTCCGCTCTACGACAAAGAAGCGGGATCCAACCGTCTGCAACAGTTGATCGTCGGCTTGCGGGCAGGCGGTACGCGCGTCGTTTTCTTCCCGGACAATCTCATGCCGATGATGCCGTACACAGCCGAGCTGCAAAGCGCTGGGATCGAGGTCGTCTATTCCGTGGACGATGACACGCGGACGTGGGATGAACTTTTCATCCAAGCGCTCTCGTCGGTCGATCTGGTTTGGATCTGTCGACCGGAACTCTGTAAGAAGTACCTTCCACTCGTCCGCGCGCATACACGTCTCCCGGTGATTTACGATACGATCGATTTACACCATGTGCGACGACGGCGACAGTTGGAACACGAGGGTCGCTACGATGACGAATCCTGGCGCGATATCGAGGCATTGGAACTCTCGTGCGCGTTCGCCGCTGACGGCACGGTCGTCGTGAGTGACGCCGAAGCAGGCGTCTTACGCGAGCATGGCGTTTCGCCGATCGCGATCGTGCCGACCGTTCACGATGATGAAGATGAACGAACGGTGGGTTTCGATGACTCGCGTGGACTCTTGTTCATCGGCGGATTCAATCATACGCCCAACGTCGATGCCGTGAGTTGGCTCATCGAGGAGATCATGCCGCTGGTATGGGCGGAGATCCCGGGCCTAGGTGTGACGATCCTCGGATCGAACCCACCGCCAGCGATCACACGCCTTGCGAGTCCGTCTGTGAAGGTGACCGGATTTATCCGCGATGTTTCGCCGTACTTTCGCAACGCCCGA
>Ga0123336_10003463_pt1 | contig 13153 bp, 9 predicted proteins | sample SSSSmetaG_FD_96466 | JGI IMG/M metagenome (GOLD analysis project Ga0123336, IMG submission 96466) | Glacier valley bacterial and archeal communities from Borup Fiord, Nunavut, Canada, to study Microbial Dark Matter (Phase II) - ​SSSS metaG | ecosystem: Environmental > Aquatic > Freshwater > Ice... | reverse complement strand
CTTCGCCAGGATCACCGTCGGCCCACCCACATGGTCCATCGCGCGCTTGTAGGCGTTATAAATCTTCGCCGGATCATGGCCACCGCGATGCAGCCTCTGCAACTGGTCGTCCGTGTAGTCCTTCACCAGCTCCAGAAGCTCCGGATACTTCCCGAAGAAGTGCTGCCGTAAATACGCACCGTCCTTCGCCTTGAAGGTCTGGAAGTCGCCATCCACACACTCTTCCATCCGGCGCAGCAGCAGCCCGGTATGGTCTCGCGCAAACAGCTCATCCCAATCGGAACCCCAGATCACCTTGATGACGTTCCAACCCGCCCCCAGGAAAACGCCCTCCAGCTCATCGATAATCCGTTTGTTCCCACGCACCGGCCCGTCGAGCCGCTGCAGGTTGCAATTCACTACGAAGATCAGGTTGTCCAGCTTTTCCCGCGCACCCAGCGAGATAGCACCCAACGTATCCACCTCATCCGTTTCGCCGTCGCCCACAAACGCCCAGATCTTGCGGTCGGTCTTCTCAATCAGCCCGCGATTCTCCAGGTACCGCATAAACCGCGCCTGGTAGATGGCATTCAGCGGTCCAATTCCCATCGAAACCGTCGGAAAATTCCAGAACTCCGGCATCAGCCACGGGTGTGGATATGAGCTCAACCCCGGCTTATCCCGCAGTTCATGCCGGAAGTTAATCAGGTGGTCGTCATTGAGACGGCCCTCAAGATAAGCCCGCGCATAAACTCCCGGCGAAGCATGGCCCTGAAAGTAAATAAAGTCGCCCGGCTGGTCCACACCATTTGCGCCTGCATACTTGGCACGGAAGAAGTGGTTATACCCCACCTCCAGCAGCGTTGCCAGCGAAGAATACGTTGAAATATGCCCGCCAATGCCGGCATCCTTCTTGTTTTGGCCATGCACCATCGCCATGGCGTTCCAGCGAATCAGTGCCTCCACCCGGCGCTCCAACTGCCTGTCACCTGGGTACGCCACCTCGTCATGCTTCGGAATAGTGTTCCGGTAAGGCGTCGTTAATTCGCTCGGCGTCGGTACTCCGGCCTCGCGCGCCCGCTGCTTCAGAGCCCCCAGCAGCTCCGCCCCCTGCTCCCAGTCGGCAGCCACCACATCATCAAACGCTTCAATCCACTCAGAAACTTCCGCCGTAAAATCCGCCTTCACCGCTTCGTCGATCTTCGTCGCCATCGCAATAACCCCTGTACCGGAGTAGCTCCCGCGGAGTCACCCGCATGCCATCACCGTCATCTATAACCATATAAGGTCAGCACAGAAACGTCATCTCCCGGAACTACGCACCAAAATCCCTTAGCTCATCCTTCACTACGTCGAATAATCCGCGTTAATTCGCACATACTCTTCCGTCAAATCGCACGTCACAAACCGGCACGTCGCCGTCCCCACCCCGAGGTCCAGTGCAATCGTGTACTCCCGCTGCAGCATCACGGCGTGCGCCGCAGCCTCGTCGAACCCAACTGCCCGCATCCCCCCCTCGAACATCAGCACATCGCCAAACTTCAGCGTTGCCGCCACCGGATCGAACTCCACCCCGCTCCGTCCTGCCGCTGCTAGAATCCGTCCCCAGTTCGGGTCAGCGCTGGACCACGCCGTCTTGCATAGCGGTGAGTGGGCAATCGTCCGCGCCACCTGCATCGCCTCCGCCTCCGTCCGGGCCCCGGATACAGCCAGCGTCACTACGTGCGTCACGCCTTCGCCATCCTCCACGATCTGGTAAGCCAGCGACTCGCACACCAGCTGCAGCGCACTCAGAAACGCCGGCCCCACCCGCGCATCCAGCTTCACCCCACTCGACCCACTCGCCAGCAGCAGCACCGTATCGTTGGTCGAAGTGTCCCCGTCTATAGAGATGCAATTGAAGCTCCGCCCCACTGCAGGCTCCAGCAGTGCATCCAGCTCCGCAGTATCTGCCGCAAGGTCGGTAAACAGATAAACCAGCATCGTGGCATGGGGCGGCCCGAGCTGCGGAAAGATCATCCCCGCCCCCTTCGCCGCCCCGAAAATCTTCACACTCACGCCACCCACATCCACCGTTGCATGGGCCACCTTCATCCGCGTATCCGTCGTCAGAATCGCCCGCGCAAACGTCTCCGCATGTTCCGCCGAACTCCCCAGAGCAGCCGCAGCCTCTGGCAACGCCGCGACCACCTTCTCCGCCGGAAAAGGCACCCCGATAATCCCCGTCGAAGAAGGGAACACCTCGTCAAAGATGCAGTGGAAGCTCTCCGCCGCCGCCACGCACGTCTTCACGCAACCGTCGATCCCCGCCTGCCCGGTCGCGCAGTTCGCATTGCCGGCATTCACCAGCACCACGCTCACCCGCCCGCCCGTAGCCTCCAGATGCCGCCGCCCCACCGTCACCGGCGCCGCAACCATCAGGTTCTTCGTAAACATCGCCGTCGCCCGCGCACCCTTCGGAGCCACGGCCACCGCGACATCCAGCTTCCCGCTCGCCTTGATCCCCGCCTTCACCGCACCCCACACAAACCCCTGCGGCAACGCCCATGCTTCTACCTTCGACTCAACATTCATACCTATACTTTATCAATCAATCGCATCGCCCCGTATTACCCTTACGTCATGCTCCTAGAAGCTCTCCGCACCGCCGTCCTCGAAGCCAACCTCGAACTCGTCCGCCGCGGACTCGTTCTCTACACCTTCGGCAACGCCAGCGGCGTCGACCGCGCCCAGGGCCTTGTCGTCATCAAACCCTCCGGCGTCGACTACGACGACCTCCGTCCCGAGCACATGGTCGTCACCGACCTCCACGGCAACATCATCGACGGCACCCTCAAGCCCTCCTCCGACCTCGACACCCACACCCTCCTCTACCGCGAATTTCCCACCATCGGCGCCGTCATCCACACCCACTCCGAGTTCGCCACCAGCTTCGCCCAGGCCGGCCTCCCCATTCCCGCCCTCGGCACCACCCACGCCGACTACTTCTACGGCCCCGTCCCCTGTACAAAGCCCCTCACGGATAAAGCGATTTCAGCCCGCTACGTCCACGAAACCGGCCTCGCCATCACCCAACTCTTCGCAGACCAGGGAATCGACCCCCTCGCCGTCCCCGCCTGCCTCGTCAACGGCCACGCCCCCTTCGCCTGGGGCAAAGACCCCCACGATGCCGCCCACAACGCTGTCGTCCTCGAAGCCGTCGCCAAAATGGCCTACAACACCCTCACCCTCATCCCCAACCACCCCGGCGTCTCGCAAGCCCTCCTCGACCGCCACTACTTCCGCAAACACGGCAGCACCGCCACTTACGGCCAGTAGTTCTAAGCTCAACACACAACGGGTCGTCGACCTCAATACTTACCTCTTCGCTTTGAACGGTCGTCATTCTAGGCTCCCTCAGAATCTCTATATTTCTTCTTGCCGTTGCATTTGTCTCGGTCCTCCCTGACTCTCCTGCTCCATGAGATCATTTCGACAATGCCCTCCAAATCCCTCCGCCCCCTAACCCTTGCCCTCCTCTGCCTCACCCCCGTCGCCCTGCAAGCCGCAAAGCCCAAGCCCGCCTTCCGCCTCGAAGAAACCACCATCGCCGAGACCCAGCAAGCCATCCGCACCCATAAGATCAACTGCCGCCAGCTCGTCCAGCTCTACCTCGACCGCATCGCCGCCTACGACCAGAAACCCCAGCCTACCCGCCTCAATACCATCGTTAAGCTCAACCCAGAGGCCCTCTCCGACGCCGACCGCCTCGATGCCGAGTTCGCCCGCACCCACAAACTCCGCCCCCTCCACGGCATCGTCGTCATGGTCAAGGACAACTACGACACCCGCGGCCTCCAGACCACCGGCGGCTCCCTCGCCCTCAAGGACTTCGTCCCCACCGACGATGCCTTCATGGTCAAAAAGCTCCGCGAAGCCGGGGCCATCATCATCGCCAAATCCAACATGGCCGAGTGGGCCTTCAACCCGCTCCTCACCGAAAGCTCCATCGCCGGCATCACCCGCAACCCCTACGCGCTCGATCGCGTCCCCGCCGGCTCCAGCGGAGGTACCGGAGCCTCCATCGCCGCCAACTTCGCCGAAGTCGGCCTCGGCACCGATACTGGCGACTCCATCCGCGGTCCCGCTTCGCACAATATGCTCGTCGGCATCCGTCCCACCATCGGCCTTACCAGTCGCGACGGTATCATCCCGCTCTCCTTCACCAACGATGTCGGCGGCCCGCTCGCCCGCACAGTCGCCGATGCCGCCGCCGTCCTCGCCGCTCTCCAGGGCTACGACCCCGCCGACCCCATCACCAGACTCTCCGAAGGTAAGGCACCCGCCGACTACACCGCCTCACTCGATAAAAACGGACTCAAGGGCGCACGCATCGGCGTCGTCCGCCAGTACTTCGACACCCCCGCCACTGACCCCGAAGTCAAAGCCCTCACCGAGCAGGCCATCGCCGATCTCAAGACTCAGGGCGCAACGATCATCGATACCTTCGAGCTCCCCGAGTACGACCGCGGCCCCGCCAACCAGAAGCCCACCTGCGGCGGCTTCGAGCACGACCTCAACGCCTACCTTGCTGCCCACGGCCAGAACGCGCCCTATCACTCTCTCCAGCAGATCGTGGACTCCGGCCTCTACCTCGGCTCCATCGCCGAACGCCTCAATCGCAATCTCGCCGAATCCGGCACCGAACCCCTTGGCGAATGCCCCGACACCTACCACGACCCCCGCAAGATTATGTTCCGCGACGCCATCCTCGCCGCCATGAATGCCCAGCACCTCGACGCCCTCATCTACCCCACCTTCTCCAATCCACCCCGCAAGGTCGGCGACCTCAACACCCCCGGCGGCGACAACAGCCAGATCATCTGCCCCATGACCGGCTTTCCCGGCATCACCGTACCCATCGGCTTCACGCACCAGATCCTCCCCGCCGGCCTCACCTTCGTGGGCCGCAGCTTTACTGAGGCAATGCTCTTCAAATACGCCTACGCCTACGAGCAGGCCACCCACCACCGCAAACCACCGGCCCTGTATGGCCCGCTCCCGTAGCTCCCACTTCCTGCTCCGTGCCGCGCCTGCCGTTAGAAAGCTACCGGCAGCGTGCACCCCTTCTCCCAGCTCTCTCTCGCCATCTCCAGCAGCTTGATCACGCGATACCCATCCTCCGGCGTCACCGCCAGCGGCGCATCGCCATTAATCGCATCGCGCACATTCGCGTAGTACCCGCGATAGTCGCCCAGCTCCGTGGCCACGGCCGTCCTCGTCAGCGTCGCCGGATCATTCGGATTCGGAGCCACGGTCAACCAGCCCCACGCAGCCTCATCCTCCGCCAGCCACGAGCCCCCGTTTGTCTCAGTAGCGCCGATCTTCGGCACCTTCGCCCCACCCAGCAGCGCTGGCTCCTGCGGATCCAGCCCATACTTCTTGAAGCTTCCGCGCGTCCCATGCAGCAAGAAGCGCGGAGCCGCGTCACAAGCCAGCATGCTCGACCGGCAATGCGCCCGCAGCCCGTCGTACTCCAGCGTGATGTCGAACGCATCTTCAATATCCGTCTTGTCGCGGTCCTTCCGAACGCTCGCCACAATTCCCTTCGGCGCGCCAAACAGCGCCAGCACCTGATCTACCAAATGTGGTCCCAGGTCGAACAGCAAACCATTCGCCGGATCGCTGCTCTCCTTCCACGTATTCTCCCGCGGCTCCGGGCGGAAGCGGTCGAAGTGCGACTCAAACGTCACCAGCCGCCCCACGGCCTTCGTCTCCAGCAGCTTCCGCACCGTCAGAAAATCTCCATCCCACCGCCGGTTGTGGAACGGAGCCAGCACCACGCCCTTCTCCGTCGCCAGCGCACCCAACTCCTTCGCCTGCTCACTCGAAGCCGCAAACGGCTTATCGATCACCACATGCTTTCCGGCCAGCAGAGCCTGCTTCGCGATCGCGTAGTGCGTCTCATTCGGCGTTGCCACTACAATCATTAGGATCGCGTTGTCTGCCAGCGCTTCTTCAATCGAACGCAAAATCCGTGCCGAACGGTAAGCCTTCGCAGCTTCATCTCCCTTGCGTTGTACGATCGCCTCCAGCTTCAACCCCGGTACCGCGCTCACAAACGGCGCATGAAACACCCGCCCCGCCAGCCCAAATCCAATCACCGCAACGCCAATTTCACTCTTCATCGTTATCTCTCCCGTCTTAGTTGCCGATTCATCAAACTCATTGCCAGAGCCTGCAACAAAGTGTAACCGCATTTATTTTGAATTCTTGTCCGGCTCCATTGCATCTCTATTAGGGCAAGCGTTTTGTTCGATCGCCAACCGGGCCCGCAGGCACCCGCCTGCCAACAACCGACAGGATGCAGGTAACATCAATCAATATGAGTAAAAGCAAAATAGCGCACATCGCCAGCGTTGCCTCGCCCGGTCTGCTGGCCCTGGCTCTCATCGCTGCTCCGCTGGCTCTCGCGCAGGCAGCCCAATCCGGCACCTCAAAAACCGTCGTCGGCTCCAGCACCTCCACCGACAGCTCCCCCATCGCCGCCGGCCAGCAGCAGCTCTACAACGCGTCCGGCGCCAACGGCGCGCAGGTCACGCAGGACTCCTACAAGGGCTCCCTCGTCACCGGCAAATCCACCAGCACCGTCATTGACCTCTCCCTCGACGAAGCCATCCAGCGCGGTCTTCGCCAGAACCTCGGCCTCATCCTCCAGACCTCCTCGCAGAAGAACGCCAACGGTCAGCGCCTCGAAGAGCTCCAGGCCCTGCTCCCCACGGTTAACGCCTCCGCCAGCTACGAGGTCGAGCAGGTCAACCTCGCCGCCTTCGGCCTCAAATTCCCCGGCATCAATCCCATCGTCGGCCCCTTCCAGGTCTTCGACTTCCGCGCCTCGCTCAGCCAGAGCCTCGTCAACGTCTCCGCCCTCCAGAACTACATCGCCGCCCGCCACAACTTCGAGGCCGCCAAGTTCACTGCCGAAGACGCCCGCAATCTTGTCGTCCTCACCGTCGGCAACGCCTACCTGCTCTGCATCGCAGACGCAGCCCGCATCGATGCCGTCAACGCCGAACTGGCCACCTCCAAGGTTTCACTCGACCAGGCCACCGCCGCCCACGACGCCGGCACCAGCCCCAGACTCGACGTTCTCCGCGCTCGCGTCGACTACCAGAACGAACAGCAGACACTCATCTCTACCACCAACCAGTTCGCGAAGGATAAGCTCGCCCTCGCCCGCACCATCGGCCTGCCCCTCGACCAGGACTTCCGCCTCACCGACACCACCCCCTACGCCGCGCTCGACAACGTAGATCCCAACGCCGCCTTCGAGCAGGCCCTCAATACCCGCAAAGACCTCAAGGCCGCCGCCGAAACCCTCAAGGGCGCGCAGGCCGAGAAGACCGCCGCCTGGGCTGGCCAGCTTCCCACCGCAAGCTTCGACGGCGACTTTGGCGACCTCGGCACAACACCCGGCCACTCCCACAGCACCTACACCGCCACCGGAAAGGTCTCCGCCCCGATCCTCCAGATCGCCAAGACTCGCGGTCAGGAGCAGGTCGCCGCGGCCCAGTACGACCAAGCCAAGGCCCGCCTCTCCGACCAACTCCAGCAAGTCAACGCCGACGTTCGCAACAATATCCTCGACATCCAGGCCGCCGCCAAACTCGTTGAAGCCACCCGCTCCAACGTGCAGCTCGCCAACGAGGCCCTCAGCGAAGCCCAGCAGCGCTTCCACGCCGGCGTCGCCGATAATCTTCCCGTCTCGCAGGCCCAGTCTCAGACCGAGCAGGCCAACGACCAATACATCAGCGCGCTCTACCAGTACAACGTCGCCAAGCTCTCTCTGGCCCGCGCGCTCGGAGTCGCCCAATCCAACTATAAAGATTACCTCGGAGGAAAGTGACCTTGGCAGACGCTCAAAATCAAGACGCTCAAAATCAAGCACCGCAGCGAAGTGAACCAGCACAGAACAAGCCCGACCAGACGACCCCCGCCCCGGAACCCACTCCCGCGGAGAAGACCAACCGCAAGTTCGTCATCATCGGCGTCATCGCGCTCATCGTCCTTATTGCCGGCTTCTTCTACTGGCGCTCCACCTTCACCGAAGACACCGACGACGCCCAGGTAGACGGCGACCTTTACCAGGTCAGCTCCCGCGTCACCGGCCAGGTCGTCAAGGTCTATGTTGAGGACAATCAGATCGTCAAGGCCGGCGACCTCATCGCCGAGATCGACCCTCGCGACTCCCAGGTAGCCCTTGAGCAGGCTCAGGCCGCGCTCGCCAGCGCCCAGGCCTCGGCCATCCAGGCGCAGGTCAACGTGCCTATCACCAGCACCACGGTCAGCACCAACGTCAGCACCTCCACCTCGGACGTCGAAGGCACCGCAGCCTCCGTCGCCCAGGCGCAGAAGCAGGCACAGGCCGCCAAGTCACGCGTCGACCAGGCCAAGGCCAACGCCATCAAATCCAAGCTTGACGTTGAGCGCTATACCCCCCTCGTCCAGAAGGACGTCATCTCCAAGCAGCAGTTCGACGGGGCAGTAGCCCAGTCCGCCGCCAACGACGCCGCCGTCGCCGAGGCAGAATCGCAACTCATTGCGCAACAGGCCGCAGTCACTCAGACCATCCAGAAGCTCGCCCAATCCCGCTCACAGGCTGCCGAATCCATTAAGAACGGCCCCCAGCAGGTCAAGGTCCAGCAGGCACGCGCCAACGCCGCTCTCGCTGATGTCAAATCCGCTCAGGCCAGGGTCAACCAGGCCCTGCTCAACCTCAGCTACGTCCGCATTACCGCCCCCATAGGCGGCATCGTCAACAAGAAGAACGTGCAGGTTGGCGCCAACCTCGGCGTAGGTCAGGACCTCCTCACCATCATCCCGCTCACCAACCTCTGGATCACCGCCAACTTCAAGGAGACCCAGCTCCAGAAAATGCACGCCGGTCAGGAAGTCACCATCAAGGTCGACGCCCTCGGCGGCCGCAAGTTCAAAGGTAAAGTCGGCCAGATCGGCGGAGCCACCGGCTCCAAGCTGTCCCTCTTTCCGCCGGAGAACGCCACCGGCAACTACGTCAAAGTCGTCCAGCGTATCCCGGTCCGCATCAACTTTACCGATCTCGACAAGGAAAACGGCGACTACGCCCTGCGTCCGGGCTTCTCCGTCGTTCCCGAAGTCAAAATCAAGTAGTAGGAAACCGCTTCATCCACCTCGGCATCTGACAATTGAAACGCAGTCAAATATCGAGGTGGATGATGGCAGTCGCAAGCAAGAAGTCAGCAGCAAAGAAGTCCAGCAATTCTGACGCAAACGTAGCTCCCCACTGGCACGCTCAGGCAAGGGAAATTCAGAAGTACGGCACCGTCATCGCGGACATGCCGCACCCGCTCAGCGCAGAAACCCGCACAAAGATGGTCCGACAGCTCAACCAGCTCCTCGCGGACTCTATCGTTATGCGCGATATGTATAAGAAGCATCACTGGCAGGTCTCCGGCCCCACTTTCTACCAGCTCCACCTCCTATTCGATAAGCATTATGAAGAGCAGACCGAGATCGTCGACACCATCGCGGAACGCGTCCAGCTTCTCGGCGGAGTCACCATCGCGATGGGCGGAGACGTAGCCAAGATCACCAAAATCGCCGCGCCACCCCTGGGCAAAGAAGAAGTTCCCGTCCAGATCTCGCGTCTGCTCGAAGCTCACAAGATCGTCATTCAGAGCTGCCTCGACCTCTCTGAAGCAGCCGACGATGCGGGCGATCATGGCACGAATGATCTCGTCGTCTCCGACGTCCTCCGCCCCAACGAGCTGCAATCCTGGTTCATCGGTCAGCATCTCGTCGAAATGCCCCTGATCCTCAACAGCTAACTGTTCTCGGCTCTCTCCTGCACCGATAGCCCAGCCCTGACCCGGCTGGGCTATCGTCCTTTCATGCGCACGTTTTACCTTAATCGCATCCAAATGGTGTCGTCCTTCATCTACAACATAGGTTCTCCGCATGCCGATTGCACTCGTCTTCTTCGTCCATTACGCCTACCTCATCCTCTTTTTATGGGTGTTGGTGGAGCAACTGGGCATCCCCATCCCCAGCATTCCCGTTCTCCTCACGGCAGGAACCCTCAGCGCAACGCACCGCCTCTCGCTTACGATATCTCTCTTCGTTGTGCTTATCGCTTGTGTCCTGTCGGATAGCGTCTGGTACTACCTCGGTCGTCGCTACGGCGGCAGTGTCCTGCGCCTGCTCTGCCGATTCTCGCTGGAAGCCTCCACCTGCGTCTCCAAAACCGAGGGCTACTTCACCCGTCGCGGTGCCGTCACACTCCTCTTCGCCAAATTTGTTCCCGGCCTTTCTACCGTCGCCGCTCCTATCGCCGGACAGACCGGCATGCCCTACCCCCGCTTTCTCCTCTGGGACTTGGCAGGTTCCGTCGTCTGGGCCGGTGCTTACCTGCTCGCCGGCTACTTCTTCGGCGATATTGCCCAGCGTTCCGCGCCCTTCTTCCATTGGCTCGGCTGTTTCGCCTTCGCCATCTTTGTCCTCATGGTTCTCGGCTTCCTGGGCTATCGCCTTTTCAAGCAGCGCAAATTCCTCCAGCAGGTCCGCAACCTCCGCCTCGAACCCTCCGAACTCAAGGAGATGCTGGACACAGCGGCAGCCCAGGGCAACGTCGCTCCCTTTATCGTCGATCTGCGCCACCCCCTGGACTATCTCCCAGACCCCCGCGTCCTCCCCGGAGCCCTGCGCATCGGTCCCAACGAGCTCAAGCTCCACAGCGACATCATCCCCCGCGATCGCGACGTCATCCTCTACTGCACCTGTCCCAGCGAAGAGACCAGCGCCAAGCTCGCCATGCAGCTGCACAAGCTCGGCATCTATCGCGTCCGCCCACTTCGCGGTGGCTTCGACGCCTGGAAACAGGCCGGCTACCCCCTCCACGACTACGTGGAAGACCGGCCCACATCTCCCGCTGCCCTCCAACTCAACCAGCCCCACACAGTCTAACCACCTCGTTGTATCGATAGACAGACCACAACCCCCCCGTCATCCTGAGCGAAGTCTTGCGCAGCCTCATAGCGCAAGACGTAGCCGAAGGACCCCGAAGGTGATTGCCTCAACACGACTGCTAACACCATTCTTCCCAAATCGCTGGTCCAGGAGCCACACTATCCTTCCCCACAAACCATGAATCCTGGAGCCACAATCCAACCCAAAAATTCATTCTGAGCGTAGCGATGAACCTCCTTCCCCTCCACTACGCCCAGACGGTGAGCGACCCAATCTCTGAGCAACTACCCACTACGCACTGCCGTCAACTCCCCATTCTAAAATTCACCGTAATCGTAGTGGCCACCTCCGTAGCCTCCCCATTCAACTTGTAAGGCTGATACTGGGCCCCTTGGATAGCGTCCAGCGCAGCCCGCCGCAGCATCTCCGGCCCACTCACCACTCGCAGCCCTTCAATCGTTCCCGTCTTCGAGATCATCGCCTCCACGATGACGGTTCCTTCGGTGTGCGTAGCCTTCGCAATCGCCGGATACACCGGATGAAATGGCGTCAGTAGCAACCCCGCAATCACCCCGGAGGATACCGGCACCCGCTGCGGCTTCGCAGCTGGCGGAGCCACACTCACGCGAGGCCCTTCCACAGACGGACCCACACCGATAACGCTCGCAATGCTCTCCCCGGTCGCCATCCCCCTGCCTACGGGCTGCGTAGAAGGCGCAGGATCATTCATTGCAATGTTGGTCGGGATACTGGGAGGAGCCTCAAAAGCCTTCGTGACCGCAGGTGTAGTCGTCGCAATGGCAGACTTCGCTGTCTCTACCCGCTCCACCTTCACAATGGGCTTCGGCTGCAACGTCATAAACACCGGCGGTGCCTGGTGCTTCAGCGCCAGCGCCTCTGGCCGCAGCATCGGCACCACAATCAGCAGCGCCACCACCACAAGTTGTAATCCCACCGAGACGATCGACGTCCACCGTACGCTCTTCGACGCAATACGATCCTGCGAAGCAAATAGACTGTCCTCAAACATAAAGCACCCCTTCTCTCCGGTATTTCCGGCCTTCAGGTGCGCATCTAGCGAGGAATGCGTACGTACTATCTTAGACAACCAACCCCACCCAAATGTTCCAGAGCAGAACGCATCCTTCCACATCAGGCAAACCAGCCCACAACCCACTATCTGCCTCAACCCAGCCCCGCGCCTTTGTCTCATCCTCCTCTATCCATTAATACGTGCCATCCGTGTTAAGCCTGAGTTCTTCTCTGCGATGATGAACACCATGCAGCAGCGGGTCGTCTCCATCGATGTCCTCCGCGGTCTCACCATCGCCTTCATGATTCTGGTGAACGATCCCGGCGACTGGGTCCACACCTACACCCAGCTCGACCACGCCCCCTGGAACGGCTTCACCCTTACGGACATCGTCTTCCCCAACTTTCTCTTTCTCGTCGGCTGCTCCATCATCTTCTCGCTCGGCTCCCGCATCGCCCGCGGCGACTCGAAACGCACCCTGGCCCTCCACATCCTCCGCCGCAGCTTCTACATCTTCGCCGTCAAGATGGCCCTCACCGCCTTCCCCTACTTCCACTACACCCACTTCCGCATCTACGGTGTCCTTACTCGCATCGCCCTCTGCTACCTCGCAGCCGGACTCATCTGCCTCATCACCATCCGCGCCCGCAACCTGGCCGTCATCACCGTCGCCCTCCTCGTAGGCTACTGGGCGCTCATGCGCTTCGTCCCCGTCCCCCTGCTCGATGGCTCCGGCTACGGCATCCCAACACACAACATCCCCATCCTCGACCCCGACAACAACCTAACCGCCTGGCTCGATCGCGCCGTCGCCGCCTTCACCCAGCACTTCCTCCACACTGGAACCCTTTACGAGCACACCCGCGACCCCGAAGGCCTCCTCAGCACCCTTCCCGCTATCGCCACTACCCTCATCGGCTGCCTGACGGCCCTCTGGCTGCGCCGTCCTCCGCTGGCCAATTCGCCCCTCACCTCGCCCGCCCCAACGCCCGCACGGCCAACCGCGGCGAGCTTCCCGATGCAGACCCTCTCCGTCCTCATTACCGGGGCGCTCCTCTGCCAGATGATTGGACGCGCCTGGAATCTCAGCTTCCCCATCAATAAGAACCTCTGGACCAGCTCCTACGTCCTCTTCTCCGCCTCCTGCTCCCTCATCCT
>Ga0123336_10003462_pt1 | contig 13154 bp, 16 predicted proteins | sample SSSSmetaG_FD_96466 | JGI IMG/M metagenome (GOLD analysis project Ga0123336, IMG submission 96466) | Glacier valley bacterial and archeal communities from Borup Fiord, Nunavut, Canada, to study Microbial Dark Matter (Phase II) - ​SSSS metaG | ecosystem: Environmental > Aquatic > Freshwater > Ice... | reverse complement strand
AGCGAGGAAGCCGCCGACAGCAAAGAAGAAGGTGACGCTGACGAGGTAGAGGAGAGCTATGCGTTTGTGGTCCTGGGTGAGGAGCCAGCTCTTGATGCCTTCAGTCTCATTGAGGTAGCTGCGAGGGTGAGTGGGGCGGGCGTCCTGCGTGACAGGCCGGACTACGGGCGTTTCCGTGATGGGTGCGTAGATTGTGGCCATTAGTGCGCTCCCGCATTGATCGGAGGGGGAAGCGCGATGGCGAGGGTGGCGAGGACGATGAGCGGAGGGCAGGCTTCCTGTGTGTCGTACCCGGTGCAGGGGCCTACGCAGCGCCCTTTGCAGTTGCAGGGCGCTTGCGGACTGATTGAGTCGGATGTTTTGAGGAACGGCATTCATGACCTCCACCTACAGGGTGGAGGCTTTGCCGGGGAATGTCTGTGACGGGGGTCACAGGCGGGAGGCGAAAACCATGAAGTGGGCTAGCCGAGCTTCATGGTCTTGGGGTTCCAGTGGACGATGGCGTCCTTCTCGATGCTGAGGTTGGAGAGGAGGGCGGCACCGGCGGCGCGGAAGCCGAAGGTGGCATCTTCCACCGGTTGTTGGCGGGTGCGGACGGAGTGGAAGAAGTTGGAGAAGTGGTCGAAGCTATCAGAGTAACCGCGGGGGACGACGAAGCGCTGGACGGTGTTGGACTCCTGGCTAAGGAGTGCGGCGGGCGGGTATTTGCTGTTGTACTCGGCCTGGAGGCGTTTCTGCATGTCGGCGGTGAAGGTGGCGATGGAGAGGCCGGGGCCTTTTTCGCGCGGGGTGCGGGTGACGGTGACGGCGCCGTTACCGATTTCGAGGGTACCCTCGGAGCCGGTGAAGAGGAAGCCTTCGCTCTCTTCACCGCCGTTGACGAAGTTGACGCGGAGGGAGAGGTTGAAGCCTTCGGGGTAATCGAAGAGGCCGAGCATGACGTCGGGGGCGTCACGGCCATCCTTCCAGAAGCGGATGGCGCCGGTGGCCATGGCGCGGGTGGGGCCTTCGGAGCCGGTGATGAAGTGGGTGCCGGAGAAGAGGTGGACGAAGAGATCGCCGGCGACGCCGGAGCCGTAGGCCTTCCATTTGCGCCACTGGAAGAAGTGTTCGGGGTTGAAGGCGATTTTGGGTGCAGTGCCGAGGAAGCGTGGCCAGTCGCAGGTGGAGGTGGAGGCGTCGAGGGGAACGGTGTAGTTCCAGGAGCCGATGGAGGAGTTGCGATCCCAGCGGGCGGTGACCATATTGAGCTGGCCGATGGCTCCGGAGGCGAGGAGCTCCTTAGCCTTGGAGTAAAGGACGGAGCTGACGCGCTGGCTGCCGACCTGGAGGATGCGCTTGGTCTCGCGGGCGGTCTGGATGATGGCCGGGCCGTCCTCGTAAAGATGGATCATGGGCTTTTCCAGGTAGACGTCCTTGCCGGCGCGCATGGCATCGATGGCGGCTTGTTTGTGCCAGTGGTCGGGGGTGGCGATGAGGACGGCGTCGACGTCTTTGCGGGCGAGGATTTCGCGGTAGTCGCGGGTGGTGAAGATGTCGTTACCGGTGGGGCCGCCCCAAAGCTCTTTGGCGTGGGCGAGGCGCCCGTCGTAGCAGTCGGCAACGGCAACGAGCTTGACGCCAGGGACGGTGATGGCGGTGCGTGTGTCGCCCTGGCCCTGGCCGCCAGCGCCGATGAGGGCGAGGTTGATGCGGTCGTTGGCGGAGGTGCTGGACGCGGCCTGGGCCTGTTCGGCGAGGAGCGAGGAGCTGCCGAGGAGGGTTCCGGCGGTGGCGGCGGTGGCGGCTTTGAGGAGGGAGCGGCGATTCAGGTTTTGCATGGGGCCTCGTTGGGGACGCATTTCGGGTCGCGTGGGCGACTTGACTACGTTAGAGGAGGTGGGGGCTGGGTGCAACTGGGTTAGTTTCTAGTTTCTAGTTTCTAGTTTCTGGTTTCTGGTTTCTGGTTGCTGGTTGCTGGTTGCTGGTTGCTGGTTGGTTACGGTGACGCGGGAGTCGAGGAGGTGGAGGAGGTCGGGGATGTCGTAGTGGAGGAGGACGCCGGGGAGGATGTCATGGGGGGCGTCGACCGGCATGGGGGATTTGAGGAGGGAGTCGTAGCTGGGTAGGGCACCGGTGACGGTGATGTGCTTGAGGCGGGGGTCGAGTATGGCTGCGTGGAGGAGGGCGAGAGCGAGGTGGCCGCTAGCCTGGGCGGAAATCCGGTTTGGATCGACGTCAGTACGAGAGGCAAGGTAGTCAACGGCGCGAATGATGTCGTCGACACGCATGCCGAGGATGGTTTTGCCGACCAGTTCAGCGCGTAGCTCAGTGAGGTAGAAGGGGCCGAGGATGGGGGCTTTGATCTCTTCGGTGCCGGGAGGTGAAGGGCGGGGGGCCACGATGAGAATGACGTTTCCATTTTCTGTGAGACGCGTCTGAAGCCCGTATGCGGCACGATCGTCGTCTGCAGCGTTTTCGGAAGGAAGTATCACTTGCGTAAGGATGAGAATGGCGGGGTGCCTGCCAGGAGATTTTGGATACGTAATGACTCCACGATTATGAATGCCCCTATCGTCGGGAATTACAGGAACTCCGAAGGGATGGGCGACTGTGGGCGGCTCTTCGGCGTGCAGATAGAGCCATTCGCGCCGGTAGGCCGCTTCATCGTTGCCCTGTTTAAGTTCCACGCGATCTTTGCTGGCGGCGGCTCCGAAGGAACCCGGATTGACGGTGGCGTGGGTGACTTCGCGGATGCTGGCTTGGAGTTTGGGGAGAGTGAGAGGTTTGGGGGTCTTTGGGAGCTTGGCGGCGGCGTGCTTCAGGTTGAGGGTGTGGATGGTTTCGGCGGTGGGGTAGCTGGTGACGACCTGGCCGGTGGGCGTGACTTGCAGGGCCAGTTTGGCGGTGGCGGGAGGGAGTGCCCAGGGGTTATTGCCTGCGCCGATGGGTGGGAGTTCGGGTGTAGCGGTGGAGTGGGCGAGATGGGTGAGGAAGAAGGAGACGATCTGAAACTGGAGGGGACGGAGGTTGCCGTGGCCTCCGGGGCCGACGATCCATTGAAGTTTGGCGGTGGCGGGATGGTGTTGGCGGTGTCTGGGTTGAGGGTGGGAGCGGAGGGGATGCCGGGTGCGGAATTGCTGGTGGGCGTGCCTGCGCTGGCGGGGTCGAAGAGGGTGTAGAAGCGGCGGGCTTCGGTGGTGGAGGCGAGGGCTCCTGCGTAGGGGAACATGTCGGAGGAGGTGGAGATGATGGCGTAGGGGCGGGGGGCGGCGAGTTCGACCCAATCGGGGAAGTCGAGGGGCAGGTTGTCCTTGCCCTGCGGGCCGCCCGCGATGAAGTTGGGTGTGGATTGTTCTCCGTGCTGGGGGCCGATGGCGGGGAGGAGGGTGTCGTAGGAGGTGATGAAGCAGGCGGTACCGATGACGGCGACGCGAGGGTCGAGGGCGCCGAGGAGGGCGGTCATGATGCCTCCGCCGGAGCAGCCGTAGGCTCCGATGCGGGCGAGGTCGATTTCGGGTCGGGAGAGGAGGTAGTCGACGGCGCGAATGCCGTCCCAGGCGAAGTAGCGGGCCACGGAGTCTCCGATGAGGGTGGGCTGGAGGCCGGCTTCGCCGTGCTCGCCGGTGGGGCGGGCGGCGATGGACTGGCCGGGGTGGGCGGGGTCTGGATATTGAAGGCGCTCGCCCTGGCCGATGGGGTCGTAGGAGAGGACGGCGAAGCCATTGCGAGCGAAGAGGGCGGCGAAGGGGAAGTCGGAGGCTTTGCCACTGGGACCGTGGCCTGGAGCGACGATGATGGCGGGGAGTCTGCTTCCCTGCCCTAAGGGTCTGTCAGGTAGATAGAGGAGGGCGGTGACGGGGAAATTGGGTTGAGATTCGAAGAGGATTTTCTCGATGCGGAAGCCTTCGGCCTGGGTGGTGCCCATCGATTTGGCGTTGAGTGGCGTTTTTTCGGGGAGGCCGCCGATGAGGGTGAGGATCTTGGCGCGGACGGCTCGCTGACGGGCTTCGGCCTGGGCTCGGGTTTGGATGGCGGCGATGGTGATGCGGCGGGCCGCAGTTTGTTTAGCGGCGATGTCGTCGAGATATTTGGTGAGCTGGGCGCGGCCGGTGTTGGCGGGGTCCGCGAGGTCGGGTTTGGTGATGGGGGTTTGGGCAAACGCGAGCGGAAGCGTGATGGCGAGGAGAGCGGCGGCGATGTTGCGGGGGATTCGCATGAAGATGCCTTGGTACAGGGGTGCGAGGGGGGTGCGTCAAGGAAAGGTCAGACCAGTGAGAAAAATAAGGCAGGCGGGAGGCGCGTCTGCATGGGACTGGTGGGTGATAATCGAGGCTCCGAAGAGAGTATGGAGGCGTGTTCGATGGCGATGCAGAGGCTCGTGTGGGCGATGGGTGTGGCTGGCGTAATGGCCGGTCTGGGTATGGGTGCGGTGGGGCAGGTTGAGACGGGTAAGGATGCGGTGGTCGCCAGTGGCAGCCCGATGGATAAGGAGTTGATGGAGATTTCGGTGCCTGGGCTGGAGGCGCTGTATGCGTCGCATAAGTACACGGTGACGCAGGTGGTGGAGTGGTACCTGTCGCGGATTGAGAAGTACAACGGGACGTACAAGGCGCTGATCTTTGTGGACAAGGCGGGGGCGCTGGCTATGGCAGCGAAGGAAGATGCGGAGGGTGGGAAGAAGGCGGAACGTGGAGCGTTGTGGGGTGTGCCGATCGTGATCAAATCAAACACTAGCATCAAGGGGCTGGTGACGAATGACGGCTGGATTGGGTACATGAAACCTGGGAAGGAACTGGTGGCTCCCGAGGATGCGACGGTGGTGGCGAAGCTGCGGGCGGCAGGCGCGGTGATCCTGGGGCAGACGAATATGCCAGACTTTGCGGCGAGCGATACGAATAACAGCTCGGCGCTGGGACGGACGGGGAATGCGTACGATGTGCGGTTCTCGCCGGGGGGCAGCTCGGGTGGAACTGCTACGGCTGTGGCGGGGAATATGGCGTTGTTTGGGCAGGGATCGGATACGGGGAACTCGATTCGGCAGCCGGCGGCGAACAGCTCGCTGGTGGGGATGCTGCCAACGCGCGGGCTGGTGAGTATTGCGGGGATCCATCCGTTGGACTGGATGCTGGATACGACGGGGCCGCTGGCGCGGGATGTGACGACGGCAACGATTGCGCTGGATGTGATGGCGGGGGAAGATCCGGGAGACTCGTGGACGTATGGGAGCCGGGACCTGGCGGAGAAGGGGCCGTATGTGAAGTATCTGAAGAAAGGCGCGCTGAAGGGGAAGCGGTTTGGGGTACCGGCGTTCATCCTGGAGGGGAGCGGCGCTACCGCGTCTTCCGGCACGGGAGAGCGGCGGAGCATGGCGCTGGCGGATGAGACGCGGCAGGCGTTTATGCGGGCGGTGGCGCAGCTGAGAGCGCTGGGAGCGACGGTGGTGATCGATGAGTCGATTCTGCCGAACGAGTTTATGGACAAGATTCGCGAGGTGCAGACGCGGCCTTACCGGCAGGAAGGGACGGAGCGGTTCCTGATGAAGTATGGGCCCGCGGCTTATAAGACTCCGGCGGAGTTTGAGAAGGCGACGGGGCAGAAGTTTCCGGTGATGCTGCTGGGTGGGGCGGGGGCGAATTCGATTGGGCAGAGGGCACTGGAGAGCGATATCGAGAAGGAAGCGATGTTCTTTGGGCCGCAGCGGCGGGCGTTGCTGCAGTATGAGTCGACGATGGACAAGATGAAGCTGGATGGCTATGTGTATCCGGCGCTGCAGGTTCCGACGTATGACGAGACAGCTCCGGGGGCGGACAAGGGCGGGCCGCACAGCGCGACGGGATGGGTGAACAAGATTGGGGTTCCGGCGGTGGTGGTGCCGGGAGGGTTTTACTCGAACGGGATTCCGTTTGGGATTGAGATCTCGGGGCGGCGCTGGAAGGATGGGGACCTGCTGGGGTATGCGTATGCGTTTGAGCAGGGGACGAAGAATCGGCGGATGCCTCCATTGCAGTAGTTCGTTTCTAATTGCTAGTTTCTAGATGGAAGGCGATTGCGGAGGAGTCTATGGCAAATGGTGTTTTGACGGTTGAAGTGGAGCGTACGGGCGATGGGGCGGTGGTGCGTTGCCATGGGAAGTTGATGGCGGGCGATGATGTGCTCTATTCGGCGGTGAAGCGACTGATTCCGGAGTGTAAGCGGATCGTTCTGGATATGACAGATATGACGCTGGTGGACAGCATGGGGCTGGGGATGCTGGTGCGGCTGTATGTTTCGGCAAAGTCTGCGGGGTGCGAGCTGCAGATGGTGAACCTGGGGAAGCGGGTACGGGATTTGCTGGCGCTGACGAATCTGTTGTCGGTGTTTGCGACGGTGGGCGAGCAGGGGATTAAGTACCACTGAGTTGCGGCTGAGATCTGCGGAGTCGCAGGCGGAGTTGGGCGGTGGCTTCGCGGTGGCAGGGGAGGCAAAGGGTGCGGAGGTTGTCGAGGTCGCATTGGCCTCCACCTTCGGCTACAGGACGGATGTGGTCGGCGTCCCAGAGGGAGCGGCGGCTGGTGATGGACTTCATGCCGTAGAGGGAGAGTCCGGCGAGACGATTGGGGCCGCGGGCGCGTTTGAGGGCGTTATAGATGGCAATGGTATCGGCGTCGCAGAGGGCGCAGACGCCACGGTCGCGGGCAAAGACCTGATCGCGAAGGTAGCCGGGGTCAGTGCGGAGGCGGTGCTGGTGGACGCAGTAATCGGAGCAGAAGGTGCGGCGGCGTTTGGCGAGGATTTCAAGCTCGCACCAGCGGCAGAGGGGGAGGTTATTGGGGCCGCGCGGGAGGGCTTGGGGCTTGGCGCGGCCGCCGGGGAGGGTACGGGAGAGAAGCATCGTGTTTTCAGGATAGGTTGTGAACTCGCGGAGGGCGAGTGGTGGGTTGGGTTCTGGCAGGCAGGAGGTGCGTCGTCTAGTCTGAAGGCATGATGACGCATTGGCGACGGCGGGTGGCTGCGGGATTACTTGCGATAACAGCGAGCGCGTGGTCTCAGAGTGCGGGTAAAGAAGTGACTCTGCATATGACGCTTGTGGGCGAGAAGATCGTCCTGAGTCGATTGCAACAGTACGGCGGAGACGACACCGTGCGGGAAACGACTCTGCGGCAGATTTTTCTGGAGGCGGGCTGTCCCGAGGCGCAACTGACAGTGCAGGCGGTGCCGCACCTTGAACAGCCGAACGTGATTTGCATGCTGCCGGGAACTGGATCAAGGACGATTGTGGTGGGGGCGAACTTCGATCACGTAGCAGCGGGAGACGGAGTGATCGACAACTGGTCAGGGGCTTCGATGCTGCCTAGCCTCATGCAATCGCTTCGGGCTGCCCCTCATACACATACGTTTGCGTTTGTAGGTTTCTCGGGCTTGCATGCGAATTATGTTGGCAGTAAGTTCTACGTTTCGCAGATGAGGCCCGAACAGGTGAAAGGGATCGATGCGATGGTCGATCTGGATATGCTGGGCCTTGGACCGACGATGATGTGGGCCAAGCGAACCGATCTACGGCTGGCGGGTTCCCTGATGCAGATGGCGGACGCCATGAAGATGCCGCTGGGGGTTGTCGACCTCGCGGGAGAAGCCGACGAAGAACCGTTTACGGAGAAACACGTTTGCACGGTGGTGGTGCACAGCGTGACGCCCGAGAACTCGCAAATCATCCACCCGCCGGATGATAACTATAAGGCGGTGCGTTGGGACGACTACTTCGCGAGCTATCGGCTGATGGTGGCGTATCTCACCAAACTGGACGGCGCTACGGTCCCGAAGGGATACACCTGCAAAGGGTTGCCCGCGAGTATGACGACGTGGAAGGGGCTTGGGCGTCTGCTGAAGCCCTGATGGAACGAGACATAGAACCCTAGCAAGCTAGACGGCGAAGTCGACTTCCATAGGGTCGATGAGGGGCAGGAGCCAGGTGAGGAGTTGCTGGTGGACGGGGTGGGCGTTGTAGGCCTCGAAGGTGGCGCGGTCGGGGAATTGCATGACGCCGCCGAACTCGTAGCCCTGGCCGCGGGGTGAGGTGTTGAAGCCGACGGCGGAGTGCAGAATGCCGGGAATCTGCGATTGCAGGGCGTTGATCTCGGTGAAGACGCGCTGCTTCTGCTGGTCGGAAACGCCGGGCTTCCATTGGAAGGCGAAGATATGGAGGAACATGCGCTTAGTGTAACGAAGGGGCCTTAGAATGGGGAGGGCCGGCTGGATTCTGTCGGACTGGATTCACATTAGGAGACAAGACGCATGTCGAGGACGCAGTCGGTGATGGTGGAGCTTGGAACGGCAGCTCCGGCATTTGAGTTGCTGGATGTGGTGACGGGCAAGGCTGTGGGGCGTGACGATGTATTTGCCGGGGCCGGGTTGCTGGTGATGTTTCTCTGCGCGCACTGCCCGTTTGTGATTCATGTACAGGAAGAGCTGGCACGGATTGGGGTGGATTACGAGGGAAAGATCGGGATTGTGGCGATCAGCTCCAATGATGTGGTGGCGTATCCGCAGGATGGGCCGAAGGAGATGAAGGCACAGGCGGAGCGTCTGGGGTTTCGCTTCCCTTACCTCTTCGACGAGACACAGGAGGTGGCGCGGTCGTATGACGCGGCTTGTACGCCGGACCTGTTCCTGTTTGATGGAGAGATGAAGCTGGTGTACCGGGGACAGCTGGATGACTCGCGGCCGCAGAGACCGAGCGGTGGCGGGAACGATATTCCGGTGACCGGCAAAGACCTGCGGGCAGCAATGGATGCGGTGATTGCGGGGAAGCGGCCGGATACGAATCAGCGTGGAAGCCTGGGCTGCAATATCAAGTGGCGCTGAAACAGTTAGTAGTTGTGAGTTGGTAGCAAGGACGAGGAGCGGGGACTTATGTCGGCAGAGACTTTGGATCGGTTGAAGGATGGAATTCGGTACTTTCAGACGGAAGTCTATCCGGCCAAGGCGGGAACCTATGTGAAGGCGGCGAGTGAACCACAGCAGCCGCATACGCTGTTCATTACCTGCGCGGACTCGCGGATTGATGCGGAGACGATCACGAACTCGGGGCCAGGCGATATTTTTGTGACGCGCAATATTGGGAACATGGTGCCGGCGTACGGAGAGATGCTGGGCGGCGTGAGCGCGGTGATTGAGTATGCCGTGTCGGCGCTGAAGGTGAAGCATGTCGTGGTGTGCGGGCACTCGGATTGCGGGGCGATGAAGGCTCTGCTGAACCCTCCCGCGACGTCGACGATGCCTACGGTGACGAGCTGGCTGAAGAATGCTCATACGGCACTGAGCGTGGCTACCTCACTGGAACAGAAGGACGAGCGGCCGAGTGCACGGATTGAACGGCTGACGCGGGAGAATGTGCTGCTGCAGTTGCAGCATCTGCGCACGCATCCCTCGGTGGCGGGAGCAATTGCGCGGGGGGAGCTGACAATCTCGGGCTGGGTGTACGACATCGGTACCGGAGAGATTGATATTACGAGTGACGGCAGCCGCAACTTCGAAGTGTTTGAGCCGAAGCATGATGGCGGGGAGACGAAGGCTTGATCGTTCCCAAGACACCACAAGTAATGCGGATGGCAGCGTATGTCGGGAAGCCTTTGCTGCTGCTGGCACTGTACGACGTGGCGGTGGTGGTGGCGTACCAGGTGCTGCACTGGGACTGGGTGGCGTTGCCGCATATTCCGCTGGCATTGTATGGATCGGCGATTGGCGTGATCCTGGGGTTCCGGAATAACTCTGCGTATGGACGCTGGTGGGAGGGACGGACGCTGTGGGGCGCGATTGTGAACAACTCGCGGAGCTGGGCGCGGCAGGTGACGACGTCGATGCGGCCGCTGCGCGCGGATGAGACGGGAGCCATGAAGGCGATGCAGGTGCGGATGCTGCATCTGCAGATTGCGTATGTTCATGCGCTTAGGCAGCAGTTGCGCGGGCTTTCACCCTGGGAGGAGATCGAGCGGGTGCTGCCGGAGAGCAAGATTGGTACGCTGCGTGAGGCGAAGAATCCTGCAGTCGCGTTGCAGCAGAAGATGGGAATGCTGCTGGGTGGATGTCTGGACCGGGAGTGGATCAGCGAGCTGCAGTGGCGAGCGATGGACGAGAGTCTGAACGACCTGGCCGACGCGCAAGGCGGGGCGGAACGGATTAAGAACACGCCGATGCCGAAGCAGTATGACTACTTCCCGCAGCTCTTTGTCCACATCTACTGCGCGATGCTGCCGTTGGCGCTGGTAACGAACATGAAGTGGTTTACGCCGCTGGGTTCGACGCTGGTAGGGTTTATTTTTCTGGCGCTGGACAAGATTGGGCGAGACCTGGAAGATCCGTTCGACAACACGATTTATGATGTGCCGCTGACGGCGATTACGAAGATGATTGAGACGAATCTGCGGCAGACGCTGGGAGAGACGGAATTGCCTGAGGCGGAAGTGGCTGTACGCGGGGTGCTCTGGTAAGTGCTGATGCCAAGAAATAAGAGAGCCCCGGCGATTGCCGGGGCTTTTGTTCCTGGTGGCGGCGACGGTTAGATGTCGTGCCTGGCGACGGCGGCGTCGGAGCCGTGCTGCTTCACCATTTTGTTGTAGAGGCCGAGTATGAGGAAAGGGGCGGCCCATTGGCCGATGAAGAGTGCCATGTCGGTCTTCTTCTGCACCTTGAAGGCTACGGAAACGGCCATGGAGGCGAGGGCTGCGCCTAGATAGACGCTGGACGGAACCTGTGCAGTGAACTTTTCGATGGCGGCTGTGACTTGGTCTTCAGAGGCTTCGCCGGGGGCTACGCGGTAGTCGGTCATGGGATGAATCTCCTTGGGCGAAGTGATCGCCATGGGAGAAGAATGCAGGATTGAGTGGGTGTGGATGGACGCTGAATGAGAAAAGTTTATGAGGTCAACAGAGTGGGGTCTGGCGTTGATGTGGGGCATGAGCGGAGCGCGGGTTAGCGGTATTCAATCCTCGGTGTCGAGCCAGCTGAGATTGCAGCTATTGCAGTGCCATGACTCTCGGGCGCGCGGGAATGGGAACCCGAGCCAATAGATGAACGCGAAGACGAGAGCGACCGGGCCGCTACGGCCCTGTCGCTCCCAAGCGATATTGGTTGAGTTGCAGCGTGAGCAGCGGGGCTGGGTGAAGCCGGGCTGGTCGGGAATTTCTATGGTGTCGGGGATGGGCTCTGCGAGGATGGCTTCGGCGGCGGCTAAATCGTCTGAGCCGACCTGAAGACGAATGCCTCCGATGAAGTTGGAGACCTGCCAGTCGAGACGGACAAGATTCTCATCTTTGAGGAAGCAAAAGAGGCCTGCGGATTCGAGGACGGCGCGGGCGACGATGGCTTCGGAGAGGTCGCGGTAGCGGCGTAGGGTGACGAGGTTACGGAACGTCGGGAGTGGATCGTCTGACGGGGCAGGTGGTGGGGCGGATTCGAGGTTGCGGGTGGAGAGTTCGGCGGTCAGGGCTGCTTGTGCTTTGGGAAGGAGGGAGTGCCAGTCCGCGAGGAGTTCTTGAAGTTCCATGTCCGACATCGGATGGTAGAGGTCGGTGAAGGTGGGCTCAGGGGGTGAGGGCATGGGGTGGATGGTAGCAGAGCAATTGTAACGACAAAAGCAACCGCAACGAAAGCCGCAGGTCCTTCGACTCGCGCTGCGCGCATCGCTCAGGATGACACAATTTATTGGTGGCTATGGGTTGCGGACCTAGCCGCGGCCGTCTTCGATGTGGGTGATTTCGCCGTCGCGCATGTAGAGGATACGGTCGGCGATCTGGGCGGCTTCGGGATTGTGGGTGATCATAAGGACGGTCTGGTTAAGCTCCCGGCTGGAGTCGCGGAGCATGCGCAGGACGGCGTCGGAGTTTTTGGTGTCGAGGTTGCCGGTGGGTTCGTCGGCGAGGACGATGGCGGGGCGAGTGATGAGGGCGCGGGCGATGGCGACGCGCTGCTGCTCGCCGCCGGAGAGCTCGTTGGGGCGGTGCTGGAGGCGGCCGGAGATGCCGAGGAGATCTGTGAGGTGTTCGAGTAGGGGAAGATCGAGGGGCTTCTTGTTCTTGTCGCCAAGGGTGGCGATGTCGTGGGCGATTTCGATGTTGCCCATGGCGGAGAGGGTGGGGAGGAGGTTGAAGCGCTGGAAGACGAAGCCGATCTTGGCGCGGCGCATCTTGGTGCGCTCTGGGTCGGAGAGCTTGGCGAAGTCGGTGCCGTCGATAAGAACTGAGCCGGAGGTGGCGTGGGTGAGGCCGCCGAGAATATAGAAGAGTGTGGATTTGCCGGAGCCAGAGGGGCCGACGATGGCGACGAACTCGCCGGTTGGGATGGCGAAGTTGACGTTGCGGAGGGCGGGGACCTCAAGCTTGCCGGAGCGATAGGTCTTGCCGAGGTTTTGCGCGAGGATGATGGGCTTGCCAGGAATGGAGACGGCGGAGGACAGTGGCTGGGTTTCGGTAGGCATCATGAGCTAACTTAAAGTTTACCGCGAGTGGTGCTTCGCCCCGTTCTGGGCGCTTCACGTTTTTTGATTGGGATTGAGGGAATAGCATGAATTTCTGGGAGTGGTTGCTGGTCGGGGTGGTGCTTTGGACCGGGATTGGGGTGCTGGGCGTGCTGTTGGCGTTGGTGCGGGGCGAGCTGGAACGTATGAGGCGAGGGGTGCGATGGCTGTTGGGCGTGTGGGTGGTGTATCTGGCGGTAGTGGTGGGGGTTTCGCTGGTACAGAAGCAGCGGGTGCTGGTGAAGGGGGCGGCGCGGTGCTTCGACGAGATGTGCTTTACGGTGACGGGGGTGGAGGAGGTTCCGGGGTACTTTGGGCGGAACAAGGCCGGGGATGGGACGGTGCTGCTGCGGGTTTCGGTGCGGGTGATGAACGAGGGCAAGAAAGCGCAGAGCGAGAGGCTGCTGGGGGCTTACCTGGTGGATGCACAAGGGCGGCGGTGGGAGGAGGCGAAGGGGCTGACGGGGGTTCGGTTGGTGACGACGGTGGCAGGGGGAGCGACGGTGGAGAGTGAGCCGGTGTTCCAGGTTGCGGCTGATGCGAAGGGAGTAGAGCTGGTGCTGACGCATGGGCGGTGGCAGCCGGGGGTGCTGGTGGTTGGGGACTCGGACAGCTTGTTCCATAAGAGGACGGTGGTGGGGCTGGGACGGTGAGAGGCAGTTTCTAGTTGTTAGTTTTTAGT
>Ga0123336_10003461_pt1 | contig 13156 bp, 10 predicted proteins | sample SSSSmetaG_FD_96466 | JGI IMG/M metagenome (GOLD analysis project Ga0123336, IMG submission 96466) | Glacier valley bacterial and archeal communities from Borup Fiord, Nunavut, Canada, to study Microbial Dark Matter (Phase II) - ​SSSS metaG | ecosystem: Environmental > Aquatic > Freshwater > Ice... | reverse complement strand
GAAGCTCAACGCATCATCCGAATCAGCGAGGAAGTTCGAATCACGCTTGAGCGGGTGGAGCGCAAACCCGATGCGCCAGCTGTGGCGCTCAAGCCGGCCGTGCCTAGTCCGGCGACGACCGAAGCGGTGTCGCCAGTAACGCCGGTAGGCGCCACACAGCACGAGAAGATGACAACCGCCAAGATCGCGGCAAAGCTCGGCATGACGACAAAGGCGTTCCAGGAACGGTTGGTCGAGCTCGGGATGCTCGAGCTACGTGAAGGAGGCCGGCACTATTTGGTCGATGCAGGAAAGGACGCCGGCGGGGAATGGCGACCGGGACCGGGCGGCGGCTACATGCTGTGGCCCGAGGGGCTCACGCTGCCGGCTAGCTGAATGGGATGCGGGTGTCGGGAGACGGCCAGGAGCGGCAGTCGCGGGCGTCCGATTCCTGCCCTCGAATTCCGCCGCGACCGGGGCACTGAGTACGATGCGCTATGCGCAAGCGCTTCACGGGCATTCGCGAGGACGTGCCAGCGAGTGATTGGCGGGCGAGATTTGACGCCGGTCGTGCTGAGTCCGAGGCTTGGTACACGAACGGGCGCTCGCCGGCGCCCACAGCGGCCGAATGCGCGAGCAAGATCAAGCGGCACATGCCCGAGTTGCTCAGCCTCTACGAAGACGCATGCGAGATGGCCGGCCACGACGGTTTGTCTGCCCAGATCATCAGTCAGTACCGTCCGTCACCGCTGTTGCATGGCTGCACACAGGCCGTCTGGCTGGGTGGTGGAGGCCCTGCGCTCGTTCGAAATTACGACTTCCCGCTCGATGTCGTCTCCGATCATTTCCAGTCGACACGCTGGCTCGGTCGGGAAGTGATCTCAAAAGGTCAGCGACCTTGGGGTGGCTGCCTGGACGGCATGAACGCCGACGGCTTGGTCGCCAGCGTGACGTTCGGCGGCAGTCCAGCGCAGGGCGAGGGTTTCTCTATCATCCTGATTGCGCGGTACGTGCTCGAAACCTGCAGCCGGGTGGCCGAGGCAGTGGATGCGTTGTGCCGGATCCCGGTTGCGCTCTCACAGAATGTGACGGTGCTCGACAAAACTGGTTCCTATGCCACCGTGTACCTCGCGCCGGATCGCGCTGCGGCTGTGTCGCACACGCCGGTGTGCACCAACCATCAGGAACCGCTTGACTCCGCCGCGCTCACGGCCCCGCTCATGCGTTCCGTAGAACGGCAAAGTGCAGCCCTTCGAGCGCTCGAGACACCCGGCGTCTCGCTCGGTCAGCTGCAGAAGACCTTCTTAAGCGCGCCGCTTTATTCGCGCAACGCACGATCGCCTACGGTCTACAGCGCCGTGTATCGGCCCCTCGAGTTGACGGTCGACTATCTATGGCCTGTTCACACGATCACCCAGCGGATCGGGTCATTCACACCGTTTGAGTACGTACACGACTACGGCGAGCTCGAGGCCCCGGTCTAGCTGCACACCGTCGAGCGGCAATGAAATGGCGCGTTTCGGCGGCGGATTCAACCGGTCGATGCAACACACTGATTCACTGCGTAAGCAGGAGGAGTGTTGCAGATGAAGTACCGCACACGCACCTACTACACGGACGCCCAGAAGGCCTTGATGTGGGAGCGATGGAAGCAAGGGTGGACGCTTCACCAGATCGCCCAGCTGTTCAACCGCGCTCATACCTCGGTTCAAGGCATTCTGGCTCGGACCGGCGGCTTTCGACCGCCGCAACGGAGCCGCTCCAAGATCGCCTTGACGTTGGCTGAGCGGGAGGAGATCTCGCGCGCGGTGGCAGAAGGCCAATCGATTCGCTCGATCGCCGCACGGCTCGGGCGGGCGCCATCAACAGTCAGCCGTGAGATCAGACGCAATGGTGGTCGAGCGGACTATCGAGCCACCGAAGCAGACAACGCTACCTGGGCTCGTGCGCTTCGTCCCAAGATCTGCAAACTCGCCGAGGACAAAGCTCTGGCGCGCATCGTCGCCGACAAGCTTCGGCTGCTGTGGTCACCAGAGCAAATCGCTGGATGGCTCAAGCATACTTACCCGCGCGACGAGAGCCATCGCGTGTCACACGAGACCATCTACCGCAGCCTCTTCATCCAGGCGCGCGGCGCCCTGAAGAAGGAGCTCGTCCAGCACTTGAGGCGCACCCGCGGCATGCGGCGGTCTCGGCATTACACGCAGAAGACTGACGTTCACGGGAAGATTGTCAACGCCGTGTCGATCAGCGAGCGCCCCGCGTCAGTCGAGGATCGCGCTGTGCCCGGTCACTGGGAAGGTGATCTGATGTTCGGCTCTCAGAACAGTCAGATCGCCACGCTGGTCGAGCGCCAAACGCGGTACGTCATGCTCGTCAAGGTGGCGGGCAAAGACACCGAGACGGTCGTCAATGCGCTTATCAAGAACGCACGGAAGCTGACTCAGGAGCTGTACAAGTCGCTCACTTGGGATCGAGGCAAGGAGATGGCCGGGCACAAGCGGTTCACGCTGGCCACCGACATCCAGGTCTACTTCTGTGATCCACGCAGTCCTTGGCAACGTGGCAGCAACGAGAACACGAACGGCCTGCTCAGGCAGTACATGCCCAAGGGCATCGACATCTCGAGGTACTCGGGGTCCCATTGTTTTCGGTGCCAAAAGTGACGGTACGCCGAGCCAGCAACGACGCGGGGTCTGTTCAGTAAGCTGTTGATTTCACGAGCATTGCTGTTCGGTTTTTCGGGGCGTATCGTGTCTGGCCCTGAGCTGAAGAGGAGCAGCGGCGATGCAAGGCTGGCAGACGCCCTACCTGGGCCAGCGCGAGATCCCGCGCGAGCTCAGCCAGTTTGAGCTGCAGGCCTTCTTCAGCTTCAGTGCCGTCGAGCACGAACTGATCGCGCGCCGGCGCGGCGACAGCCTCAAGTTGGGCTTCGCGCTGCACATCGGTTTCGTGCGCATGAGCGGGCGGCCACTGAACAACGTGCGCGCTGTGCCGACTGTTTTGCTGGCGCATCTCGGCCGCGAATTGAGCATCGCTGCGCCTGACCTGGCCTCGGTGCGCGCGCTGTATGCCCGCGGGCGCACTCTGTTCGACCACCAACAGCAGGCCTGCGAGTGCCTTGGCTTTCGTTGGATGACGGAGCACCAACGTCGCGCCTTGGTGCGCGTGCTCCGCGACGACGTCGCGCAGTGCGCCGACCGGGAGCGTTTACTCACGCACGCCCGGCAGTGGTTGTACGACCACAAGCTGCTCATGCTACGAGATCGAGACATCCGCGCCCTGGCAGCGGCTGCCTTGACCGATCTCGAGCGCGAGACGGCCGCCTCCATCCGTGCAACGGTGCCAGCATCAACGCTCAGGCGCTGGACCTCGGCGCTGAACGCATCGCGGCCCGACGGCCAGCCATGCCAGTCTTGGCTGTGGAGCACCCCGGCCAAGCATTCCACGCGCCAGATCACCGAAGTGCTCGAACGCATTGCGTATCTGACAGAGCTGGGGATCGATCGATCTCTGGGCGAGATCAACAACGTGCTGGTGCGCCGCTATGCGCGGCGCCTGGCCGCGCGCTCGCCATCAGTCAACGCACGCATCAAGGAGCCGGCGCGCACGGTCGAGCTCGCCTGCTTCCTGCGCTACAGCATGCTGTGCGCCACCGATCAGCTGATCCTCATGTTCCAGCGCCGCGTAGCCGATCTGTGGCGGCAATGTGCCGATGGCGTAACCGCCAGCGTCGACTGGGCGCAGCAGTACCAGCAGTTGCTGCAGGAGCTGACCGATATTGCGACGAAGGAAGGGGTTGCCGACGCTGAACTGCGGGCGCGCTTGGCCGAGCTCATCGCGGCCAAGCGCCAGCAGCGTGCGCCGAGCCGGGCATCGGTTATTCGGCTGCGGCTGATCGATGCCATCGCGCCGGTGCGTTCCCTGCTGGTGGCCATCAGCAAGTTGCCTTGGCAGGCCAGCGGCGAGCATCCGGTATTGGATGCCTTGGACAAGCTGCGAGCGCAGTACAGGGCCGGCACCAAGAGCTTGCCTGCCGACGTCGCTGCACCACGCCTGGGTCCGGCCTGGCGTGAGGTCATCGCCGATGCCGACCGAGAGCGCGCCTTCAGAGCGCTGGAGGTGGCCACCCTGTTCGCCCTGCGTCGCGCTATGCGCAACGGTTCGGTCTGGATCGAACACTCCTTGAGCTTTCGCGGCCGCGAGCGGCTGTTCCTGCCGGATGATCGCTGGAAGATCGAGGCGCGCCGACACTACGCCAGACTGCAGCTGCCGGCCAAGGGCGGCGACTTCCTCGCGCCGCTGCTCGCTCGCGTGCGCGCCGGCGTTGACGCCGTGGCCGCGGCCGCACGAATGGGCACGCTGCGTGTGGATGACGAGCTGCACCTGGCTGCGTTGGCGGCTGACGAGGAAGACCCCGAAGTGGTCAAGCTGCGCGCCCGGCTCGATCAACGCATCGGAGAGGTTCAACTGCCAGAGGTCATCCTGGCGGTGGACGCCCAAGTGCGTTTCAGCTGGATCATGCTCGGACGCGAGCCCCGATCCGGTGAGGAACTGCTGATGGCCTACGCGGGCGTTCTTGCCCACGGCACCAGCCTTACCGCAGCCGAGTGCGCGCGCATGATCCCGCAGCTGTCGGCCCCGAGCATCCGTCAGGCCATGCGTTGGGCTGGTGACGAACGGCGTTTAGCCTTGGCCTGCCAGGCAGTGCTGGAATACATGCAGCGCCATGCCATCGCAGCGACCTGGGGCCGCGCCGATCTGGCCTCTTCGGACATGATGAGCCTGGAGACCAGCCGGCGCGTCTGGCAGGCGCGGCAGGACCCGCGTCGGCAGACCGCCTCCATCGGCATCTACAGCCACGTGCGCGACCGCTGGGGCATCTTCCACGCCCAGCCGATCGTGCTCAACGAACGCCAGGCCGGCGCGGCCATCGAAGGGGTCGTACGGCAAGAGCGGATCGAGACCTCCCAGCTTGCCGTTGACACCCACGGCTATACCGACTTCGCGATGTGTCTGTCACGACTGTTGGGCTTCGATCTGTGCCCGCGGCTGCGCGAGCTCAAGCAACGACATCTCTTTGTGCCGCGGGGAATGAAGGTGCCGGGGGAGATCAGCGCCGTCTGCCAGGCCAGCATCGACACAGCGTTGATCGAAGCCCATTGGGACAGCCTGGTGCACCTTGCCGCCTCGGTGCGGTGGGGTCACGCCAGCGCGGTGGCAGCCCTGGCCAGGTTCGGTTCTGCAGCACGAGGAGATCCAATCTACGACGCCGGCGTGCAACTCGGCAAGCTGCTCAGAACAGCCTTCCTGGCCGACTACTTCGTCAACGCCAGCTTCCGCCGGGAACTGCGCCGCGTGCTCAACCGCGGCGAGGCGGTCAATGCACTCAAGCGTGCGATCTACACCGGCCGGGTGGCACCGACGCAAGCTCGGCGGGCCGACGACATGCAAGCGGTGGCCGACGCGCTGAGCTTGCTGGCCAACATCGTGATGGCATGGAACACCGCGCAGATGCAGGCCGTGCTGGATCGCTGGGCGAACCGGCGTCAGATCGTGCCGCCGGAGTTGCTCGGACGCATTGCACCGACGCGGCTCGAGGGTATCAACCTGCGCGGTGTCTTCCGATTCCCCGTCGAGCGCTACGCCGGGCAGCTCATGCCGTCACAAACGGCAGCGAAAACAAGTGCCAGCGCCTGAAATCGGCCACGCTAACAGGCCCTTCCCGGCCGTTTAGGAGACCAACAGAAACTCAAGACGTGACAGGCACTTGCAAGTGTCGACTCGTCAGGACCCGCGCCAGTGCTCGCGCCCGAACCGTCACTTTTGACACTGAAAACAAAGGGACCCCAGTAAGGGTAGAAAGAAGCGAGCGCCGTCGCGGAACAATCGGCCCCGGTCGCGATCTTCCATACCTTAACGAAATTGTCGAGATCGGCCGTGCCGGCCGTCGACGTCTCGATGGAGGCTTTGGCGCAGGCAGCATCTGATGGCGGCCCGAACTTGGCGATGGTGCTGTTCCAGGCGCAGGTACGTGCCTTGTCCCGATCGGGTCCCACGGATGCGTTGTTGCAGTAGTTCGCCTGGCCAAGCGCGCCGTGCCAATAGCTGGTCGCGCCGCTCACCCAACGGTCTGTCTGGGCGTCGCAGGCGCTCGCGCCTTGAGACGCCGCAAGGGCAGAGAGAAAGGCAAGTGTCCAGCCGGCCAGGCGAAGCGATCGGTGGCACTTGAACATCCCTGTACGACGTTGCATTCTTTTCTTTCTTTACCGCCGCGTTCACCGAGGCCGTTCTTCCCTGGAGCCCACCTCGGCTATTTGCCGAGCAGCACCACCGTGTATCCACCGACAGGCAGGCCGCCCATGCGCTGGACGATTCGAAGCACTTGCGCCTCGCCTGGTTGCATGTCGCCGATCCCGGCGTGGAATTGAACGGCCAAGGGATCGCAGCCTCGCTGGACCGTTTCATGAGGGCGCAAGAGGGGCGCCCGTTGGTCCAGCTGCAAACCGGACACCGGCAACTGCCGGCTTCCCGCGGGCTGTGCTGGCAGCAAGCCCCACACACCCTTCTGCGCGGGCGCTGCAAAGCGCGCGCTTCGCGAATTCATGTGGAGCTTCAGCCAATCAGTTCCATTGGCGTCGGCCTCGACCACTTCTATCTCGGCTGGCCCCGTTTCCGGCATGAAGCCGAGATCGAGGGTCAGGTCAATGTTGGCAGGGGAACTCGATGTCACGACCGCGATGTTCCTCTGCGCGATGTGACGATCGGCAGCAGCGCTGAACTGTTCGGGCGGTGCGGCATCGAGCATCGGCTCGGAGACGCGCACAACCAGGCACTCATGGCCGTTGTTGACGAACTCGGGCACCCAGCTCACGGGGCACCGCACGATGGCGTGCGATCCCATCGTGACGTACGGCAATCCGGCGCTGCGTGCCTCGGTCCACGAGGCGCTGCGCGTGAAGCGATTGCCCAGGTCGACCCACGTGGCACCGATGAACTGCGCGTCGGCGCGCGAGATGCCCAGGCTGGGGTTAAACCAGAAGAACTCGACGCGCGCGCGAAAGGCAGGCGCCTTGCCCAGGTTCCAGATCTGCGCGTAGAGCGTGTTCGGCACGCCAGCTTTGGCGACGCCGCCGAAGGTCGAGGGAAGGAGGGGCGCGGCTGCCGCATCGATGCCGGGGACCACGAAGATGTCGGGCGATTCCCAGAACACGCCGCTGAAGGGCCTGGCTCCGGAGTCGCCCGCCGAACTGCGCACCAGCAGGAACGGCAGGTACTCGTCCTTGCGTGGCCCGAAGCGCGGCCCGTCGGTCAGCGTCGAGCGCACTTGATCGCGGAACCAACGCTGGTCGGCCGGCGTGTTGCGGGGTGGCCGCTGCCCGTCCCGCCCTGGCCTCGTCGACGTGATCTTCACCTTCGGGGACGGCCGGTCCTGCGGAACGTCAGCGGTGCCCGGGTCGGGGCAGCGCGGCGGAGGCTCGCAGCCTCGATGGCGAGCATGGCCAGGGCAGCAGGCACCCGGCTTCGTGCCTTCCCCGGCCCCGTCGGGAACAAGCGGTCGACCGCACTGTGCGCACCTCATGGTGCTGCTGTCTTGCCCCTTGGCGTGCATGGTCATGGCGCTAACCGATCGGTGGAGGCGCTTCTTCGCAGCCCGGATCTTCGAGACCGAAGCCGACCCAGTGCAGCTTCAGCGGCTTGTTGCGGTCGTAGCTGCCGTCTTCCGCAAGCACCTGCGGCGGCCATGTGCAAGGCGGCGGATACGGGTGGCCATTGGGATCCCTATGTGTCGAGCCATCGCGGCCGCGATTCCAGTCCCAGGACTTGTAGCCGTAGCCGCGATCGGCGTCCAGGTTCCAGTCGACGTAGGGCACTTCCCTGTCGGTGTCCGGTTGCGGGCTCGTGCGCGTGTGCAGCCAGATCTGATAGGCAGAGAAGCTGGTCGCATCGCCGAGATGCGTGTCTGCGCGCAGCAATGCCCGGGCGTTCTGATCGACCCATTGCGGCGATGGCGACGTCTCCAGCTTGTCTCGGACAGTGCCATCGGTAGGGACGGCTCGGAAGAGGACGTTCGGGTCCGATCGGCGCGGGTACGGGCCCGCGAACGTTGGCTCGTTCTCGGTCGGTTGCCCCGTGGGGTAGGCCCACGGACTGTGGAACTCGGCCGGCGTGCGGCCGTCACTTTCGGTGGCGAACAGATGCGGGTACAGCCGGTCGGCGAACGGATTCTTGTCGTCGCCATCCTCAGCGCCGGCCGGGAACACGTCGCCCAGATCGGCCATCACCTTCTGAAAGACCGCGGCGTCGGGCAAGCCGATGGTGACGAGACCGAGACTGATCTCGTCGTCCATCGGCATGAAGTAGCCGGTCATGACGAGGGCCGAACGGAAGGTCTTGAGCAGGTGGTAGAGCGGAAGTTCCAGCGCGTAGTAGAGGCCGATGCGAATGGGATACGTCGCCAGGTCGGCAAGGACGGCCCAGGGAAGCGTTGCCAGGTAGATCGCGACCTCGAGGATGTACGCGATGACGTTGACGATCGACAACAGCAGGTCGAGCAGGTCGTCGAACCAGTTCGAGTCGCCGCTGTCGCTTCCGGGCGCCGCATCCTGCGGCCCGCTTGGCGTTGGAAACTGCAGGTTGGGAAAGACGTCGGGTGGAGCGGGCGGCTCGTGGGCGAAGCCGTCGACCGTCGTCAGCTTCAGGAATGCGAACAACAGCCGGTAGGTTTCTTCGATCAGCGCGACGGTGGGGCGGCCGTCCTCCTCGCGCAAGATGCGAGGGTGCACGCCGCTGCTGTAGAAGACGTCCTTGATGGCGTCGTGCAGCAGCGTGGCGATCGGCTCGGCCAGGGTCGAATCGATGTCGAGCAGGCGGCGCCGTTCCCAGTTCTCGCGCAGCGTGTTTCCGGTCGGGTATCCGGGACGCGAGACGACGCTGCCGTCGGCTTCTGCGAAGGCGATGTCGTAATAGAGCGCCGACTCGGTGAACTGGGGGTACTGCGTCGAGGAGCCGGGCCGATTCGGATCGCGCAGGTACCAGAACGCATCCATGTGGTTCTCGACCAGGTGGTGACGCTGCCAGTGGAGGCGAAACGGGCCGCCGGCGATCGCGTTGACGAAGGCATGGCCGGTCACGTCGGCGCCGACGTGGGTCATGTAGCCCAACGCATAGGCTTGCGCCTTCTCGCGTTGCTCGGCGTCGCCGATCGAGCTTGCCGACCGCCACAGCGCGCGCCCGAACTGGCCTGTGCGTCGATAGTGCAGCATGTCGGACCACAGGAAGGCCTGTTCGTTCCAACCCTTGTTGTGCCCCATCGAGAAGAAGGTGAACAGATCCCAGTTCTGCGTTGCCAGATCTTCGAGAGCCGTGATCAGGATGCTGCTGAGTTCGCCTGCGACGTCACCGACCACCTCGGACAGGCCCCCGGTCAGCCGGCTGATCTCTTCCTGGGTGTCCTCGCTGATCGGGCCGAGGTACTTCTCCCACTTGCTGACGTAAGGATCGACGGCGTCGTACAGCTTCAGCAGGTAGTGCACGAAGTTCGCAAGGACGCTGGACAGCGGCACGTCGATCGGCCCGACCTTCGTGTCGCGAAAGTCGGGCAGGAAGAAGAACAGGTCCGGACCGATTGCTCCGAGCGCGGCGAAGTTGCTGCGCTCCATCATGATCTGGCCCAGACGCTTGACATCGTCGCCGGTCCAGGCGGGGTCGATCCGATCGCTCTTCTCCGGCGTGTAGCCGTCGGCGGCCAGTTGTTTCGCCACTGCCCTCATGACACTGATGTGAATCAATGATCCAGGCATCTCGGTTCCTCTTGTCGGCGAGCGCTGCGGAAGCTCGACAGGTCAACGATCCGTCAACAAGCGTCGCTGGACTCGACCGTCAGCGTGGTGCCGCGCCGATGGGCGGTGGCGTGCCGGTAGGCGGCCTCGGTGGCGCGGTGCCTGCCGACCCGCAGGTCACGAGCGCGTTGTAGAACGGGATCGCCGCGATCAAGAGGGCGGCTTCGATGAACAGCGAGCCGATGATGACCCACTGCGCCGGGTTCGCAGCGCCGGGAATCCAGGCGTAGGCCGCCACTGTCAGGCACGCAGTCGCTTGGATGCCGAGCACCGTCATGGCGGCGCGCAGCGTGGAGCGCAGGTTGTCGCAAGCGCCATTGCAACGATGGCCGATACAGGCGCAATAAACGTCGAGAGCAGAGAGCGCCTGGCTGCAGCAGAGCATCGCCGCACCGGTCGCCCCGGCCGCGACCAACATGCCGATCGGCGACAGGTAGGTGTACCACCAAGAAGCGTTCGCGATGGCCGCGCCGATCACGATCGCGGCGGCCGCGAATATCGCCACCGCGCAGCCGATGATCCAGTTCTTGACGGAGGTGGAATCGCACATGGTCTACTCCTCGAGCTCGATGTGGGCTCGGCCAATCTGGACAGTGATGCTCCTGGCCGGCCGACTCATGCTACGTCGCGCCCGACGGCACTCTATCCACCAACTTGACGATGGCGCGTACGTGTAAGCGGTGTGACGCCGACAACACCGACGCTCGGAAACCGCCGCTGTTGCCAAAACTGTTTTGCTGCGGCATTCTTTACGGGCAATTGGTTTGGAGTGCCGCGTCCCGCATGCGTGCACGGTGTTTCAGGAGCCATCGAATGCAGCTTGGCCCATCCCCGCCACGCAGTCTGGCGACGCTCTCCTTGTTGTTGCTCCTCGGCATGCTCTCGACTTCGGCGCTCGCTCAATCCTGGGACTACAAGTCGTACAAGCGGGACGGCCGGGGCCAATGGGACAGGAACGGCTCACGACCGGCACCATCAAGCTGGAAGAGACCGACGGCCGGGCCACCTTTCGCATGATCGCGGGCGGCGTCGATGCGTGCCTGCGCGGCGAGGTGCCCGCCCTGGTCACCAGGACCGAGACGACGACGATCATCGTGCCGCAGCAGCCCATGACCGACTGCGAATCTTTCGCTACGTGATTCGCAACGACGGCAGCGGCGGCCGTCGCGAGCTCAAGCGTGGCGACGCCTGGGTCGACGACACCTTTAATCACGGACTGACGCCGTCGAAGTAGCGGCGCAGCGCTAGCGGCAGGTCTGCGCCATCTACAACTGGGAAGAGGGTAAGGTTCGCCCGCCGGTGAAGCACCTTCCAGCGATTGCCAACCTTCGGGTTCTCGGCACGCGGCAAGTCGCGGAGCGCCTGGAGTCGCTGAAGGCGATGGCGGCCTGAGGGATCGGCCGCCGGGTGAAGCGCGACGCGCACTCTGCGGACTAGGGCGGTTCTGGGTTTGGCAGCACGGAGGTCACAAAGGCGTCGTAATCCATACAGAGGTCGTCGATCGCTTCCGCAAAGCCCCCGTCCATGTGTCTCCCGTTGACCCGGGCCCGGAGGACAAGCATGCGCCGGGCAAGGGCCCACCAACGATCCCGAAGTCCCCGCAAATCCGCCAAGTCCTCCATCGACTTGAGCATGTCGGCGATTTCTCCAAAGGTTGTGACCGAGCTCGGTCGCCGGGCACCCAATAGCTTCTTGGTGGCGATGGCCGAGGCCATAACAGCTTGCGTCAGTCGTCTCTACTGCACAACGATCCGACCAGGCTCCCGAACCACGTCAAGCGCCACCTGTGCCTAGCCACACGACGTCACGGACGTCTGAACTAGACTGCCTTCTCAACAACTTCCGAGCTAAACCTTGCACGACATAGTCAACTACCAAAGCATCGGCGCGCTGATTGCATTCTTGGCGGTCTTGGTGTGGGTGAAGTCCAGCAAAGGGAGTTCCCGAGCTTTGCTTGTGGGATCGCTGGTACTTATTTGCGTTGCGGTAGCGCATGTCTTTTTTTCTGCGAGCATGGAAACGGCTGTTGCCGGATTGAAAAGCGTTAGCGGCATAGGTCTCGGCGAAGAGGATCTGGCCAAGTCAGCGATAGCCAGATGGAACTTAATCATTCCGTTTCTCGTTGGCGGTCTTGGCGTAAACATGCTCAACACTTGGGCCACTCGCTAGCCGATCCACGAGTGCCAAAGCAGCGGCACCGGGCGTGCTGCCGATACGTTGCGTCGTGATTGTCCGTGCACTGCTAGTCCCTCAGCGGGCCATCAACGTTGGAACCGGCATCCAAAAGAGCGAATGTCCGACGCTCGAGGCACGTAGCGACCCCAACGACTTCCGTCCCTTGCCTTCGCCGCCCTAGCAGCGAGGAAAGGCATGGTGAATGACCTAACAGGCTGTTGAAGAACCTCGAGATCTTCTCGACAATTGCGATATTGAGCAGATCGAGGGACGAGCATGCGAGGCAGTGACGGCTACAACGAGAGTCTGTTCTCGACGGTGAGGCTGGAAGACTTTGTCCTGTCGAGCCACCCGCTGCGGCCGATCCGCACGTGGATGAACGAAGCGCTTGCCAAGATGGACGAGCGGTTCTCGGCGATGTACGAAGCCGACGTCAAGGGAGGCCGCCCGAGCATCGCACCCGAGAAGCTCGTGCGAGCGATGCTGCTGCAGGTGCTCTACAGCGTTCGCAGCGAGCGGCAACTCGTCGAGCAGATCAACTACAACTTGCTGTTCCGCTGGTTCGTCGGCCTGTCGATCGAGGATGCCGTCTGGAACCACTCGGTGTTCAGCAAGAACCGCGACCGAATGATCGAGCACGATGTCGTCATCGAGCTGTTCAACGCCACGGTGGACATGGCCAAGGCCAAGGACCTGTTGTCTGGCGAACACTTCAGCGTCGACGGCACGCAGATCAAGGCCTGGGCCGGCCACAAGAGCGTGCGTCGCAAGGACGGCAGTGACGACGACCGCGACCCCGAGGACTGGCGGGGCGAGCGGCGCAGCAACGAGACCCACGAATCCGGGACCGATCCCGATTCGCAGCTCTACCGCAAGAGCAACGCGGCACCCGCGCTGCCCAGCTTCCTCGGGCACATCGCCACAGACAACCGCCACGGACTGGTGGTCAACGTGCAGACCACCAAGGCCACAGGGACCGCCGAGCGCGACGCGGCCGCCGCGATGCTCGGGGAGATCGAGGTTCGAGGGAAGTACATCACCGTCGGCGCGGACAAGGCCTACGACACCCGAGGTTTTGTGCGTGCGTGCCGCGACATCGATGTCACGCCGCATGTGGCACAGAACGTCACCCGCAGCGGAGGCAGCGCCATCGATGGCCG
>Ga0123336_10003460_pt1 | contig 13160 bp, 13 predicted proteins | sample SSSSmetaG_FD_96466 | JGI IMG/M metagenome (GOLD analysis project Ga0123336, IMG submission 96466) | Glacier valley bacterial and archeal communities from Borup Fiord, Nunavut, Canada, to study Microbial Dark Matter (Phase II) - ​SSSS metaG | ecosystem: Environmental > Aquatic > Freshwater > Ice... | reverse complement strand
GCGACGGTCAGGGTCTGCCCCAGCGCGGTCGGCACGCGGCCGTGGACGATCAGCCGTTCGCCGGGACCGTCGGCACCGACGATCCATGTCGCGATCCCGCGCGCCGTGGCCGCAGCGATGACTAGTGCCGCCCAACTACTGCCGTCGTCCCACACGACGACGGTGCCGTCCGCGTCGACGACTTCGGTGAACAGCCGCAGCTTGGCGTCGAAGTACGCCTCCATCGTTTCGTGATAGTCGAGATGGTCGCGGCTGAGGTTGGTGAACGCCGCCGCACGCACCGGCAGCCCCTCGGTCCGGTACTGCGCCAGCCCGTGGCTCGACGCCTCGAAAGCGACGTGTGTCAGCCCTTCGCGGGCCAACCCGCCCATGTTGGCGAGAAACGTGACGATGTCGGGGGTCGTCAGGCCGGTCGACACCTGGTCGCCCGCGGTCGTCACGCCGAGCGTGCCGATGCTGGCGGCACGGTGTCCGGCGAGCCGCCACAGCTGCCGCGCCAGCTCGACCGTCGACGTCTTGCCGTTGGTTCCGGTGACCGCGACGGTCGTCGCCGGGAACGGAGCGAAGAAGCGCGCGGCCATCTGCGCGAACAGCCGGCGCGGTTGCGACGCGGACAGGTGCGGTACACCGGCGACCGTCGCCTCCGCGTCCGCGACGACGGCGACCGCGCCGTTCGCGACCGCCGCCGCGATGAAATCCTCGCCGTTGACGGTCGCGCCGGGGAAGGCACCGAACACCGTTCCCGGCGCGACCTTGCGGTGATCGAGCGCGAAGCCGGTCACCGCGCGCGCGGTATCGTCAGCGGACAGCGCCGCGCCGGCGGGGACGAGGTCGCCCAATTTCACAGCAGGCCCTTCACTCCTTGTCGGGCGCATTGGCGACGAGGCCGAGCATGCCCGAGACATCGATGTCGTGATCGTCCGGCGCGATACCGAGGATCGGCGCAATCCGCGACACGACCTTGGCGACGATCGGGGCCGAGACCATGCCCGCGGTCGAGAAGCCGCCGGTCGCCTTGGTTCCGTGCGGCGCGTCGAGCAGCGCGATCACGACATAGCGCGGCGCGTCCATCGGAAAGGCGGCGGCGAAGGTCGAGACGTTGACGTGCTTCTCATAGTGGCCGCCCTGCTGCTTCTCGGCCGTCCCGGTTTTGCCGCCGACGCGGTAGCCGGGGGCGTTCGCCTTGCGCCCGGTGCCAGAAGTAACGACCATCCGCAGCAGCGCGCGCATCGCATCCGACGTCGACTGCTTGAAGATGCGGTGACCCGGAACCGGCTGTCCCGGCATCATCTTGCGCATGGTCGCGGGATGCCACACCCCGCCGTTGACCACCGCAGCATAGGCGGTGGCGAGGTGGAGCGGGGTGACCGCAATGCCGTGGCCGAAACCGACCGTCATCGTCGCGATCTCGCCCCAGTTGTTCGCCGCCGGGAACAGCGTATGCCCGCGCTCCATCAGCTCGCCCGACACCGGCGAGAGAAAGCCGAGCGCGTCCAGATACGCCCGCTGCCGCGTCGCGCCGAGCTCTGCCGCCATGTGCGCGGTGCCGATGTTGGACGAGTGGATGAAGATCTCCGGCACCGTCGCCCACTTGCGCAGCTCGTGGCCGCGGTCGTCGTGGATCGTGAAGCGACCGATGTGGATCGGCGCGGTCGCGTCGTACTTCTGGTCCATCGACTTGATCAGCCCGTCGTTGAGGCTCATCGCGATCGTCAGCGTCTTGAACGTGCTCCCGAGCTCGTAGACGCCGAGCGTCGCGCGGTCGAAGCGCCCGTTGTCGTCACCGTGGCCGGGCGCGTTGGGGTTGAACGCCGGCAGCGAGGCGAGCGCGACGACCTCCCCGGTGTGGACGTCCATGACGATCCCGGCGGCGCCCACGGCGTTGAACTCGTCCTTGGCGGCGGCAAGCTCGCTCTCGAGCGCCTGCTGCACCCGGCTGTCGAGCGCCAGCTGGACGGGATCGCGCCGCGTCGCCGGGGCGGTGAGCCGCGTATCGAGCGCGCGCTCCATGCCGTAGCGGCCGTGACCGTCGATATCGGTATAGCCGAGGACGTGTGCGGCGAGGTCGAGGTTGGGGTAGAGCCGCTCGGGCTCGCGGCGCAGCACGATCGCGGGCTCGCCGAGCGCGTTGATCCGCTGCGCCTCGGCCGGCAGGACGCGCCGCGCGAGGTAACGGAACGCGCCCGGATGGGTCAGCTCGGCGTACATCTGATCGGGCGTGCGGTCGGGCAGGATCGCGGCGAGCTTCGCCGCCAGCGCGTGCGGGTCGCCGACGAGCTTGCGCGGGGCGACGGTGACCGCGACCGCTGCGACGGTGCCGGCAAGCTCGACGCCGTTGCGGTCGACGATCTCGCCGCGCGGCGTATCGGGATCGGCAGACACGACCGGCCCCGGGGCATCGCCGCCGTGAAGCAGCGCGAGATCGGCGAGCCGCAGGCCGATGATGCCGGTCACCGATGCGAACAGCAGCAGCCCGACCATCAGCCGCTGCCGCGCCAGCGCCAGCGCCGACTGACGCTGCCCGGCGATGGCGATCGTCCGCCGCGGCAGCGTCATCGCGTTCACCGCAGCGCGACCTTGACGACGCGCGCCTGCGTCGATGCGGCGGCGGCGTCGGCAGCCAGGTCGCGGGCGCCTTGATCAGGGGTTGGCGGACGGTAGGCGGTCCGCTCGACGACCGCGCGGGTGGGCGGCGCATCGCGGACCACCGCCTCGACCGGCGCGGGCATCGTCTTCGCCGCCGGCGCGGCGCGCCCGGAATAGCTGGCGAGCAAGACCGGATCGCCGACGAGCTGCTCGGCACGCGGCGGGGCGAGCGCGAGGACCTGCGCGTTCCACCGCTGCAGCTCGGGCAGGCGCGACCGCGTCCGCAGCTCGGCGCGCAGCAGGCGGATCGTCGCGACGTCGTCGCGCATCCGCGCCTCCGCCGCGACGATCGCCGTCCGTTCGCTCGCCGCGCGCAGCGACACCGAATAACACGCCATCACCGAGGCGAGGACGGGCACAAGCCACGCCGCGGACTTCAGGTTGGTCATTGCTCCCCCCATGCCGGTGCCATCGTGCGGGTCGCCGCGCGCAGCGTCGCCGAGCGCGCGCGCGGATTGCGGTCGGTCTCGTCCGCCGTCGGCCGCACGGCCTTGGCGACCGCGGTGAAGGTCGCGGGCGGCGTCGCGGTCAGCGGCCGGTGGCGCGAGCCGGCGGGGGCCGCCCCGCTGCGGTCGCGCAGGAACGTCTTGACGATGCGGTCCTCCAGACTGTGGAAGCTCACCACCGCCAGCCGTCCCCCGGCGCGCAGCACCTGCTCGGCCGCCGCCAGCCCGGCCTCGAGTTCGCCGAGCTCGTCGTTGACGTGGATGCGCAGCGCCTGGAACGACCGCGTCGCCGCGTCACGACCGCTCGGCGTCGGCCCGCAGACGCTGCGCACGACCTCGGCCAGCTGAACCGTGCGGGTGAACGGCCGGTCGTTGACCAGCGCGCGGGCGATGCGCCGTGCCTTGGGCTCGTCGCCGAGACGGAACAGGACATCGGCGATCTCGGCTTCGCTTGCGGTATTGACGAAGTCGGCCGCGCTCGCGCCGTCGCCGCTCATCCGCATGTCGAGCGGCCCGTCGGCCATGAACGAGAAGCCGCGATCGGCGGTGTCGAGCTGCATCGACGACACGCCGACGTCCATCGCGACCGCGTCGACCGCCGTGATGCCGTGCGTGGCGAGCAGGCGCGCCATGTCGCCGAACCGCCCCTCGATTAACACGAGTCGCGGGTCGTCGATGTCGTTGGCCGCTAGCGCCGAAGGGTCGCGGTCGATGCCGGCGACGCGGCCGACCCCCGCGGCGAGCGCGGCGCGTGCGTAGCCGCCCGCGCCGAACGTCGCATCGACATAGGTTTCGCCAACCGTCAGCGCGAGCGCGGCCATGACGGGCTCGAGCATCACCGGGATGTGGCGCGGGGTCATGCCGCTCCCTTCGCGTCGAGCAGACGCCGGACGGTGCGCACGACGCGGGTGTCGAGGTTCGGTCGCGCGACGAAGCGCTCCGGGTTCCACACCTCGAAATAGTCGCCCATGCCCCAGAACAGCGCGAGCCGGTCGATGTCGCCGAGGTCGCGCATCGCAGCCGACAGGATGATGCGCCCGGTGTCGTCGATCGGCGCCCGCTCGGCCGCACCGAATGTGGCGCGGAAACGGTCGTCGCGTGCGTCGGAAAAGTCGCCGGCAAAGCGCGCCTCGAGTTCGGCGCGCACCTTGGCGGGGTAGCCGGGATCGTAGCCGATCAGGCAGTCGGCGCGCTCGGCGGGCGCGAGGATGACGGTCCGGGCGTCGGACCGCGCGGCGATGACGTCGCGGAAGCTCGACGGAACCGAGACACGGCTCTTCGCATCGATGCCGTTGAGCGCGTTGCCAAGGAAGGAGTCGTCCACGCCGTTCGCCCGCCACCACCGCTGCCCGGGGGAACCACCACATCGGCCGAACCGACACGGTTACGAACGACGGCGGCACCCCGGCACCTGCTGTGGACAAGCACTACATGGGCTTTCATGGGTAAACAATGGGAAAAGGTGGGCGCCGATGGACATTGCCGCCATTTCAACCGGTAATTAGCTCCCGTTTCTGTAATGAACCTGCTTTGTTCCGCAGACGAGACTGGCGAAGGTCTTGTGGATAAGTCTGTGTACTTAAGCTAGTGCGCGTGGTGCGACGGGTCGGCGGCACGCGTATCGGGTGTGTCGCCGTTGGCTCCCGGGGTCACGCCGAGCACCGCCAGCGGCTCGCCCTGCGGATGGACCGCGGCACCCGAACGCGACCCACGAACCCCGGCCGCTGCCGCGAGTACCGTCAGAAAAATGAGAGCGAGCAGGGTGAGACCGAGATTGAGCCGTTGTGCCGACCCGCCGTGTGCCGGCCGGATCGAAGGGAGAATCTTCTTCGCCATTCCTGACCTTCGCCTTGCCGATCCGTGGTGTGACTACTGCCGCGCCACGACCGATATCGACTTCTTAACGGCTTAGGCGGTGCTTGTCGAGGCGACGAGCCACGGCGGAGCTGCGATGCCCTTGGCTTCGCACCATTCCGGATTGTAGAGCGTCGAGAGATAGCGCAAACCGGAGTCGCACAGGATCGTGACGATCGTCTTGCCGGGCCCGAGCGCCTCTGCCAGCCGGACCGCGCCGGCGACGTTGATCCCCGACGACAGGCCGAGGCATAGCCCTTCGTCGGCCATCAGCGCGTGCATGACCGGAAGTGCCTCCGCGTCCGAAATGCGGAACTGAAAATCGACGGTGAGCCCCTCGAGGTTGGCCGTGACGCGGCTCTGACCGATCCCCTCCGACACCGAGTTCCCCGCGCTGCGCAGTTCGCCGTGCGCGTACCAGTCGTACAGCGCCGCGCCGTCGGGATCGCTCAGCGCGATCATGACCTCGGGCTTCATCGTCCGGAGGCCGAGCGCGACCCCCGCGAGCGTCCCGCCGGTCCCGACCGCGCAGGTGAAGCCGTCGACCGTGCCGCCCGTGTCGGCCCAGATCTCGGGTGCGGTCGTCTTGATGTGCGCGAGGCGGTTGGCGGTGTTGTCGAACTGGTTCGCCCACACCGCGCCCGGCGTCTCCTCGGCGATGCGGCGCGACTGGTGCACGTAATGGCACGGGCTGCTGTACGGCGCGGCGGGCACGAGGTGGAGCGTCGCGCCGAGCGCGCGCAGCGTATCCTGTTTCTCGCGGCTCTGCGTCTCGGGCATGACGATGATCGTCCGGTAGCCGAGCGACTTTGCGACGACCGTCAGGCCGATCCCGGTGTTGCCCGCCGTCCCCTCGACGATCGTCCCGCCCGGCTTGAGCACGCCGCGTTCCTCCGCGTCGCGAATGATGAACAGCGCCGCGCGGTCCTTGACCGAGCCGCCGGGGTTCATGAACTCGCATTTACCAAGAATGGTGCAGCCGGTCCGCGCCGACGGCCCGCGGAGCTTGACCAGCGGCGTCCTTCCGATCAGCTGGGCGACGTCGACGACGGGCGGGGTCATCGCGCCGGGGTAGCCGCCCGGCTCACCCGCGGCAAGCAAGGGCTGCTAGCGGGCGGCCAATCCGCGCTTTCCGCCGCCCGGCCGGGTCGGTAGACGGGATCATGTCGCGCCGCTTGTCCCCCGTCGTCGCCGCCGCGCTGCTCGCCGGCTGCGGCCGCGATCCCGGCGCGCAGACGACGTTGCGGGTCGACATCGTGTCCCAACCGGCGGCGGCCCGGGCGCTCGCGGGCGCAACCGGCGCGGGGCTCGTCGCGTTCGACGCGAAGGGCGAGGTCGTTCCGGCGCTCGCGTCGAGCTGGCGGGTCGCCAACGACGGGCTCAGCGTGATCTTCCGCCTGCGGAGCGGCGACAAGGGCACGGCGCGCCCGACCGCAGCCGAGGTCGTCGCCGGCCTGCGCCGCGTCGCGACTGCCGCCCGCCGCGGACCGGCGCGCGACCTGGTCGGCGTGATCGCGAACGGCAGTGCCGTCGTCGACGGCCGCGCGCCGGCGAGCACGCTCGGCGTCGATGCGCCGACCGACCGTGTCGTCGAGGTACGCGCCGCCGGAGCAATCTCGAACCTGTTGCCGGTGCTCGCGCAGCCCGAACTCGCGGGCATCGCTGCGGGCGGGGCCGCTGGCCAAAATCCGATGCGCGTCGTCGCGACGGGACCGCGCGAAGCGCGGCTCGTGCGCCAGGCCGCGTCGGATCCCGCCGGGACGATCGTCGTCACCACAGCCGCCGATCCCGGCAGCGCCGTCGCGCGCTTCGCCCACGACCGGACCGACCTCGTGATCGGCGACGGCATGGCGGGCTTCGACGATGCGCGGCTGATGACGACCGGCAACGTCCTGCGCGTCGAGCCCGCGTGGGGCGTCTATGGGTACCGGATACGCGCGCGGGGACCGCTCGCCGATGTTCGCGTCCGCCGCGCGCTGGCGATGGCGATCGATCGCGACGGCCTCGGCGGCCTGTTCGGCCTGACCCTCACGCCCGTGCTCGGGCTGATCCCGCCGCTTCCGGGGACGCCGAGCCCGGCGCTGCCCGATTGGGCGCTCCAGACACCGGCCGCGCGGCTCGATCTCGCGCGCCAGCTGCTCGTCGCGGCGGGGATCGACGCGGCGCATCCGCTGACGGTGACGATCAGCCTGCCCGACGCGCGTGAGCACGCCGCGGTCGCGGCGGCGGTCGCCGCCGGCTGGGCCCAACTCGGGGTGACGACGACGACCGTCGTGCGGTCGGCCGCGGCGCACGCGGCGGCGGTTGCGCGCGGCGACTACAGCCTTGCTCTGGTGGAGCAAAGCGTGCCGGTCGACAGCGCGCTCCTGTTCCTGACACCGTTCGGCTGCCGCGAGACCGTGCGGGTCGGCCTGTGCGACCCCGCCGCCGATGCACTGGTCGAGGCGGCGCGAACCGCGCGCGATCCCGGCATCGCGGCGACGACGCTGGCGAGCGCCGAGGCGGCGATGGTCGCCGACACGCCGCTGATCGCGCTGTTCGTGCCGATCCGCTGGGCGCTGGTCGCCAAGCGCGTGACCGGCTGGTTCCCGAACGCCGCCGGGCAGCATCCGCTCGCCCTGCTCGGCGTGACCGGCCGCCGCGCCGCGCCGCGCTGATCGCCGCGCAACAGCTTCAGCGCGCCAGAATCGCCGTACCGCGTGGCTCGCCCGCCATGGATGCCGCCACCGTTTCGGCGCGGGCCATGACGCGAAGGATGTTGCCCCCGGCGAGTTTCGCGAGGTCGGCGTCGCGCCAACCGCGATGCGCGAGCTCGGCCAGCAGCGCGGGGTAGGTGTCGACGCCGCCGAGACCGGCCGGCAGCGCATTGTCGACGCCGTCGAAATCGCCGCCCAGTCCGACGTGGTCGGGTCCCGCGACCTGCGCGATATGATCGATATGGTCGGCAACCATCGCCAGCGTCACCGGCGGCGCCGGGTGCGCCGTCTGCCACTCGGCGAAGGCGGCATCGGACCGCTCGGGTTGCCCGATGTAGAGGCCGCCGTAGGGCGGATTGTTGAGGCGCACGCGCTCGGCTCCCGCTTCCGCGTTCCACCGGCGATAGGCATCGGAGACATAGGTGCGCGCGAAGTTGACCATCACGACGCCGCCGTTCGCCGCGACGAGCTTGAGCACGGCGTCGGACACGTTGCGCGGATGGTCGTCGAGCGCACGCGCGCTCGAATGGGAGAAGATCACCGGGGCAGCCGACGCGGCGAGCGCGGCGCGCATCGTACCCTCGCTGACGTGGCTGAGGTCGACCAGCATCCCGAGCCGGTTGAGCTCGTGCACGACGGCGACCCCGAACGGCGTCAGCCCGCCGTGCGTCGGCGTATCCGTCGCCGAATCGGCCCATGCCAGCGTCTTGACGTGCGTCAGCGTCAGGTAACCCGCACCGAGGTCGCGATAGGCGCGCAGGACCGACAGGTTTGCGTCGATCTGTCCGCCGCCCTCGACCCCGATCAGCGATGCGACGCGGCCCGAGGCGTGGATGCGGCGAACGTCGGCGGCGGTGCGGGCGAGGGCGAAGTCGTTGGGATAGCGCGCGACGATCGCCTTGACGAGGTCGATCTGCTCGAGCGTCTCCTCGACCTGCTGCAGCGGCGGCAGGTCGGCCGAGACGTAGACCGACCAGAACTGCCCGCCGACATGGCCCGCGCGCAGGCGCGCGATGTCGGTATTGTACGGCTTGGGCCGTTGGTCGAGGCCGCGCGTCAGGTCCAGTGTCCAGCGACCCGCGCCCTCGCGCTCGCGCAGCGACTCCGCCCAATCGTTGTGCCCGTCGATCAGCGGTGTCGTCTTGAGAATTACCGCGATCCGCGCCGCGTCGTCGGCGCGCGCGGCAGCGGCGGTGAGCGCCAGCGCCGTTGCGAGGATCAATCGTAGCCGGCCCATGGTCGCTCCCTGATTGGTGGTGCGCCCGAAGGGAATCGAACCCCCGACCTGCGGTTTAGGAAACCGTCGCTCTATCCGGCTGAGCTACGGGCGCACGCGCCACCCGCGTAGGTTCGGGCGCGTCCGCGGTCAACGCAGACACGAACGGGCGCGCCGCGGCGAGCGACGGCAGGCGGGCACGCGTCGCTGCAACCTCGGCAAGGTCGAGGTCGACCACCGCGGTGCCGGGAGCCGTACCCATGTCGAGCACCACCGTGCCCCACGGGTCGACGACGAGCGAGCGGCCGAACGTCGTCCGCCCGTCGGCATGGGTCCCGGTCTGGGCGGCCGCGACGACGAACGCGCCGGTCTCGATCGCCCGGGCGCGGAGCAGGACGTGCCAGTGCGCCACACCGGTCGGCACCGTGAACGCCGCCGGTACCGCGATCAGTTCGGCTCCCGCGTTCGCAAGGTCGGCGAACAGCGCCGGGAAGCGCACGTCGTAGCAGATCGTCAGCCCGACCGTGCCGAACGGCGTCGCGGCGGTGACGGCGCGGTCGCCGGCGGCATAGGTCGCCGACTCGCGGTAGCGCTCGCCGTTCGGGAGGTCGACGTCGAACAGGTGCAGCTTGTCGTACCGCGCCGCGATGCCGCCGTCGGGGCCGATCAGGAACGCGCGGTTGACGCGTCGGCCGGTCCCCGGAACCATCAGGGCGAGGCTGCCGAGCTGGACCCACATCCCGTGCCCGGCAGCTGCGGTCCGAGCCGCCGCCAGCACGATGTCGGCATCCTCGGTCGTCACGGCCCGGGCCGAGCGCACGCGGTCGCGGTCGAGCAGCCCGCTCATCTCGGGCGTGAATACGATGTCGGCACCCTGTCCGGCGAGTTCGGCGATCGCCGCGACGAGCGTATCGGCGTTCGCCGCCGCATCGATTCCGGTGCAGGTCTGGACGACGCCGACGCGGGTCACGCGAGCAGCGCGTCCAGCTTGCCCGCGCGCTCGAGCGCGGCGAGGTCGTCGCTGCCGCCGATGGCGACGCCGTCGATGAAGATCTGCGGAACCGTGGTCCGCCCCTGCGACCGCGCGAGCATCTCGGCGCGTTTGGCTCCGCCCATCGTGATGTCGATCTCCTCGACCGCGACGCTCTTGGTTTTCAACAGCTTCATCGCGCGCGCACAGAACGGGCAGAGGAACTTGGTGTAGACTTCGATCTTGGCCATGCGGCGGCTCCAGCAAGCGGACCGCCATTATGCGGTCATGACAGGTCGCGGACAACCCGCGCCCACGTGAGGACACGCACGCGGACAGCACCGGCACGCAGGAGCATCCGCGCGCACGCCTCGACCGTCGCACCCGTGGTCAGCACGTCGTCGACGACGATCACGTCGCGGCCCCTGATCGCGGCGGGACGCGCGACCCTGAACGCGCCGCGGACATTGCCGGCGCGTGCGCCGCGGCCCATGCCCCGGCTCGACCGCGTCGGCCGGACGCGGACCAGCGCATCGACCGCGAGCGTCGCGGCGCTGCGGTCCGCGACCGCGCGGGCGAGCAGCGCCGCCTGATTGAACCCGCGCTTCCACAGTCGCCAGCGGTGGAGGGGCACGGGAACGAGCACGACGCCGTCACCCAGCCACTCTCCCGCCGCGCGGACCAGCTGCGGGGCCATGACCCCGGCAAGATGCTGGCGGTCGCCGTGCTTGAAGCCGAGCAGCACCGTCTTGGCCGGGCCGTCGTAGGCGAGCGCGGCGCGCGCAGCGGCATAGCGCGGCGGCACCTCGAGGCACGCGCCGCATGCCGCGTTCGCGCCGCGGTCGATGTCGAACGGCGCCCCGCACCGCGCGCAGCGGGGATCGGTAATGAACGTCAGACCCGACCAGCACGCGAGGCAGAACCGCCCCTGGCGATCGACGATCGCGCGGCACGCGGGGCAGCGCGGCGGCAGCAGCAGGTCGAGCCCGGCGCGCAGCCCGCCCCGCACGGCTGCGTTCGCGCGGGGCGCAAGCTCGGCGACGTCCATCATGCTACGCTAAGCGCGGCAGGTGAAGATTTGCCCCAACGCGGCACGGTCGGCCGGCCGCCGACGCGATAAAACGCCGGTTGCCCGGCGGTCGGCTTCCTGTACTCGGTGGACGGCATGAGCGAGGACACCGTGCAAGCATCCCCGCCGGCCGCGGTCTCCGGCGGGTCCGCCGATCCATTCGACCGCGTCGCCCGCCGGACACAGCGGGGGCGGGCGCGCGCAGGCGGAGACTTCCTCGCGCCCGGGTTCAGAACCGAACTCGCGGCGCGGATGGCGGCCACCGGGGGCGAGTTCGCGGTCGCGGTCGACATCGGCGGCAGCGGTGTCCGCGGCAGCGAGCGGACCTTCGCCGCCGACATCGTCCCCGGCGCGGGCATCGATCTGGTCGCCGACGAGGACCGCCTGCCGCTCGCCGACGGCAGCGTCGACCTGATCGGCGCGCTCGGATTCCACGGCGTCGGCGATCTGCCCGGCGCGCTGATCCTCGCCCGGCGTGCGCTGCGGCCCGGCGGGCTGTTCGTCGCCGCGCTCGTCGGCGGCGCGACGCTCGCCGAGGTCCGCGCCGACCTGCTCGCCGCCGAGGTCGACCTGACCGGGCGCGCGGCCGCGCGGATCCTGCCGATGGTCGACCCGGCGGCCGCGCCAGGCCTGCTCCAGCGTGCGGGCTTCGCCGATCCGGTCGCCGACGTCGACGCGCTGACGGTGCGCTACGCCGATCTCGGCGGAACCCTGCGCGACCTGCGCGCGGCGGGCGCGGGCAATACCTTACGCGGACGCATGCCGCTGCGCCGCGACGTGCTCGCCGACGCCGCGCGCCGGTTCGGCGAGCGCGCCGTCGACGGGCGCATCGCGGTGACGGTGCAGGTGATCTACCTGACCGGGCGGAGGCGGTAGTGCACGGCTGCTTCCACACCGCTAATCTTCGACAAAGAAATCCTCATCGATCTTTTTGATTGTGATCAGCTGAGCGGAACGGACGCCGACCCCGTACTCGATCAACAGATCCGCGAGGCGCATACCGTCGCAGTGGCAGCATTAGCGATTGATAGTCGGGGATCGACATTAGGGTCCTTAGCTACCCATCCGTCGTACCGTGCCAGGGACGTGAGGCAAGAGCCGACGACAGGCTCGGGTCACACCAGCGCCGCAAGCAGCCCGAGCAGCGGCCGGTCGGCGGGGGGCATGGGAAGCGCGAACAGCGCGTTCGGTCGGAGCCACTGCGTTCGCTGGCCCTGCCGGCCGACCGGCGTGCCCGTCCACTTGCGGCACGCGAACAGCAGCAGCACGAGGTGGAAGTCGTCGTACGCGTGGCTGGCGAAGCCTGCCGGGGCGAGGCAGCTGTGGTGCGTATCGACGCCCAGCTCCTCGGCGAGCTCGCGGACCAGCGCGGTTTCGGGGGTCTCGCCCGGCTCGATCTTGCCGCCCGGGAACTCCCACTGCCCGGCGAGATGCTTGCCCGGCGGACGCTCGGCGACGAGCACCCGGCCGTCGGGGTCGATCAGTGCCGCGGCGACGACGGTCAGGATCGGCAGGCCAAGGGTCAGCGGCGGGGCAGGGCAGTCAAGACTCACGCCCGCCCCATCGCGAGGAACTTCGCGCGGCGGCCGGCGCGGAGCGCGGCCGGCGTCTGCGTCTCGAGCGCGGTCAGCTCGGCGGCGATCGCGGTTCCCAGCCGGGCGATCGCGGTCGCGGGATCGCGGTGCGCGCCGCCGCGCGGCTCGTAGATGATGCGGTCGACGACGCCGAGCTTCTTGAGGTCGCTCGCGGTCACCTTCATCGCCTCGGCGGCCTCGGCGGCGCGGTTGACCGGCGGCAGGGACCGACCCTCAGGGGTTGCTGCGACCTTGTTGTCGCCGCGCCACAGGATCGACGCGCAGCCCTCGGGCGAGATGACGGCATAGATCGCGTGCTCGAACATGACGATGCGGTTGGCGGTCGCGAGCGCGACGGCACCGCCGCTGCCGCCTTCGCCGACGATCGCGGCGATCATCGGCACGTCGAGGTCGAGGCACGCGGCCGTCGCGCGCGCGATCGCCTCGGCCTGCCCGCGCTCCTCGGCGTCGATTCCGGGGAACGCACCCGGCGTGTCGACCAGCGTGACGACCGGCAGCATGAAACGCGCGGCAAGCTGCATCAGGCGGACGGCCTTGCGGTAGCCTTCGGGGCGACCCATGCCGAAGTTGTGCGCCACGCGGCTGGCGGTGTCCGATCCCTTTTCGTGGCCGATCACCATCACCGCGCGGCCCTTCAGCCGGCCGATACCGCCGACGATCGCGGCATC
>Ga0123336_10003454_pt1 | contig 13172 bp, 11 predicted proteins | sample SSSSmetaG_FD_96466 | JGI IMG/M metagenome (GOLD analysis project Ga0123336, IMG submission 96466) | Glacier valley bacterial and archeal communities from Borup Fiord, Nunavut, Canada, to study Microbial Dark Matter (Phase II) - ​SSSS metaG | ecosystem: Environmental > Aquatic > Freshwater > Ice... | reverse complement strand
CCCAGCACCATCCATTCGGCAAACGGGGCCGAAACTTTGAAATCGGAACATCCTGGGTCGCCGCCTTTGCAGGCACGAACCCAGTCCAACATATGCCCCGGAGACCGCGTTAGCAGCGGTGGCGGCAGAACATAATCCTTCCAGCGCGCCTCAGGCAGCAGATGTACTCCCTCGCCGCGCGCCACGGTCGCCATGATGCCTTTGCTACCGACAAACACCGCGCCGTTTCCGGTAAGGATACCCGGTTTTGCGGGCGATGTGTTACCGGGGCCGTAAACGGGCACCCCCGCACCACCTGCTCCGGTACGTACGCCACCGGCTGGACGGGTTCTGGGCGGCCCTCCGCCCTGGTTCGCCCTCGGCGCCTGAGCCCTGCCCCTCCCTTTATCGCCCAGGTTATCGCTCGGCGGCAAAATGACTTCGTTTTCCAGGCCAGGAACGTGATAAGCCTCGGGGTCGTCAGGCCGCGCGGAATCGTGCCAGAAGATGGTCACCGGCGGCATCTCCCCGCGTGCCGGGAAGTTGAACTTCAATACGGCACGCTCGGGGAACGTGAGCTTGCTTCGGCCTGCATCGCGCACCAGTTCCACGCTGGTAGGCGCACCCAGTTGCAGCGCCAGGTTCACCGGCCCCATGGTATGAATTCCCCAGTTGCCAATCTGACCCGTGCCGAAATCGAAAAATCCGCGCCAGTTGTAAGGCGTGTACTCAGCCGCGTACGGGCGCATGGCGGCATCGCCCAGCCATAGGTCCCAATCGAGCGTGCCGGGTACGCTCTTCTCCGCCGGCAATTCCTGCAAGCCCGTCGGATGTGTGCCGGGCGATGCCGAAACGTGTACTTCGGTGACATCGCCAATCTCGCCCGACCACACGATTTCCGCAGCCGTCCGGATGCTTTCATGCGAATAGCCCTGGTTGCCCATTTGTGTGGCAACTTTATATTTCACAGCGGCATCGGCCAATAGCCGCGCTTCCCACGGTGTGCGAGTCAGCGGCTTTTCCACGTAGACGTGTTTGCCGCGCTGCATACAGGCCAGCGCCACCGTGGCGTGCATATGGTCCGGAATGCCGATGGTGCAGGCATCGATATTTTTACCTTCTTTCTCCAGCATCACGCGGAAGTCTTTATACTTCGGTGCCTTATCGAATTTCTGGAAGTTCGCGGCGGCGCGGATTTCATCCACGTCGCAGAGTGCCACGATGTTTTCGGTGCGCGCGGCGTCGTTCAGATCCATACCGCCTTGGCCTCCGCACCCGATTGCCGCCACATTCAGCTTGTCGTAGAACGGCTTGTACCCAAGAGCGCGCAGCGAAGGAACAGACCCGAAGCCTGCAATCGGAACCGCTCCCGCCAAGAGCGCGCCGTAAAAAAAGTACCGCCGGGAAACACCATCTTCCTGTTTCATTCAGGGCTAGTTCTATCACATGTGAGAAGCGCTAACTCCACAATGGGCTAGATGAGTCAGTGCGTCAGTTGTTCACCGTTGCCGCTTTTCTCACCGCAAGCAGCACGCTGGACGCCACGTTCAAATAGAAAAAAGCACTCCTGTTACGAACCTATTCGTAGGCATGCTGAACCAAGCTGGAATTCAGACCGAAAAATTCGGAGACAGCACGGGTCGCGTAACCCTCGATATTGAATCCATCTATCCGCGGCTTTGTGGCATTGGGACAGGAAGAGGATATCGCTTCCCCCATCACCTTGCACCCCAGCAACGAACTATCAACCAAACCGAAGGATTTAAAAAAGTGGGGTAGTTCCCAGTTAGGAGCAGCAACTCAAGTAGGGAACATACCATTCGACATGTTCACGATGCAGAAATAGTACGGCGCCTCTAAATTGAACAGCTTTGCTGGTTAACGAACTGCCTTTGCCTTCGCACAGGAAATTTCCTGAAAAGATTTTTTACATGCCTGAACAAGATGTAGTTTCTGATCTCTTCAACAATGCTTCGGAATTCGCCTCACAAGCGAAATCATCGCTGGCCGATGCTACAACTTCCGTTAAGTCCAAAGCAGCAGACCTGGACCACAAAGCTGCCAGCTCCAGTTGTCGCGCTTATAGTGGTGCTGTTGCAGTGATTGCGCCCTCCTCTCCAGGCAAGACTATTGAAACTTTGGCGCATATGAAAAGGGGCGCCGTTTGTCCTGGCATCTACCAAAGCTATCGAGTTTCTCGACGAAGTAGTCCCGGGTTTCGGAGAATACTTCCATAAACAAGAGCGGGAGAACTCATCCCCAATCAGCTGATCGGCGTAACCGAAACAGGGCACCGTCGAATCAGCCGGTGCTCTGCTTAATTTTTGGTCATACCGAAGCCAGTAACCATCACTTCAGTGTTGTGCGCGAAACGCAAGCCATAAAGCCCGTCAGTGGATGTTAATTTTCCAGGCGCAACCACTGCGGCTTTATCGTAACCGGCCACCACGGTTCCATTTACCGAACATTCCACGCGTCCGTCTTTGACGGAGACAGCAATCTCCTGCGTCACAGGTTCATCTTTACCGGCTGCTTTATGCACGGCCGCATTTGCCTCGCCCCGCCGCCCGTTCATCTGAAAAGGTTCCGGAGAGAACCCGCGCACGATAAAATTTCCATTTCCGTAAGCCGCACAATACAGATAATTCTGTTGGTCAGTACCTAGCCCGGTTCCGCCGATCACAATCCCGTAAGGATGGGGATGGCTATTCAGGTTCATATACTTCGGCTCCATAAAGGTTGCCTTTACCGTATAGTTCCCTGATGCCTTATTGCCACTATTCCAATAGGTGACCGCCGGTCCGGTTAGCACATGCAGCGCGTCGCCTTCCTTGGCCAGCCTGGCATCCTTTATTGTCTTGCCTTGCTTCTCTTCGCCGGCGTCAATCTTGCCCGTCCAACCCGGAACCAAAACACCGCCGTCGGCGACGCTGCGCGAAGTTTCGCCGGACGCCTGGGCAAAGCTCATACACGGAGTAAACATCAGGAGAGTTAGAGCAATTCGCATAGTCAGATCATACATGGGAATTGGGGCTTTGGCGTTTGCTAAGGGTTCTGAATCAAAGGCTGATTTAGTTCGGTACGCCATTGCGCCGGGTCCGGACCCGACTCGGGTCCGCTAACATAACACTCCCAAAGGTCCGGGCGTGCCCTGTGACCGTTTGCGGCAACCCACGCGTGGAATTCTCCCCAAGCGGGACCAAGCCCTTCATAGCGCCCGTGATAAACAGTTCGGGCCACCATCGCGGCTGGCAGATCTCCGGGTACGACGCTTCCCTTCGGAGAAACCGGTCGAAGTACCGGCACTCCGATCTCAAAATCGAAAGTTCTCGGGTGCATTCGGAAGTGGTGCGCAAAAACAGGCCCGGAAGGTGCGATCCCATTTGCCGCAATAGTCGCCAGCAACTCTTGAATACCCTTACCCATCACGCTCCGAATCTCTTCCCGTGCGATGGTGAAGTGAATTACTGCAGTGGTTAGCCCGGCAAACTTCGTGACATGAGGCGTCTCGATCATGATAATCATTTCCTGTTATTAAGAGCAGCCGGATGTGACTCGGATCAAGCCAGCGCAAGATTTAAATTTTCGATGGCTTCATCAATCTCGGCAGTGTTCTTGTAACCCACGGTCACCGAATCCACACCGGCATTTTGGAAAGCGAATTTCATAGCGGCTTGCCGGTCCGCTCGTTGAGTAAACCTGCCCTCGCCCACCAGTTTCATACTGATCACGCCCATCCCTTCCTTGCGAACCTGCTTCAGGTGAGTGACCACTTCTCCCACATTCCCCGGTCCGCTGGTGTTGTAATCCTCGGCGTCCATGGCAGTTCCTTTGTGATTCACGCGAATCATAGCCACGTCCAGCCATTTATTGCCCGGCACCTGTCTAAGCGCCGGAAGCCCGTGCACCGAAGCTCCGTGTGTCACCACAGCCTTTCGTGACTGCGCTTCCATGATCCCGTCCTGCCACCGGACACTATCCGCGGGCCAGGAGGCCACGTGCTGCCAGTGCAGCAGCATGATGTCGAAATAATCGGTGTTGGCAAGCTTACGCAACTCATCGATCTTCGCGCGCGGATCCACGCCATCGTGCGTGGTCACTTTGGACATCAGGCGGTAGGTATCCCTCGGGATTCCCTTCAAGGCCACGCCCAACATTTTGTGCATCTCGCCATAGCTCTCAGCGGTTTCGAAGAAACGAATTCCCTGGTCGTACGCATATCGGACCAAAGTCGTGAACTGCTCTTGCCCAAGTTCGCGCTGGACGCGGCCGCTGAAACTTCCGGTGCCGAACGCAAGTCGCGTCACCTTCACGCCGGAGTTACCAAGCGTTACCCAGTCCGTCGCTTTACCGCCTGTCGCATGTAAGGGCACGCCCACGGAAGCGAATGCTCCGGCGGCAAGCCCGGTCTTCAGAAAATTACGTCTTGAACAGTAGGCCATAGGGTCTCCAATTGGTCGCATCGTATCACGAGTGCAGACGAGTTTAATTTGGATTGATATCGGTGAGCCACCTTATCGGTTAGCCCCGTGTATCAATCCCCGGACCTCGCGGACCAATTTGTTCATCATAGACCGATCAACCTGGAAGGCGTCGGTTTTTGCCTTGCCTGAATCGAATTCCCGGCAGGAGCCTTCCGCTAAAGTCTCTTCGCCTTCGCCTGGTGTCCGTAGAAGAATGTCGTTCTTTTTGCAACATCCAGGTACAACTGCCAGTCAGGGTCAACCGCAGAGGCGACCCGCCGGCTTATAGGTTCGGAACTCAGATCGTAATTAATAACGGCCAGCATCAACTTATACGCTGGTGCCTTCTGCCTTCGCTCCCTCGATTCCGACAGTTCAGCAACCTGCTTTCCATCAGGCACAAAACCGGGCAGCGGACCGGTTGTTTGCGGGACTAGCGCAGCCATCAAGTCTCCTTCATGTCCCTTCGCGGCGGCGTCCCGCGCCGCTAGGCGTGCTGGCGCATGTTCCCATCGAAATTCTCATAACGCCTTGCGGTCGTCTGAAATCCCGGGCTCTTTTAAACCCAAGTCTTATCCCGCGCGGTACAGTCGCGCCGCCGTATCCAAATCCCCCGATCGATGCAAACCCGCGCCGCTTCATTGACCGATTCGCCCTGTTGATAAAAAGCATTGCCGGTTTCCTCTTTCTCCCGGGTAGCCCAATATTTCATCACGTTCTGTTCGTATTCCGAGGTCCCATTGCAATCGCCCTCGAAGGCCCACGACATTGCCGTGGCGCGGTCAGCCTGCGCGGGCCGGGGGCGTCGAATCAGCATCAATGCTGGAAAAGCTTTCGCGCTTCGGCGCTCTTTCCCTCAAGGTCTAACTAGATCGCTTCACGGTTCTGGTTCGTTCCGGCCTGACCAAAAATTGCAGCAGGAAACAGGAAATGACAAATGGCAGCTACGACCGATATACAGGTTCGCGAGATCAGGCAAGTGGATTATTACACTTCTCCGGTTACGTGGAAACCGCCAAAACTCGGGAAACGTCCTTGAACAACATGCGAAGTGCATTGCTCCTTCTTTGCGGAATGCTGGCGTACGGTCAGGAAGCGCCCCCCACCGTTTTCCGGAGCGACGTGGCCTTGCTTCGCGTCGATGTCCAAGCTCTCGACCGCGACAATAAGCCCATCACGGGTCTGCAACAGACTGATTTCGTTCTTACGGAATCAGGAAAGCCCCAGCAACTTCGCAATTTTCAGAGCGAGAACATGCCGCTCGACGTGGTTCTCCTCTTCGATGTGAGCCGTAGCATGCGTCCGCACGTGGAGCGGATCGTGAGCGCCGCTCACCAGGCGCTCAGAGTGTTGGGCCGAGATGACCGCGTAGGAATCATGGTTTTCGACCGCAGTTCCCGGGTGCGGCTTCCATTCCGCTCGAACCTGGATGATGTGGAGCGCGAACTGGACAGCACAGTGAAGAGGGAGCGATTCGATGGCGGAACCGACATTACCCGCGCTTTGTTCGATGCCGCCACTTATGTGAGCCGCGAAGCCCGCCCTACCGCCAGGCGAGCCATAGTCATTTTGACGGATGACCAGACGGAAAGTGCTCGCGAACGGAATGATGAAGCGGTAGGGCGAGCCCTTGCCAGAGCGGATGCCGTGCTTAGTTTATTACTTGCTCCCAACGCAATGGATTACAGCCAGGCGGGCGGACCGGACCCCGGTTCCAGTTCGCCTGCAGGGGGCCAGGGACGCAGCCAGGGACGCAGCCAGGGACGCGGCGGAAGGAGTGGGGGAATGGGCGGCATTGGTGGTGGCGGGCCGATGGGCGGAGGCGGCATCTGGGGTCCCAGCATTCCGCGCCAGCGCTATCCACAGGGCGGAAACGGTCCCTACGGAGGCGGCAACGCACGCACCAAGTCCGCCGGCACACCGGAGATTGCGCGGGCATCCGGTGGAGACGATTTCAGCGTAGACGATGCGGGAGCCCTTGAAACCACCCTCAACCGATTGCGCCAGCGATACGCGCTCCATTTCAACAGCCCGGATGCGCCGCGCTCCATTGATGTGCAACTCACCGAAGCAGCCGCCCGGCGTTACCCCAATGCGGAACTCAGATTTCGGCGTGTCTCCTCAGGAAACGAGCCTTCCCCTCGTGAACCGCTTTCAGTCAGCCGAACGGCCCCAAGCCGCTCCCCCGCTCCCCGTGCCAGTGCTGCAGATGAGCCTGAATCGCCGCGGCCCAGGCGCCGCCCCGCGGTCAGCGAGGGCAGCGGTCCGGCCGGTCCCGTGATTCAGCCCGAACCGCCGCCCTTGATTTAAACTGATTTGCGCTTTGCCACACCTACCTCCGATGCATCCTTCACGCTACAATTGGCGGAGCAAATCGGAGTCGCAACTTAGTGAATCAAGAACAAACGACAATTGTAAAAAGGCTCGGAATCGTTGCCGGAACACTGTTGTTAGTTGTTGCCATTGTTTACTTCATCTATTCCCCAAAAGATCAGCCAGCGGCGGTTAAGCTTTACCCTGCCGGTCAGAAAAAAGCCATAGCTGCAGTGTTCCGCGACGGCAATTGGTCCGTTGATTCGAATGCAACCGGCCGTTGGGAGGCTGTGGCGGGCGGAGATAACGTAGTAGCTCTGGGAAAACCCGGCGATATTCCGTTGAACGGCACCTGGGACGTCGCTGACGGCCCTTCCATAGGAGTCTTCCGTGACGGCGTTTTTACTCTGCTCATTGGCGGACGGCCTCAGACCTTTAACTTCGGCGGCCCGGGCGACATTCCCGTAGTAGGCGATTGGAATGGTGACGGTCGCACGAAGATTGGAGTCTTCCGCAAAGGTTTCTGGCTGCTGGATCTGAATGGCAATTTCAAATGGGATGGAGCAGCTGTCGATAAGCAAGTGATCCTGGGCGGCACCCCCGGCGAGATTCCCCTGGTCGGCGATTGGAATGGCGATGGGAAAAGTGATACCGGTGTGTACCGCACCGATTCAACGTTTGCGCTGGACGTGAACGGGAACGGCGTTTGGGACAAAGACGATAAGGTTTTCGGATGGGGCTCCCTAGGCGACATTCCGGTAGTCGGCGATTGGAATGGTGACGGGCGCAGCAAAATTGGCGTCTTTCATAGCGGTTTCTGGTCTCTTGATTCGAATGGAAACCAAACATGGGAGGGTCCCGGCAAAGACCAGTTTCTCGCTCTCGGTGGAGTGGCTGGCGATCTACCCGTGGTCGGAGATTGGAATGGTGACGGAAGAACGAAAGTCGGCATTTACAGGCAAGGCGTTTGGTACCTGGATACTGACGGCAACGGAAGGTTAGATAAAACCGACAAGACTTGGTTCTTCGGTTTGGCCGGGGATAAGCCAATAGTCCTCGCCCCGACGGCCGTGAAAAAGTAGCCACCGGTGCGGGACTCGCTCCGAATCCCCGCCGCAGTTCTTTTTTACGCCCTGCTCGGCTATGCCTGGCTGCTCCTGTTTTCTGTCAATTACAAGGCTGTAGGTTCCTGGCCCGGACGATTCGTGGGTATTTGCACTGAACCGCTTCGCCCACGGACCGGAGCTGTTTGGAAAAGATCTTGTGTCTACCTATGGGCCGCTTGGGTACTTGGCGGTTCCGCAGCATCTCGCTCCCAATCTGGGTATCGCTGTCGCCGTTCATGTCGCGGTATGGTGCCTGTTTTTGTATTTATTGCTTTTGCTTTGGGAATCAGGCAGTAAAGCTGGTTCCCTGTTCTTCGTGGTTGGCCTGATTTGCTCCAACCGGCTGTGTTTTTATTATTGGGATTACTTGCTGAGCGCTATGGCAATTCTCGCCCTACTTCTGCTCCTCAAGAGGCCTGAAAGCGTCTCCCTATTAGTCATTTTTGCCGCGCTTGCCGGGCTAAGCTTTCTTGTTAAGTTCACAGGCTTCATGCTTGCCATGTTGCTTCTAACGATATATGCGGCCTCACTCCTGGTTCAGTGGAGAACTGTTGCCGCGCCGAAGCGCGTACTTTGGGTGTGATGCGACAGGCTATCGCCGCTGCTCAGAAATACAAGTAAAGCAGCGTTTGCTATCACTGCCCATGCATCCCGACGATGAGGACATCTGCGTTTTGTCGGGTCCTATAAAACGGACTCAGAGCCATTTAATCAGCCAACCGGCGGCCGCTTCCGGTGCCAGTCCGTTCGCGCTTGAAACTCTTTTCCCAACGAAAGCAGTAGATTCTCGCTGAACGGCATCCCGCACAGTTGCACCGCAACCGGCAAACCCGCTGCGAACCCGCAAGGGAGAGATAGGGCCGGCATGCCCATCAGGTTGCCCGCTGGTATCAGCGCCGTCATCCCAGGCGGGCGATCCTTCGGAATTTCCGGACCCCGGCCATCCAACGGATCGGAAATATTCGACGACGGGCCGAACCGCGATGGTGCCAGAATCGCGTCGAGATCGGAGTACAATTTTCGAAATTCCTGTTGCGCCAAGGTGCGGATTCGCATGGCGCGCAGATAATCTTTCGCCGGGATTTTAAGCGCCTCGCGGAATCCGGCAGCTTGCTTGGGGTCAGCCAGTTGATCCACTTCCCCGCTGGCCACCAGAGGTTCGAAGATCGACGCACCTTCCACCGCAACTATCGTGCCGGTCATGGCCCCATATGGGAAATCGGGCAGCTTCGTTTCCACCAGTGTTACGCCGATGCGGCGGAACACGTTCAGCGCTTCCTGGAATGCCGGGCGCGCCCGTTCGTCCGCCCAATCGCTGAAATCGACAGGCGCATAGCCAATGCGCAACTCTTTCCATTCGCGGTGATATTCCGGCGTGTAGTAAAACCCCTTACCAGCGGAACCGGGATCCTTGAAATCTCCCCCTGCGATAGTCTGAAGCACATGGCCGCAATCTTCCGCCGACCGGCAAAGAGGACCGATCTTATCCAGCGTCCAGGAGAGCGCCATCGCCCCGTAGCGGCTGACCAGCCCATACGTGGGACGCAGCCCGGTAACGCCGCAGAACGCTGCCGGCGTCAGTATGGAACCGGAAGTTTCCGACCCCAGCGCGAACGGCACCAACCCAGCCGCAACCGCCGAACCAGACCCGCTCGAGGAGCCCCCAGACCAATAATCGGTATTCCAAGGGGTCTTGCCAGGGCCGAAATAGGAGGCGCCGGTAATGCGGTATCCGCCGCCACCTGCCAGCTCCACCATGGCGAGTTTACCGATCAGCAGCGCACCGGTCTGTTCCAGCTTCGTGAGTGCGGTAGCAGTGTAATCGAACTTCTGAGAGGCATAAGGTTTCGCGCCCCACGTGGTAATCTGGCCCGCCACGCTAAGCAGGTCTTTCGCCCCGAAGGGAATCCCTTGCAAAGGCCCGCGGAAGCGCTCGCGCTTCAGATCTGCATCCACCACCTTCGCGCTTTTCAGTGCTTCCTTGGTGAGCGGCAGCGCGAGCGCGTTGTAGCGTGGCCCCAGCGCACCCAAACGTTCGGCGAAGGCCTGGGTCAATTCAACCGCTGAGAACTCGCGCGCCAGCAGCCTGGTATTCAGCTCAGTGATCGTCGAATAGAAAATATCGTCTGTCATCTTACGGCTTGAAGTGAAATGCGGGTTCGGTTTCAACCGGGACAGCTACCTTGGCCAGCGCCTCCGCATTGCGCTTATATTGCGCGGTTGAGATGGCCAGATAATCCGGCGCGGCGGGCACGGGAGGGGTTTGTGCCACCGCAAGGGCGGGAAGCGCGGAAGCAAGCACGGTTCTGCGGGTAAGCTTCATAGCTGTTGGGTTAGCGCCTCAATAGCGGCCTTTTCCATCACAGCACGGGGAGCCGCTTCCCCGGTCCAGATCTCGAATTGCTTCACCGCTTGCTCCAGAAACATCTCCAGCCCCGCGATGGTGATTTTGCCTTGCTCGCGCGCCGCCTTTAAGAGGCTGGTTTCGCGCGGGTTGTACACCATGTCGAACACAATCTCAGCGGGTATCCGCCCTTCGAAGAACGCTTCTTCCGTATGGGGAAACATGCCCATCGGAGTGGCTTGCACCAGAACCTGAAAGTTGCCCGCAGCTGCCTGTTCCCGGGGTATGGCAGTGCCTCCGCAGAACTTTGCCAGGGAACTGGCCTGCTCCATATCGCGGCCGGTAATCACCACCTTGGCGCGCGCATCCGCAAGTGCGCATGCAGCGCTGCGTGCTGCCCCACCGTACCCCGCAATCAGCACCTTTGCATTCGTCAAGCGCAGATGTTTCAAAAGCGGAGTAAGTACTCCAGCCACATCGGTGTTGGTTCCCCGCCATTTGCCTGCCTTGCGGTAAACCGTGTTCACGGCGCCAATGCGCTTGGCGAGCGGATCCACCTGATCCAGCAGTTTCAAGATCGCCCTCTTATGCGGGATGGTCACGCTGAACCCGGCCAGTGCGGTCAACTCCGCAAATTTGAAAAAATCCGTCAGCTTGCCTTTCTCCACAAGAAACGGAAGATAAGCCGCATCCAGGCGTCTTGCTTGGAACGCCCTGTTGTGTACCGCGGGCGAAATCGAGTGTCGTACGGGGCTTGCCACCACGCCATAAAGTTTTGCGTTCCGCGTCAGGCGGTCTGCGCGATACATGTGGCGCAACTGCTGTGCGGTCACTTGCCCTGGAGCGGTGGGGTTACCGTTGCCCGGCGCCGCATAGGTGAACAGACTTCCAAACGCGGGAGCCAATACACGGCTGGGCAGGCCCATTTCACCCATGGCGAGAAACACGGCCGGCACTCGCGGATCGAAGCGAGTCAGGGCAAGTACGCGTCCGGAATCGGACACCTTGCGGGCAGTCGTCACCAGTTTGTATACGTCCGCCGGAACCTGCTGCAATCGCCGGAGCACCCGCTCCACCACTGGCGTCGAATCATAGTTGTGATAACTCACAATCAGCTGTGCGCGCGTGCGCAACAGCGCGATCTGAACGGGTGAATCTTCAGCCGTTTCTATCTCCGCATCGAATGCCTGAGCACCGCTTTCCACCGCGGCGGTCAAAATCCGAATTTGTTCCCGAACAGTGCCGCGGAAGTGGCCGTGGTTTTCCTGCCGCCGGCACGTAGCGAGCAAAAAGCACTCGGGGAACTCGCGCAGGAAACCGGCAATTGCTTCGGCGCCCGCTTCCGGCCGGTCCAGATGGTCAAGCCGCCATTCGAGAAAGGCTTCGCCCGACGACGCTTCACGCCGCGCTTCGTCCAGCAGCGTTTTCACATCCGGGAATCCAAGCGCGACACATATCTTAGGAAGTACCCGCTTGCGCGACATCGTTGCCAGTGAAATCAGGATATCAGCACTAAGTTACGGACGATGGCGCAGCCGCCAGGCGCGCTTTCCACTCTTCCAGGAGAGGTCCTGGCAAAGCAGTACTCACGCGCATCGCACCGGCCTCGAAAGCTTCTAAAGCGGAAGCCAGTCCGTCTGTTGAACTCGCTTCTATGGAGACATCGTCAGGCAGGTGCCTGCGAAACAGGGCCACATCCGAAGCTAGCGCGGCTGGGCCGAAGCCCGTCGCCGTCTTGACTACGCTTACTTCCGCGCGCCCGCAGATACGGCAAGCGACAATCTTCTGTTCATCCGTAAGGAAACCACTCTCCAGCGTCAATCGCAGCGTCGCGCCCTCCTTGCGGCACGCCTCGGACATCTGCGTGATCTCCATATCGATGTATTGAAACTGCCGGGACCTCAGCTTTGAGATGCTGACCACCATATCGATCTCGCGCGCTCCGCGCCGCAACAAATCGCGGGCTTCGTAAAGCTTGGTCCCTGTGTTCGCGTCCCCATGGGGAAAGCCCGCCGTGCTACCCGGCTTTACCGCCGAACCGCTCAGGATGCGGACCGCCACATCGATATCGCAAGGCCGCACAGTAACGGAACCCAACCCCAGGCGCTTAGCCGCCTCACAAGCCTGAGCCGCTTCCACCTCGGTCCAATCCGGTTTCAGAGCGGTACTTGTAATCCGCGTGGCAAATTCCGAGTAAGTGGTCGGTATGGCGGTCATGGCTTCTTCTGCGCGTGAAGCGTCAGCGTAGTCCAATCGCGCAGGTCGGTCCTGGTCTTCTTGCCGCCGGAAAGCCAGTCTTCATGATGAAAATTCCCGAAGTTGCCGTTCCCGTCTTTTTTGCGATCCAAATCGCCGATCGCAATGTTCAAACCCACCGTCGCGTCTTCGGAAGCGCTATAAAATCGCCCCGGCGCAAGTTCCAGGCACGGGTCGAACCGCACTGCCCATTCAATAATGTAGCCATGGCCTTCCGGCTTGGGCTTCGCCGCTGCCTGCTGCGCTCCCGTTTCAATCCAGCGCCTATATGTGTCCCACGCTTGCTTGCTCACGCGAGGCTCGCCTTCAAGCAGACCCCCAACACCGACGCCGCCCTTGCGCGATTTCGTCAGATTGCAAACCATCTGCCACGACGATCCATTTCCAGCAGCTCCTTCATTCGCTTTCCAGGTGTTTGCAGAATTGATGAGCAATTCGATTTCATCCCCGAACCAGGGATAGCCCTTCTGGGTCAGTTCATGCGCAAGCGGATTCTCATCCGGCAGCCAGCGCGGCGTATCGATCCCGTAAAGCACATCGTCAGTTACGTCGAAGGCGAAGTAGAGATGCGTTTTGTCGTGCTTCACCCAGCCCCGCACGGAAAGATCTTTCGGATCCGTAGTCGTGGTGAACGTCGCTGTCCAACCTTGCGTGCCGCTGAACGGAGTGGCATCGCTCCACTCACCTGGAGAGAGAACACCATCCAGCTTG
>Ga0123336_10003451_pt1 | contig 13176 bp, 8 predicted proteins | sample SSSSmetaG_FD_96466 | JGI IMG/M metagenome (GOLD analysis project Ga0123336, IMG submission 96466) | Glacier valley bacterial and archeal communities from Borup Fiord, Nunavut, Canada, to study Microbial Dark Matter (Phase II) - ​SSSS metaG | ecosystem: Environmental > Aquatic > Freshwater > Ice... | reverse complement strand
CAAAGAGATTGAAATTTACCAATACAGGGTTATTCTCTATATTAAAGGTAGTAATTCATTAGAGACAAGCTCTGTTAAGTATTCTTGTAACGAAGGTACTCTTCTGTTATTGTCTCCTGGGACACAGCCCAGTATTACACCAAAATCAAAAGGCGAATGTGTTGTAATTGTTTTTGCATTTGACTTATTAAACGATCAAGGTATACCTTTAACTATACCCTTTTACCAACTCTTCAGCCTTTATGTTGGAAAAGAACTAGGTGATAAAGGTTGGATTTTTCAATTGAATGAAAACCAAAAGGGATTACTTAACACTACCTTAGATAGACTATTTAATTCATTACACTCCCGGAGTTATGAAGATGGCTCCTCAGAAATAACATATTCACTTAAAGAAAGTGAATGTTTACTTCAGCTTATGGCAATGCTGATTAATCAATTATATTTATCAAGTAACCAATCTGCATCTATTCATCCATCAAATCTACAGAAGGTTTTGAATCGAATAGAAAATAGTTATAATACCACTTTGACGGTGGACGCATTAGCTATGGAGGCTTGTCTGTCAAGGACTCATTTTTTGCATTCCTTCAAAAAGTCCTATGGTATAACACCTATTCAATACCAGATGCAACTACGAATTAATGCTGCTAAGAACCTTCTTACAACTACTTCCATGAACTGTAAAGAAATTGCATGTGAAGTAGGTATAAGTAATGTATATTATTTCAGTCGACTGTTTAAAAGCATGACCGACTTGTCCCCTACAGATTATCGAAAGAAGTATTCTATTTGGTAGCAGTAATTCATATAAAGGAAACGCTTAAAATCTTTATTCACAATTGGATTTTAAGGGTTAAATTTGACCTCTTTATCCTTTGTCGAATTCAATAACCAAAAGCGTTTCCCTTATTAGTAAAAAGTTATTCTTTTTATATATTTATTCTTTATTTCTTTGATGATTTAATAACATCCTTTGCAGCTTTATCAGCAGCCGCTATAGCCTGATCAAGAGTTGTTCCACCAACGAAATATTTTTCAAGTTCCGCATCTTCTGCATCCAAAACTTTTTGAGAGTATGGGAATACATTTGTAGCGGTTTGTACCTTCATATTAGATATTACAGCTTTCATTGTTGGAATATCATACAATTTTTCTTTTCCAGCCATCATTGTTTTAAGTATTTCATCTACATTATAATCTTTCTTTGCAGGAACTCCAGTTGCTCTAATATAAACACCTTCATTACAGTTAAACTCTGCTAGTTTATATGCCTCAGCTTTATGTTTTGATCCTACAGGAACTGAAATAAAACCAGCATCTCCTGAAGTTAAGCCTGCCTGATTATTTTTGTATTTTGGTACAGAAGCAAAAGTTGTAACCCACTCATGTGGATATTTTGCAGCATTGCTGGAAATGTCAGGTATCATAAATAACCCTATAGGAAGCATAGCAACCTTGCCCTGATAAAAAAGATCTCTGTAAGCAATTTTACCTGCTTTTGCCTCACCGTATGGGTAATGAGACTTATCAACCTTTTCCATGTCGTTTACAAATTGTATCCATTCTTTAATATTAGGATCTGTTAAATTACTTTCACCATCTTTAGTCAACATTGGATCAACATTATAGGAATTAGTTAATCCGTAAAACTTATATGCAGGGTTTGTCCAGAAGTAACTTCCATAGCGTCTGTCCTTTCCTTCCCCCTTAGTAAGCTTCTTGGCATAGTCTCTATAATCATCCCATGTCCAGTCAAGTTTAGGTATAGAAAGTCCTGCTTCTTCTAGATAACTTTTATTAAGTATTACAATTGAAGGTTTTACGTCCCAAGGTAATGCATAAATTTTGCCATCCACTGTTGTATCAATATTAAATAAATCCGAATATTTTTTACCTTGTGCAGTTATATACTCGTCCAAAGGTGCGAGCATTTTTTTACCAACTCGATCATAATATGCAATTCTATTGGAATATTCAACGATATCAATCTCATCTCCGCCTGCAATCATTAAGTCTGTCTTTTGATGATAGGCATTAGAATCAGCTTCAGTAAGTAATTGGAAATTAACCTTGATATTTGGATACTTTTTCATAAATTCCTTGGTCATAGTTTCGTCGACATAGTTGCCAGTAGCATCTTTTCGGTTAACCCATGTAGTATAGTTGAGAGTAATTTCTTTTGGAGCAGAAGTAGATGATTTACCCTCTTGAGTAGTACTTGCTTTCTGTCCACAGCCAGCAAATACGCTAGCTGTCATAATAGCAGCTAATGTGAGAACCGACAGTCTCTGGTATGTTTTCTTCATACAAGTTCCTCCTTAAAATAATTGTTAATGTTTTAGATATGACTTGGACCTTCAAACCTTATTGCTTTGTTTTAAAGAAATTATTTTTCTAGCTGTGTTTAATTTGTATTATTTCCACTACTTATATTTGTATTATAATACTTAATAAATAATAAAAAAATCCATTATAATGCTATTCTTTTATACTATAGTACTGTACTAAAGTTTTTACTATAAAAAGAAGGATTACCTTATAAAGGCAATCCTTCTTATATTCTTAGATTATTCAGCATGTCATTGTTAGAACCTATTAAATGCACAAAGTACATTTAGAATGAATATCCATTCATATGCACTATATTATTTGGTATTGGCTTTGAGTACTTCAAGTAAGATTTATACTTTTCTAGATTTGCTGGGATTTCACTCATATTGAGCTGCATAGTGGAGTTATTAATTAAATCCTCTATAAATTCTTCATTTACTTCGAATATCACCTGATCCCCATCTACCTTTAAATGCCCATTAGCGCCACAGACTGCACACTTGGCTGTTGAAAGGGAATTCGTCATTTCCAGAAGTTTTGCGTGACATATTGGACATATGCCAACTTCCCCCATGTAACTAGCTTCTTCAATTGGTTTCATTAGAGTTTCAGCTACATGTTTACCTGACATTCTAGCCCTTTCGAGTGGCTCTTTAATTAAGGTAACAGCACCACTTGGGAGAGAATTCAAATTAAACAAGTACTGGTCTACGACTGTCATTTGCATTGGCATGACAAAAAGCTGCATCATTGGTAAAGCTAACTCAGACAAGTTTTTTCCACCGACAGCAAAAAGTGATGCAACCCTTGGTTTTGATTCAACTTCTTTTGAATCTATTCCACCAGTTATTCCCTTTTCTTCACGTATTTTCTTAGCTTTCATCTTAAATGACATATCAAAGGATGTACTCATTCTATCAGATAATATTTTTAAATATCCTGTAGGAGATTTTTCGTAAATAGGAGAACCAACAATTAGCCCATCACATTCCATGATTTTTTTTTCAATAAACTTAAGGTCATCTTTGATAGTACACTCGCCAGAGCCACCCTTTTCAAAAACATCATTAACACAAGCGCTACACCCTGTACAGGGTTTAAGATCAAGATCCATTAGTCTAACTAATTCAACATCTGCACCAACTTCTTCAGCACCCATCAATGCTTCCTTCACAAGGATTTCTGAATTACCCATTTTTCTTCCGCAGCATAACCCTAATATTTTCATGATAAAACCTCCTAAAAGAATTAGTATAAAAATAATTCATATATTGTATATATACTCCTTATTAAGTCCAAATCCTTCTATTTCATAACTTCTTTTTACAAACATAAGCACAATATTTTCATCAAAAAGCAATAGTCTCTGCAAATTCTGGAAAAATATCCACATATCGTTTATAATTCTTATTTATTAAACAAGAATAATTACAAAAAAAAGATGCAAAATAAAGGAGTAATTCAATTTACTAAGGAGGTTTTGAAATGGATCAGAATCATAATTCTAGTATAGGTTGTATCGTATCTGAATGTAGCTACCATTGTAAGCAAGATAATTACTGTACTCTAGACCAGATTCAGGTAACAAAGCATGAACAAACCGCTAAATCAATAGAATGTACTGATTGCGGCAGTTTTAAAAAAGAATAGCAAGTCTTAAGAGCCTTCAAGAAGAAAGTCTTCTTGAAGGCTCTTAAATTTCATCACCATCAAAGCCTTTTTTTCACAATGGCCTACATTCTAAGGGATTTATTGGACACACTATATATTAGGCATTAAACAAAAAATATATGAGGTGATTTGTATGAGACTAAGAAGAATGAATATGCCAAACGTGGCTATTACAAGAAATGATAGTGAAGAGTTTGCTATTAATGAGGGGCTGAAACTTCTAGAAGGTCAAAATATGATTAAAAGCAATGATATCGTAGTTATCACACCAAATTGGGTTGAACAACAGAAACCCAATACTGGAATCGTGGTTGGTCCTGAAAGTCTAAGAACTGTAATACGATTTGCTAAGCAAAATAACCCAAAGAGGGTTGTTATCGCTGTGGGCTCAGGTCAAAAAGAAACTTCTGAAATCATGAATTTCGTTGGCTTTGACAAAATAATTAAGGATGAGGGTGTCGAGTTCATTGATTTAAATCATGGACCTTTTACAAGAATTTTACTGAATCACGACAAACCTAACTCAACAAATATAAATCAGATTTTTGAAGAAATGACCTTTTTAATATCATTTACTCAACTGAAATACCATGAAGAAGCCACAATGTCAGCAGCAATAAAAAACATAGCCCTAGGCTGGCCTCCATCTGACGAACATGGTCATCCTAAGAAAAACCTCGGTATACATGATAAGCTCCATGGATTTATACGTGCAATGGCTGAAAATATACCCATTGACCTTTCAATAGTCAGCGCGAGCCCTGCAATGATAGGAACTGGACCAGCGAAGGGTACACCAAGACACACAGGTCTGGTCATCTGTGGCACAGACCCAATTGCTACTGATACAGTTGGTGCAAGGCTTATTGGGTATAAGCCTCAGGCTGTGAACTATCTTTTTGAATGCATAAATAAAGGCTTGGGTGAAGGAGATATAAATAAGATAAACATTAAAGGTATAACTCTTCAAGATGCTGAGAAGTACTTTAGTGAAGCTGCTTATGGAAATACTGTTGTTGTAGACAAGCCATAAATAAGTATGCAAAAAATAGATTCTTCGCGAGCGCTAAGAATGACACTAACTTTATCATTCTTAGTGTAGCGAAGAATCCTGTTTAAACAAAAAGCTATGGCGTTTATGTTGTTAAACATCTTCTAATAAAGGCGATGGTTTCCCTTCAAAATAGATATAAAGTTTATGCAATGATCTTGTCATTGACACATATAGAAGCTTTATATCAAGCTCATCCTCTGTATACATTTTATCATTAGCATTTACTATCAAGACAGCATCAAACTCTAGGCCCTTTGACAGATAGGAAGGAACTATAACAATTCCACTTTGATAATAATCCTCTTTCCCCGTAAGGAGATGTATATTCTCAACCTTTTTAAGTAAATTCTGCATGGTTTTACATTCCTCAAGAGTTTTACATATAATTGCTATTGTTTTTAGGCCTATTCCCGTGAATTCTTGGATTTTCATCTTGATTTCCTCAGCAATATCCTTAATAGAATCTTTTTTGATAATCCTGACTTCCTCACCATGTCTTATAACTGGCTGTGCCTTAATAAAGTTCTTGTCCTTAACTCTTCCAATGACCTTATTTGCAGCTTCCATTATTTCAACGGTTGTCCTGTAACTCTGCTCCAAAGTCAACAACTGGCATTTTCTATCATCGAAAACGTTATCCCTGATATCCTCCCAGTTTTTCACCCCTCTATATGAATGAATTCCCTGTGCAAGGTCTCCTAATATAGTAAAAGAGCTATCCTTAACAATTTTTCTAATGACATAAAACTGAAATGCACTAAAATCCTGAGCTTCATCCACTACTATATGCCTGACAGGTATTTTCTCATCCATTCCGTAAATACAGTATTTTAGATAAATTATTGGTGCAAGATCTTCAAGTTCAATGTACTTTGTCTTTAAAATATCATATGAATACTCTCTGGCAAAAGTAATTATAGCAGGATCAACTCTACCCTCAAGTAAACTATTCCACATCTCTTCATTGGAGATCAAATCCTCATAGTACTGGTATGGACTGAACTTTGAAATCGTCTTTTCGTATTCCTTAACAGCCTTCTTGCAAACTGTGTCTAACTTGCTTAAAACAGCATCCTTTTTTTCTATGGCCTGTGACAAAAGCGTTTGACGATTTTCCAGATTCTTAATTGTCATCTTTATTCTAAATGTTTTCTTATCAGTCTCTTCATTTATTTGGTTGATTATCTGGTTCTTCTGAACTTTAAGCCTGTTCGTCAGATGTTTTCTTATTTCTACGACTCTTTGGACTATAGGCCATCTCTTATATTCATTCAAAAACAAATCATTAATCTCTTTGTAGGTATATATTACTTTTGTACCTATTTTGAAATCCTCTTGAGGTATAAAATTCTCTTCAATTATTTTTAAGTAATCATCTAAAATATTCTTAAATAACATTGAGGACTTTAACTCTGCAGTCTTTTTAATCAAATTGTTTTTATTTCTATCCTCTTCCGAAGCATTATTATTTACAAAAGCAGTTAGTTTCTCATTGGCTTCTCTAAGCTTGAATTTCTTTCCTATAAGCTCCATAGCGAAGTCTTCAAAGGTTGTCTGCTTTACCCTTTCAACACCAAGCTCTGGAAGCACTTCTGATATATAATTTAAGAATAGCATGTTTGGTGCTATTATCATAAAATTCTCTGGTTCAAAAGTTTTCTCAAATGTGTAAATGAGATAAGCTATGCGGTGAAGTGCTATCGTAGTCTTTCCACTACCTGCAGCTCCTTGGACTATAAGTGGCCGCCACATATCAGCTCTTACTATCTCATTTTGCTCAACTTGAATAGTAGACACTATTTCCTTTAATCGATTATCTGCATTTGCCCCAAGATAAGTCTGTAAAAACTCATCATTTGTAGTAATGTCTATATCAAAAATTTCATTTAGCTTACCCTCATCTATTGAAAATTGCCTCTTTAATTCCAAATCACCTTTTACTGTACCACCAGGGCTTTCATACTCTGCCTCGCCTAGTCGGCCCTCATAATAAAGGTTCGAGATTGGAGCTCTCCAGTCAACAATTATCATCTCTTGATCTTCTTCCCTCATGAGAGACATTTTCCCGATATAGAGTTTTTCAACCTCTGATTTTTCTGCTTCACTAAAGTCTATTCTCGCAAAATATGGCTTGTTTTTTGCAGTCACCAGATTACGAACCTTGAGTCCAACGCTCCCTGCTAATTGGGAATTAATTATCATATCAATGTAACTTTGGCTACTATCCGCATTGAAATGCCTTTTAACCCTATCCAAGTCCTTTTCGATCCTGTCCTTTTTTTCAGTTGTCTCTTCCAAGCTCTTTTTTACATACTGTAGGGTATATTTGCACCTTTCCAGTTCTTCTTTGTAATCCGGATGGTTTGCAGCAGGCATAATAAAGCACCTCCTCTGTGCAGGCAAAAATGGGCTTTTCCTAGAAAAAGCCCATACCTTTAATTTATTTTAAAATTAGCACAACTTTATAACAACAAGTTTTACAACTTCTTTCAAGCTGTGAAACTATATTTTATATCTTATCAACAATTATTTCAATTCATTTAAATTATTTCCCCCACTTTGCCAAAGCTTCTGCTAGCGCAGAGTTAATATTCTGCTCTGGCTCCTGTTGTTGCATAAATTTGCCAACCTCTCTTTTGTCAACCTTATCGCCTCTTCTTTTAAGAAAAGAGTCAAGCTTTTCTCTAAAGCCACAGGTGCAATAAAAGGACTTGTTTTCGCCATCTCCACGCATTTCCATCTTTTTGTGACACTCAGGACATCTTGCGTTAGTGGTCATGGAGACACCTTTTCTATAACCGCATTCACGGTCAGCGCAGACAAGCATTTTCCCTTTTTTACCTGCAACATCAAGGAGAAACTTACCACATTCAGGGCATTTTTCTCTCGTCACATTATCATGTTTATATGCTGCATCACTTGCAATTACATTTGATACAACCTTCGAAGCATATGTCTTCATCTCGCTAACAAATTCAGCAGGATTAATTTTCCCGTTTTTAATCATAGTTAGCTTCTGTTCCCATTTAGCTGTCAATTCCGGTGACTTTAAATCTACAGGAACTAAATCTATTAATTGAATTCCCTTAGAAGTTGGGAATATATCTTTGCCTTTTTTCTCCATGTAAAAGGAATTAAACAGTTTTTCAATTATATCTGCCCTTGTTGCAGGGGTACCCAAGCCACTGGTTTTATCCATTGCTTCTCGTAGTGCATCATTCTCAATGAACTTACCTGGATGTTCCATAGCAGTAAGCAAGGTTGCTTCATTGTACCTTGCAGGTGGTCTAGTCTTACCATTATTAATAGCTGTAGAATCTAACTTCAAGTTTTCCCCTTTTTTAATCTCAGGTAAGCTCTGGTCTTGCTCTTCATCAGAATCTTCATCCTTCTGTCCTTCATAAACAGCTTTCCATCCCTTTGACTTAATTATCCTTCCCTTCGCTGAAAATATTTCTCCCTTAACACTTATTTTTACAGTAGTTTGTTCGTACGTATACGCTGGACTTAGTACTGCAATAAACCTTTTAACTATTAAATCAAAAATATTTCGTTCTTCCTTACTTAAAGAACCCAAATTAACGTATTGCTCAGTTGGAATAATTGCATGGTGGTCTGTAACCTTGCTATTATCAGCAAACCTTTTTGTTACAATAAGTTTTGTTCTAAACAAGGCAGAAGCTGCTTCAACGTATGGACCAACCGAAATACTTTTTAAACGATCCTTTAATGTTGGAACTATATCTGTTGTTATGTGTCTTGAATCTGTCCTTGGATAGGTTACAATTTTATGAGTTTCATATAGCGCCTGCATAATATTTAGCGTCTGTTTTGCCGAATAATTATATTTACGATTTGCATCTCTTTGTAATTCCGTTAAATCATAAGCGAGTGGTGGCTGCTCCTCTTTAGCTTCTTTTTTAATGTCTATTACATCGCCATTTTGACCTTTTATTTTGGCAAGTATGTCATCTGCTTGTTGCTTATTAAAAATCTGAGTTTGTCCGCTGGTTTTATCCTGCCATAGGATTGAAAATCCTTTTACTTTTGCACTTATTGTCCAAAAGTCTTTTGGAATAAACCTTCTGATCTCATTCTCCCTTTGTACAATCATAGCTAAAGTTGGAGTCTGCACTCTTCCCGCAGAGAGCTGGGCGTTATATTTACAGGTCAATGCTCTAGTTACATTCAAACCCACGAGCCAATCAGCTTCTGAACGGCATGCAGCAGATTTATATAAGTTGTCATATTCTCTACTTGGTCTAAGATTATTGAACCCGTCTTTTATCGCCTTTTCTGTTTGTGAGGATATCCAAAGTCTTTTCATTGGTTTTTTAAAGCCTGCCTTCTCTACTATCCAACGTGCTACAAGCTCACCTTCTCGCCCCGCGTCAGTAGCTATTACAAGGTCATCTACATCTCCTCTTTGCAACAGGCCTCTGACTATGCCGTATTGCTTTGAAGTCTGCTTTATAACAACAAGCTCCATCTTCTTTGGGAGCATTGGCAAATCTTCAATTCTCCATTGTTTGTATTTATCACCATAGGTTTCAGGATCAGCTAATGTCACTAAATGTCCTAATGCCCATGTTACTATATATTTTGATCCTGTAATAAAGCCATTTCCATTTTGGTTACAATTTAAAACCTTTGCCAGCTCCCTTGCAACTGAAGGTTTTTCTGCAAGTACAAGTGTTTTCCCCATTCTTAATTACATCCTTTCAAAAATTAAAGTGACTTTGCCACCATTTATGCGCCTTGTCCAAAACTTGGACAATAGTTCAATCATGAATATTTCATGACTTATTATATACTATGGTAGCAAATTTAGCTATTTCACTAATCAATTTCAATGCATATAAAGCTACTTGTATCAATAATTTTTTTTATAAATTCTTCTAGTACAAACCTTCTTGTTCATATAATTATTAATGAAATATAAGTAACCAAGTAAAATTCCATAATGCTGTGAGACAGTCTTTTCACGGCATTATGGAATGCATAAATAATATTTCTAGCATAAATCCAATTTGGTTATAATACTAATTTGCTTATGAAAATTCTTAGATAAGTATTGTTTGGAGGTATTTTATGAAAGATGTTCTTATGAGATTAAGAAACTTACATAAAAGCAAATTTTTCTACTTAGTGTTATCTATGATCTTTATATTTGCCCTTGGATTTTACTTCTACTTAAATGCTCTTTCCTTTGATGGAAACCATGATAATCTATCGTTTATAGAACAGGATATGCAGGCTGCCTCAATAGCAGCTGCTGACCCAGCTATGCCAGAAAGCGGTGTTCGGGAAAAAGGCTATCAAATACACGTAAATCTTGACACTAAGCAGTTATATGTTTATAAAGACGGGCAGTTCGTAAAAAGTTATCCCTGTTCCGGAGGTAAGTCTACTACACCTTCACCAGAAGGAAGCTGGAAGATAGTAAACAAGGCCGAATGGGGTGAAGGCTTTGGAGGCGCATGGATGGGTTTCAATGTACCCTGGGGTAAATACGGAATACACGGAACAGTCTATCCATGGACAATAGGTAAGTCTAACTCTTCTGAGGGTTGTATAAGAATGTTAAACAAAGATGTACGAGAACTATACAAATATATTCCTTATGGGACTACTGTTACAATAATTCAGGAAGATAAGCGTTTTAGAACCATGAAAAATGGTGACATTGGCTCTGATGTGAAGGAACTCCAGAAAAATCTTGCTAAGCTTGGCTACTATAAGGGAAGTCCAGACGGAAAATTCGGCAACTATCTGAAAATAGCTCTGGAAAAGTTCCAGAAGGAGAATAAAATTTATACATCTGGGAGAGCTGATAAAAAAACTATAGAAATCTTAAAAAAGAAGGTATTGGAATATGAAGGCACGTCTCCTGTGAATTAGTTACAATTTATTAAAGGCATTAGGAAAACCCTTATTTGAGAGTGTGAAAGTTTAATATGTGGTGATGGCTTTAAATATACTTTATTATTGTAAACATCCCTCCCATGGTCTTTTGCATGTTATTAGACATATGATGTGGTATATGACAGTGAAAAGTCCATATTCCTGGATTATTTGCTATGAACTCCAAATCATATGTTTCGCCGGATGCCACATTTATGGTTGTTTTCATAAGTCGATTTTGAATAGGAATACTATTACCATCGCTTGCCGAAACAATGAACTGGTGCCCGTGTATGTGAATAGGATGTGCACCATGAACGATATTGCCAAGCCTAATTCTAACATTTTCATCCGTTTTTACAGTAAGTGAAGTTGTAAATGGGAAACATCGCCCATTCATCGTAAAGAAATTGAAATCGTCATTCATAGGGTCTATATCATAGACACCTGGCTTTATCTCACCCATCTTAAGTCCTTCGATATGGAATTCCTGCAGCATCAGAAAATAATCTCTATGTATATATTGATTTTGTTGGTTTGGGTCAAGTATAATAAATGCTCCTCCCAAGCCCATCATCTCCTGAGTCACCGAGTTAAAATGAGTATGGTACATGTGTGTCCCCGGTTGATTGACTATCCTGAAATGATAATCAAAATATTTTTCCGGCTCAATTTTAGGCGAGGGTTCAACATCAGTGACTCCATCCATAGCATTAGGTATATGAAGACCATGCCAGTGCACACTTGTAGGTTCCGGCAACTTATTTATGACCCGTATATTTACATAATCCCCCGGGTAAACCTGAATTGTAGGGCCTGGCATACTTCCGTTATATCCCCATGCATTAATGAAAAATCCAGATAGAATTTCTCGTTTGACAGGTTCTACAACAAGCTCAAAAAACTTTATTCCATTATGCAATACAAATGGTATATTAGGGACATCTGGTGTAATGACCATAATCTCACCCCATAGTTTGTTTTATATCAGTATACTTAGAATATATCTATTTGTTACAGTGACACTCTTGTCTATCACACTAGTTAAAAACTATTGATAATTATATCTCATTTGAGCAGATACATTTTTTAAGCAGTCCACTTGCACTACTTCGTGTATCTTTTAAGCAATTGATATCTCCAAAAACAAAAAAGTTGTCCTTTGCGCGAGAGACAGCAACATTCATCAAACTCTTGTTTGCATCAATAAAATAACATCCATCTTGCTTTCCATACACTGTAGATAAAATGATAATTTTTCTTTCCGCCCCTTGAAAAGTATGTACCGTTCCAACGCTTATCATAGAAAACTGATCTGGCATATGCTTTTTTAATTGGGTTTTAATACACTTTACCTGAGCTTTAAACGGCGTGATAATTCCAATTAAGTTTTCGTCTGAATCTTCTGGATAGGCTTTTACTATAAGTTCGAAATTATTTTTCAGCCACTCAGCGATCTGTTCAGCTTCTAAACGATTTAATCTACTGCTGCCTGTCCTGCTGGAATAGTCACATTCAATTTGCTTATAACCCATTTGTGGCCATTGCTTTATTGCAAGTTTTTTATCTTGTTTTCCTTCTCCTCTCAACGGCTGAAGATTTCCTTTGTATACCAGCTCATTGCAGTATTTAATAATTTCATTATAGCAGCGGCGATGTTCACTTAGAAATAAGCCTCTTTCATCAAATTTTTCATAATTGCAGCATTTAGAAGCAACTTTCATTACACTGGAGCAAGAGCAATTTAACCCAGTTTGTTCTAATAATTCAAACTCTCTTAGATTTTGAATTGCACCATTTGATAACGCCAATGCTTTGTCGAGCGCCCGATTTATACTCCATACTGGCTCTATCTGATAAACGTCACCTACAACAATAGATTTCTTAGCTAGAGAAAACGCCCCGGCAGCAATTTCGGGAGATACTTGTCCTGCTTCATCTACAATGAGCAAATCAATGTAATTGTATAGAAAAAAGCTTTTTTGATAACCATATGCTAGAAATTGTTTAGGCAACATATAAAATGTCATAACTAAGCACGGAGTTATCATACTAAGCCTATTGTAAAACTTGTCCAAAACATTTTTATAGTTTGTTCCCTTCTGCTTTTCTGATAGCTCATCCTCTCCACCGATAATTGTCAAGCAACTTGTCGTATGAAATTTTCCGTACGATATTTTCGTAATTTTTGCAATATATAAAACCCGTAATTT
>Ga0123336_10003447_pt1 | contig 13189 bp, 12 predicted proteins | sample SSSSmetaG_FD_96466 | JGI IMG/M metagenome (GOLD analysis project Ga0123336, IMG submission 96466) | Glacier valley bacterial and archeal communities from Borup Fiord, Nunavut, Canada, to study Microbial Dark Matter (Phase II) - ​SSSS metaG | ecosystem: Environmental > Aquatic > Freshwater > Ice... | reverse complement strand
CTACCCTTTGACGATATGCTTGGCGGCACATAGTTTTTCGCGCTTGGCGTTGGTTGTGTCCATTTGGGGGCACTCTTGGGCGCGATACCGCTGCCGAAGACACGCCCGCCCTCATTTTCGTTATAGGTGTCCTGGTTGAAGTCGTCCTCGTCCCACGCGGTTTTACGAACCACCTTCGCGCCACCGTTGACGGACAGACCGGAGCCACTCTTACTGTTTTTCCCACCCGCCATCGAGATGAGGGCGGCGGGTATATCGTCGAGGAAGCGCGATGGCTCCGTCGAGTGCGTTTCACCCCAGAACGAGCGGCGACTGGCACGGACAAGATACAGCCGCTTCATGGCACGGGTGAAGCCAACATAAGCGAGGCGTCGCTCCTCCTCTAGCTCCTCTATCTTCCCAACAGAGCGCGAATGCGGCAGCGACCCCTCGTCCATACCAACGATAAAGACAACGGGATACTCTAGTCCCTTCGCCGCGTGAAGCGTGATGAGTGTTACAGAGTCGGTGTTTTCCTCGCGCATAAGCGACCCATCCTCGCTTGTTTGCGCGGTATCCGCACCACCGACCAGGGCCACGTTTTCGAGGAAGAGTTCAAGGGCCACGCTAATCTCGATCTCGGAGTAGTTTTCAGCGACGTGACGTAGTTCAAGCACGTTGGCCCAACGGTCTAGCTCCTCTTCCGGCACAGCCCGTAACTCTGGCCCGTAGCCGCTCCGTTCCGCGATACGGTCAAGCAATTCCGGTAGTGAGAGTTCGTGCAGGGCCTCCGTAAGGTCGGCCATGAGTATTCCAAAGCCCTCAATCGCCACCTTCGCGGCTTTGCCGAGCGTGGAATGCTCGTTGATACGCTGCACAGCGGTCATGAGGGGGATGCTCTGCGCGGTTGCCCACTGCTGTAGTTCGCCGAGCGATTTCGCGCCAATCTTGCGATTCGGCACGTTGATGATGCGCTGTAGGCTTAGATCGTCGGTTGGGTTGGCAAGCAAGCGCAGATAGGCGATCATGTCCTTGATCTCTTTGCGCTCGTAAAACTTGCGGCTCCCAATTACCTTGTAAGGAATGTTGAGATGCAAGAACTGCTCCTCAATGGCACGCGATTGGGCGTTGGTGCGATACATCACGGCCACATCGCTGCGGCTCTCGATATCGCCACGACCAAGCAGGCGCAGTATCTCGCGTCCGGTGAAAAGCCCCTCTTCCTCTTCGTTATACGCTTGATGCAGGACAACTTTTTCGCCCTTGCCCTGCTCCGTCCACAACTTCTTGTCCTTACGAAAATTGTTGCGTTTGACAATTCCCTGGGCCGCGTCGAGAATAGTTTGCGTGGAGCGATAATTTTGGTCCAGAATAATGGTCTCAACCTCTGGAAAATCGCGCTCGAAACGTAATACCGTCTCCGTGCTGGCTCCGCGCCACGTATAAATCATCTGGTCGTCGTCGCCCACAACGCACACATTGCCGAGTCCGGTGTGCTGCTCATATGTGCCGTACCCCAGGAGATGAATAAGTTTATACTGTAACAGGTTGCAATCCTGAAACTCGTCAACGTGCAGATATGTCCAACGACGCTGGTACTTTTGGAGGATCGCAGGTTCGCGTCGCCACAACTGCTCGACCAGCATTAGCAGGTCATCAAAGTCAACACCGTTATTGGCGCGCAAGAGTTTTTGGTACACCTTATAGACGCGGGCCGCCACCTCTTCGATATATTTTGTCGCCTGCTCCGCCATCTGGTCTGGAATGAGCATATCGTTTTTGGCCCGCGAAATCATCCCCTGTATCGTGGCGGGCTTGTACTGCTTCTCATCGAGGCCCATCTGCTTGATTGCCTGCTTGATGAGTGTGGTCTGATCGCCTGTATCAAAGATCACGAACGACCTGGTAAGCCCCAGTGGGAGCAACGCGTCGGCTTCCGAGCGCAATATTCGCGCACAGATCGCGTGGAAGGTCCCAATTGTCATCTCTTTTGACTCATTGATGCCGACGAGCTTTTCCAGGCGTTCGCGCATCTCTTTTGCCGCCTTGTTGGTAAAGGTGACGGCGAGGATGCGCCAGGGCAAAATCTGCTCTTTCTGCACCATGTACGCGATACGGTGCGTGATCACACGCGTCTTGCCGCTCCCCGGACCCGCGAGAATAAGCACGGGGCCGCGTGTCGTCGTCACGGCCCTGCGTTGTGGTTCGTTGAGACCTGAAAGAATATCTTTCTCATGTTGTTCTAGCATAATAAAAACTCCGTCCCGCGCAAGAGGAAAATATTAAAAAAGTAGATGGGTATGTATGATAAAATTCGACGCTATTGTACCACAGATAGCATAGGTGTAGGAAAAGGATTCTTTACCTCTACATAAATCTTCATTCCTATCCATATCTCAAGAGGTTTACGTAGATTCTCTATTGTCAGACGACACAAATCACGCTATTATATTGAATAGCACGACGCAGAATTTTTCACTCTCGCATACTCATGTATAAAGGAAATAGAGACCGATGCAACAACAGACACTACCCGCCCATACAGGGGTGGCGCGTTTCATGGACGCCTGTTATCACCGTCAGCCGGACGCAACGCCGATCTGGTTTATGCGCCAGGCGGGTCGTAGCCTCGCCGAGTATCGCAAGATACGCGATAAGCACGACATTTTGACCATCGCAAAGACGCCCGAACTCTGTACCGAAGTCACCCTGTTGCCCGTCCAGATACTCGGCGTCGATGGAGCCGTTCTGCTCGCCGACATCGTTGTTCCCCTGGAAGGTATGGGTATTTCGGTTGAACTACGCCCCGATGTTGGCCCAATTATTCATAACCCAGTACGCACGATGAAGGACGTTGAGGCACTTCGTATCATCGACGCCGACGAGTCAACAGGCTATATTATGCAGGCGATTCGCATGGTCAAGCATGAACTCGCAGGCAAGCAGGCCGTGATTGGCTTCTCTGGCTCCCCGTTTACCCTTGCCTGCTACATCATCGAGGGTCGCCCCACGCGCGAATATGCCCTTGCCAAAGGGATGATGTATGGGCAACCAGAGGTGTGGCACGCCCTCATGAGTAAGCTAACCGAGGTCGTCTCGCGCTATCTTGTGGCGCAAATCAAGGCAGGCGCGGACGTTGTACAGGTCTTCGATAGTTGGGTGGGTATGCTGAGTCCCAGCACCTATCGCACATTCGTCAAACCTTATGTGACGCGCATCTTTGAGGATGTGAAACGCGCTGGCGCGCCCTCCATCCACTTTGGGACGGGAGCCGCCGCCCTGATCGAGGATATGACCGAGGCCGGTGGCGATATTATGAGCGTTGATTGGCGCATGGATATCGACGAAGCATGGGCGCGGGTCGGCTTCGATCACGGCATCCAGGGCAACCTGGACCCAACCATGCTGCTCACCGACTGGTCTACGATTGAAGCCGGAATGCACGACATTCTGCGCCGCGTCGATAATCGGCCCGGCCACATCTTCAATCTAGGACATGGTGTACCGGCCCCAACCAATCCTGACCTGCTCAGAAGATTGGTCGAGTCCGTACACGAGCATACACGTCGCTAAACACGTATAAGCAGCAAGGAAAAACACAATGACGACAACAACACAGCACCATGTGGGTGTGATGCTGATGACCTACGGGTCGCCCGCCACTCTTGACGATATTCCCGTCTACATCAAGAATGTGTACGGGGGCCGCGAACCCGATCCTGAAATCATCACGGAGTTTCGCCGCCGCTATGATCTAATCGGCGGCTCACCTCTGCTCCGCATCACCCGCGAGCAGGCCCAGGCGTTGGAAGTGGAACTGAACGGCGCGAGTACCGATGGTACAACCTATAGCGTCAACGCTGGAATGCGTTTCTCGCCGCCCTTCATCACAGACCTTACACCAGAGGTTGCAGCGAACGCGCACAAACTCATCGGCGTCATCATGTCGCCCCAATATTCACCTATCATCATGCGCGGCTATATTCAGACGCTTGAGGACGCCGTTGAAGACCTGGGTCGCGCCGACCTGAAACTAGCGATTTCACGCGATTGGCACATGCAACCCTACTTCTTACAGGCACTAGCGGAGCGGGTGCAACAGGCACTTGATCGCTTCCCCACAGAGATACGCGCGAGCGTCCCTGTGCTGCTGACGGCGCACAGTATGCCCAAGCGCGTTATTGAGCGGGAGCCGGACTACATCAATAATCTCAAAGAGACGGCGGCGGCCATCGCCAAAATGCTTGACCTCGCCGATGATCGGTGGATGTTCTGTTACCAGAGCGCGGGCCACACGCCCGAAGAGTGGCTCAAACCCGATTTCGCGGATGTCATGCCAGAGTTGCAGCAGGCCGGCAAACAACACGTCCTGATTGCGCCTGTGCAGTTTCTGGCCGACCACCTTGAGATTTTGTACGACATCGAGGTTGGGGCACGCGAACAGGCCGAAGAACACGGCATCGCGTTCTCGCGCATCGAGTCACTCAATACCTCACCGCTTTTCATCAAAGCATTAGCGGAGGTCGTGAGGGAAACGTTGCAAAGGGCATAGAACCCACATCGTATACGCCCCTTGCGGGTTGGCCGCCACGCTTCTATAATGAGAAGAGATATGTTTGTACACAATCCGGGGATGAGGATAACATGTCCTCGTCCCTTTCTTTTGGGTAGGAGTTTTCATGGTTGTTACAGTTTTTCGCTGGATTTTGCGTGTCAGCGCGTTACTCGCACTTATTCTGGGCGGTATCAATTGGGATGGCAATGCCTCGGACGCACTCGTCAATGTTCATATGACGCTTGGTCTGCTTGTTACAATCTCGCTATTGGTAATTGGCTTTATGTTTGGGACAGCAAAGGGAGGAAATTGGGGTATGGCGTCGCTGGCGATTGTCTGGGGTATCCTCGTGGTTGCGCTGGGCGCGTCACAGCTTTCATACACGCCGAGCCTGCTCGTGAAAATCATCCACTTATTGCTTGGGGTCCTCGCCATCGGCGTTGGTGAAGTTGTCGCGGGTCGTTACAAGCGCGTCAACGCTGCCCACGTCCAAACAATGTAACACCATTTGGGATGACAGGGAATGGCGGGGAGACCAGCGTGGTCTCCCCGCCAACTCTATTTCACAACAACCGTGAAGGGAATTTCCGCGATATACATGGGACACATTTGGCCCTTTTTGCAGAGTGCTTGTGTACTAAAGTTGAGGGTCGTTGTACCAGTGGACTTTGCGGTGAACCGCCAGATGCAGACGTTATCACTCTTCCAGGCGTAGCCGGCAGGTTGCTGCATAGCGAGACTTCCCGCAATCATCGGGCCATTCCACCTATGACCGAAGGGCAAACGCACCTCTACGATGTCGCCGACACGGGCCGCCACAGGCGAGTTTGCCGAACTCTGCTTTATTACCACGTTTGCGGTTGTCGGGGCGGTACTCACAACCAGGTCACTTGGACACCCCTGCGCGCTTCCATAGCCCTTAACCGCTGTAGGCGACACTTTCACCGGCGTACTAACAATAGTGCCAGAACTGCCCGTGCTGCTCCCAGAACCGATGTTCGAGCCACATGCGGCAACAATGCAGGTCAAGAGAAGCAGTACAAGTGCGAGAACCAGCGATGAAAATGAACGCTTTGTATTTGTCATGATACGGCTCATTATAGAAACTCCTTCGATAGTGTTGCGTTTAAACCATTCGGTTCGGTTCGTGTTTCCTAAGCTAAGACGTTCCCACCAAACAAAAAGTTCCCGCGCGTTCCCGCATAGGAAAACCTCTTTGTGGAATGGAAAAAGATGTGCAGGGCACAAGGAGATGCAGGGCAGAATGCTATATGCCTTCGCAAGCAACGAATGTTCCAACATAATTTGCGATTTTTCTCTACTAATAGCCCGAATGTCTTAGGTTTAACATTACCATAACATTTGTGTCTCATACTTTAGAGTGAGAAGAGAAATAAGGGAAAGAAATAAGCAAAGAATCGTTATAGAAGGCAGCGAAAACGGATGAATATTGGGGTATACACACAAAACGGGCGGAGGATACAGCGTGTTACAAACATATTTTCCGCACATATATCATTATATCCGCTAGTTTTTAGTATATGCATCGTGGCAATGCTTTGCACGAGCTGTGCAGGGCCGACAGATATGCAACAAGTACCAGCGGGCCACCTTGTCATTGCCGGCTCTACCGCTCTGCAACCACTTGCGACAAGCGCGGCAACACTCTTCCAAAAGCAGTATTCACAGGCAAAGGTGACGGTACGTGGTGGCGGCAGTTTACTTGGTCTCAAGGCGGTAACGGCGCGACAGGTGGATATCGGCAACTCTGACCTCTATGCCGACCCCGCGCTTTATCCAGACCCGAACTTGACCGATCACATCGTGTGTGTTGTGCCGTTCACAATGATTGTGAACCTCGATGTTTCAGTGGCTTCATTACAACGTCAGCAGATTATTGATATTTTTTCAACGCGTAAAATTCGCAACTGGCAAGAGGTGGGTGGGCCAGACCTACCCATCATACCCGTTGTGCGTCCAACAACATCGGGGACACGGGCCACATTTCGCAAATACGTCCTTGACGGCGGCGACGAAAGCGGAACATTGCTTCGCACCGACTCGTCCACCGAGGTACGCCGCCCCGTCGCGCAGACTCCTGGCGCGATTGGCTATCTCGCTCTCTCCGTATTCGACAATAGTGTACGTCAGGTGGCGATTGACGGTCAAACCGCCAATGCAACCGCTATCGAAACTGGCAAGTACGCGTTCTGGGGGTATGAACACATGTATACGCTGGGCGATACCAATACTACCGTCGCGGCGTTCTTGGACTTTATGCTAAGTCCCACGGTACAGCGCGAAGCATCACGGTTAAGTTACATCCCAATCTCCAATATGAAACTACCTACATTAAGCGCAGCAGGTGGCTCGTCGTCTACTGCCATTCATCTATCTGAAAGCGAGGCAACGCTCCGTGAGCATTTCTAACCAGTCATCCCCTCTTTCACAACCGCTCTTCATGCATGACCCTTCCTCTAACGAGGGAAGGGCAGCGGAGACAGCAAAAGCGCGTCGCGGTTATCGACGCAATTTGCTGCTGGACCTCCCGATAGCAGGGCGATTAGCGTTGGGGTTTATTCTCGCGGCACTGATTGCCGCAATCGCATCGGGCGTGATTGGCTTTCAGCGCTCGCAATCGCTCACACGCCAGTCGGACTTCTATCAAACCCTCCTCCAGACAAATACCTCGCTCACAACCGGAGCCAGCTTCCTGCAACTGCTCAATAGCGAAACACATACAGCACTCAGCGATGCGAGCGCGAACCCGCCCTCACAGGAGACGTTGGCACAGGATCAAAACGCGCTACAGGGTCTGGTTACGCAGTATGACATGACACTTACCGACTACACCAACCATCAACTGATTGAACGCCACCCCGACCAGATCGCGCTACTCGCGGAGGCGAACCATACCAACCAGGTCACGCAACAGCGGACACTTGCCGGTAGCGTCCTTCGCACATGGACGATTCAGCGCGCCACCCAGTTACGTATTTTACAAGACATCAACACGGGCAAACTTGCAGAGGCGCAATACCTCGAACGTTACCAGGGGGAGCCAACAAACGCCGATGCCCAAAGCGCACTTCGTGCACTGATTCAATTTGATGGCCGCCTCGCCACGTCTATCCATGACGCCGCCAATGTGGAGCAACAAAACCAGCTTGTGACAACCGGCATCGCGGCCCTCCTCGCCTGCCTTTTTATTGGACTCGTGGGCTTACTCATCTCGAATACTTTGGTTCAACGCTTACAGACACTCCGCCGCGTCTCGCGGATGGTCGAAAAGGGACAATTGAATAGCCGTGTCACCGTCATAGGGCGTGACGAGATCGCTGATGTCTCGCTCTCAATCAACTCGATGCTCGACACAATCGTCGGACTACTTGAAGAAACACGTCGTCAGCGCGATGCGTTAACCAACGCTGCTCGTCACCTTTTCTCCTACATGCAGGTGGTAAGCGCGAGCGAATTTCGCGCCACCACCACCACAAATGACGACCCCATCAGCATGTTGACCGATGCGTTCAACTTCACCGTTGGGCGTTTCCGCCGTTTTAGCCTGCGTACCCAGACAAGTACGGAGCAGTTAGAGGTATTATCGCGCCAGGAGATGGCGCAGGCCGAAACGTTCATGCAGGTGTTGCGTACCTACGCACTTCTACAGCCAAATACAGAGGCACTCTCGAAAGCTCCCACCGCCAAACGTCTCCAACCAAGCACCGCGCCGCTCAAAAATACGCGCGAGGAGACGATACTGGTACAGGTCAACGGGACACACGAGCGGCTTGTAGAGATGGGACGCAACGTCATCAAAACGCACACCATGACCATTCTGGGTATCACCAACCAGACGACTGTCGCGCTGGTTCGCCTGCGGCAACGTATCGCGCCAACGCTCTCACTGCTCACCAACCAGGGAACACGGGCAACAGAACAAGTGCAGGAGTTGCAGACCGTCGAGGGATTGTTACAGCAACTGGCGACGGAGATACGCATCATGCAATCCGAGACCATACGTGGCCTCTCAGAGGCGGACAAAATGCTGGTACAGTCGCTCAACATCTTAAACACGCCGCATAAAGAACTACCTCAAACATCTGTAACCGATACAACAAACGATTTAGTTGAACTGAAGCGTATCAGTTTGCAATTCGCGCAAGAAATAACCAATCAAGCGCGCCAGATAAGCACCATCACCCAGGAGATGCGGTCAAGCACCACAGCGTTTAAGGTCGAAGCGGGCGAACGACCAAACGCATCAGGTACTCCCAGCCGCCCCCTTCCGCAAGACGTGTATAGGCCAAACATCCACGCTTGACGTCCTCCCCATGTATAGAAGCCAGGGGGGTTACGACGCCACGCATAAGAAGACGGCCAACGTGCAGGAGCGACCAAGATGCAGGGAGACCGCAAGGGTCTCCCTGCTTTTTGCATGACCCTTATTTCCCCGCGAAATGTCCTTTGCGTTTCTCAACCGACGCCGTGATACCCTCTTTCGCGTCCTCGCTCTGGAAACACAATTGTTGCAATTCGCGTTCCAGGGCTAGCGACTCGGAGAAGGCCATTTCCGAGCCGGATTGCACGGAGCGTTTGATGCGCCCCACCGCTTTGGAGGCGCGGTTGGGGGGACAGAAGGTTTTGGCGTAGGCTAGCACCTGCTCCCAATAATTTTCGGACTCGTAGACGTAGTTAATCAGGTCAAGCCGCTGCGCCTCTTCAAAGCTGAACAGCTTGCCCTCGGTCATCAACTCGATGGCCTTGTTTTTGGGCAGGGCACGCGCCATACGCTGTGTGCCACCCGTCCCCGGCAACACGCCCAGGTTGACCTCCGGCAGCCCAACCTTGCCCGCGCCGCGCCGCGCGATACGAATGTCACAGGCAAGCGCGATCTCCAGACCGCCGCCGACGGTGTGGCCGTTCAGGGCCGCGATAACCAGTTTGGGCGTTTGTTCCAGGCGAATCAATGTCTCGTTCGCGTGGAGACAAAAATAATATTTGAAGGTCGGCGTCACCGTGTTCAACATACTGATTTCAGCACCGGCACAAAAAAACTTTTCGCCTGCCCCGCGTAGCACCAGCACATGTACATTCTCGTCGAAACGCGCTTCTAAGATTGCACGGTCAAGTTGTTGCATCATCTCGTAGCTATATGTGTTAGCAGGTGCGTTCGCAAGCTCGATTACCGCGACGCCCTCGGTTACACTATAGTTTACCAGGGTTCGCTCTGTTGTCGTTGTCATAAGGGGTTTCCTTTCGTGCGGCGTAGTCGTTGAGGACTTCATCATCCTTGATATGTTCAAACGGCGTATGACAAGCATTACAATAATACTGCACCGTCAACAATTGTTGACCGAACAGCGAGAAGAGTTCTGTATCACGCGAACTGCAATAGGGACATAATACCTGCACCTTTTGCGTCGTTGACCCATCCCCATTATAGCCCATGTTCACGTTCGCCTCCCAATCGTCGCGTCACACTATCCCAGCGCGACCAGGGTAACACTTCGGATGCCTCCCACTGTTGGTCATTCAAGATCGCGGGAACGGCAAAGCCACTACTCGTAAGCGTAGGCATAATTTTCTGTAGATAGCGGCTCCGCAACATGTCTGAAGTGGCGTCGATAATCTCTGCTTGATACAAGTTGTGTATCGTTATATCATCGTTGGGACCAAACCAGCACAGTGTCTCATCCCACAGTGCCGCAAGCGAGGCCCCCAGCGTTCGCTTCACCGATCCGCCGGACCTCCCTAAACGTCGTATCCAGCCCTCGCCATGCATTAGGTGAATACGTTCCTCTTGTATAATTTTGCGCGAACGTTGCCGTAATGGTTCATACGTCGAGTTTTGGGCCGCCTCAAAAAAGGTGGTCAGCGCGGTATCAAACAGAAAGTTCGTGGCGACAAAATCCGACCAGCCAGCGAAATCGTGATCCAGGTAGGCGAGATGATAGCGCAGGGTGCGCGTCTCCGGTACAACCTGTACTGGGTCAGCCTGCACAAAATCGTCGAGCAGAGGGTACAACGTTCGCGCATGGCCCAGTTCATCCTGTGTCATCGCGGCGGCAGCGACTGCTGCTTCCAGGGCGGGCGCACCGTTGCACCAATACGCGTACCGTCGCCCCACCGCCTGTTTGTTGTCCGCCAGCGACGACAAGATGGCGAACAGGGCAGGGTTGTCAAGCCGCGTCTGTGTAGTATTCATGCTTGCCTCTACTTGTGTGCTTATCCGCTTTATGAGCTAATCACGGTGACGATGCTGGCACGTGGCATAATTATCATCTCGACCCAACTGAACTCGTCATAGATACTGCGGGCGTAGACCTTTGCTAACTCAACATCGTCGGCCATGACGTTGCCGATTTCGTGCAATGGTTCGTCATACTTGCGCCGTGCGTACACGTGCCAGACAATATCGGGCGTACCTTGTTGTGTAGGGGTGGTGGGGACAACCGCGTGTATATCTGTCTCGCTCATGCGGACACGCCCCAGGTACGCATGATGTCGATACCCTCTTCGCTCAATCGCGCCTTCGTCCACACAGGGTCCCACACGACCTCGATCCGTACTTCGCGCACACCGGACTGCTGTAACAGGCGTTCACGGATATCGTCCATGATAAATTCTGTCGCGGGACAACCCATCGCGGTAAAGGTGAGTTTGAGTTGCACAATACCATCGTGCAGGGCGAGCGCGACAATCAAGCCCATATCAACAACACTAATGGGGAGTTCAGGATCCATGACATCGCGCAGAGCGTCCCACAGTAGAGGACAGGTTGCATCTTCTTGCGTATGTGTCTGCAAAGAAGGATAGATGGTAGTCATACGTCTACTTAATCCTCCTGCTCCAATTGCCGCACCATATCTTTTTTGCCACGCTGAATCATCGCCACAAACTCTTCGTTCTTAGGGCCACGTGCCTTCCACCGCTTCATCACATCTTCCCAGGTGCATGGACCATCCTCCAGCAGCCAGCGTTTGGCTTTGGCGTCAAAGTGCGCGGGGAACGCGCAGTCGATCACGTATTTTTGTAGCTCTTCATCGAAGTGTGCTGGTACGTCAAGCTGTAGCTCGGTACAGAGGGGTACAGCGGTTGAGAGCCAAATCTGACGTAGTTCGTCGTTGCTATGCCCCTTGAAGCCATAGTCCAGTTGTTCGCTATGCTTCTTTTTGTTGTCGGGCAGACCAAACCATTCAACAGTAAGCAGAAACATCCAGTTTACCGCCGCCTGCAACGCCTCATGGCCGGCGCGATCTTTGTTCAGCTTTCGCATCCCCTGCTCGCCGTGCCGCAGATGAAAGGTTTCTTCTTTATCAACCTTCACAAGAGCGCGTTTCCAGGGGCCAAACGTTGTGCTTTGGTAGACATCGCCGAGCAGCGTATAGCCGGCACGGTCATAAAACGCGTTGGCGACAATGAGTTCGACCCAGCTATCGAGGGGAACATCAAAGGCGTAAGGATATTTGAAATTGTGCGGGTCGCGCTCAAAGATCAGCTTTTCGGTATCAACACCCAGGTCGCGAAGCAGACGATAGGCGATGTGGGCATGACCCATTTCGTCCTGTAAAATGGAGATCGCGGACCCGAACGCATTGAGTGAAGGGGCATGGGTCGCGGCATTATAATAAGCGGGTGCGCTAATCAGCTCCGTATCGGCGGAGACGGTGAGGATGCGTTTGATGCCTTCCAGGTAAATTGGACTCATGTGTGCAACAGACTCAACGAGCTGCTGTTTGCGAATGCGCGTCAACAAAGCCTCTTCGCTCTGTAGGGTCGGTGGCAGTGCAACCATAGGGCCTCCTTGAGAAACAAGAGGGTGGTTCGTTTTCCCTCCAATGCCTATCTCTCTCGACATGGCTATATCGGATTGTACGTTGCACATACCCAAAAGTCAAGACGCGGCATGTGTAGGGGAGACCCTTGCGGTCTCCCTGCTAACTTTTGGCGTCCTGATTATTTCTGAATACCTATGATCTTGTACCCTGGTTATTTCTAAATACCCATGATCTTGTAGATATAGTTTTGCGTTTCGGCAGGCACACAATTCTTCCAGGCTGCCCCACAACGGGCCACTGCGTTTTCCAGGTTGCCCCCACCCGCGTTATAAGCGGCGAGTGCCATTGCGTAGTTGCCGTGATATTGCGCGGCATACGAAGCCATGAGGCGTGCGGCTCCGCTTAATGCCTGTATCGGATCATAGGGGTTGATACCCAGCCCTGCGGCGGTTGCTGGCTCGAACTGCGCGATGCCTACCGCGCCCGCACCAGAGGCGGCATTGGGGTCAAAACCGCTCTCGGCGTAGATTTGGCGCACAAAATATTCAGGTGGAATGCCTGCATTGATTGCATCTTGCCGCGCTATCGCCACATACTGGCTTGTGGGCAAATTAATCACAGGTGGATTACCAGCCACAATTGCGATTGGTGGCGCGGCAGGTTGATTGTTCTGCGCGTTCATGGTGTCGGTGTGTGAAAGGATATTCCAATCTTGCTGCTGGGCGTTTGCCCATTTTGCTACGCCACCGAAAATATGGAAACTATTCTGCCCACCGTCGAGGGGAGCCAGGGTAAGCATCGTCAAAATAAGCACAAACAACACTGTACCGAGGGCGATGCCGTGCCGTGTCCGTCTCCGCATCCGGCGGGGCGG
>Ga0123336_10003446_pt1 | contig 13191 bp, 11 predicted proteins | sample SSSSmetaG_FD_96466 | JGI IMG/M metagenome (GOLD analysis project Ga0123336, IMG submission 96466) | Glacier valley bacterial and archeal communities from Borup Fiord, Nunavut, Canada, to study Microbial Dark Matter (Phase II) - ​SSSS metaG | ecosystem: Environmental > Aquatic > Freshwater > Ice... | reverse complement strand
TGCAAAAGTATTACCCTAAATTTTTCACTGCCTGGCTGAGCATAATCTGTTAAATAAGTTGAATAAGGGGGTATAAGCTGTACACTGCTTTGGACGGGGTAAAAATTCTGAGCTTGCAACCTAAAATGATTACAGGCAAAAAAAATCAAAATCAGTAATAAGCTAAAAAAATTATTTTTAATCTTTTTTCCCACTAGTTTATTTTCTTAATCGCTGGCTAATATATTGATTTGATAATTTAATTTACTACTACCTAGAATTAAACAAAATAATTTTTGCATTAAAAGATTCCACTATTATATTTTGTTTTTATTATTCATTTGTTTTCAAGAGAAATTATTTCAAAATTATTTATATAACGATATTGATAAAATGATAATTAAGAATTATTTTATCAATTATCTTTTACCTATTTTATTTTTTTTGCGGATTGCTGGATAAATTCTTTTTTCGAAGAACGAACAAAAAGATTATAAATTTGGCTTTGTGTAAATACATTAATAAACGTACATTTTATTTATTAACCTAAATAAGTTTAGAATAAAAACAATAAATAATTATTAAAACGATTTCACACTTATATATTTTGCTTCTAATTGAATATCTAAATTCAAAAATTAAATCCAATTTTAGTTTAAAAATTACACCATCTAATTTTAATTCACAACTGTTTTTATATTTGTTCTTGTAAAAAATCGCTTACACCAGCCTGAATGAATAAAAAATTTACATTTCTATCTTTAATTATTTTATTCAGTCAAATTGTAGTAGCTCAAAACCTTGAAGAGTTTGGAATAAAAAAAGGCATAAAGCCAAGTGGTGGAATTAATTTTGGTGCAGTAAGCTATTTAGCAAATGGTATAAGCGCTCGCCGCGACCCTTTTGCTTTTTATGTTTCTGGGAATATTAATATCAATTTTTTCGGTTACAATACCCCTTTTACTTTCAGTTATAGTAATACCAATCGCACATTTACCCAACCTTTTAACCAATTCAGTTTTTCTCCATCGTACAAATGGATTAAAACTTACATTGGTTATAATAGTATGAGTTTTTCACAATATACACTTGCAGGTTATAATTTTTTAGGTGGAGGGGTTGAGCTTTCACCAAAAAAATGGCGCTTTGCTGCTATGTATGGAAGATTAAGAAAAGCAGTTCCATTTAACCTTGCCGATTCATCACAAAATTATAATGCTTCTTATAAAAGAATGGGTCAGGGGATAAAATTAGGATATAATGATGGGAAGAATATGATTGGCATTTCATTATTTCATGCAAAAGACGTGATCAATTCTTTACCCTATATTATTTTTAACACGGGTTTAACTCCTAAAGAAAATTTAGTTACTGGCATTAATGCAAAAAAAAGAATTAGTGACCGGATTTTTGTAGAAGGTGAATATGCGTATTCTGTTTTAACCAATAATATAACTTACAAAGAAAAGCATGATTCTTTATCAATTGATTCATTACCTCACAATGAAAAAAATTATTTTTTAAAAGGTATTATTCAATCCAACGCTACCACAAGGCATTATGATGCTTATAATTTTTCAGTTGGGTACCAGGGTATTTGGTATGGGGTACAACTTAAATACGAAAGAATCTCTCCTGATTATCAAACATTAGGAGCCTATTATTTCAATAGTGATCTAAAAAACATAACTGTAATACCCACATTTAGGGTGTTTAATAATAAATTAATAATTAATGCAAACCTTGGATGGCAAAATAATAATTTAGATCATTTAAAAGCATCAACTACTAAAAGGTTTGTGAGTGCCTACAACATAAATTTTGCACCTAACGAACGTTGGAACTTTGGAGGGAATTATTCTAATTTTACCACTTTTACTAATATAAGGCCACAAACGGATCCTTTTTTTAGAAATACTCTTGATACTTTAAATTTTTACCAAGTTAATAATACACTTAATGCCGTTACCAGTTATAATTTTGGACTTGCAGAGCATAGGCAATCAATATTTTTAAATGTGTCCTATCAAAAAGCAAGCGACAAGGCATCTTATAAAGCAGGTAACAACATGGTTTCTGATTTTTATACTGGAAACATTTCATATAGCTATTCAATTGCACCTCAAAATTTATCTCTAGCCTTATCTGTTAACTATTATACAAATCATTTATCAACAACTCAAAGTAGTTATTATGGACCAAATGTGAGTATTACAAAAGCCTTTTTGAATAAAACATTAAGAGCCACATATTCCGGCTCATTTAATAAAAACGTAGTTAATAAACAATCCAGCAGCTCTATTTTAAATAATAGGTTTGGATTAAATTATTCCCCAAAAACCGATCCTAAAAACAAATTTGGAAGGCACAACTTGGGTTTATCAATTAATATCTTAAAACGATTTCAGGGCAAATTCGATTCGCCAAACTCAAATAATACCTCGTTTTTAGAAGCCACAACAAATTTTAATTATTCTTATTCATTTTAAGTTTTAATAATTTTAAAGCTTTATTTATTTCTTCTTGATAATCTAACAGATAGTAAATCATTATAAAACAATAAAGTATAAATTAATTACCAATCTTTCTTTTCTTTTTTCAAAAAAAACTTCTGTTTTTAAAAAAAATTCATAACTTTTCCCAATTAGACCACAACTGTTAATATTTATAATATGTCATATAAAATTTCAACTGAAGGAAAGGAATTTATCTCCAAAATAAATAAAAATGGAAAAGAAAAATCATTAGTTGCTCCTTCATTTAAGCCGGCATTAGATTTACCAGTAAAATATCTCTGCATTTTTTTTGTTGTTTTATCGATTGCACTTTTCTTTTTCACCTATAAATGGATAAGTGCAACAAGTTTTGGCATCGCAATAATTTTATTTTTTATCCGTGATTTTTTTATTCAGGATGATCATTCTTTGGTTCGTATTTATGGCCCTTTGGGAAGAGGTAGGTATTTAATTGAAGATATGGTTAGAGATAAATTTCTTCAATATTTTACAGAATCAAATACAAATGGACGACCAATACCTAAAGTAGTTAGAGATTATATTTATCAAAAAGCAAAAGGGGTAAAGCCTTTAACAAGTTTTGGAACCGAATTAGATATAAATGATAGCGATAATACTGCTAATGTAAGAATACTTCATAGAAATTTTCCAGCTTATAAAATAGAGCCAGCAAGTTATGAATGCGTAATCGGCGAAGGCCGTACAGATATTAAACCATTTATTGTAAAAAATATAATAAATGTCTCGGCTATGAGCTATGGTTCTTTAAATTGGAAAGCTGCAGAATGTATAAGTTTTGGAGCAAAAGATATTTGTTATGTAAATACTGGAGAAGGAGGATATGGTCCTCATGGAGTTGCTGGAAACGATGTTGTGTTTCAAATTGGAACCGGAAAGTTTGGAGTTGGAGACCATGCAGAATTACCTAATGGGCAGCCAACGCGAAAACTAAATGATCAATTGTTAATTGATTTAGTTCGGGCGAATGAAAACATAAAAATGATTCAGATTAAAATTTCTCAAGGAGCTAAACCTGGTTTAGGTGGTCATTTACCTGCAGAAAAAGTGGTTCCTGAAATAGCTGAAGTTAGAAAAGTTGAGCCTTATAAATCGGTAATTAGTCCTGCACAACATGCAGAGATCATAGCATCTACTGCTAAAGAATCAGTTTTAAAATTACTTGATTTTATTAAACATGTTAGAAAACTTACCAACTTACCTGTGGGGATAAAATTTGCAGTTGGCAGATTGGATGAAATAGATTTATTAATAAGTGCAATGCTGGCAACTAAAGAAGGACCAGATGCAATACAAATTGATGGAGCCGATGGAGGAACAGGCGCTGGCCCAAACCTCTTTGTTAATTATGTTGGTTATGGTGGAGTGGTAGAAACTGTTGCCTACTTAGATAAAAAACTAAAAGATGCAGGGCTAAGAGATAAAATTAAAATTAGTTCTTCAGGAAAAATTTTCACTCCAGTTCATGCAGCATTGTCATTTGCATATGGAACAGATATCATAGATACTGCAAGAGCTGCAATGCTTTCATTAGGATGTATACAAGCATTAAAATGCCATACTGGGCACTGCCCAACAGGTATAACATCGAGTGATTCATGGAGAATGCATGGATTGGTTTTAGAAGAAAAATCAACGCGTATTCATAAGTTTTTTAAAGGATTCAATGAAGATATGTTGGAACTTACTAAAGTAATGGGCCACAGCGATCCCAGGGATATTACTCCGGATGATATTCGAACGGTGACTTATAAAAGTAATTTTTCGAGTCATTTTGAAGAAGACCCATTTGGTTTATGGTTGCCTAATTCAGAAAAGTTAATGAATGAATAATATACAAACCATATGAAATTTTTTTTAGAAAAATTAATAATTGGAATTTCTATTATAACCGTTTGTATTTTAATTATACTTACGTTTATAATTTCTAATCATAATCGAAATATTGCTTCTGAAAATATTTTATTAAAAATTAATTCTGAAAATATTCTTTTAAGATCTAATGCTATTTTAACAGAAGCATTACAAGCAGTTGACCAAAGCATAAGAGGGTATGCTTTAACAGAAGATGAAAATTTTTTATATCCTATTTCAGAGGCTGAAATAAAAAAAAGAAAAATAGTTGCAGACCTTAGAAATTTACTTAGCCAGCAAAAAAAACTTTTTCCAATTGAGTCTTCTAAAATTGACACACTTTGCCTTCAACTTAATAGTGTTAGTTTAAAAATGGATGAGTATTTAATTTATTGTAATTACTTAACAAAATTAGTAAAACTTGATAGCCTTGATAAGTTTAAAAGATATTTAAAGAAGGATGAAGGGCTAAAAGTATACACCACTTGGTTAAAATTTAATCAAAAATTAAATAAATTTGAAACATACGTAACCGAAGAAGCACAAAAAAAGTATGATCATGCCTCTAATAAAATTAGTACCATCCAAGTTCTATTATTAATAATTGGGCTACCAACATTATTATTTGCACTTTATGAAATAGATAAAAATTTTACTCTTAGCAACAAACTTTTAAAGCTTGAAGAAGAAAATAACAATGAGTTGGAAAAAAAGGTACAAATTCGAACTGAAGAAATTTATGCGCAAAATGAAGAAATTAAATCGTTAAATGAAGAGCTCACAACAAAACAAGATCATATTGAATTACAACATAATTCACTCCTATTACAAAATGAAGAACTTTTAATTGCTCAGGAGTTAATTCAACAACAAAATATTGAAACTCTAAGTAGAAACGAATACCTGGAAAAAGAAGTAGAAAACCGTACGAGAGATTTAACAAACGCAAATAGCGAACTAATAGAATATAACCACCAACTTGAACAATTTGCTTTTATAACTGCACATAATTTGCGAGCACCTGTGGCAAGGATATTAGGCTTAGGCAACGTTTTAGAATTACCTGGTTTAACAGAACCAGAAAAGCAGGAAATAACTCCTAAAATTATGACTTCGTGTAGGGAGCTTGATAGTGTAATAAAAGATTTAAATTTAATTTTAGATATTAAAAAAAGTAATAATGCAGTTTATGTAGAAATCAACTTAACAGATGCTGTTGGTAAAGTTATAAGATTATTAGAAAAAGATATTCATGAAACAAATACAGAAATAGTTATTGATTTTTCAAATGCACCTGTCATTTATTCCCTGGGAGTATATATTGATAGTATATTATATAATTTAATAGGCAACGCATTAAAATACAGGCATCCATTGCGTTCACCAATTATTGAATTAAAGTCTTTTCCTGTAAAAGGTTATACATGTATTACCGTATCAGATAATGGCCTGGGGATCGACCTGAATCATTATAAAGATAAAATTTTTAATCTCTATAAACGTTTTCATAGCCATGTGGAAGGTAAAGGATTAGGATTGTATTTGGTTAAAACACAAATAACTTCTTTAGGAGGTAAAATTGAAGTGGAGAGTATATTGAATGTAGGAACTACTTTTTTTATTTATTTAAAAAACTGATAAAACTATATTTTATATTTAAAAATTTTAAGAAACATTTTATTTTTAACTTTCAATAGCTTCTTTTAGGAAATCATTTACAGGTTTTAATTTAGTAAGAGTATCCACCACATAATCAGCAAAATTTTCTTCCATTAAAAGATTGTCAGATATACCATGTGATGCTGTATAACTTTTTAATTTTAATAAATCAATATAGGGATGATCAGTAAGATATCCTTTAGGCATTTTTTTTAACATGGATTCTTTTGATAAACCTCCATAAGATTTTTTAAAATCAGATTGATTTAATATATCCATTAGTTTATCTCCATTATAATCTATTTCTTGTCTTACTTTCTTCAAAGCACTAGCATCAGGCATCCATAAACCTCCTGCAACCATACTTTTATTGTCAGGCTCAATATGCACGTAATATCCTGGTCGTGAGCTTTTCTTTCCATCTCTTTCAAAATACAATCCAATATGGGTTTTATAAGGTGTTTTATCTGTTGAAAATCGAATGTCTCTATAAATTCTAAACATGCAATCAGATGGTTTTAAACGATCAAATTCTGGCTCTATGGAGGTAATTCTTTTTAAAATATTGTCAACAAGTTTAGCCTGTTCCTCTTTTACCATTTCATATTGATCCTTATTTTTTTCAAACCATTCTCTTGAATTATTTTCAGATAATGATTTTAAAAAATTTAATATATTTTTCATATTCAATTTTATATTGAAATAAATTTTAACAATAAATTATAATATCAATTTATCAATATCGATATATTCATAATTTTCACTTAACAATATTGAGAAGTAAAGATCCAAAAATTAATTACTTCTCGTCCAAGTGGTGGTTCGTCCTAAAATTGAAATGCCTATAAAACCCCTAACTTCTAAATTATTTTTATCAATCAAAGTCATTTTACACGAGTATGTTTTACCATTTTTAGGATCGTATATTTTTCCATTATCCCATAAATTACCACCAGCATAATCAAAGTTTTGAATAATTTGAAGCCCAAGTATCTTTCGAAGTTTTAATTTCGAATCAGAATTGTGAGTATCAGTTTTAGCTTGCCCATTAGCATCATTAGGGATTTTTAGCCATATTATTTTACCAAAATATTTATTACCATTTTTAAATATTTCAATCTTTGCTTCTTTAGTATCATTTAACCAAGTCCCCAGCACCGCATCTGAAGTTTGTGCTGAAATATATGTTGAAGTAAATAATAGTAATAAAAGAATTATACCTTTAAAATTTAAACTTTTCATAATTTTATTTGATATTTTCATTTATGTGATATTTAACTAAAGTTTAAATTAAAAGTTTTTTTATATATTATCAACAATTAAGTAATTAAAACATTACTGAAACAGAATTTGATTTTAATTTTTCAAACATATTAAGTTTAATTACATAAAATCATTTAAAAGTATATGATATGTAATTCTATTTTTATTAATTTGGATTAACTTTGGTAGTTTGTGCATTTTCAATAAACAACCAAAGATTTATTTTAATGGTTACCATTTTTTAATTTCTTGTATTAAACTTTAAAGCATTGCTTTTAAAATTATCAGATGAAGATATTCTAAAACGAATACGGCAAGGGGATGAAAGTGCGTTAGACTATTTGTATAAGAAAAACTTTAAAATGATGACCAAATTGGTCATGAACAATAATGGTAATGAGGATGAAGCGAAAGATATCTTTCAAGAAGGTCTAATTGTTTTTTGGCAAAAAGCCATTAGTGGAAATTTAGTTTTAACTTCTAAAATTAGTACTTTCATTTATAGCATTTGCCAAAACTTATGGCGAAAAGAACTGGAAAGAAAATCAAGGCTTAGTAATGAAGAAAAAGATTCAGCGGTTATTGAAGACAGTGACCGGCTTGAAAGAATAAAAATTGTAAACGATTGTATCAATCAATTGGGCGATACATGTAGAAAGATATTAACGTATTATTATTTTGAGAACCTATCTATGCATGATATTGCAGAAAAATTAGGTTTTGCGAATGCTGATACTGCAAAAACAAAAAAATATAAGTGTAAAAAAGAATTGGATGAAATAGTACGGTCGCAATATAAAGCAAGCGATTTTATGGATTAATCCAATTTATTTAAGTGTCTCAACAGGGCAAAAAATTAAATATTAAATTTATTAGTTTTCAAATGATGTACCAATCAGATCAAATTGAATCGTATTTAAAAAATGAATTATCACTTTCGGATAAGGCTATTTTTGAGGAAATGTTGCGCCGTGACCCATTGCTGCAAAATGAAGTTCATTTTCAAGAAGCTGTAATTGGAGGGGTTCAACAATATCGTAAAGATCAATTAAAAGCAAGATTAAATAATGTTAGTGTTGATTCTGCTTCAAACATTTCGAATTATAAAGTTGCAACTATTGCCTTGGTAGGTATATTATCAGTAGGTGTTGGGGGTTGGTATGTAAGTGATCAAGCTAATAAAACGCTTAAAAATACTCCTCAAGCAATTAATAATATCCGGATTGACCATAAAAAATTAGAAAACAAAAACATTTCTAAAATTGAAACTGCTCCAATTGATAATTCAATTAAATCTATAAAGAAAAATCCGGATTTAATTCAAAGCTCTACAGTTATTCCTAAGCACGAGGTAAGAAAAGAAAATTTAAAACCCTTTATTACGGATACTGATACAATTGATAAAGAGGAAAATTTAGAAAAACATGACCAAACAAAACTTCCAACAGGTGATATTGCACCAGTGGCTACTAAAAATAATTTAGGCGTTAAAGTTTCTATTAATCATTCGACTCAATACAAATTCCACTATAGCTATACTGATAGCAAGCTATTTCTATATGGTGATTTCAGTCAATTGTATGAAATTTTAGATTTTAATACAAAAGAAGAAAAACAACTATATTTATTTTATCAAAACCAATTTTATAAAATAAATGAAAACCAAAGTAATGTAGGTCCATTAATTAAAGTTAATGACCCTCAAATGATTAAAAAATTAAATGAGGCTAAAGAACAAGCGCAAAAGTAATCTTAGCTAAGGATTATTCTTAATTATAATTTCTTTTTTTAACTTTGAAAGTAGTGTTAATTAATTGTTAATTAACACTACTTTTTTTCTTTTATATCATTAAGGAGATTCTTGTATAGGAGCTGTAAATAATACAATTAACTTTTTTGGAGGAAGAGTTTAAGTTAACCTGACAAGGCCTTAATATATTTTAATTTAAATAGGCATTTAAGTATTACATATTAATTTGAAAATAATAAAAAGAAGCAAGATATGAATAAAAGAAAGCAAGAATTAGAAGTTGTAAGCCTGAAATTACGGCGGGCGTGTGGTGGGTATGTGTGCAGATAGCTTGCGGAATTTCTTGACTTTTTTGGTTACTTTTTGCGTCAAATCATAAAGTGACAAATCATAAGAGCAAAAAATGTTGTTTTCGTTATGTAAACGGCAAATTACCCTTATAAATTAAACGCCTATTTCAATATTTTAATTATAAAAATTCGTAGAGTAAATTTTAATCATAAAAAAAGTCCCAACATATTTTGCTGGGACTTTTTTTATAAATCAAAAATTTTATTCTTGTAAGGTAAAGCTAATAGGCAATGTAAATCTTGATGAAACAGATCTACCACCTTGTTTACCCGGAGTCCATGCTGGCATAGATTGAACTACACGAACCGCTTCTTCATCACAACCAAATCCTATACCTTTTAACACTTTGATATCAGAAATTTTACCTTGACTATTAACAACAAAAGATAAAAAAACTTTTCCTTTCACATTCGCTCTCTGAGCTGCTTTAGGATATTTTAAATTATTTTGCAAAAATTTAGATAGCTTTTCAAAACCACCAGGGAAAGCTGCTTGAATTTCTACAGCAGTAAAAATTTGATCTTTTTCTGGTTCTGCTACTACTCCTTTGTCATTACCTGGTTCAACAATTATATCAGTTGTAGTATTACCATCTTGCGAAATGGTACTAATCTGTTTATCCTTTACGTCCTCAATTGGAGGAGGTAATTCTTCCTGCTTAACTTCCTTATCTGGTTTTATTTCTGGAGGTAAGAATTTAATCATCGCTACTTTGGGTGGCGGTGGTATTTCAGGTGGTGGTGGTGGTGGTGGTTCATCAGGATTAATAGGAGGCGGTGGTAATAATTCCACCTCATTCATTTTAAATTTTTTATCCTTTTCCAACTGATCAGAAAGCATATTAGAAATAATCCCACCTGCAACAACGACTATTGTTAAGCCGATGCCTATGATAGAGGCTAATATAATATTTCTTCCGTATCGTTTTCGCAGGAAATATGCTCCATATTCCTTGTTTCTTCCAGAAAAGATGATATCATCTATATCCGTTGGAACACTACCAAGGTTCATAGGAGAAGGACTTGTCATATTTATTGATTCTGCCATGATTTTTTTAATAATTAATTATAGATTTTAAATTATAATTTATTAATAATTTATATCCTATTAAGTTAAAATAAACTTTTTGGGTTCAATTGGTATCTGATAAACGAATAATCTCTTTATCAACCAAAGTAAAATCTGAAATTGAATATAGTTTGGAATTGGTAATAACCATCTCATACAAAGCATCTACCAAATTTCCGAATTTTGCTTCATTATCCATCTTAATAACAATTGAAAGATTAGGATAAGTTTTATTATACTTTAATAAAACTTTACGGATACCATCAAAATTAGTTACTCTAGCTTTACTACCATCTACACCGTAAAAATAATAAATACTGTTTTTATCAGACAATAACAAAGTTACTGCGTGTTTAACCGGACTTGTTATATTACCAAATGGCATATTTAGTTCCATTACCTTAGGTTTAGCCAATGTTGTTGCCAACATAAAAAAGGTAATAAGTAAAAAAGCTAAGTCAACAAGTGGAGTCATATCCACTTTGGTTGCAACCCGTTTGGTCACACCACTTTTTAATTTTTGTTTATTTTCTATTTCAGCCATATTAATAAAGATTTATTGTCTTTATTATATGATTCAAAAAATAGAAAATTCCATAAACGTTTATAAAAATATTTTAAAGCTTATCATCATCCGCTCTCTTCATCAAATCTTTATCATCTTTTGTTATATCAACTACAGCATAACGCTTAGACCCTGTAATTGCCATTTCGTCAAGAATATCAACAAAATTCCCATATTTAGATTCATCAGCAAATTTAATGATGATAACTAAATCAGGATTTCTATTTTTTTCAAAAATTACTTTCCTGATTCCTGAAAAATTTGTTGTTTCTACTTTTGGTTCTTTGATTCCACTATAATAATAAATCTTATTTCCCTTACCTAATAAAATTGTAAAAGCATTAGATTCTTTAAGAGGTGGTTTTTTTTCTTGCTCATCTTTTGGTTTATCAGGCATATTCACTTCCATTGTTTTTGGCTTGCTTAATGTAGTAGCCATAATAAAGAAAGTAATTAATAAAAATGCCAAATCAACCATTGGGGTCATATCAATTTTGGTTGAGACTTTCTTGGTTTTACCGCCGCCGCCTTTACCACCAGTGCTAATTTCTGCCATGTTTGTATATTTTTAAAGTATTAATATTTTTAAAAACACTATTTATGAGTTGGTGCCGTATTTCTTCTTCGTACTGCATCGGCTGGCTGTTCTTCCAAATCAGTAATGAAATTAAATTTATTAATTTCCTGATCCTGCAAGGTAGCTATCACTCGCCTAATGATGGGTGATTTGGAATCCTGATCACCTTTTATGGCTATTTTCATTGCTTTCGAATAAGCATTTTGATTAGCCCTACGTGCCGAATATATCCAATCTTTTAATTCATTATTAGTTGAATCAGTTGGTATACCTGGCATATACTTATTTCTTTTGCTTCTATCTAAGGCAAGGTATTGTTTCATTTGCCCAATTGGAACACCAAAATTTGTGATTCTGGCAAATAAATTAAGCTCATCTTCATTAAATTTTTGCTTATATTTATCACCCATTAGTTTAAGCATTTCTACGCGCGTTCTCTGCCTGTCAACACCAAATATTACTTTGCCTTCTTTATCAATTTCAATCAGCATCATGTCCGTATCCGGGATTACTGTTGTTGAAACTGAAGAAGGGGTATCGATTGCCAAGGCATCATCCTCCTTAAATTTGGAAGTAAGCATGAAGAAAGTCAAAAGAAGGAATGCCATATCACACATGGCTGTCATGTCTAAAGAAACACTTTGCCTTTTAACTTTTACTTTTGACATAAAGTTTATTTTTAAATGTTATAATAAAGGGGGGATTTCAAAAAACCCTTTTATATTTTAATCAATATTAGGATTATGCAGGAACTTTAGATTGAAAGTTTTGAACAATGCTAAAGCCAATTTCGTCAATTGAATAAGTCAATGAATCGATATAGCTTGTGAAATAATTGTACATCACAATCGCTAAAGCAGAAGTACCAATACCAAACGCAGTGTTGATCAAAGCTTCAGAAATACCTGTTGAAAGAGCTGCAGTGTCAGGAGCACCTGCTTGAGCAAGAGCTGCGAATGCACGAATCATACCTAATACTGTTCCTAACAAACCACCCAATGTAGCAATAGAAGCTAAAGTTGCAATGATAACAAGGTTTTTTTCTAACATCGGTAACTCTAAAGCAGTTGCTTCTTCTAATTCTTTTTGGATAGCAATCGTTTTTTGTTCTCTATCCATACTTGGCTCATTTAGCATTGCTTGGTATTTATGTAAAACAGCATTTACAACATTACCAACTGAACCTTGTTGACGATCACATTCTTTTAATGCACCTGCAATGTCATTAGCATCTAAGTAAGCTTTAATTTTACGAACAAATGCAGGAACTGATCCCCTACCCTTCGCTTTCATTAATGTAAAAATTCTTTCAATTGAAATGGTAATAACTGTTAATAAGAAAGTCATCAAAATAGGTACGATGAAACCTCCTTTGTAAATTGTACCAGGTAAGTTTGCATCAATTGGATGGCCTTTTACTGGATCTCCACCTTCAAAATGTGAGGGATCGCCCATGTAAAATTTCCAAATACAAATACTTAAAATAAGTAATACTATAATTGCTATTACTGCAAAAGAGCCAGCGTTAGAACCTGCTTGATTTTTTGGGGCAGTTGGTGTTTTTGATGCAGTGCTTGATGGTGTCGTTTGT
>Ga0123336_10003441_pt1 | contig 13206 bp, 10 predicted proteins | sample SSSSmetaG_FD_96466 | JGI IMG/M metagenome (GOLD analysis project Ga0123336, IMG submission 96466) | Glacier valley bacterial and archeal communities from Borup Fiord, Nunavut, Canada, to study Microbial Dark Matter (Phase II) - ​SSSS metaG | ecosystem: Environmental > Aquatic > Freshwater > Ice... | reverse complement strand
TGGGAAGGAACTGCGTGGAGCCGCGCTGGACGGCGGACTCTGGGCGGTAGGGGCCCTTGGGGTAGGCGTCGCCGCGGTAGTAGCCGTCGTCGGCGGGGTCGGAGTAGATAAGGACGCCCTTGGCACCGTACTGCTGGGCGATGTAGACCTTGACGCCGCGGAAGTTGTTGCCGTAACGGACGAGGACGATCTTGTCTTTGACGGAGATGCCGAGATCGGCGAGTTTTTTGAAGTCGGCGAGGGTGCCGTAGTTGGCGTAGACGACCTGGCCGGTGACGTCGCCGGAGGGGGAGGAGCCGTTGAAGGCGGGGAGGATGCGGGGGTCGTCCTGGAAGGGGTCGCCGCCGTCTTCGGTGGGGTCGACGTGCTCGGGGGTGGGGCCGGAGAGAATCTTGCGGCCGGTGCTGTCGAAGGCTTCGATGAGGATTTTGATGGGTTTATTGAGGAGGACTCTGTAGGGGACGATCTCGGTTTTGAGGCCTGCGGCTTTGAACTTATCGGCGACGTAAAGGGCGGTCTTGTAGTCCTCGGGGGAGCTGGCCCAGTGGGGCTCGGCGGTGAGGGTTTTGAGATGCTGGCCGGCGAGGGCTGCGTCGGGGACGGCGAGGAAGGTGGCATCCCACATGGCCTGCTGGGAGAAGTCGCGGTAGCCGAAGACCTGGGATGCGGGGGCTTGCGCGGAGACTGAAGCGGTGGGGAGGAGAGCGGAGAGAAGGATGGCGGGGTAAAACGAGATGCGAAGACGGGTCAAGTCAGTGCCTCAAAAGGGGGGTCGAGTCTTCAGGGTATCGCAGGGTGGCGGTTTATGGCTGGGCGAGCAGGAAAATGCCCCAGCTTCTAAAAGAGGTCGAGCTATTTTGTGAGAAGAATTTGGGTTAGACCGGCTGGGTGCAGAACTTGCAGCGGGTGGCAGCGAGAGGCACGTCGGAGAGGCACTGGGGGCAGGTCTTGGTTGTGACGGCTTCCGGGCCTCTCATACGAGCGAGCATGGCGTTGGCGGGCGCGACGATGAAGAAGTAAACGACCGCAGCGAGGAGAAGGAAGGAGATGGCGGCGTTGAGGAAGTTGCCGTAGGTGACGACACCACCATTGACGTGTAGGACGAGGGCGGAGAAGTCAGGCTTGCCGACGACGGCGGCGATGAGTGGGGTGATGATGTCCTTGACGAGAGAGCCGACGATGGCGCTGAAGGCAGCACCGATGATGACGGCGACGGCGAGGTCTAGGACGTTGCCGCGGAGGATGAAGTCACGAAAGCCTTTGAACATGGTGTGTCTCCTGGAGTGTTGCAATTTGGAATGGACGGGAAGAAATGTCGGCGCAGTGCAGCACTAAATGCAGGCGAGGCTATGGTGGTGTCAAGGTTTTGAGAGATTCAGGCCGATTGTGGAAACCTCGACCGCTCCGATCTGATTTGTGGCTCTATCGAGGATTGCCACGCGCAAGTAGTACTCGCCTTTGGAAGGCATTGCTATTTCCTGGCTGAGCTGGGTGCTGATCGTCCGATTGAAGATGGAGAGGGGAGAACCGGGATCGAATCCTACCGGGGTGTAAGAGCCGTCGTCTTGCCGCTCCATCGGCTCCAAGGACGCTGCGGTGTCCGGGGCAGCGGGTGCGCGGGTGGGACTTGCAAGGATTGCCTTCAGAACGGTTGGATCGGACGTAAAACTTTGGAGTACGGTGAGGCTGTTGCTAAGACCGAAGATGGCAACGGGGGAACCACCTGGAAGGATGGAGGCGAGAGTTTTCAGGTTGGAGCGCAAGAAAGGTTGAGGGGACTGGGGGGTGTTCAAAGCGTCTAGCAAAATAATGTTCAGCGCGGTTCCCTGAGTTGTCGGGATGTAATTGGTGAATGTATTCGGCGGGAGCTTCACTGCAAGGTTCGCTGGTGATGCCAAGTCGGCGGTCTTCGCGACCCTTTCCTCAAAATGCTGGATGTTCTGAGACTTCTTGTCTTCAATGACGGTGAAATCGGAGGCCGAGAGACCATGAACGGCCTCTCCACGGGCATCTTTGACGCCGACGTCTACGATGACGTTGCGGGATTGCGTGCGAAGAGTTAGAACTCCAGAATGGTCCCGCTGCTTCGACGTCTCCGAGTCCTGCGAGTAAGCAGCGGCCATTTTCCCCATGGGGCTACTTTGCGGGCTAGCTCTGCCTGACGATTGCGGTCGTGCGGTTATTACAAGTGAAAAAACGATGACGGAGCAGAGACATTTCAGGATGGAGGCTCTCATGGTGATGGCGAGAGGATAGCACCAGGTTTCGGAACGAGATAGAGAAACTTTGCGCTAAGAATAGCGGGGTCAGTGATTTGGAGTGATCCAGGTGGGGCGGTTGGGGGCGTTGGCGAGGGTGAGGGCGAGGGCGGTGTAGAAGCGGTTGAATTTGTCGGCGGCGGCGAAGTCGATGGGGGTTTCGAGATCGTCCTGGGGTTTGTGGTAACGGCGGGCGTACCAGTCGCGGTGGATGACTTCTTCCCTGGAGCCTTTGTCGTAGCCGAAGATGAAGCTGGCGATGGGGACGCCTAGGCGGACGAAGCTGTAGTTATCGGCGCGGCGGTAGAGATTGCGCTCGGGTTCGAGGTCGGGGCGGAGCTGGATGTTGAACTGGTTGGCGACGGTGCGGGCGGTTTCGCCGATGGTGGATTCGGTGATGCCTTCCATGGTGAGGATATTGAGGGGAAAGATGGGGCGGAGCTGGTCGAGGTTGAGGTCGGCGACGATGTCTTTGACGGGGACGGTGGGGTGGGTGGTGAAGTAGACGGAGCCTAGGAGCCCTTTCTCTTCGCCGGTGAAGATGCAGAAGAGGAGGGAGCGGCGGGGGCGGTCGCTGAGCTTGACCTCGCTTTGTGTGCGTGCGATTTCGAGGAGGAGGGCGACGTAGGCTGCGTCGTCGAGGGTACCGTTGTAGAGCTTGTCGGTGAATACTGGGGTGCCGTAGCCGTAGCCGTCGAGGTGGGCGGAGAGGGCTACGTATTCCGGGGTGAATGAGCTGTCGTTCGCTGTTTCAGCGCCGGGAAGGATGGCGAGGATGTTGGGGGAGGAGATTTCCCTGGAGTGGGTGACGAGGTGAAGCTGGAGGGAGGTGTTGAGGTCGAGGGTGGGGAGGGGTTCGCCGTGCTCACCGGCCTGAAGGATAGGGGCGAAGGGCCTGGGGGAGGCGGTGAAGAGTTTGAAGGCGGATTCGGCGCTGATGCGGAGGACTATTGGGGTAGTTATGGGCGCAGCGGTGGGTGTGTGGGTGGGTGTCTGGGTGGGTGTCGGGGTGGGGGTAGCGAGGGTGACTGTGCGGGCGTATGCGGCGGGCCAGTGGGTGGGTTCGATTGCTGCTGGGTTGTCGATGGAGATGGTGGCAATGGCTCCGGCCTGGGCTATGGCGCGAGCACGGCGAACGGCGAAGGTATCGCGGTCGGCCTGGGAGAGGGCGACGGGAATGTTGTTGAAGTAGACGGCGACCTTGTTGTGGAGGTCCTGCTTGGGTGCCGGGAGGCCGTAGCCGAGAAAGATGAGGGAGCCGGAGAGATTGCCGGGAAGGCCTTCGCGCGGGAGGAGTGTGATTTCCTGGAGGAGGATAAGGGAAGCTTTGCCAACGGTGACGGTGGACTGCGTGGTGTCGAGCTCGACCTGGTGCATGGGGACGCGTTGGAAGTAGGTGGGCTTGCCTGCAGCGGATTCACCGACGGGTTTGAGGCCGTAGGACTGGAAGCGCTGGGCGACGAGTCTGGCGGCGCGCTCGTAGGCTTCGGTGCCGGTGTCGCGGCCTTCCATGGCGTCGTTGGAGAGATCGGTGGTCTGGGCCCACCAGGCGGCGGTGGCTGGGGTGGGCTTATTGATGGAAGGCGCGGTGCGCTGGGCGAAGAGCGGCGTGGTAAGAGCCAAGGCGAGGGCGACGGCAAGAATGGGGGCGAAGCTTCGCGACACAGTTGTCTCCTGACGGATAGGGTGATTGTAGTATGCGGCGGATAAGGTTCGATGGGTCAGCGGCTGGAAGTGATCCAGCCGGCGTAGGGGTAGAGCAGGAAGAAGAGGATCATGCACATGGCCATGAGGTCCATGTAGACGCAGAGGAGCACGCCACCGTGGTAGAAGCTCCAGCGAGGCTTCATGCAGCGCAGGGTGTCCGCGGTGCCGATGGCGGCGGTGAGTGCGGGGAGGAGGATGAGGGGGTTCTGGCGGTTATGGGGAAAGTCAGAGAGCAGAAGCGCGGCGGTCAGCGATAGCAGGACTACGGTGCTACCACGCAGTAAAGACTGGGTACGCGGATTGAGGTGGCCGGGTCTCATGCTGGAGTCATCTCGCTTAAACGCAGTGCTACCTATCAAGGATAGGCCAACGCGCTAGTTTGAGGGAGCAGGGGTTGGAGTCTGCGAGGCCGGAGGTGCGGGGGGTGGAGGGAGGGGGGCGAGATTTTTGACGGCAGCAATGGGAACTTCAATGGCGCCGATGTGGTCGCTGGAGAGGTCCTGGATGCCGATGCGGAGGTAGTACTCGCCTTTAAGGGGGGCGCTAACCTGGGTGTGGATCTGGAGGCCGGTTTCAAGAATGGCGCGGACGCGATCGGTGGGGAGTGAAAGAGGTGCGGATTCGGTGGACTCCAGGATGAGGACGCCGTCGCGATCGAAGAGGTAGGTCCGGACTTCGATTTTCCCCTGGTAGAGGTGGTCGGGTGTGGTGGTGAGGAAGAAGTCGCGGAGGTTTGCGGCGAGGTCGATATTGAAGCGGCGGTAGGGGCCTTTGGGAGTCTTGGGATCGGGATTGAGGATGTTGCCGGGGGCTACGGCGGCTTCGGATGCTGTGCTTACGGGGAGGATGCGGGCTTTGAAGATGATCTGCGATGGGGTTGGTGTACCGCGGGCCATGGCGATGCTGAGGGGGTCGATGGTGGGCGCAGTGGAAGGGGCAGAGGGATTGCGGGAAGAAAGTAGGCGCCGTGGGCTGGCAGGTTTGTCGGGGTCGACTGCGTAGTAGCCGCGACGGTAGGAGAGGGTGTAGCCAGCCTGCTTAAGTTTGAGCTCGACCTTGCGGTAGTCACCTTTCCAGGCTGTGTTGGTGGGGGAGTAGGTGAGGGTGTAATAGTTGGAGCCGGAGTCGATTGCGTCTGCGACTGCCTGGGTAAGGCCGTTGGTGTTGATGTAGGCTTTGCCGCCGGTCTGTTGCGCTAGAGCCAGCATAGTTGCGTGTTCTGCAGCGGTCTGGTGAAAAAACTGGGCCTCGTCTTTCGCGAAGGCTGCGCCGCCATTGCGTCCGGTATATCGGGCACCGGAGTCGGCTGCGCTCATATTGGGGGAGACCATGAGGCCGCGGGCGTCGACGGGGTATACAGCGACTTGGCTGCGGGCGAGGAGGGCGGTGGTTTCGCGGAACTCGTCCTCGGAGTTGGCGACGACGGTGAAGGGATTCTGGAGGTCGCCATCGGGCATGATGCTGAGAGGGAAGGAGCCGGAGAACCAGATGAGATTTTTGCGGCCAGGAAGGCCGGAGAGGTAGCGGGCGAGAACGTTCATGGCGTCGAGGGTGTACTTGGCGCGTACCCGGATCTGGAAGAATTTCTCCTCCGACGCGAATTGCTGGAGGTTGGCGACGATTGACGCCAGTCCGCCAGCTTCCGCGACTGCCTCGGAGAGGGGCGGGACGTTGGGATTATCTAGGAGGTGAGAGGTCCTGCCATTGCTGTGGGCGACAGCCTCCTTGAGGATGGCTGGGTCGGAGGTGAAGCCCTGCAACATAACGAGTTTCGAGGTGAGGCCGAACACGGCGATGCGGGAGTCGGCGGGGGCGTGCTTGAGGAAATCCAGGAGTTGATGATGGACGTAGATTTGATCGGTGAGTGGGGTGTTGAGGGTGTCGAGGAGAACAATGTTGAGGGCGCTGTTTGCTGGGACGGGGGTGAAATTGGTGAAGGTGCCGGGAGGCATGGGCGGCATGGGCTCGGGCGCGGCGGGCGGGGCTGCGGTGTGCTCTTCGAAGTTGCGAATGGTTTGCGGGTTCTTGCTCTCGCGAAGGGTGAAGTCGGCGGCCTTGAGGTTGTGGACGGGTTGCTGGTGCGCGTCGGTGACGGTCACGTCTACGATGACGATCTGGGTGCGGGCCTTGATGGTGGTGATGGGGGCGGCAGCTGGCTGCTGCGGAGCCAGTTTCTGGACGGGTGCCTGGGCGGACGCTGCGGTGAGTGCGCTTGCGAGTAGAAGAGCGATGGGCGCGTGGAGCGAACGGGGCATGATGTCTCCAGAGATGTGTGAGTGCTGCAAATAATTCAGACACGGAATCCGGGAGGGTGTCGCGGCGGTACGCGGATTCAGGCCGATACGATCTCTTTTGTTACGGGTTGTGCGGCGATCTTCTGGATGGATTGGGTGAAGGGTGCGGTGAGGACGCCGCGCTCCGTGATGATGGCGGTGATGTATCTGGCGGGGGTGACGTCGAAGGCCGGGTTCTCGATGGCGACGCCGGTGGGGGTCATCTGCCTGCCGTTGGAATGGGTGACTTCGCGGGCGTCGCGCTGCTCGATGGGGATGCCTTCGCCAGTAAGGGTGGCGAGGTCGAGCGTGGCCCAGGGTGCGGCGACGTAGAAGGGGATGCCGAACTCTTTGGCGAGGATGGCGACGCCGTATGTGCCGATCTTGTTGGCGGTATCACCGTTGGCGGCGATGCGGTCTGCGCCGACGATGCAGGCCTGGATGCGGCCCTTGGACATGAGCGAGGCGGCCATATTGTCGCAGATGACGGTGGTGGGAATGTTGTCCTTCATCAGCTCCCAGGCGGTGAGGCGGGCACCCTGGAGGTAGGGGCGGGTTTCGTCGGCGAAGACGTCGATCTTGTGGCCGCGCTCGACGGCGGCGCGGATGACACCGAGGGCGGAGCCGTAACCGCAGGCAGCGAGGGCTCCGGCGTTGCAATGGGTGAGTACGGTGCCTTCCCTAGGGAGGAGGTCGGCGCCGAAGGCTCCGAGGGTGCGGCAGTTGGCGATGTCTTCGTCGTACATTTCGAGGGCGAGGGCGACGACGGCCTTCTTGATTACGGGGATGGCGGTGTTGCTGGCGACGAGGGTGTTGTAGAGATCGCGGACGCGTCCGATGCCCCAGAAGAGATTGACTGCGGTGGGGCGGGTGGCGGCGAGGTGGTCGCAGATTTCTGCGACCTCGGCGTTGAGCGTGGGGATGTCGGTGGCGGTGGAACGGTCGATGCCGATGGCGACGCCCATGGCGCCGGAGACACCGATGACCATGGCGCCGCGGGTGATCATGTCGCGGATGACGGTGGCGACCTGCTTGTAATCGGTGGCGAGGACGTAGGTTTCTTCCAGAGGAAGCCTGGTTTGATCGAGGAAGTTAACGCCTTCAGGGAGCCATTCGAGGGTGGGAATCATGTAGGTCTAGTTTAGCTGAAATGGGGTGAAAAGTGAGGGAGGGCGGTGCCTGGATGCGGCGATTGGCGGTAGTCGGCGGCGAGCGGGATGGCGAGGAATTGGTGGCCACATTCGTTGCAGAGGTAGGGGTAGATGCCGAAGAGGCGGGTGAGGAGATAGTGGTATGTGCGACGGCGGCGGCGTTCGATGTGAACGGACCAGCAGGCAGGACAAGTCTTCATGCGGGGACACCTCTTGTGGGTTCCACGGTAGAGGTATCCGGGCTGGCGGGGGAAGGGCTATCCGCGATTTTTCCAAGACGTGTTCCCGGAATGGGATTGGGTGGGCTTGTCTTGTTAGCGCTCGTCGGGTCCGCTAATGTTCGTCGGGCAGGATGATGGTGGAACGGAAACGGGTGTTGCAGACCCGGCAGCGGAAGGGTCGCAGGAAGAAGAGTGGCTGCTCATACCATTTCCGCTTGGAACGGTATGTTTCTGGAGAGTGGCAAGTGGGACAGCTTCGTACTTTCATTAAGGGCCTAGGCCACCTGCGGGGGAGGAGATCAGGTGGGGTTTTGCCATGAGTCTGAAATGTAGATTATCTGAGAGCTGCTGGTTTGTACGTTTATTTCTGATTCGCGATGTGGGCTGCGCGGACCTGGGTGGCGGTAAAAGCTGCGAGGAACGGGACGCCGGGGACGGCGGCTTCGATGTGGGCACGACCACCTTGTTCGCGGTCGACGAGGCATAGGACTGCGGCGACGGTCATGCCGGCTTCGCGGGTGGCTTCGATGGCGGTGATGGTGGAGCCGCCGGTGGTGCAGACGTCGTCGACGATGACGACCTGGGCACCGGGCTTGAGGAAGCCTTCGATGCGACGTCCGGTGCCGTGGGTCTTTCCATCTTTGCGGACGAGGAAGCCGTGGATGAGGGTGGGGGCCGGGCCGGGGTCGGGTTCGGATTCAAGATCGAGCTGGGTGGAGAGTTCGAGGATCTCGTTGTGATCGGCGAGGGCCCAGGCGCTGGCGCTAGCGGTGTTGGAGACGAGAGGGTCGGCCCCCATGGTAAGGCCGCCCACGGCTGCGATGCTGGCGGCGTTGGGGAGTGACTGGATCATCTCGTAGAAGAGGAGGCCGGAGAGGCGTCCGCCTTCGGCGTGGAGCGTGGTGATGCGGCAATCGATGTAGTAGTCGGACTTCTGGCCGCTGGCGAGGGTGAAGTCACCGAGTTTGAAGGAGTGGGTGGCGATGAGATGGAGGAGGGCAGTGCGGTTGTTTGTCATAGTTTTAGGCGGTGGTATTTCTAATTGCCGGGCAGGGTTAGGCGAGTGCCGTGTTGCGCCATTTCGATTTTTGTTTCGATGCGAATGAGCCTGTGTTCGTGATCCGTAACCGTTTTCGACAGGGACTTCATGTCATCGGAGAGGTGGTTGAGTTCTTCGCTCACAAGCAGGATTTTTTTGGTGGTAGCAAATGCGTCGGCAAGTAGACTCATGCCTTTGCTCCTTGCATTTGCCTGATTTTTTCCAGATTTTTTCCAATTTCTGAGCGTGCGGATCGAATGGAGAGGAGAGCTCCGTCGAGTGCCGTATTCATTTCTACAAGGAGGGTGGCCAGGGTTTCCTGCTCTGCTACTGACGCCTGCTTTTCATAGGCGTGAAGAGAGCGGCGAAGGATTTCGCCAGAAGAGACATGTTCGCTGGCTGCCAATTTCTCCAATCGCTTGCGTTCGCTGGGGCGGAGGAGAACGACAGTACGCGTATTTGCGGGCTGAGCAGAGTTAGCCATGAATGGAGGCTAGCACATGTGCATGACATGTGCATGTGGCTCGTTTCCAGGTTAGCGGGAGATTCGTTCGAGGTGGCGGTAGCCGCCGGTAGCGAGGAAGAGGGTGGTGAAGACGGAGAGGTTGTAGCAGGCGTGGACGATGGTGGAGCAGGCGACGGAGCGGGTGCGGATGCGGATGATGGTGAGGACCACCGAGACGCAGAAAAGGACGAAGAGGGCGGACCAGGCGTGAGCGAGTTGCTCGGCGTGGAGGAGCGCGAAGAGGATGCTGCTGAGGAACGAGGCGGAGATGATGGCGGGAAGGGAGTAGGCGAGGTTATTGTCGGCGGTGCCAGAAGCGGGAGAGGCGTGCCAGCGTTCGAGGTCGACGGGGGTGCGGCGTAGGGCGAGCCAGTCGTGGGCGATGGCGAAGGCGGGTAGGAGGAAGCCGCGGAAGCAGATCTCTTCGGCCATGGGAGCGAGAAGGATGCCGAAGGCGGTGATGAGCCAGACGTCGGACGGGGTCTGGAAGAAGTCGTTCATGGGCATTGATTTGGGCACGGGAAGCAGCGAGGAGATGGCCTGCACGGTGAAGCCGAGGGTGATGCCGAAGGGGATGAGTTTGCCCAGGTGGCGGCGGGCGGTGACGAGGTTCCACTGAATGCCTTTGCCAAAGCTGCGGTGCCAGAGGAGAGGAAAGAAGAAGTATGAGGCAATGAGGGTAGCGAGGTATGCGAAGACCTCAGAGCCGACGAGCAGTTTGGGCTGTTTGGCGGTGGCGAGGAGGTCTTTGGTGTGGGTGAGGGAGGAGAGTGCGACGGTCAAAACTCCCTGCGTGATGAGGAGCATGATGCCGGCGGTGAGGAGAAAGAGGAGGGCGTGGCCGATGTGCGGGATGTGAACGGCGACGGGGTCAGAGTACGAGAAGATGGCGTCCTGATCAGTTTCCGGGATTGCTTGAGGAGGTGCAGCGGATTCGAATGGGGTGGGTGGGTCGATCTCGGGAGCGATGGGAAGCAGCTCGGCGGCTTGGTGCGGATCGGTCATGCCTTCGCGGGACTCTTCTTCGGACGGCCTGGGCCGCGTTTGGTCGTTGCCGTTGCGGCTGTTGCTTTCTTCGTGGCTTTCTTTAGGGCCTTGGCCTTCGTGGGTATGGCGACTTTGACTTTACGCTCTTCCGGCTTGTTTTTGCTGGCCTTGGCGATGCCGGTCTTCTTGTCGGGGACGATGAACTTGCCGCGGGCGTCCTTGGGGCGGTCTGGCGCGGCGACGATGTTGGCGGGCTGGGGGCCGGCGTGGCTGGTGCCGTTGCGGCTGGCAAAGTCTATCCCGGAGTGTTTGTAGTGGCGGGCGAGAAAGCTGCCGGTGTGGGAGGCAGCGACAGTGGCGATCTGCTCGGGGGTGCCGTGGGCGACGATGGTGCCGCCGCCTTCGCCACCTTCTGGGCCGAGGTCGAGGATGTAGTCGGCGTTGCGGATGATGTCGAGGTTGTGCTCGATGATGATGATGGTGTTGCCGAGATCGGTGAGGCGGTGTAGGACTTCGAGGAGTTTGCGTACGTCGTCGAAGTGGAGGCCGGTGGTGGGCTCGTCGAGGAGGTAGAGGGTTCGTCCGGTCTGACGCTTGGAGAGCTCACGGGCGAGCTTCATGCGTTGGGCTTCGCCGCCGGAGAGCGTGGTGGCGGACTGGCCGAGATGGATGTAGCCGAGGCCTACGTCGACGAGCGTCTGAAGCTTGACGTTGACGGTGGGGATGTCCTTGAGGATGGGGACGGCGTCTTCGATGGGAAGGTCGAGTAGATCGGCGATGGAGTAGCCGTTGAATTTGACGGAGAGAGTTTCCTGATTGTAACGACGTCCGTTACATACTTCGCAGAGGACGTAGACATCGGGCAGGAAGTTCATCTCGATGCGGCGCTGGCCTTCGCCCTGGCAGGCTTCGCAGCGTCCGCCCTGGACGTTGAAGGAGAAGCGGCCGGGTTTGTAGCCCCGTTCGCGGGACTCGGGGAGCATGGCGAAGAGGTCGCGGATGGCGGTGAAGACGCCGGTGTAGGTGGCGGGGTTAGAGCGTGGGGTGCGGCCGATGGCGGATTGGTCGATTTGGATGACCTTGTCGAGTTGGTCGATGCCGACGACCTTGCCGTGCTGGCCGGGTTCCTCGCGGGAGCCGTAGAGCGTGCGGGCGAGAGCGCGGTAAAGGATGTCGTTTACGAGGGTGGATTTGCCGGAGCCGGAGACGCCGGTGATGACGGACATGATGCCGAGTGGGAAGTGTGCGGTGACGTTACGGAGATTGTGCGAGTGGGCGTTTTCGACGGTGATCCAGTTGCCGGTGAGGGGGCGTGGCTGGCTGCGGGCCATGAGCTGCAGCTTGCCGGAGAGGTATTGCCCGGTCACGGAAGTGGGGTCGTCCATGATTTCCTGCGGGGTTCCGGCGGCCATGAGGATGCCGCCGTTTTTGCCTGCGCCGGGGCCGAGATCGAGCATGTAGTCAGCCTTGCGCATGGTGTCTTCGTCGTGCTCGACGACGAGGACGGTGTTGCCGAGGTCGCGGAGATTTTCGAGGGCTGCGATGAGGCGCTGGTTGTCGCGCTGATGGAGGCCGATGGAGGGCTCGTCAAGGACGTAGAGTACGCCGCGGAGCCGTGAGCCGATCTGCGTGGCGAGGCGGATGCGCTGACCTTCGCCGCCGGAGAGGGTGGCTGCGGAGCGATTGAGCGAGAGGTAGCCGAGGCCGACGGCGTTGAGGAATTCGAGGCGCTCGATGACCTCGCGCTGAAGGCGGTCGGCGATGATGCGGTCGCGTCCGGTGAAGAGCATGGAACGGGCGGCGGTGAGAGCTCGCTCGAGGGAGAGCTCGGTGAAGTCGGCGATGGATTGCGGCTTTCCGTCCATGGGTACGGTAACTGCGAGGGACTCCGGGCGCAGACGCTTGCCTTCGCAGACGGGGCAGAGGGTAGCGGACATGTACTGCATCATGTACTCGCGGTAGCCCTCAGATTTGGTGTCTTCGAGGTTGGCGCGGAGGTAGTTGAAGATGCCGTGGAAGCCAGTGCGGCCGGCTTCGCCGCGAGGTGGGCCGTACATCATGAGGTTCTGTTGCTCGGCTGGTAGCTGCTCAAAGGGCAGCTTGAGGTTGATCTTGTATTTTTCCGCGGCGAGTTTGATGAGGCGGAGAAGATAAGCGGAGCCGGAGCCCGGCCCCATGGCTCCATCGAGCAGGGGCTTGGACCAGTCGGTGATGGTCTTGGCGGGGTCAAAGTCGTAGATGCTGCCGAGGCCGTGGCACTCCGGGCAGGCGCCGTAGTTGGAGTTGAAGGAGAAGCTGCGGGGCTCCAGGCGGGGGACGTTGATGCCGCAGTCCGGGCAGGCCATGGAGGAGGAGTAAAGGGTCTCGTCCATTCCGTGAATGGCGATGAGGACGAGGCCGTTGGCCATCTGGAGGGCCTTGAGGACGGAGGTTTCGAGGCGCTTGGTGTCAGGCTTGCCGTCGGGGCCGAGCTTGAGGATGATGCGGTCGACGATGGCTTCGACGGTGTGGTTCTTGCGCTTTTCGAGGCGCATGCCTTCGGTGAGCTCGACCATCTCGCCGTCGATGCGGGCACGGAAGCCCTGCTGGTCGAGGGCTTCGAGCTCTTCGCGGAACTCGCCTTTGCGGCCGCGGACGATGGGAGCAAAGACGGTGATGCGTTCGCCGGGGGCGAGGGAGACGATGCGCTCGACGATCTGGTCGGCAGTCTGGCGGGTGATGGGGCGGTGGCAGTTAGGGCAATGGGGCTGGCCAACGGAGGCGTAGAGGAGGCGGAGGTAGTCGTAGATCTCCGTGATGGTGCCGACGGTGGAGCGGGGACTGCGGGAGGTGGTCTTTTGCTCGATGGAGATGGCGGGAGAGAGGCCGTCGATGGCGTCGACGTCGGGACGCTCCATTTGATCGAGGAACTGCCTTGCATACGCGGACAGTGTTTCTACGTAGCGGCGCTGGCCTTCGGCATAGATGGTGTCGAAGGCGAGGGAGGACTTGCCGGAGCCGGAGAGTCCGGTGACGACGGTGAGGGTGTTGCGCGGAATGGAGACGCTGACGTTGCGGAGATTGTG
>Ga0123336_10003440_pt1 | contig 13211 bp, 9 predicted proteins | sample SSSSmetaG_FD_96466 | JGI IMG/M metagenome (GOLD analysis project Ga0123336, IMG submission 96466) | Glacier valley bacterial and archeal communities from Borup Fiord, Nunavut, Canada, to study Microbial Dark Matter (Phase II) - ​SSSS metaG | ecosystem: Environmental > Aquatic > Freshwater > Ice... | reverse complement strand
CGACAAAAGCGTTGCCGGGGCCGACGAGGATATCCACCGCAGCGATGCTCGCCGTGCCGAGCCCCATCGCGGCAACCGCTTGGATCCCGCCGAGGCAGTATATTTCGTCGGCCCCGGCCATCGCCTGGGCCGCGACGATCGCCGGAGCTGGCTTGCCGCCAAAAGGTGGAGCGCAGGTGATCACACGCGGCACGCCGGCGACTTTGGCGGTGATGACGCTCATGTGGGCACTGGCCAGCAGCGGATACTTGCCACCGGGCACATAGCACCCCGCCGCGCCGACCGGGATGTGGGTGTGGCCAAGGACGACGCCGGGCAGCGTCTCGACCTCGACATTCTTCATCGAATCGCGCTGGATCTGGGCGAAGTTTCGCACCTGGGTCTGGGCAAACTCGATATCTTTGAGGTCCTGACCGGTCAGTTGGTCGATGCAATCCTGGATTTCGCGCGGGCTGAGGCGGTAGTCGACGCGGTCCCAGCGATCGAACTTGATGCTCAGGTCGCGCACCGCCGCATCGCCGCGTGACGCAATGTCGGCCAGGATGGTTTCGACCGTTTCGCGTACCGCGCGGTCGGTGCCCGCCGTGGCCTCGGTCGATGCGCCGCGTTTGAGATAGTCGGCCACGTCAGATCCTTTCGGGAGGAAGCAGCGCCTGCATCCGGGCAAAAACGTCCACGCCGATCTGGCGCAACACGTCGGGAATATCGATCATCACCCAGTTTTCGGCGAGGCGGTCACGGTCGCGTCGCCAGAAGTCCATCACCCGCATCGTCACCCGACGCCCCGTCGGTGCAAGTCCGAGCCAATCGCCGCCGCTGTGCGTTGCCGTGATGCTCGGCCACCCCGTCGACGCAACATAACAGCGGTCGCCGATGCGCGCGGCGTGGTTGCCGCCGACACGGTCGGGGAAGGCCGACAGGAACGGGTGTTGATGGCCGCGCTCATAGTCCGCATGACCACGGAAATTACCGATTGGAGCAGGACCGAACCACCAAAAGTCGTCCGTCCAATAGTCGCGCATCCCCATCGATTTCAGCGCACCGTCGAACTGATGCAATCCGCCGATCATCGCCTCGACCAGCGCCAGACTGGCACCGCCTTCGGGATCGCCGGATGGAGCATCGGCAACGCCGTCGTGCGTGGCCGGACCAGGCGCGATGAGCAGCGTCGACAACGGCGGGGACAGCGGCCAGCACCCTGCCTGCATCATCAGCGCCGGGAGGTCGAGAAGCAGCAAAGTCTCGATCAACTCGCCCGCCTCGAAGCGGTCGAACCGTCCGAAGCGGACGAACGCCGTGCGGCCGGTCGGCGGAATACCCCACAACGGCGCCGCAAACACGCCGGCGACATGCCCACTACGCGCCAGCCACTCGCCGCCCTGCCAAAGCCCGGCCAGCGCAAGGTCGGTTCGCTCCTCGCCGCGCGGAAAGGCGGTCGCGAGCGGAGCGGCGACGCAGCCGTGCGCCGTCGGGCCATGTTGCTCGTCGACCGGTGCCATCGCCCGTAACCGGAAGGTTGCCGCCACGGTCGCGGACGTGTCGAACAAGCCAGGTGTGCGGGCGATCAGCTGCGATGAGGTGGTCATCCGGTCAGATTGACTACGAATGCAAAGCTCTTCAAGCTTTCTTTCTGACGGCCATGGCATGATTACCGAAAGCATATGACGATAGCGCCAGTTTTCCGACCGGCTGCCGACATTCCGGTCGCGACGCGCCCTTCACTCACCGTGCCCGCGTGACTGCGCTCGGCATCCACGGCCGCGACATCGGCGAGCTGCTTGCCCCGCAGGGCGAGCGCCGGCAGGCATTGCCGGGGTTCGACAGCGATTACGTCGATATCGTCGATTACATCATCCGCTGTACACACCGCATCTGGGAGCAAAAGGACGTCGGTTTGATCGCGACGCACTATGCCGCGGACATTGTCATTCACACGATGGCCGGGCCCATCACCGGCGTGGCGGGCGTGATCGCCAACACCGCGCGAACACTCGCCGCGTTTCCGGACCGGACGCTGATCGGCGAGGCCGTGATCTGGTCGAACGAAGGCAGGAGCGCGGGCGGGAACGCTTACTATTCATCGCACCGCATCACCAGTCGCGCGACGAACACCGGACCCTCCGAGTTTGGCCCCGCGACCGGTCGGTCGACTGTGTTTACGACGATTGCCGACTGCGTGTGCCGCGCCAACCTGATCGTCGAGGAATGGCTGGTGAGAGACAATAGCGCGCTGGTCCGCGATCTCGGGTTTGATCCGGTGACGGTCGCGTGTGTTTCCGTGGCTTCGGAGCCGGCGGCGTGGCGCATGGCCGCAATGGCGGCGATCAGCGACCTGTCACCAACGCCATTTCCAAACGGTGCCCTGCCGCCGGCGCACGAAGCGGAAGCGTTCGCCGCCGCGGTACTCGACCGGATCATCGGGCATCGCCGCTTCGGCACGGTGCGCGCGGTCTATTCATCAGCCGCGCAATGGGCCGGTCCCGGTGCACGGCGACTGTTCGGCTGGGGTGAGATCACCGGCTGGTACGTGGCGCTGATCGCCACCTTTGGTCACCTTACGCTGCGCATCGATCATGTCGCGGCTATCGACGATGAAATCGCGGTCCGATGGAGCGCAACCGGAGCGCACGACGGCTGCGCATTATACGGCGCACCGACCCATCGGCCGGTCTATTTGCTCGGGGTGACGCACTGGCGGATCGCCGCCGGCGTCATTGTCGAGGAACACGTCGTGTTCGATGAGATCGCCCTCCTTCGTCAGATCGCCGGCGGGCAATGAGTGTTCCCGGCGACCTCGCCGCCACGCATCTGCACCGTGCCACGCGGTTGACATCGCTCGACTGGCTGCAGGGGCGGGAAGCGTTGATTGCAGCCGACCTTGCCGACCTCGTCGCACGTGGTGGTCACGCCGCGGAAACCATGTCGGCGACAGGCGCGATGGTGACCGTACAATTGCGAGGCGCCCACGGTGCATGGTCGCGCCACGTCTGGTCGCGGCGCGAAGGGGCGCGGGTGATCGCCGAAATGGTCGTCGAGGACGGTGACGCGCGTCTGGCGGCGTTGGGGATCGATCCAATCGGCGAAACCGCGAGGTTGGCCGCCCGGCACCGGCCGACCGAGCCGTTCGGCGAATTACACGCCGGGACAGGCCAGCTTGCCGCGAGTCCGCACGCTGTCTTGCCACCTGATTTTCCGGAGGCCGCCGGACCGTTGGCCCATGCGTTACACCGGCTATGGAACGGCGGGCAGTACACGGACGCCATGGCGCTGTGGCACCCAGCGGTGCGATGGTCGGGTGCCGGGAACGCCGTCGGCGATCGCACCGCCCTGCACGACTGGATCATGCGCTGGCGGGCACGCTTCGCGGACGCGGTGATCTTGTTCGAAACGGCCGCCGTCGGCGATGACCGGATCGCCGTGCTGTGGCGGCTGCACGGAACGACAGCTGGTCGCCGCATACGCCTGCTTGGCAGCACGCTGGTCACGGTCACAGACGGATTGATCGTCGCCGACGAAACCTTGCTCGACCCCGTCGCCGCGCGGGTGCAAGGCGTCGGTTGACCGCGCCCGGTTGTCAGGCAGAGCGCGTCGTGCTGCCGATCAGCAGATCACCCGAAAACAGCCGGCGCTCGGGCCCAAGGTCGGGATTTTCGATCCGTTCGAATAGCATCGCGATCGCAGCCGCCGTCATGCGGCCGACGGGCTGCCGAACCGTGGTCAGCCGGTAGCTGCGCCACACCGCGGGGGCAACGCCGTCGAAGCCGACCACCGACAGATCGTCGGGAATGATCCGTCCGAAATCAAATCGCGCTGCATCCATCGCGCCCAACGCCATCACGTCGTTTGCGGCAATGATCGCATCGAGGTCATAGGCCGCCAGCAGGCGATGGGCCGCCGCATGACCGCTCTCGTACGAGAAATCGCCGCGGTCGATCGGAGCGGGCTTGAGGCCGGCTACAGCCAATCGCGCCCGTGCGCCCTCGACGCGCGCCTCGCCGACGGTTGAATCTTCGGGGCCGCCGATAATGGCGAAGGACCGGCAGCCGCTGGCAATCATGCCATCGACCAGCAACGTTTCACCGCCGGCAAACTCGCAGCTGACCGATGCCACCGGGACGATACCGCCGTCGCGATTGTATAAGACGAGCGCCGTGCCACTTTCATCGAAGGCACGCAGCTGCGCCGGCGACAGTCGGGCAGCGACGATCGCGCCGTCAACTTGATAGCGCCAGACCTGATCGAGCACCTCGTCGACCTCGCTTTCGGCGCGCAGCGTAAACAGCAGCACGCGCACCCCGCGCTCGGACAGCCGCTCGGTCAGCTCGGCGAGCACTTCGGGGTAATAGAGGTTGGTCAGATTGGAGATGATGACAGCGACAAGGTTCGTGCGCCGGGTGATCAGCCCTTGGGCAATCGCATTCGGGCGATAGCCAAGCTCGTTCGCGGCGGCGACGATCCGCGCCCGGGTGCTGGGTGCGATCGAGGCGCCAGCACGGAAACAGCGCGATACCGCACTCTGCGACACGCCCGCCCGCAGCGCGACATCATAGGATGTGCCGCGACGCTTCGCCCGGTTATGAGACGGCTCGGTCATGCCCATCAGCCATACGGGTGGCCTGCACCGCGATCAAATGCCGCCGTGCGGCGATGTCGTCGCTCGATGAGACAGGATCTGCGTCCAGATGGCGACCTCATCCGCCAAAATCCATTCGAAGATGATTCGATCGTTCGTCAGCGTCGCGTGCGAGATGCCCATGATATGCACCACTGCGCCTGACGGCGCGCCGAAATGGCCCCACCCCGAATGGACGCCGTCGAGCGACCAGCGAAGCGACACCCGGACACCGGACTCGGGCTCGCGGAGCACGGTTGCATCGTGCAGCGTCAGTCGTGCCGCGGGAAACGACGCGAGATAGCTGATGACGAAGCGGTCGAGATCGGCGTGGCCGTTACGGAATTCGCCGCCCGGAACGGCGACGCTACACCCCGGGTGGTAGTGCGCCGCGATCGCGTCCGTGCTCCGGTCCCCCCAGATTCGGCGGTAGGCGGTCGCTAGCATAACGGCGGCAGGGTCGTCTGCCGGCGTCGGCCTGTACCGGCTAGGCAGGTCGTGCTCAGGAATCATGAAGGCCGGACGTCGGCCGGCCGCCACGTCGGCCGCAAGACAATCGGCGGCAAAGCCTTCGGGGGTTTGCCCGAGCGCGCGCGCAAAGCTTGCGCCGTCGCGGACCAGCCACTCCTCGGTGATAACCCCGCTGTGGACCCAGCAGTCGGCGATGATCCGCGACTTTACCTGCCTGCCGGTCGCCGCGCCGAAGCGGCCCGCATTCGCGTGGTGCATGACCGATATCAGGCGGTGCGACGACAGAAAGTCGCCGTCGCCGAGGTCTTTCCAGATCACGTCTTCACCGATCAACTGGCGATCGGGAAACTGGTATAGCGTCGCCAGCGTATCGCCCTCGACGCCCACCATCGAGGTTGTCAGGCCGCTAGGTGCGCGAACGAGGCAGTCGGGGGCGTAGTAGCGCCGCAGCTTGTCGCCGAGGCCGCGGTCCTCCCAAATCTCCCGCGTGCAGCCGAGGATGTACCCGGGGACCGAGGCATAGGGATGGGTCTTGGGCCGGGTCATGCCGCATGTTCGAAACGACGCGAGCGGAGGAAACCGATGTCGAGCCGCGTCGTGCCTGCACCCGACGCCAGGTCGGCGATGATCTCGCCGATGACCGAACAGAATTTATAGCCGTGCCCCGAACAGGGCGATGCCAGCACGACATTTCGATGCTGTGGATGGTGATCGAGAATGAAATGTTCGTCGGGCGTATTGGTGAACATGCACGCACGCAAGGCCAGGGTCGGTCCGGCACCCGCGGGAAAATAGCGCTCGGCAAAGCTGCGTAGCAGATCTTCGTCGCGTGCGGTCGCGTCGCTGGCTAGGTCGTCGGCCGGCCCGGTTTCGCCGAGGTGATGATAGCGCCCGAATTTGAACCCCGGCACGTCGTAAATCGGCAGGCCATAATAACGGCCTTCGTCAACCTGAAGGTTGAAGACGGGGAAGGTTGCCGTGGTGAACCTCTCGTGCTGCAGTGGCTGCAGCCACGCCAGAACCTGACGCTCGGGAACCGCCTTCCCGCTGAGCGAACTAACTTGCTCTCCAATCCAGGCACCGGTCGTAAACACCAGACGCTGGGCGCGATAGGTTCCTTTGGTCGTGGTGACCCGGACCCCGGCGGGGCCCGCCTCCCACTCGGTCATCGGCTCGCGGGCGTGAACGGCCGCGCCGCAGCGTTGCGCGGCCTCGACATGCGCAACGATCGCACGCTCGCTGGCGATCAGCCCGCCGTCGGGCTGGAATAGCGCGCGGTAGCCAGCCGGGAGGTCGTAGCCCGGGAAGCGCGCATTGACCGCGGAGCCGGTCAGCACCTCATGCGAAAGCCCATGCTCGCGCGCCGACCGCAAGGCACCTTGAAAAAGGGGATCGTCTTCCGGCGACGCATCGATTGAGCCCGTCGTCACCAGCAGCTTGCGGCCGGTAGCGGCTTCGAGCTCGCGCCACAGGTCGTAGGCGCGGCGAAGTAGAGGGACATATGCAGGGTCTTCGTAATAAGGCAGACGAATGATGCGGCTGATGCCGTGGCTCGAGCCGTGCGCGTGCGGGATGTCGAACCGCTCCAGCCCGAGTACCTTCTTGCCGCGACGCGCAAGCTGATACAACGCCGCCGAACCCATGCCGCCGACACCGACGACAATCACATCGTATTCAGCGCTCATGGAATGGCGGTCCCGTGATCGCTTTCGCATCTCCTGATGGTGATCGAGTGATCATTCGCGCACGTCAACCTTTGCCACCCGCTGCAGCGTTTCCGGAAGCAGATTCCACACCACGGCACCGATGATAAAAGTGACGGCACCGAGCGACATCGCGGTGGCAAGTCCGTGTCTTTCCGCGATCGCACCGGTGATGAGCGGTGCCGTCATCGACACGATCCGGCCCCAGTTGAAAATCGACATCGCGCTGGATCTTAACCGAGCTGGATAGAGCTCGCTCATCCACGGCCCCCACGCCACCGACGCCGTGACGCTGAAGCCCCATGCGGCGCCCAGCCATGCGAGCTGCGTTACCGACGTTGCCCAAAACAGATAGGCAGCGATGCAAAGTGCACCAGCGACGAAACCGAGCGAGCATATTTTGCGCCCAAAGCGATCGGCCAGCCAGCCCCAGAAAAACCCGCCAACTACCGCCCCGCCGAATTGCCACTGGACCAACGTTCCGACGGCAGCTTGATCAAGGCCTAACGTCGTCTTCAAATAAGTCGTCGTCCAGCCGGCGAAGGCCTGGTAGGCAAAGAAATTGCACGCGACCAGCACGAACAGCCGGATTGTGATCGGACGTAGCGCCGGCGAAAACAGCTCAACGATCGGCAACGCGCCGACCGGCGGCGCTTCTCCGGCACCCCACGGCAATATCTTCCGATCGTCGGGGATCACCAGCCAGATCAGCGGTGCGGCGACGAGCGGCGGGATGGCCGCCGCCCATAACAGGATGTGCCAGTCGCGCGCCGCCGCCCAGCCGAGGCTGGCGCCGAGCGCCATTACAGCGAGATTATAGGTACCCTGCCCAACGCTCGCCAGTTTGCCGCGCAGATGGCTGGCGAACAGTCCCATGTACGTTGCGTTCAGGATCGGGAAAATTCCGCCAAGGAAAATGCCGAGCAATAGCCGTTGTAGCAACAATACCGGATAGTTCGTGACGAGCGTCCCGGCCGCGCCGCACAGCGAATAGCCGACGACGATCACACCGAGCATGCGGCGGCGTCCGAAGCGGTCGCCGCATTGACCAAGCACGATCGCCCCGGCCAATGCCCCGAGCGACTGCGCGGTATAGATGCTACCGGCTTCCGTCAGGCTCAAGCCAAGACTGGCGCGCAACTGCGGACGCAGCACGTCGACCGTATTGAAACTCCAGCCGTAAAAAAACTCGAAGAACATCAGCAGCGCGAACGCCGAGAGGCGACGCGTCAGTGAAAGGCTCTCCGTCCTGACCAAGCCCGTCCCCTCGCCCCGTGGCACTGATTGCGTTCGCGTCGGTGGCAATACAAGATATCCGCCCCAAAGAGCGATAAGCCCCTTGCCTTCGGATGCAACCGATTCGTCCGAAAGCGTCGCTGCAGCGTGACGCTCAAACCACAATCGAGGGGAAACTGGGGCTCATGTCTTGACTGCGATTGCACCCGCCACTTTCGTGGCCTAGCGTTGGTGTCGTTAAAACGTAATTGGGGGATCACGCAATGCGGCTACGGACACTCGACGCAGTCTTGCTCGCGACGGCCTGCTCGCTTGCGCAGGCGTCGCTGGCGCAGACTGCCGCAGCGTCAACGGGCGCTGCTGCCGCTCCCTCCGGCGCAAGTGTTGCGAATGCGGGGGCCGAAGGTGGCGGCCCAGCCATCGACGAAATCATCGTCACAGCGCAGCGGGTTCGCGAGAGTCTGCAGAACGTCCCTCTTTCCGTCACAGCTTTTTCCGGTGCCGCGCTGAAGACGGCAAATATCACTAACGTCGAGCGTCTGGAGCAGGTCACGCCCGGCCTTCTGGTTGGTCGGTCGGGATCCGACGCGCGCTTCGCGATCCGTGGGATCAACACCGAGGCGATCGGCGCCAACAGTGACCCACGCATTGGGTTCTACGTCGACGATGTCTATCAGTCACGGACGAGCCAGGCATTAGCCTCGTTCGTCGACCTCGAGCGAGTCGAGGTTCAGAAGGGACCGCAAGGCACACTTTATGGCCGGAATAGCTTTGGCGGCAACGTCGCACTCTATTCCGCGGCACCGAAGAATGAGCTCGGGGCGGGCGCCGACGTGCTGTACGGCCGGTATAATCGCCTGCGCACCGAAGGCTTCGTCAACGTACCCGTCACGCCTGGCATCGCCGCCCGTGTCGCTGGCATGTACGAGCGTGCTGACGGCTACGTCAAAAATACCTCAACCGGCAGCAATCTGGGCGACGAAGACCAATATTTCGTCAGAGGTTCGCTACGCATCGCGCCCCAGGGGTCGCGGTTCGAGGCGGTCGTTCGTGGATCATACTGGCATGAGGGCGGCAACGGCATTTCTGCCTTTGGCTACAAGTCGATCGGCACGCCGGTCGACAGGAGCAGAATCGTCCAGCCGGGCGGGACACTGACGGTTGGTGGCATCCCGATCACCTTTCCTAACGGGTTCAATTCGCAATCACTCTATGCGCCTGGCTTACCCATCAACTCGCGCTTCAGAGACGGCATCGCCGATGTGGGCGGCGTTGATATCGGTATCCCAATCGAAACCGACCCGTACAGGATCAATTTCGACACGGTCACGCAGCGCAAGACGACGCAGGTCCAATTTTCGGCGCGACTATCGTATGACGCCGGACCGGTCACGCTCCGCTCGATCACCGGCTACGCCGACTTTTATTCGCTGCGGACCTCGGACAATGACTTCTCACCAGCGCCGGTCGCCATCGACTATAACCGCACGAGCGTGAAGACTTACAGTCAGGAGGTGCAGATCCTCTCGAGCGAGCATAATACCAGTCGGCTTAAATGGATCGTCGGTGGCTATTTCTACGACGACGATGTCAAAGAATTCTTCTTCAGCGACAATTTTCCCCAATATCCCCTCCCAGGGCAGCAAGCATTAAGCTCGTTCAGTATTACCGCGTTCCCTGGATTGCCCTTCCCGAACAATACGCGATTAACGAACAACCGCTCCGATAACTTCTCGCCAGTGAACCTGCACACCCGCTCATACGCCGGCTTCGGTCAGGCGACCTTCAAGTTTAGCGATGTCTTCTCGGCCACCGGCGGCGTACGTTATACGAGTGACCGGAAGCATTATGCGGCCGGCTTCTCGCCGTCGGCTCCCGCCGGAACATTTTTGGCGTTCGATCAGGCGACCCAAGCCCCCGGGTTCAACTTTACCTGCGGCTCGTCGACCGCTGCCCTACCAAGCAGCACGGCCCCAGCGGCGACAGTCGCAAATGGTGTCGCGGTGCGTTGCGGCGACAAGACATTCAACTTCTTCACCTATCGCGCCGCGCTCAATGCCCAGGTTACGCGCGATAATTTGCTCTATGCCAGCGTGTCGTCCGGCCGGCGGTCGGGTGGCTTTAATAATTCACCGAACCTCGATAACAGCGCGATTGCGTTCAACCCCGAGAAGGTAACGGCCTACGAAATCGGCAGCAAGAACCGGTTCCGGGATGGCACTGTTCAGCTTAACGCCTCAGCCTTCTACAACAAGTACAGCGGACTTCAGGTCCAGCGGCAGGTGCCCGCGCCGAATGGACTGACGACGATCTCAATCATCGAGAACGCGGGTCAGGCCAGAAGCTATGGTGCCGAGGTCGAAATGGTCGTCAAGCCGACGCCCCACCTGACGTTCAACGCGGCGTTTACCTATCTCAATTCTCGCTACACGCAGTATGAGACCGGAACGGCATCGAATGGGATTTGCGCGCAGATAAATTGCGCTGCGCTTGAAGCGACCTATCCGGGCATCTCGGCGATCGGCCTTGGTCCGAGCGGCTTCGCCTTCCCGAACGCGCTGAGCGATCCCGGTCGGTTCAAGCGGATCTTCCTGGCAAACGGCACCCCGGCAGTCGCCGGCGGGCTACCCGTCTATAATTACATCATTGCCGGTCAGGGAAGCGACGGCAAAACATACGGTGCAACAATCCCGTTCAGCCCCGAGTACACGGTGCGAACGGGCCTCGCCTATGACATCGATCTGCCCGGCGGTGGCAAACTCACACCGAGCGTGCAGACCTTCTTGAACAGCGGGTTTTTCAATACCGATTTCAACACGCCGCTCGATCGTCAGCATGCCTATACCAAGACCGACCTGCGGTTGAGTTTCATCAGTGCCGGCGGAAAGTATTCGGCGCAGGTTTATCTTGAAAACGCCGAGAATACCGCCGTGCTCAACCGCGTCGCCATCGGTGCCAATCGCAGCTACAACGGCGTCTACGAGGTCCCGCGCACTTATGGAGTGAAGGCCGGTTTTCGTTTCTGATCCAGGAGCGGTATGAGCCTTGCGTTCCACGCTTGCCCACCGGCGGGGCAGTGGATGAACGACCCCAATGCGCTGCTGCAGAATGAGAACGGGTATCTGCTCCTTGCGCAGTACCGGAGCGACGGTCCGGCATTCGTGCAAACGCATTGGGCCCGCTGGACGAGTCCCGACTTGCTCGACTGGCAGTTCGACGGCGTCGCAATTGCGGGAGGCGACGACGATGCCTACTCGGGCTGCGTCGTTGACTCGATCGATGGACTGCGGTGCTTTTACACGGCCAACGAGCGGTCGACCGGCCTCCAGCGGCAGGTAACACGGACTAGCCCCGACGGCGGATGGTCGTGGTTGCCACCTATGCCGGTGGCGGGGCCGGCGCAGACGAACCGGCGCGATCCCTTCGTCTGGCAGCGTCCGGACGGCGCGTGGCGGATGCTGATCGCCCGACCGGGAGACTGGGAGCGCGCCGACGAACGCGGCGTGCTCGAGATGTGGCATTCTGCCGACGGCGCAGCTTGGCGGGAGATCGGCCGGATCGGTCCATTTTCGGCCTGCGGGATGCTTTGGGAGGTCCCCGTCCTGATCGAATACGGTGCATCGCGCGCGATGCTGATCGTGTCGGTCGTCGATCGTACCCGTGGCGGCGCAGACAGCAGCGTGCATTATTGGGCCGGCGCCTTCGACGGCCTACGCTTTGCGCCCGATGACGACGGACATCGCCTCGACCTCGGGCCCGATTTCTATGCTGCGACGATCGGGCAGAAAATCGGTACGGAGGGCGACGCTGTTGCAGTTGCCTGGCTGTCCAATTGGCAAACGGCACGAACGATGGCTTGGCCGGGTTTCGCCGGCGGTGCGATCAGCCTGCCGCGCACTCTCCGTATCGAAGGTCACGCTTTGTGTCAGTCGCCACCGGCGGCAATCCGCGATGCCTTTACCGTTTCTACGACTTCCGTTCCTCGCGCCGGAATGACAGCAACGGAGGTTCGCGGCGAATGGCGGCTGTCAGTGCAATCGTCAGATGCGCATCTCACGATCAATTCGACGAAGCATCGTTTCGAGGTCCGACGCGAAGGGGAGGCAGCAATCCGCTGGTCCGCCGACCATCCGCCACTTACCAAATATCAAACGTCCGGGCATCATCACCTCGCCCTGTACCTTGATGGTCCGCTCGTCGAGCTGTTCATCGACGACCGGACAGCCGTGTCGGCAGCGGTCCCGGGGGCGACTGCGTCGTTCGCCATTTCACTGTCAGACGACACTGGGGAGATCGATCTTCCGTGGCACGTCTTACCGCGTCACGCGGTAGGTCGCCAATGAAAGCGCCGACGAGACCAATGAATGCAGCTGCTCGTGGGTGACATGAGCTCCGCGGCACCAAGGCGCTCGCACTTAGCGCGCCCAACGATCAGCTCCTCGCTTCGGTGCGGATCGCGGCCGCCTTTCCGGCGGCAATACTCAACTGGTGTCGCCGGGCGCCGCGCAACGAATTATCGTCGGCGGCGCCGCGGGTCGGCGGCAGTTGCTTCCACTCACCCGTGATCGCATTGATCGATCACTCGGAGGCTACGTCGACCGAATCAACCGGGCCAAGCTGGACGATCTGAAGCGCTCCCCAGGCTTGGGCAGCCATAGCGGACTACCGGGTACGGTAGCGCACCCGCAGCGAAGTTTGGCCATTAGCCTAACTTAACGTCAGCCCATCGTCGGGAACAGGCGATCGGGATCGATCAGGCGCTTCGCCCGAGCCGACAGGGCCAGCATCATGCCGAGAAGCAGCAGTACCAGCGAATGGTTATTTTCCTGGCTAAGCACAGTCTTGATCACGAAAAACACGAGGAACATGATCGCCAGGGGGCCGCCGAGCTCGAGTTCGCGCTCGGTCGCCGTCAGGTACAGGCGCGTGCCGATTGTGGCCGCGATCACGAACATCCCATAGAAACTCAGCGTGCCGACGACACCGATTTCTAGCAGGCTGGTGATGATGTGGTTATCGACCGTCGTGTACCCGCCCTGATTGGTGAAACCGAGCGTCTGACCGCTTTGGCCCAAACCGTAACCGATGGGGTTGTGCGCCACCCTGGGCACCGCCATCGCCCGCTGCTGGGCCCGCGCCAAATCGCTTGCCGCCTGCGCACCCCCGCCCAGCACATGCGATCGCAGCGT
>Ga0123336_10003439_pt1 | contig 13216 bp, 13 predicted proteins | sample SSSSmetaG_FD_96466 | JGI IMG/M metagenome (GOLD analysis project Ga0123336, IMG submission 96466) | Glacier valley bacterial and archeal communities from Borup Fiord, Nunavut, Canada, to study Microbial Dark Matter (Phase II) - ​SSSS metaG | ecosystem: Environmental > Aquatic > Freshwater > Ice... | reverse complement strand
GAGGCCTGCCGCGCCGATGAGCAGCGTCAGGCGCGCGGCATTCATGCGCGGCTTCTCGCGGATGAACGTCGGGGGGCGGGAGACCGGGCCCGAGCTGGTGAGCTGCGGGCCCGTCGCGTGCGCGGTGCTGCGCGCGGAGGGCGGTACGGCGGGCGGAGGCGGGCCCGCCACCGGCGCCGGCGGCAGATCGGTCCGCGAGAGGCTCGGACCGAGCGGCGCGCGCTGCCGGGGTTCGCTCCGAGGATCGTCGGGGATGTCCACGCCGAGCGTCGCGAGGATCTGCTCGATGCTCACGCGCCCGCGCCGCGACGCGTACGGCATCAGCGCGTGCGCGAGGTGTGCGACGGTCGGGAAGCGCACCGCCTTGTCCTGCGCGAGGCAGCGCTCGACCGTCGCGGCGAACGACGCCGGGGCGTCGGGCGCGAGCGTGCGCAGGGGAACGAGGCCGTCGGTGGCCATCGTGGCGAGGATCGTGACCACCGAATTGCCGCGGTACGCGGTCCTTCCGCCCACGAGACGATAGAGCAACGCGCCGAGCGAGAAGATGTCGCTCCGCGTGTCGACATCGCGCGAGCTCGTCATCTGCTCCGGAGACATGTACCCCGGCGACCCGAGCGCCACGCCCTCGTTCGTGAGATCGCCGCCGCGCGGTCCGCCGTCGGGGTTGCGGTCGTCGAGGATCTTCGAGACCCCGAAATCCAGGACCTTCACCACGGTGGTGCCGCCAGGGCCGCGGGCGAGGAAGAGGTTCGCGGGCTTGAGGTCGCGATGCACCATGCCCAGCGCGTGCGCCTCGGCCACGGCCTCCGCGGCCTGGAGGATGTAGTCGACCGCCTCCTCGACCGGCAGCTGCGGCCGCGCCTTGACCACCGTGGCGAGGTCGCTTCCCTCGAGGTGATCCATCACGATGTAAGGCGTGTCGTCGTCCATCGCTCCGACGTCGATCACGCGCGCGACGTGCGGGCTCTTCAACCGCACGAGCAGCCGCGCCTCGCGCTTGAACCGCGCGAGCGCCTCGGGGCTCACCTCGCGGAGGAACTTGATGGCGACGCGCTGCTCGAGCTCGAGGTGCGTGGCGGCGACGACCACGCCGACCCCGCCTGTCCCCATGACCCCGTCGACGCGGTACTTCTTCGCGACGATCTGGCCGGGGGTGAGCTCGAACACCCCCTCATTGTTCCACGATGACCGTTCAGTGCGCCTGGAAGTTCACCATCGCCTTGTCGTGCTGGGAGCGCAGCTCGGGAGGCAATGCCTGGTCGATCGTCGCCGGCTTTCCCGACGGCTTCACCCTCTTCGCATCTCGGCCGCGGCTACTTTCGCGCGGGGCGGCGCCGCTCGTGGAACCACGCGCGGTAGGACTCCATCCGCGCCCGCTGTTCGGTCGGGGCATGCGCGTGGCAGCTCGTGAGCTCCTCGCTGCCCGCAGGCGCGCCCCAGCGCGACTCGACGCAGTCGTTCGGGTTGTAGGCCATCTCCAGCGCGCCCGTGCGGGCGAGGACCTCGGCGAGCGTGAGCGAGAAGGAAGCGCCGTTCGAGCGCGTGTACTGGATGCTGCGCGCGCGGAGCTCGCGGTCGAGGATGCGCTGGAGCTCGGCCTCGACCTCCTTCGGCGCGTGGCCGGCGGGCATCGCGAACCGCTCGGGGCGCCGCGCGACGCGCGCGGGGAAGGTGCGCACCACGTCGACTGCGATGAGGATCCGGAGGTCGCGCGAGGGCGTGGAGAAGTCCTCCCAGGCGCCGCTCGTCTCGAAGATCTCCGGACCTTCGGGCATCGACGCCTGGGTCTTCGCGGTCTCCAGCCACTTGCGGCCGTTCTCCACCGACTTCACGCGCGTGCGCACCTGCTCCTCGAGCGCGGCGAGCGTCTCCATCATCGCGTGCTGCGGATCGAGAGGGCGCGGAGAGAGGACGTCCTCCATCTTGTCGTAGAAGCCCTCGAGATCGAGCGACTGCGCCTCGCGCGAGAGGTCGCCGTATTCGGTGCTCTTCTTGATCGCGTCGTCGTCGAAGCGCGCGAGCTTGCCGGCGCGGCGCGCGACGGGGCGGAACCGCTTGAAGCCGGGGCCTCCCAGCTCGGGCTGCGTCGCGTAGAGGAAATTGCCGCGCCAGTACCGCTTGCGCGCCACGGTGCCGTCGGGCTGGCCATCGACCGCGAGCAGCACGCCGCCGCGCTCGGCGTTCTGCGGGAGCTTCTTCGCGATCATCAGCACGTGCCCGTACGGGTCCGCGAAGATGGTGCCGGGCCGCATGCTCGCCCACGTGAGCGGCACCGGGTAGTAGTCGCTGCTCGGCTCGTCGAAGGGCTGCCGGGCCGAGCCGGAGTGCGCCTTGTCGGCGAGCGGGCTGCGCAGGAACTGGCCGAACGCCTTCACCGCAGTGCTGTCCTCCAGCACCTTCACCGGCGGGTCCTCGTTGGTGATGATGAAGCTCGGTTTGCAGGAGGGCGCGTTGCCGCTACCGCCCCGGTTGCACTCGGAGAGCCCGAACGGCAGCCGCAGCTTGAACGCGAAGTACGCGCGCAGGAAGTAGGGGAGGTCCGCGCAGTCGGGCCGCACCACCGGCGCGTTCAACGAGTCCTCACCGCCTGCGAGATGATCGAAGAGCAGGTTGCGCTTCCTGTCGCGGAGCACCTCGTGGAGCGCCGGCCAGCTCGGCATCTCGCCGTCGGGCGCGTCGAAAAGGTTCTCGATCCATGCGGAGTACACGTTCTCGAGGGCGTGGCTCCAGTTGCGATGGACCGGCCACACGCCGTCCGTCTCCTTCGTCGGGCCCGGACCGGGGCCACCCTTGAACTGGCCGACGGTGATGCGCTTGCTGGCGGCCCCCGCGGCGCAGGCCTTCTGCGTCAGCACCGCGTCGTACACGCCGGCGCGCGGGGACTCGATCTCGGCGACCCAGAAGTAGGGCGGTCCGCCGCGCCGTACGTCGCTCGCGGCGGCGGGGGCGGCATCGGCGCTGGCCGGGCGGTTCTTCTCGCCGGGCACGAGCCGGAGCTCACCGCTGATCGGACGATCGCTGACCGCCATCACGCGCAGCGGCGCGCCGGTCCACGCGGTTCCGGGGCTCACGAAGAGGAAGACGTCCTTCGCGTCCTCGCACTTCGGCGGATCCTCCGGCGCGTCGACCAGGGGCGCGTTCGCGAACATGCTGCCCGGCTCGGGCCCGGCCTCGCGATCGCCGAGCTTCGGCGTCGCCGCGTCGGCGGTGGCCTGGGGGAGAGGCACGTCGGTGCTGCCGGCGCGCGAGCAGGCGCCGCAGACCACCACGACGGCGAGCGCACCGATGCTGCTGGCGAGCTTCACGATGGGTGAATAACGCACCCGCGGGGAATCGTCATCCCGGGCGAGGCCCTTTCCGTCGCGATGCGCCGCGGGCGCTAGGACATCAGGCCGAACACCAGGTTCAGCGCCAGCGCCAGGATCATCGTGTTGTAGACGAACGAGAGCGTCGCATGCAGGAGCACCGCGCGCCGGCACACCGTCGAGGAGACGGTGACGTCGGAGACCTGGAAGCACATGCCGACCGTGAACGCGAAGTAGGCGAAGTCGATGTCGGCCGGCGCCTCGTCCCCCGGGAACTGGAGGCCGTGATGCCCGCTGGCGCGGTAGTAGAGGTGCGCGTACCGCAGCGTGTACGCGGTGTGGGTCATCGTCCAGGAGAGCGCGATCGCGGCGAGCGTGAGGATGGTCCACGTCGTCTGCTCGTGGCCGGCGAGCCCACGCACCTGCTTGAACACGAACGCCGCTGCGAAGAGGCTGAAGAGGCTCGCCACCAGCGCGATCACGAACACGGCGTGGCGCCCCGGATCGTCGCTTCCGGCGCGCTTCTTCGTCGAGGCGCTGTCGGCGCGCAGGATCACCGTCCACGCGAGCACCACCAGCGTGAGCGCGCCGCTGTCCCAGCCGATGATCATGCGCTGCCACCACGTCTGCGTGGCCGGCGTGAGCAGCCCCACCGCGATCATCGCGGTCAGCGTGGCGAAGAGCAGCCGAGCCGCCGCATGCCGAGGGGAGAAGCTGAACATCGCTAGAACGTGCCGTTCAGGAGCTGCGCGAGCGCTGCGCTCTTGTCCGCGTGGCGCGGGGCGGTCACGATGAGAACGATCCCGCCGGCGGTCGCGCTGCCCTGCGCGTGGGCGGCGCCGCTGCCCAGGTGGAGCGCGAGGAGCAGGCCGCTCGCGGCCACGGTTCGGAGGCGTGCAACGGACGGTCTCAAGGCCAGCGCCTCAGGGTACCCGGGCGGGGGTTGCCGAGGCTATGCTTCTGCGTGGTGCGGCGGATCTGGGCCCGGGATGGCGTTCACGTCGGGCGACGCCGTGGTGAAGACGCAGTGCGATCCGGTCACGCCGTTCGGCGCACCACCGGCGACCTCTTGCGCATCTTCCTCCAGGTGACCGGCGGCGGGCCGACCGACATCTACCTGGCGACGCGCGCCACCACCGCCGTCGAGTTCGCGACGCCCACCCTCGTGCCCGGCGTCGGCTCGGGAAACGGAGCGGCGATCGACACCGCGCCCGTTCGCGCCGCCGACTCCCGTCTCCGAGCTCAACCGACGCGCCCGCATTTCTCGGCAGCGCCACCACGGTGGTGAGCTTCGTCTGGGGGAGAGAGTAGGAAGGGATCATGCGCGTCGAGACCATCAAGCGTTACGAATCGAAGCTCCCCGCGCACGATCCGCATCCCTACCGGACCGCGGCGTGGACGCCGAACACCACCGAGGTCGACGCCTACGAGCTCGAGGTGATCGCCGGGACCATCCCCGACGACCTCCAGGGCATCTACCTGCGCAACACCGAGAACCCTCTCTTCGACGCCATCAGCGGGCGCTATCATCCCTTCGACGGCGACGGCATGCTGCACGCCATCCGCTTCCAGGGCGGCCAGGCGGACTACCGCAACCGCTTCGTGCGCACGGCGGGGCTCGCCGCGGAGCTCGAGACCGGCCACGCGTTGTGGGCGGGCATCGTCGAGAGCGCGGAGCTCTCGCAGCGCGAGGGCTGGGGCGCGCGTACGCGCTTGAAGGACGCGTCGAGCACGGACGTCATCGTGCACAACGGCGTCGCGCTCACGACGTTCTACCAGTGTGGTGATGCGTACCGCGTCGACCCGCTGACGCTCGAGACGCGCGGCATCGCCCCGTTCGGGCACCCGAGCTTCGCGAAGGGCGCGACCATCTCCGCGCATCCCAAGGTCGACGAGGTGACCGGCGAGCTCCTCTTCTTCAACTACTCGACCGAGGCGCCGTACTGCCACGTCGGCGTGGTCGATCCCCAGGGCGCGCTGGTACGCGCCATCCCCGTGGCGCTGCCGGGACCGCGGCTCCCGCACGACATGGCGTTCACCAAGCGCTTCGCGATCATCGGGGATTTTCCGCTGTTCTGGGACCCGGCGAAGCTCGCGCAGAACGTTCATCGCGCGAAGTACTTCCCCGAGCTCGGCACGCGCTTCGGCCTCGTCCCGCGCGATGGCGTGGGCGAGGTCCGCTGGTTCACGGCCTCGCCGACGTACGTGCTGCACTTCTCGAACGCCTACGAGGACGGCGACGAGGTGGTGATCGAGGGCTATCACCAGGGCTGGCCGACCCCGGAGCGCCTGCCCGAGGACAACGCGATCACGCTGTTCATGAAGAGCCTCGACATGAACGCGATGAAGACGCGCCATCATCGCTGGCGCCTGAACACGAAGACAGGCCTCGTGAAGGAGGAGTTTCTCTCCGAGACGATCTCCGAGTTTCCCACCAGCCATGCGGGCTACGCGGGTTAAAAACAGCGCTACGTCTACGCCGCGCTGGGAGAGCCCGGTTACTTCCTCTTCAACGGCTTCGTCCGCACCGACCTCGAGACCGGCCAGGAGCAGACGCACCGCCTACCGAAGGGCGTGTTCGCGAGCGAGGCGCCGTTCTGCCCGCGCCGGGCCGCAACGAGCGAGGACGACGGCTACCTCGTCACGTTCACGATGGACGTGAACGAGGATCGCTCGGAGTGCCTGATCTTCGATGCGCGCTCGCTCGACCGCGGCCCGATCGCGCGCGTACGGCTGCCGATGCGCATCTCGAGCGGCACGCACGCGACCTGGTCCTCGCTGTAGCTGGGCGTCGCGGGAGACGAGAGCGGGACACACGGAGGCTCGAGGCGATTTTGATCCAGGTCGCCGCGGTCTGGTGGCGTCCGGGCGACCTGGTAGGGCGCGCTTGGAGATTTCTCCGCGCCTGAGGGGCTTCGCGGCTCCTCTGTCTCGTCTCGTCCCGCTGAGGCGTGCAGGAGCTAGCGGCCGGTGGGGCCATCGACGCCGGTCGGGCTCACGGCAGAGTCGTGCTGGGCGAGCGGGAGCTCACGCTCGTAGTGATACGCATGGCCGTGGACGTGGTGCTCGGCGTGGTGCGCGCACCAGGCTTGCGTGTTGCCGCTGAGGCGACGGACGCTCTCGCAGTCCGGGCACGGCGGCTCGATGGCGGGGACCTTCTGGGGCTGGGAGGACATGCCGGCTCCAGGTGCATCGCGCGTTCCAGGGGCGCTAGGCTCGCGCTCGTCCACCTCGCTCTCCTCCTGCTGCTCTGCCTGTCGTGCGCGCCGGCCTCGCCTGCCCCGCGTGAGCCCGAGCGTGAGCCGCCGGTAGCGGCTCCGGTGGTCGTCGCGCCGCCTCGGCAGCCGGTGCTCCTCGCGACCAACGGCGACCTCGAAGACTGCAACCCGCGTGGCCGAGCGGGAGCTACCTCGGCAAGGGCGGCACGTACGCGAAGAAGACGCTGTGGGGCGGGCTCGACGGCGGCGCGCGCAGCGCCTTCTTCGTGCGCACCGACGGCACCGACGCGTGCGGTCAGCCGGTCACCATGAGGCCCTCGACCACGCTCGGCTCGGGGCACGCGCAGACGGCGATCCTCGCGGGCGGCGCGACGGGCTACGACGAGTACCGCGTGAGCTGCGGGCAGCAGGCGCTCCCGGAGCGGCGGATCGCGCTCTATCGCTGAGCGCCTCGTCCTTCGCCGTCGGGGACGCAGCGCTCGCTGCGCCGGCTACTTCTCCCAGCTGGACATCGCGCCGAGATCGTAGACGCGCGTGTATCCCCTCGCACGCAGGGCGGCCGCCGCGCGCGCCGACCGCCTTCCCGACGCACAGTAGAGAACGATCGCCGAGTCCTTGGGACCGAGGTCGCGCGTGTCGACGGTCTCCACCGGGGCGTTCTCGGCGCCCTCGATGTGCTTGGCCGCGTACTCGTCAGGGCTTCTCACGTCGACGAGGCGCGCGCCCTCCGCCACGAGCTTCTTCGCCCGGGCGGCGTCGACCTGTTCCTGGCCCGCCGGCGTCGCAGATCTGCCAGGCGCCTCACTCGGCGACGGCGCTGGCGACGGCGCTGGCGACGGCGTGGCGCAGCCGGCGACGAGAAGGAACCCACCGAGGGCGATCGCTCGTGTGACCATGCGCGAAGGGTACCACCGTTGCGCGAGCTACGCGGCTGGCGCTCGCGATGCCGATCAATCGCCGATGACCCGACGACTGCTCAGTCCTCGTGCTCGGCCACGAAGTAGAAGTCGAGATCGATCGCGAGGCCCAGGTTCGCGGTCTTCCGCTCGAGCTCACGGCGCCGGGAAGCGAAGACGAGCTGACGCAATGGCTTCCTCGCGGCGTCATCCGCGCCGACCCTTCGCGGGGCCGGGCTTTTTTTCCCTGCGCGAAGTCCTCTTCTCTGGCAGTTCTCGCGTCGATCCTTCGCGTGCGCCTGCGACGAGCTCCTGAGCGAGGGGATTCCTGAAGCGCCCCTCCGGAGTGATCGCGAAGAACGTCTCTCTCACGCCTACGACGCGGTGCCTCTCGACAAGCGTGCCGCGTCGGATCTCATCGCGCACGACGACCTGGGGCACGAGAGAAAGGCCTCGGCTTTCTCGTGCGAGCAGGCGGAGCATTGCCATGTCGTCGACCTCGGCCGCGACCAGCGGTCGGATACCCGCGGCATCAAGAACGCGGTCGAACGCGACGCGCATGTTGCTCTCGAGGCTGGGCATCGTGATGGGAACCGTGGCGCAGTCCTCCGGAAACCGAAACGCGCGCCGCTTCCACGATGCGACACCGACCAGGCTCACCGGTTCCTCGGCAAGAAGGTGGCTGTGCCAGCGTGTGCTCGCGTCACGCGGGGCGGACTGGTTTGCGAGCACAATATCGATTTGGTGGGCGTGAAGAAGGGCCAGTAGATCGCGGAGCGTTCCCGATCGAACCACGAGCTCGACATCCTCGCGATCGAGGAGCGAGCGAAAGGTCTCGAGCTGAAAGTTACGCGAGAGCGTGGCGACGGCGCCGACACGCAGCACCTGCCTCCCCTTGCGCAGACCATGCTGCATGACGTCGGTGAGCTCCTCGCCCGCGCGGAAGATCGTATCGGCGTAGTCGAGGGCAAGGCGTCCGGCATCCGTGAGCGAAACCCCACGCCCACCTCGTTCGAGGAGGCGATGACCAAGACTCTCCTCCAGCTGCTTGAGCTGGATGCTCAGCGCCGAAGGAGACAGGCGAAGCTTTTCGGCGGCAACCCGCAAGCTGCGCTCGCGGGCGATCGCCCGAAAGTAGCGGAGGTGGTGGTAGTTCAGAACGCTCACGACGTTGAGAATATAGAACGCTGACGTAAATAGTGTGAAGTCGTGTCAATGCGGAGGCAGGGCTAGCTTGCATCCCACGAGTCGACGCGGCGCCTGCGTCGTGTTGGCTCGATCCGCGTTCAACACGTACGAAGGAAGGGTCGCCAATGCGCTATCAACTCGACGCCGAAGGGCGCAAACGCGTCACGCTCATCACGGGGGATGGAATTGGCCCGGAGGTGGTCGCCGCGACGCGTCGTATCATCGACGCCGCCGGGGTACGGATCGCATGGGAGGAGCATCAGGCCGGCGCTGAGGTCTTTCGCAGTGGCCTTCCGAGCGGCGTTCCCGCCGAGACGATCGCTTCGATCATGGCGACGAGGGTCGCGTTGAAAGGTCCACTCGAGACCCCCGTAGGGTTCGGCGAAAAGAGCGCCAATGTGACCCTTCGAAAGCTGTTCGAGACCTACGCCAACGTGCGGCCGGTCCGCGAGATGCCAAACGTCAAGACGCGCTACTCGGGCGCGGGCATCGACCTCGTCATCGTGCGCGAGAACGTCGAGGACCTCTACGCGGGGATCGAGCACATGCAAACCCCGGGGGTCGCCCAGTGCCTCAAGATCATGTCTCGAAAAGGGTGCGAGAAGATCGTGCGCCTCGCGTTCGAGCTTGCGCGGGCCGAAGGCCGCAAGAAGGTCCACTGCGCCACCAAGGCGAACATCATGAAGTTCACCGAGGGGCTCCTCAAGAAAACGTTCGAAGAGATCGCGCCGGAATATCCCGAGCTCGAATCGCACCACATCATCATCGACAACTGCGCGCACCAGCTGGTTCGCGCCCCGCAGCAGTTCGACGTGATCGTGACCTCCAACATGAACGGCGACATCATCTCCGACCTCGCCTCGGGACTCATCGGTGGACTCGGGTTCGCGCCGGGCGCGAACCTCGGCAACGAAGTGTCGATCTTCGAAGCGGTCCATGGGAGCGCGCCGAAGTACGCCGGCAAGAACGTCATCAACCCAACGGCCGTTCTCCAGTCCGGCATCATGATGCTGCGTCACCTCGATGAGTTCGTCGCCGCGCAGACCATCGAGCATGCGCTCTTGCTGACGCTCGAGCAAGGCGCGTACACGCGCGACGTGCGGCCCGAGGGAAGCGTTTCCACGAGTGACTTCACCGACCGGATCATCGCGAACCTCGGCAAGCACTCCGAGCTGGGGCGGGTGCGCGAGCATCGTCCGCTGAAGATGCCCGAGCTCCGAGCGGCGCCTGACTTCGTCCACGTCGCCCAGCGTCGGACCATCGGCGCCGACATTTTCCTCGAATCGGGGTTGTCGCCGGACGAGCTCGGTCGAAACCTCGACAGGCTCTCGGAGACCAGCCCCCTGCGCCTCAAGATGATCTCGAACCGGGGTACGAAGGTCTACTCGGACAATGGTGCAATGACCGACTGCGTGGACCAGTGGCGCTGCCGCTTCGTGCTCCGCGATGTCGAGGCAGACCTGAGCGACGAAACGCTTGCCGCCCACCTCGTGCGTGTCGGCAGCGCGCATCGGTGGATGCACATCGAGAAGCTCCAGGAATTCGATGGCATCGCGGCCTACTCACTCGCGCAGGGGGAGGACTGACATGGCTCCTTGGCACGAAGCCCTTCGGACCTTCCGCCGTCGCTCTCTACAGGACAACCACGAGACGAGCGACGTCATGTTCGTTCTTTGCTCGGAGAACCACGCCGCGGCCGCGGTCCTCGCCTCTCTCGAGCCGGCCATCGTGCTGCAGACCTTCGGGGGAGCTCGCGCCCCTTCTGAAGCCTCCACGCGCTCCGCGTTCGAGTACGCCATCGGCCTGAAGGGCGTCCGGAGAGTCGTCGTTTGCGGTCATCTCGGCTGCCAGGCGGTCGCGCTCGACGACGGCGCGGACGCACGCACGGCGACTCAGGCCGATGTCGTTGCTCAGTGCCGCACGCTGCGACAGGACGCTCGCATCGGCGGTCTCCTGGCCGACCATCGAGTCAGCCTTCATGCCATCTGGTTCGACGCCCGCGAAGGCGACGTGTACGCGTGTGACATCGAGGGCAGAGCGGCCACTCTCATGAGCGACGAGGACTTCGGTCGCTTGACCGCAAGCTCGGGAAAGCCCTCGCCGTGACCGTCTTGCGTCACGCCACCGCTGCCGGGCACGCGCTTCACCCGTGCGCCCGCGCACGAGGGCGCCGCGCGCGTCTACGAGCCCATCGCCGCGGCGGCGCACCTTTGGAGCGCGATCGAGGCGGCGACGTGACCGGGGCGCCGTCAACGGTCGTCCAGCAGATCGAGGCACCGAACGAGCGTGTCGACGGCTTCGTCGATGCGGTCCAGCGGCGTCGAAAGCGGGGGCATGAGGTAGAGGCAATCTCCGATGGGTCGAACGAGGAGGCCTCGCTGGAGCGCTTCGCGGTGGATCGCGAGACCATCGCACGCAAGGTTGGTGCGCGGCCCTCCGGTGCGTGGGTCCACGAGGTTGCACGCGGCGATCGCACCGAGGCAGCGGGAGCGCCGGACCGCGGGGTGGTTCGCGAGGCGCGTCCAGGACGCGCGGAGCCTCTCCGCGAGCACGCGAGCGCGTTCGAGTACTGGCGTCTCGTCGAAGAGTGCGAGGCTCGCCGCCGCCACCGCGCAGGCAATCGGGTTTGCCGTGTAACTGTGGCCGTGCAGAAATGCGCGGGGGTCCCCCGGCTCGCCCCAAAAGAGATCGAACAGCGCGTCGGTCGTGCAGGTCACTGCGAGCGGGAGGACGCCGCCCGTCAGCCCTTTCGAAAGGCAAAGGACGTCCGGAGCGACGCCCGCTTCAACGCACGCGAAGAAGGATCCGGTTCGACCGAAGCCTGTCATGACCTCGTCGAAGACGAGATAGACGCCGTGCGCGTCGCACGCGCGCCGGAGGTCGTGGAGGAGCTCCGGCGGCCACATCCGCATCCCGCCGGCACCTTGCACGAGCGGTTCCGCGATGAACGCGGCCAAGGTCGCGCCATGCTCCGCGAAGTAGGCTTGCAGCGCGTCGCGCGCTTCCTCGAGAATGACCTCGGAGGTGCCGGCGCCCACTTCGCGCCGCGGATCGTCAGGAACTGCGAGTCGCTCGCAACCAAGCAGCAGCGGCCGGAAGATCGCGGTCATGAAGTTTCCGAGGTCACCCACCCCGACGGCCCCGAGCGTGTCGCCATGGTACGCGTGACGAAGCGCGCCAATCTTGGTTCGCTGCCGTTCACCACGCAGAAACTGGGCCTGGAACGTCATCTTGAGCGCGACCTCCACCGCGGTCGAGCCGTTGTCGGAGAAGAAGCACCGGGTCAAGCTTGGTGGCAGCCTCCGCAGGAGACGCGCCGTCAGCTCAAGCGCGGGTTCGTGAGTGAATCCTGCGAAGAGCACATGATCCAGCGTCGCCGCCTGACGTGTCAGCGCATCGACCAGCTGCGGGTGACCGTGGCCATGCACGCACGTCCACCAACTCGAAACGCCGTCGAGTACGCGGCGTCCTCCTTGGAGGACCAAATCGGCCCCCTCGCCCCTGATGACCGGAACCGGCGGGGAGAGCTGGTGCTCTTTCATCTGGGTAAACGGATGCCAGACATGGGCAACGTCCATGGCAACGCGGTCTGTCCAGGAAGTGGGAAGCGGCGACGTCATGACCCGGATGATGCCCGATCGCACTGCAGAACAGCAGGGAGACGATGAGCCCGAGCGCTGGGAGCCTCGATCGCCTCTACCACCGCGCACCACGCGGGGTTCGAGCACACGATCTCGAGCCGATGATCGCGGCATGCTGGCGTGAGGGAGACCCGCAGGACGCATTCGACGTCATTCACGTCGCAAGAACCAATGGCAAGGGGAGCGTGGTCTCCACGGAAGCCCTCACCCGGAACGGTTCTACGGGCGAATTCAGATCAACGGCGGTCGTGGATCAGGACATGACCTCGGTGACGTAGGACCGACGGCGCGGCTTGGCTGCCGCGGGTTGTCTTTGAACGAACGGGAGGCTTGCAATCGATGAATGCTGAAGAAGAAATCAACCTGGACCTACGAAGGGCCGCGCGAATCGGCTTCGACGAGGCGATACTCTGTCCCGGGAAGACCGACGAACACCTGCAGATCATCCTCGACCGAGCCGAGGCGTCCGCGTCGACTCTTCTTCTTACCCGAATGACGGCGGCGCAGGTCGAAGCGCTCCACGAGAAGCATCGAGCTCGCATCGACTACGAGCCAGTTTCGCGAACGGCGTACTTCGGTCCCCTTCGCGAGCTGACGCGAGAGGCCAGAGTTTGCGTCGTCGCCGCGGGTACGTCTGATGCGTTCGTGACCCGCGAGATCGAGCGCACCTTGCGCTACTACGGCGAGGCGGTCACGGCGTTCGTGGACGTAGGGCTCGCCGGGGCGTGGCGTGTCCTCGAAAGAATCGAGGAGATCCGGCGCTTCCCCGTCGTCATCATCGTGGCTGGAATGGACGCCGCGCTGCCGACCGTCGTGGGCGGCCTCGTCGGGAGCGTGGTCGTCGCGGTACCGACGTCGAACGGGTACGGCGTTGCGGCGGGCGGGATGAGCGCATTGCATGCCGTGCTCGCAAGCTGCTCGCCGGGACTCGCCGTCCTCAACATCGACAACGGGTACGGCGCCGCGTG
>Ga0123336_10003438_pt1 | contig 13216 bp, 17 predicted proteins | sample SSSSmetaG_FD_96466 | JGI IMG/M metagenome (GOLD analysis project Ga0123336, IMG submission 96466) | Glacier valley bacterial and archeal communities from Borup Fiord, Nunavut, Canada, to study Microbial Dark Matter (Phase II) - ​SSSS metaG | ecosystem: Environmental > Aquatic > Freshwater > Ice... | reverse complement strand
TTCTGGCCTTTTAGTTGAATTTGTAAAAAGTAGGGGTGCTGCAACTATTGTTAAAGGGTTAAGAGCAGTATCAGATTACGAATATGAGCTTCAGATGGCAATGCTCAATAAACATTTAGATAGCAACATTGAGACGATTTTTCTTATGTCGGACTTACAAAACTCTTTTTTAAGTTCAAGTATGGTGAAACAAGTAGCTAGAAATGGTGGAAATATTTCAAGCTTTGTGCCTGACGAAATTATAGATGATATTAAGGAAAAATTTGATAGCTTAAGGAGCTGAGATCATGGAAATATTAAAACTTATGGATGTACTTGAGGAGATTGTTGTTAAGGGTGGTAATATACCGTTCTCTGGCCGTTGCCTTATTGACAAGACCGAAGCCCTAGAGTTGCTTAAAGAAATGAGATCAAGATTACCAGAGGATATGAAGCAAGCAAAGCGTATTATTGAGGATCGTCAAAAAATATTGTTAGATGCGCAAAGAGATGCTAATAACATTATTCATGAGGCGGAATCAAAGGTTCAGCTTTTAATTGACGACAATAAAATAGCAAAACAAGCTACAGAGCAAGCAAGGGAAATTGTTGATAATTCCCAAAAAAAAGCACGTGAGATTAGATTGGGTGCAAGAGATTACGTAGATGGCATGTTAGGCGATTTAGAAAAACATTATGTAGAGAGACTTAATGAAATTCAAACTAACAGGAAGAGTCTCAAATAAAGTTGAAAAAATAGCCTATTGCTAAGGTATATATGGCGGCAATGAAACCATGGAGTATTTTACCCTTAATATATGGGCGGCATGACATTTTTGCATTTGATAGTATGCCAATTACCTGGATATGTACTGATATCCCGGCCCAACCTGCTATGAAGCTGATTGCAGGAAGTTTTAAATATTGAGGTATTATTGGTGATTTTGCTAGCTGCGATATTCCTCCAGTTATTTCAAGTAAGCCTGAAAGCATACCCGATGAGATATCTGGTACTGATGGATATCCTAATAAATTGCCCAAAAATGCTGATATTGTGGGTATTGCTCCACATTGTATAAGTACGCTAGATACTACAGAAAAGAATATTATGAAGCCTCCAATTGGTATCATTATATATATCGCTGCTATGATAGATTCTGAGACTATCCTACCTTTTTCTGAAATGGTAAATTTCCTCTTTATAGGTAAAATACTCTTCTCTACCGTCAACTTTCTTACCATGTCTACTCTTCTATAATTACTAAATATCATTCCTGTTGTTATTGACGCCAACAAATGGCATATCCAAAGAAAAAGTCCTATTTTCCAAGAACCTAACATGCCTGCACCTATTGCACCTATTATAAATAACGGACCACAATTGTTGGTGAAGGACGATAAACGTTCTGCTTCATTTTTGCTTATTTGGTCATTCTCAAATAGCGATGCTGTTAGCCTAGCTCCTGCTGGATATCCCGAAACCATTCCTAATACCATTGCAAAGGCTCCTTGACCATTTATATTAAACAAAGGCTTCATTATTAAACGCGCTCTATGACCAAGTGTTTCAATAAAGCCCGTTCTTGATAGTATTTCTGATGCTACATAGAAAGGGAATATCGAGGGTAGTACGATATACAAAAATTGGCTAGCGGCTAAACCTGCTGCTAGTAGGCATCCTTGCGAATAAACCGCAAACATTATTATAAAACTTATACATAGAAAAAACATCATTGTATTGTATCCTTAATAAAGTATTTTATAATATATATAATAAATACAGCAAGGATATTACTATGAATTTGAATTTAACACCGCCGAGTTAATTCAAATAGTCATGCTAGATAATAAGTGGAAAGGCTGTTATAATAAGAATAAATTAAATAATACATATTTTTATTATATAAAAGGAGTTGTGATTTTTATGAAACAGGACAAAGTGTCAAATAAGAAGGCTGTTATAGGTATTACTGCAGGTATTGTTGCAGGTGCAGCTATTGGAGCGGCAGCAGGTGTTCTACTAGCACCAAAATCAGGTAAGAAAACTAGATCTGCAATAAAAGAAAAAGCAAATGATGTAATTGAAAATATCAAAGATAAGGCATCAAAATTGAAAAAATAAGTTGTTGCAATGAATGTAGTATTACTAATAATATACAGAGGAGATTATAACCATGAATGAACCAATCGTCGTAACACCTTATGGTGTGTTGGTAGGGTTACTTATATTAACAGGTTTAGTTGCACTTATTTTTTTAATAATTTGTTTAATTAAATTATATACTATTTTGCGTAAGGTAAATAAAATTTTAGATACCAATGAAAAAGCTATCTCAGAGACTATTCAAAACTTACCTGTATTGACAGAAACTGCAACAAGTGCCTGCGAAAATGTTAGAGATTTTTCAGAATCTGCAAATGATGTTTTTATAAATTTGGGTAGTGCAGTCGCTTCTGACGGTTCAGAAGAGGGCTTAATTTCCACAATTTCGGATATTACGTCAATTGTTACCAAAATAGTTCAAGTTGTAAGTGGCTTTTTTAAAAAATGATAAGGATGAATTTAGATGCCAATTAAAATACCAAATGATTTGCCCGCGGCAAAGCAATTAAATAATGAACATATTTTTGTAATGGATGAGAGAATGGCGTATGAACAAGAGATTAGACCCCTAAAAATTATTATTTTAAATCTTATGCCAACAAAAATTGTAACAGAGACTCAGCTTTTGAGATTGCTGAGTAACTCGCCACTGCAAGTAGAGGTATCTTTCTTACATCCTAAATCATATCTTTCTAAAAATACTCCTACTGATCACTTAGAGAACTTTTATAAAACGTTCGATGAAATTAGTGATTTGAAATTTGATGGCATGATTATTACTGGTGCCCCAGTAGAGCACCTTGAATTTAAAGAGGTCGCATATTGGGATGAGCTATCAGAGATTATGGAATGGTCAATAGAAAACGTTACATCTACGCTTCATATATGTTGGGCGGCGCAAGCAGGACTATATTATCATTATGGCGTGCCAAAGCATAACCTTGAAAAAAAGCTGTTTGGAATTTTTGGACATAGAGCGATGAAGCCAAATGTAAGGTTACTCAGAGGGCTTGATGATATATTTTACTCACCACATTCAAGACATACCGAGACAAGACGTTCGGATATTGAGAAGGTAAAATGCCTTGAGATATTAGGTGAATCTAATGCTGCGGGGCTAGGTATTATTGCATCAAAGGATCGACGCCAAATCTATATAACAGGGCATTTTGAATACGATTTTGATACCCTTAGGACTGAGTATCTTCGTGATGTTGAAAAAGGTTTGGATATCGAAGTGCCAGTAAATTATTTTCCTTATGATGACCCTTCGCAAACTCCTTGTCACCAATGGAAGCCATGCTCATATAATTTTTGCAAACTGGCTTAATTACTATGTTTATCAGGAAACACCTTATGATTTGAATAATTTGCATAGAGATTATAAGTCTACGAATCTATCTGATGATTAAGCATAAAAAAGTATAAACAATAAAGGAACAACAAATAATTAGCTTTGTTGTTCCTTTTATTTTAAAAAATAACTTAGACTTCTAGAGTCCATCCCATGGTGTCTGGTATTTTACCACTTTGAATTCCAGTAATTGTATCGTAAATCTTTGCTGATATTTTACCAATTTCACCATTATTAATAGTAATTATCTTTTCATCCCAGTTTAGCTCACCAATTGGAGATATAACAGCTGCTGTACCTGTGCCAAAGGCTTCTTCAAGTTTGCCTGCAGCATGAGCTTCGTAAACCTCTTGAATAGATAGTTTGCGTTCTGAAATGGGAACTCCCCATGATTTCAATAGCTTAATTGTAGAATTTCTAGTAACTCCAGCAAGTATGCTACCATTAATTTCAGGTGTAACAACCACTCCATCTATTTTAAAGAATACGTTCATTGTGCCAACTTCTTCAATATACTTCTTTTCAATTCCATCGAGCCAAAGAACCTGTGTATAATTTTTTTCTTGTGCGCACATTTGAGCCTTGATACTTGCTGCGTAGTTACCAGGAGTTTTTGCAAAACCAATACCACCCTTAACCGCGCGAACATATTTGTCTTCAACGTATATTTTAACTGGGTTTAAGCCCTCTGGGTAATATGCACCAACAGGTGATAATATAATTAAAAACTGATAAGTATGTGAAGGACGAACTCCAAGGTGAGCATCTGTTGCAATAATAAATGGTCTTATATAGAGCGAAGTGCCTTCAGCAGTTGGAATCCAGTCGCTATCAACTTTAACTAATGATTTTATCGCTTTGACTGCAAATGCTTCATCTATTTCAGGGATACATAATCTTTCATTAGAAACATTAACTCTTGCCATATTCATATCTGGTCTAAAAAGTAAAATCTTGCCGTCTGCGGTATTGTAAGCTTTAAGTCCTTCGAAAATTGCTTGTCCATAGTGTAGAACCATTGCTGAAGGGTCGAGCGCTATTGGTGCATAAGGAACTATTCTTGGGTCATGCCAACCCAAACCTTCAGTATAATTCATTATAAACATGTGGTCTGTAAAATAAGTACCAAATCCCAGTTTATGCTGGTCTGGCTTTTGTTTTGGTTGAGTCGTTTTTATGATTTTTATATCCATACTCATATATATAACCTCCATATTTTTTCAAATCAAGCTCGTGCTTAATTGAGGAATTATACCATAATCATTATACTTTTGCAATTGATAGCAAGACGTATATTTGGTGCTAAATATGGCAAAAGTTTAATATGTTGTAAAGATTAATTTTACCTTGTATAATTAAATGATAAAAAGGGGGGGCTCTTAAATAATGGTAAAACGATTTCATCCCAAAATGTGTGTAGATACTATTTTTAAAATAGATTTAGATCTTTTGAAAAAGCAAGGCGTTAAAGGAATTTTATTTGATATAGATAACACCTTAGTCGCATATGCAACTCCACAACCCGATGAAAAAATAATTGAGTGGATTTGTAAGATTCAACAAAAAGGTTTTAAAGTTGGTTTATTTTCAAATGCAAATAAAAAAAGAGTTGAATTATTTAATAAAAAGCTAGAGGTTTATTCATTAGCAAAGAGTCAAAAGCCTTTTAAAATGGGTTTTATTAAAATTTCAAAGCTAATGGAATTGGAACCAAATGAAATTGCAATGGTAGGTGACCAGCTTTTTACTGATATTTATGGCGGAAATAGGTTTGGCGCGTATACAATTATGGTTAATCCTGTCGATGAATATGAGCCATCATTTATTAAGTTAAAACGTTTATTTGAGAAACCAATTTTAAGAAGATTTAAAAAGGGTGTGGAACGTGGATATAATGAGTAGAAATAAAATAGATGGCGGGACTGGATTAATCTGTTTATTGGGTAATCCTGTAACAAAATCTTTTTCTCCTCAAATTCAAAATATCATAAGTAGCGTAATGAATGTAAATTTAATTTATCTAAATTTTGAGATAGAGCATAATCAATTATCTAAAGCTATTGAAGGGCTTAGAGCTCTCAAAGTTAAAGGATTTAATGTTACTATTCCATATAAAGAAAAGATAATAGAATTATTAGATGAAATATCACCTGAAGCTAAAGAAATTGGAGCAGTGAACACTGTGAAAATGGAGGACGGAAAGCTAATCGGGTATAATACAGATTGGCTTGGATATTATGAGGCTAAGTTAACCTGCACAGGTAAAGGATTTGAAGGTGATTCAGTGCTTATTTTAGGCGCAGGTGGAGCTGCTAAAGCAATTGCAATATGCTGCCTAAAGAATAACTGCGCTAATATAATGATTTACAATAGAACTATAGAAAAAGCCGAAGAATTAGTTAATAATTTAATGAAAAACTATAGTGGTAGGGTTAATTTTTGTAGTATTGATATTTTGAATCATGTAATATCACACAGTACTTTAATAATTAACACAACATCTGCTGGTAATTATTCAAATGTAAACTTAATGCCTATAGGTGAGGAGGTGCCTTTTAAAAAAGGTCAGATTTTTAGCGAAATAATTTACAACCCGTCTGAAACAAAGCTAATGAAATTGGCCCAAAGTAAAGGCGCATTTTGCTTTAATGGGTTTGAGATGTTATTGCAGCAAGCTATAAAATCATGGGAAATTTGGTGCAACAAAAAAATAGAATTAGATAAAATAGAGGAGATTAGAAGTCTTATAAAGGAGACGTGGACATTTTGAGATTCGGACCTGCAGGGAACTCACCCATGTTTTACGCGGAAGGATTTAAACACACTTGGCAGATAATGTCATGGCTTAAAGCTATTGGACTAAATGCATATGAATATGGTGGAGGTAGAGGCGTTAAGATGAGGCGCGAAACCGCAGAACTTATTGGAGATGAAGCACGTTTTAATGACATAAAAATGAGCCTTCATGCACCCTATTATATAAATATGGTAAACACCGAAAAAGAGAGAAGAAGTAGAAATATTGAATACTTTATGGATTCATTTCAAACGGCTAAATGGATGAGCGCAGATAGGATTATTGTGCATACTGGTTCATGTACTGGATTAGATAGGCAGCTTGCATTACAAGTAACAAAAGATTTGATGGCAGACATTATTTTAATGGCAGATGACAGGGGATATGGAAGCATAGCCATATGTCCAGAAGTTATGGGTAAAATGAACCAACAAGGAACACTAGATGAGATAATTGAAATATGTAGTATAGATGAGCGATTGTTGCCGTGTGTTGATTTTGGGCATGTTAATGCACGAAGTCAAGGTGGATTAATAACAAAAGCTGATTTTGAAAATATTTTCAATGATATAGAAAATAAACTAGGTAATGATAGAATGCGAAAAATTCATATGCACTTTAGTAGGATTGAGTTTACATTAGGTGGAGAGAAAATGCATTGGAACTATTCGGATATCAAATATGGCCCAAATTTTGAACCTTTAGCAGAGGTTTTATATGAAAAGAATATACATTCACGTGTAATATGCGAATCTAAAGATGATATGGCACAAGATGCCTTATTATTTAAACAAATATATGAAAAGGTGTAAACTATGATTAGTAAATATTTTAATAGGATTAGAGCATTTAGAGAACTACTAATACAGAAGAATATCGAATGCGGAATAATAACCAACAGTGACAATGTATTTTACCTCAGTGGATTTACTGGTGGAGACGATTTATGTCTAATAATAACTAATAAGGAGTTATATGGTTTAACTGATTTTCGCTATAAGGACCAAATAGCTGAAGAATGTCCGGATTATGAGCCTTTCATATCAAAAAAGGGTAGAATAGAAGCATTAGCCGAGATTTTGCAGAGAATAGGTGTCAAAAATGTAGGTGTTGAAGACAAAACTTTATCGAATTACGACTTTAATAATATGCAAAAATCTTTTAGACTTAATGTTTTAGGCTCAATCAGTGATGAAATAGAGTCTATTCGAATTGTTAAGGAACCGGAGGAAATTGAATCTATTAGTCAAGCTTGTATGATTGCAGATAAAGCATATGAGCATGCAATAAAATATATTAAACCAGGTGTTAGTGAAATAGATATTGCGTGTGAAATTGAGTATTTTATGCGTAAAATGCGGGCAAAAAGACCATCCTTTGATACCATTGTTGCGTCAGGACCTCGTGGTGCAATGCCACATGGAACTGCCTCTGAAAGAATAATTCAAAATGGCGAAGCAATAACTATGGATTTTGGCGCATTTTACAAGGGTTACTGCTCTGATTTGACAAGAACTGTATTTTTAGGTGAGCCTAGTTCTGAATTAGTTAAGATTTATTATGTGGTTAAGGAAGCTCAATTTATGGCATTAAATAATTATAAAAGTGGTATAACAGGAGCAGAATTGGACAAAATAGCAAGAAACTATATTGAAGACTCTGGATATGGAGATAAATTTGGCCATGGGCTAGGACATGGGGTTGGGGTAGCAATTCATGAAGCACCAAGAATTTCGACAGCAGGTAACATTGAATTAAAGGACGGTATGGTATTTAGTATTGAGCCAGGAATATATATAGTAGGCTTAGGTGGCGTCAGGATAGAAGATTTAGTAACACCATTAAATGGTAAATTAAAATTGCTATCGATTGCATCAAAAGATTTAACAGTTCTTTGATTTTGCTACTTGAAATTGGAAAGTACATGGTATATAATTTAAAAGAATATGCTTGTCATGTTTGTTATTTAGAGTTTGGAGGTATAATATTATATGGTATCAGCAGGAGATTTTAGGAACGGTGTTACGTTTGAACTTGATGGAAATGTATTTCAAATTATTGAGTTTCAACATGTAAAGCCAGGCAAGGGAGCAGCTTTTGTAAGAACAAAAATTAAGAATGTAATTACCGGAGCTACTGTAGATAGGACATTTAATCCATCAGATAAGATGCCTAAGGCTCATATAGAAAGAAAAGATATGCAATTTCTATATAAAGACGATGAACTTTATTATTTTATGGATCTTGAGTCTTTCGAACAAATACCTGTCAATGGAAGCACAATAGGTGATTCATTGAAGTATGTTAAAGAAAATGATGTTTGTAAGATTCTTTCATTTAAAGAAAAAGTATTTAGTATTGAACCACCAATTTTTGTAGAGCTGCAGATAATAGAAACTGAGCCAGGGTTTAAGGGCGATACGGCTACTGGAGCAACAAAGCCTGCAATAGTTGAAACTGGTGCAACAGTTAGAGTGCCACTATTTGTTAATCAAGGGGATAGAATTAGAATCGATACACGTACTGAAGAGTACATGGAACGATGCTAATAAAATAAATTACGGAGGTGCAAGGAAATGGGTTATTTATCAGAAAGAATTAGTTACTTGAGAGGTTTGACTGATGGTATGCAGATAGGCGATTCTACGAATCAGGATAGACTGCTTAAAGAGATTATCGAGGTGCTTGATGATGTTGCGTTAGCAGTTGAAGACCTTGAAGATCAACAGGAAGAATTGAATGAAATAGTAGATGAAATTGATGAGGACCTCGGCGAAGTTGAGAAGTCTGTTTATGAGCTTGACGATGAAGAAGATGACGAAGACGACGACCAAGAAGACGATGAATATGATGAAGTTGAATGTCCATCATGTGGCGCGTTATTAAAAATTGATAATGAAATTTTTAATGATGGAAAAGACTCCATTACTTGTCCAAGTTGTGGCGGAGAAATTGAAGTTGACTGGGAATGCGATTGCGAAGATTGTGGTTGCGGATGTGAAGATGATAAAGCTGAAGACAAAGCAGAAGACAAAGGTAAAGACAAAAAGTAATAAGCAATTTAGCTAACTAAAGAGGCTGTAACGATTTTTAACAATCGTTACAGCCTCTTTTAATATATTAATATGTATTTACTTGCAGGTTGCGCTTTGCCCCATATTTTTAGTAAATAAAAAACTCTTTTTAAACCTATTCAGCATTATTTAACAAACTAAATTCAATTTTTAAAATATTGTCATACTCCTAATAAAGCAGCATATATTTTTATGAGGAGGTGAAGGTATGGAATACAAAAGAATAAAAACAGAAGTACTGGACAGGCTGGGAGGTAAAGCTGGCAGGATTTTAAATAATGTGAACGCAGATATAATTGAAAAAATCAGTGAGATTAGAATTAGAGCTAATCTTCCATTAACTCTAAACTTAGGTAAAGAGCATTTCTACATATCAGAAGCAAGCACGATTGTAAATGAAGTACAAGCATATAAACCTGATAGTGACGAAATAGCTGGAGTGTTTCAATCGTTATGTCAAAATTCATTTTACGTATATTCAGAAGATATTAAAAATGGTTTCATAACGATAAAGGGTGGACACAGAATAGGAATAGCGGGTCATATAATACAGGAATTTAATGCAATAAAGAGCGTTAATGATATTTCTAGCTTAAATATAAGAATCTCAAGACAGGTTAAAGGCTGCTGTACTAAGATACTTCCACACATCATTAGAAGCCAGAATGATATATACAGTACGCTCATAATATCGCCTCCCGGTTGTGGCAAAACCACTTTAATAAGAGATTTAGCCAGAGTGTTAGGAACTGGGTGGAGCAATCCGAGCTTTACAGGGGTAAATATTGGCATTATAGATGAGAGATCAGAAATAGCAGCTTGTAATAAGGGCATTCCAACAAATGATGTCGGTCTTAGAACAGATGTGATTGATGGATGTTCGAAGGACAAGGGTATTATGATGATGCTTCGTAGTTTAGCGCCAGATATAATAATAACAGATGAAATTGGTAGTAGGGGAGACGCAGACTCAATAATTTCTGCAATGAATGCAGGTATAAGAATTATAGCGACAGCACATGGTTATAGCTTGGGTGATTTAAATGGAAGAAAAGAAATAATAGATATGGTTACACAAGGGGTATTTGAAAAATATGTGTTGTTAAGCAATAAAAATGGGCCGGGAACCATAGAAGATATACTTGACGGTCAAGCTTGGAAAAAAGCTATATGAATACTTATAGCGTAGTATGCAAAATATTAGGCGCAGCAATGATAATATTTTCAACATATGTTACAGGCAAAAAAATTGAAAAAAATTATACCAAAAGAGTAGAAAAATTAAATGAAATAAAAAGCATTTTGATATATTTAGAAAATTTAATAAAGACAACAAATAAGGTTTTGCAAAGTTGCTTTGAAGTATGTGCCACTCAATATAAAGGGGATGGGTCTAAGATATTTTACGACGCGGCTGATAACTTGAAAATGGAGAGATCAACACCAGAATCCGCGTGGGCAAAAGCAGTTGACGATAATGAGCTTTACTTAAAACAGCAGGATATAAATATTATTAAAGAGTTAGGAAAGTTGCTAGGCGCAACCGATAGAGATGGGCAGGCCGAAAATATTTCAAACGTTATGAAAAGACTAGAAAATCAGCAGATAGAGGCTGAAAAGGAACGAGCTAAGGATGGTAAAGTCGCGGGCAAACTTAGTCTAGCAGTAGGGGCTGGAATTGTAATCTTACTTTTATAAAAAGGATGTGAAGAAAATGAGCGATGTAGATCTTATCTTTAAAATTGCTGCCATTGGCATTATAGTGGCTATTTTACATACACTTTTAACTAAATCTGGACGAGAAGAACAAGCAATGATGGTAAGTTTAGCTGGATTAGTGGTTGTTCTTATGATCATGGCAAAGGAAATAGTCGTTCTTTTTAATACACTAAAGACACTCTTTAACTTATAAGGAGGTTGAGAGGATGGATATGTTCCAGATAACTGCATTGGGAATTATAGCTACAATGTTAGTAACACTAGTAAGAAATTGGAAGCCTGAACTAGCCATTCCAGTAGCTGTTGCAGCAGGGATAGTTATCCTAATATCAATTTCTGGGCAGATAAAATATCTTATAACTGCACTGAACGATATATCAAACAAAACTGGAATAAATTCAGATTATATAGTCATTTTACTAAAAATTACTGGAGTGGCATATTTAACAGAATTTGCGTCTGGGATTTGTAGAGATTCAGGAGAAAGCTCCATTGCAGGTAAAATAGAATTAGCGGGCAGAACGTCTATTCTTTATCTTGCTTTGCCAATAGCACTGACATTATTGCAAACAATTACCTCAATGTTCAATGCAGTGTAAACTTGGAGAAAGGAACGCAAATGAAAAAAACTATAATATTAGTAGTATTTACAATAATAATTTTGCTAACTATGACATGGGTAATTTTAGCAGCGGTCGAGCCTGCTACCGAATCTCAATTGAAACCAATTGAAGATAGCTTGCAAAATTTAGATCGATATTTCGGTGGTGCTCTTGATCCAAAAACTATAATGAGCGACGCAATTCGAGGTAAAATATCATTGTCCCCAGAAAAAATCTTTTTTGCATTTACAACCTCGCTTCTCGGTGAGATTTCAGGAGGGATAGGAGCATTGATTTCTATTGTGTCGATATGCTACGTAACCTCTTTTCTATTTGCGCTTGGAGATTCTGAACGCGTTACAAGTAGTGAAGCAGGCTTCTTTGTGGCTTTTGCTGTATTAGCTCTACAAATTGCATATTCATTTAATCAAACTGCGCAATGGGGTTGGAATGCTATAACTGAAATGCAAGTTTTTATGCACTCATCGGTGCCGCTCTTAGCATCTTTATCCATATCCATAGCTAATCCAACTTTTGTAATAATTGTGCAAAGTATAGCGTATATCATACCAAGCTTTTTTATGCCATTAGCTCTAATTCACGGAGGATTAGGAATTGTGGAAGGAATATCTAATAAATTTAGTTTAAAAGGTATGCAGAATTTGATTAAAAGTATTTTCATGTGGGGCTTAGGACTTAGTATGACTATCTTTACAGGTGTTATGGCACTATCTGGGGTTGTTAGCAAAACCTTTACAAGTGTTGGGGGCAAGACACTGCGTTTCGCGGCTGATTCAATGGTACCTGTGGTTGGGACATATCTTTCTCAAGCAGCAGATGCAGTATTCACAAGTACCGGTATAATTCGCGATGCAGCAGGAATTGGGGTAACTACAGCAATTGTACTAATAGCTGCAGCACCATTTACTAGAGTAATGGCAGTTGTAATATTATATAAGTTAGCGGCTGTTATGGTTCAGCCTGTTGTCAATGATAAAATGAGTAAGGCAATAAACTCTGCTTCAGAATCTATGACAATGATTATGGGGCTTATAGCCGTAATGGGAATTCTTTTTATTATGAATACATCAATATTTATTTCTGCAGCAGGGAGGACCATATGATTGAGTGGATTAGCACAGTAGCAGCAGTTGCAATGGTCTTATCATTAATGAGTATGCTTCTACCAAAGAGCAATATAAAAAATACTGCAATGCTAGCATTTGGCTTAATATTTGTTCTAGTAACAGTAACACCTGTAATTAAATTTGTGTCATCTGGTTCAATAAATATGACAAAAGTAAAAATAGAAAATGAAATTCAAGCAGCTGCAATAAAAGAAGACGCTAACAATAACGATGAATTATATTTAGCTAAAGTAGTTGAAGAATATAAAAATCGCTTAAAAAAAGAAACGGAAAATTCATTAGCTACAATAAGTGAAGTACAATCAGCAGACTTTAATATAACAATAAATGAAAATTATAATGACGATAAATTCGGAGAAGTTCTAAAATTTGAGTGTAAAATTGTATTAAAAAAAGATAACCAGCCAGAAGCAAAAATAAAACCAGTAAATAGAATCAG
>Ga0123336_10003437_pt1 | contig 13221 bp, 10 predicted proteins | sample SSSSmetaG_FD_96466 | JGI IMG/M metagenome (GOLD analysis project Ga0123336, IMG submission 96466) | Glacier valley bacterial and archeal communities from Borup Fiord, Nunavut, Canada, to study Microbial Dark Matter (Phase II) - ​SSSS metaG | ecosystem: Environmental > Aquatic > Freshwater > Ice... | reverse complement strand
GCCCTGATTTGGAAAGTGGTGGCTATGTAACTGCTGTAACAGTGCAGGCTCCACCCGTGCAGCCGACAGTCATCACCGCGCCGATCACGCCATCGCAAATCTCGCGGCGTAGCGCAGCACCGCCAACTCAGCCGCTACCGACCTATACGCCCGCCGATACTGATCCGTATGCGAGCCCGGTCCAACCGAGCTATCAACCGGAACGTTCGGTTTGCGTGCGCTGCGGTTCAGCGAATCTGACGAAGGGCTATGTCGTGGATTTCGGGGATAAATTCCGGCACATTCATTTCGCGCCCAAGAAGATGTCTACACGCCGCCTGAATTCGCTGTGGACACTGCGCCCCTTCAACCGCCTTGCGCGGCTGGATGCGGTCGCCTGTCGCGATTGCGGCGCGGTGCTACTGGTGGTCGATACCGACGAACTGCGCAAGAGCGAACGCCGTCGCCGGGAACCCTAATCGTGTCAACTGGGGAATATTGATAACATGACAGCTCAGAACAATTTTTTATCTGACCCCTACGCAGCACCTCACATGCATTCCCACGTAGGGGTCGCGGCTTGCCCGACCAATTCTACCAATTCCCAAATTGCCCCTTGACATTTCAGAACACATGCTCTATAATGCCATCTACAAGCGATGCGAGCTCCTCTGTTCCGCTCTTACCTCATTCGCTTGTGTAAGTCTCTCGTCTCTGTCTTTTCCCTATCGTGTCCTACAGGACCAAATGCCGTATTCTCGGTTTGGAGGTTGGCGCTGGTGAAGCGCGTAGCCCGTGTGTCATAGGTCGTACTTCGCTTCGTCTGCGGTTCTGCTTGCATCGGTTCGTGTCGGATGGCTGCTGGTCTGTCGCTTCTCTGGTGATTGTTTAGTCCTTGCTGTTGGTATGTTCGTGGGTGCTGTGGAGGTGTACGTTCGAGATACCTTCCGACGTGGGGTTCTGCGTCTGCACTCTGTCAAGATCAACGTCTGTGAGGCTTGCCCGGTTACCACAAAGGAGGAGCGCTCCCTGGCGCGAGACATCTGCCACTGCTTACGGCAAGTCCCCCGTAGCGCGCCGCGTCGTACCTCCCGCTGACGCATTTCTCCCTGTTTCCCGTCTCGCGCACCTTACCAACTTCATAACACGCCCTTCGGCCTTCCGGCTACAACGCTCGGCACGCCCTAATGTGAGCGCGGCGGCTTCAGCCCCGCGCGCCCGCTTGCAGACACGCTCCGGGCTTGCGCACGGCAAGAATACTATCCCTACAAAGTGCGGTGTGGCATGGTGTAGGGACGCCGTTCTTGGCGTCCGCTTTCCTCCGGTTTGCTCAACTGCGTAACATCTAATATGCTTTCAACAACGCTTTCTTGCGTGGTCAGTGTTGACGAAAGACCATCAATGCCTGAAAAATCCACCGTCGATCAAATCCGTGCGCGCTTCGATGCCGATGTCGAACGCTTCTCCGACCTCTCACTTGGCAACCCGGCGCAGGTCGATCAAAAGCTGAGTCTGGAACTGATTGCGAGCGCGGCGGCGGCGCTCACCCCGGACGCGCGGACGCTGCTCGATGTCGGATGCGGCGCGGGCAACTACTCACTGACGATCCTCTCCGCACTACCCAACCTCGATGTGACGCTGCTCGATCTCAGCCGCCCGATGCTCGACCGCGCCGCCGAACGGGTGATCAGTTGGGGCGCACGTTCGCAACAGACGCTACAGGCTGATATTCGTGAAGTCGAAATCAGGCACGACAGCTATGATGTGATTGTCGCGGGCGCGGTCCTGCATCACCTGCGTACCGACGCGGAATGGGAAACCGTCTACGCCAAACTCTACGCGGCGCTGCGCCCCGGCGGCTGGCTATATGTCTACGACCTCGTAGAACAGGAAACGCCCGCGTTGCAAACGCTTATGGCGCGACGCTACGCGGAATACCTGACGGGCATCGGTGGCGAGGAGTACCGCGAAAAGGTCCTCGGCTGGATCGACATGGAAGATACGCCGCGCTCGCTCACGTATCAGGTCAGGGTGATGCGCCAGGTCGGATTCGCGACTATCGAAGTGCTGCACAAGGTGTTGGGTTTCGCGGCCTTCTGTGGTGGCAAGGCGTGATCCTCACCGCCTATCTCGACTTCTGGTTCACCGACCGCCCGCTCGTGGAGCGCGTCGCAGCGTGCGCGGCGCTTGGGCTACGTTCCGTCGAGACGTGGGCATGGCGTACCAAGCCGATGCTCGACCTCGCGGCAGAATGCAGGCGACTCGGCGTGACGCTCAATGACACCTTCGACGACGCGGGCGGGAGCCTCGTCGATGCGGCGGATCACCCACGCGCTCTGGATGCCTGGGCGGAGTCGCTGGAGATGGCGCAGCGCTGCGGCGTGAAGCGGCTGTTCATGTTCAGCAACCAGATCGGCGCGGATGGCTGGGCTGCTCGGCTTTCACATCCGTACTTGCCGGAAGAGCAGTACGCGAACTTGCTGGACGGCGCGGCCAAAGTCATGGCGCTGGTCGAAAAAACGGACATCGAAGTCTGGTTCGAGGCGTTGAATACCTTCCATTTGCACGGCGTCCGCGTCACCACGCAGGCGCTCGCCGCGGATGTCGTGCGGCGCGTGGACCATCCGCAGCTACGCCTCTCGTTCGATTGTTATCATCAGCAGCGCACTGCCGGGAACCTGCTCTGGGGGCTGGACGCCTACCATGGGCTGTACCCGACCGTTCACATCGGGGACGTGCCGACACGCGCCGAGCCGGGGACGGGCGAGATCAACTTTGAGAATGTGTTCCGCAAGCTGGCCGCGCTTGGCTTCGATGGCACAATCGGGCTGGAGTTCACGCCCTCACGTGCGCCGGAAGTGGTCTTGAACGAACTCCGCGCGCTGATCACGGGTGCAGGCTGCCACCTGAACGAATAGCACGCTCAGAGATCAGCCTCGTTTTGCGTCGGCTCGGCAATCGGCAGCCAGAATCCGAATGTACTCCCGACCTGCTCCTGGCTGCGTACCCATACTTCGCCGCCGTGCCGCTCGATGATCGCCTTGACCATACTCAGGCCGAGTCCCGTACCTGGTATCTCTTCCGTACCGGGCTGCTTGGCGCGGTAGAAGCGCTGGAATAGCCGCTTTTGCTGGTCGGCTGAGAGGCCATAACCGTTGTCTTCGGCCTCGAAGCGAATACGCCCGCCGTCGAGGACCACGCGCAGCACGATCTGCCCGCCATCCGGGATGTACTTCAACGCATTGCCGACCAGATTCGCCGTCGCCTGCCGAAGCTGAACCGCGCTCCCAATCACATGGATCGGGCTGCCATCGTGTTCAAGCAGCAGCGAATGCCGTTTAAGTTCGGCGGTCGCCTTTTGCGTCTCGAAAATGTCCTGAACCAGCGTTCCGAAATCAAGCGCAGAATAGGAGGTCTTGCGCTCGGAGTCGATGTGTTCCAGCGTCAGCAGGTCGTCAATGAGCGCCTTCATCGTATGCGCGGATTTGCGCATGTAATACATGAACTGTAACTGTTCTTCATCCAGCTTGCCTTCAAGCGTCATGTTGAACAAATCGAGGTAGCCGATCACGTTGGCGAGCGGATTTTTGAGGTCGTGCGAGGCCATGCGGATCATCTCGCCCTTGAGGTTTTCCAGCTCGCGCACCTCGTCGTAGAGTTTGGCCTGCCTGAGCGCGACCGCTGATTGGCTGGCAAGCGTCTCGAAGAGCAGCACTTCCTCAGCAGAGTACCGACGCTCGCGGCGGCTTTCCGTCGCAAAGGCGAAACCGAGCAGTTCATCGCCCACAAAAAGCGGCGTGACCAGCGCGGTCTTCATCTCCCACTGTGTGAAAAGCGCGGCGGCGGCTCCGCTCAGGACGGGGTTGGATGCGCGCCATTCGAGCGTGTGATGGCGGGTCGTCATTTCCATTAGCATCGGAAATTGATCCAGATGCAGCAGCGTCCCGGTGGTGGGGAGCGTTTCCCGTGCGCCGTCAGTGGTAGAGCTATGGTAAGTTGCCAGCACGCACGCCAGACCTTGATCCCGCTGGAAATCAGCAATCACCGCGCCGGAGACGCTCATCACCAGCGCGATAGACTGTGCGATGCGCGGCAGGATTTCCTCACGCTCCAGACTTGATGAAATGGTGCGCCCTGCCGAATAGAGCGCCGAGGCTTCATCCGCACGCGCTTCGGCTTCGCGGTAGAGGCGCGCGTTATCGAGTGCGGTCGCGGTGCGAATTGCCAGCCGCTTGAGGAATTCCAAATCTTCAAGCCTGAAATGCGCGAGACGTTCACTTTGCAACGAGATCACGCCGAGCAGCTTGCCCTGTGCTTCCATCGGAACGGCAATTTGCGAGCGCATGGAGGCCAGCCAGGGCATGTAATCGGGGTCGGCCAGCAGGTCTTCGACAACCGTGATCGTCTGCGTGAGCGCTGCACGTCCGACGACGCCGTAGGATAGCGGGATCGGGTTCTCGGCATTGAATGGGACGGATTTGCGCGGGAAGCCAAGCGTGACGAGCGGCGTAAGCGCGCTCCCATCGGCTGTCGCTACCGCGATCAGCGCAGTCCGTGCGCGCGTGCGGCGAATTGCCCAATCGGCGGCGAGGACCAGCACGTTTTCGAGATTCAGCGAGGAGTTCAGCTCTTCATCGACGCTTTGCAGCACAGTCAGGTCTTCGACTTGCAATGTCAACTGCTGCTGCGTCTCTTCCAGCGCATCCGCAAGGCGCTGCGCCTCGGTAGCCGCCGCGATGTGTGAGAACAGAATCTCAGTGCGGGTGAGCGCGTCGCCTTCGGGCAGCGGGTCGTCTGCACTCTGCGCAAGCGCGACGTAGCCGCACAGCAGTTTATCGGAGTCGCACATCGGGTAACGGACGACAGCCGCCTTCTCTTCGATAGAGAGATAGCCATGTCCGTAGCGTTCCCCATCATCGGGAAAATCGGCCATCGTGTAGACATAAGCCTCACGGTCCGCGCGCCGTGATACGCCGACCCCCACCGCTGACAGGGTGATCAGCCGAAACTTCGGCTGGGAAAGCTCTATCGTGACCCGTTCCCAGCCCAGCCGCAAAATAGCGCTTCCGGCGGTGGTTATGCGCTCTATCGGGTCCGCGATGGCGGCGAGTTGTTGTATCGTTTCGATGATTGGGTCCAGCATGTGACCCCCCGCTTAGGAACTCATGTACACATTCAAGAGTACGCGAAAGATACTGGTCAGGACATCGGCTTGCAACGGCACAGCATCGAAAGCCATTGCAGCGATTGCGTATTGTTCACCATTGGGAAGTGTGAGCAACCCGCCATCGACATTCACATCGTGGCCGAAAGCATCCGGGCTGGTGGGCGCGAAGTAGCCGACCTTACTGGCGACGACAATTCCGCTACCGCTTGAATACCCTTTGAGCATACTCAATATATCGGTTTTCGTGGAGAGCAATTCTATCACAGAGTTGTAATAACCCTGTTGCTTTCCCGTCGTCGCGAGGTGGTAGTAGAATAGGGCGAGGTCGTGCGGCGAGTAGGTATTGTCGAAGGGCAGCACACGCCCGTTATCGGTGAATACGCGCTTGTCGAGGCTGTGATCGACAATCGAGGGGTTCTCCGTCATCCCGGCCAGCCATTTGTGCATCCCCGATTGTGGCGTGATGCCTACGACTTCACGGCTCCACTGGTTGAAGGCCGTGACCGCGTTCTGTGCTGTTTTCCATTTGGAATTATGCCAGACATAATCGATCACATCTCCGGCCTCGTGGTTGCCACTGAACACGCCCGCGATATACACCCAGCGCAAAATCTGGTTGTGCTGCACAAAGGCGCTTTGATATTCCTTCGGGACGCGCAGCACGTTACGCAGGTTCCAATACTGGATCGGGTAACTGGTCCACAGCGCGCGGTCGATATTCTCGAAGAAGTAGACCATCGCGCCGCCTTTCCACGCAGAAGCAACGGGGACCTGAATCCGCGCATTCACATCCACCGTATCAGCGGGACTGGCAATCGGGACGACAGAGACGCCCAACCGCCGGTCGCCGATGATCGCCTTGAGGTTCGCCGCCAGAATCTGCCCTTTTTCCGAGAGCGAAAGTTTGCGCGAGGGCGGCGGGATTTCATCATCGTAATCGAGCAGGATCGTCGCGGTCGAGGTTGCGGGGTCGAAGGCGAGCGTCGCGCGTGGGCGGGTCCCATCATAATCCGGGTTGATGCGCCAGACGAAATCGGTATTCGGGCGGCGCAGGTTCACGCCGTACACATCGTAGGTGCGGTCGAAGCGCAGCGGGTCATAGCTCACGCGCTGGAAGAGCGGTTTTTCCAGCCCATCGACATCCCAGAAGGCGGCGTTGAGCGCCAGTTTATTGAGCAGCACCGCCGCGCCGTTGATGCCGTAGCCATAACCGAGCGGCGTATCGATGTACGCAGCTTTCGGTTTGATTTCCAAATCCAACACGTCGCGGATGAACGAATATTCGCTGCCTTTCGTATAATCCGCCACGTCGAAGAACGCCTGTAACTGGCGCAACGCGGAAGCCATGTTGGTCAAGCGACCGGGATAGCGGTCGTTCTCGATAAAAGTCAGCGTTACGGTGGTCTGGCGTGGGATACTGACCGACTGTCGCGCCGCGAGCGCGCCCGCTGGAGACGCTAAAACGAACGTCAGCAGCAACATAGAAAACAGGCGGCGTGCTGCTCTCAATCCGACGAAAATCTGCGATCCGTGCATCTTCACACAAATACCAGTGTTATACGACAAGGAAAGTGTAGCGCGTTTTCAACCTGGAGTTGTGAGGACATATGAAACGAAGCCTGTTTTTGGCAGCCGCTGTGCTGATGCTTGCCCTCTCCGCGATTGTCACGCCGCGCGCCCGCGCTGCGCAGGTCGAGCTGCGCTTCACATGGTACAACGATGGACAGGAAGGCCAGGTATTACGCGGCCTTCTGGATAAATTCGAGGCGCAGAACGCCGACATCAAGGTTGTTCTGGATACCATTGCATTCAAGGATTTGCACACCATCCTTGCAGGTCAGGCCGAAGTCGATAAAGCGCCGGACCTCGCGCGCGAGACGGAGCCGCAGCGCTATTATGGCAAGCTGCTCGACCTGACACCGTACCTCAAGGACGCGAAAGCGATCCCGACGCTCTATGCGCAAGCTCTGCTGGATGTCCTCGCTGGACCGCAGAAGGGTGCGATTACGGGTGTCCCGCTCGACTTCACGAGCAGCGGTCCGTTCGTCAACGTCGCGCTCTTCAAAAAAGCGGGCGTCGAGATACCGAGCGACAAGAGCGACAAAGTGACGTGGGAACAGTGGATCGCGGCGGCCAAGCAGGTCCGCGAGAAGACGGGGACCCCGTACACCATCGCGTTCGATTGCAGCGGCCACCGCTGGTTCAGCACCGTCCTTCAATATGGCGGCAAGTTCTTTGACGACAAGGGCAAATTCACGATTGATACGCCCGGCTTCCGCAAGGCCGCCGAGCAGTTGATCGCGTGGCACAAGGACGGCCTAGCTCCGCTCGAAGCATGGGGTGGCGGCTGCGACCCAAACGCGGCGCTGAGTGTGTTCGTCGCGGGTCAGGTTCCGTTCTATTACGGCGGTTCGTTCCGCGTCTCCAGCTTCGACAAGACGATTGGGGACAAGTTTGAGTGGAAAGCCGTCCCGAATCCCTGCGTCGAAACCTGTACCGGGATGCCCGGCGGCGGCTTCATCATCGCCTTCAAGAACACGCAGCATCCGGCAGAGGTGACGCGCGTTCTGGAATACCTATCGAGCAAGGCTGTCGCGTCCGAATTTGCAATCAATTCACCGCTGCTGCCCGCGCGCCTCGACCTGAGCAAGGAAGGGCTGACCTATAAGACGCGCCCCGCTGACCAGCAAACCTTCCTGAGCGCCGTCGCGAAGACCAGTGACGAAGCTTTCAAGCTGCAAAATCATCCGCTGATCGGCGCGGTCAATGTCGAGTCGCGCGACCGTCTGCGGCAGGTCATCACGGGCGAACTCTCGCTCGACGACGCGATCAAGAAGATTCAGGCGAAGATGGACGAGTTGCAGGCGGCGAAGTAGCCAGCAACGATAAGCCATCACTAAAAACCGCCCGGCCATGAATGGATCGGGCTGCTACGATGGGACCTTACCAGCCATCCAATCGTAATAGCGCGGTGGCTTTAGCCCCGCGCGCGAATAGTTGATGAGCGGAGGCTCTCACCCTGATCACTGAAGTTGCAATTCTCAACCTCAAACCCGGCAACTGCGCCGAATTTGAGGACATGTTTAGCTCTGCCGTGCCTATCATACAGGGAACGGCAGGTTACATTTCGCACGAGCTGATCCGCTGCATCGAAACGCCAGACCGTTATCTACTCATCGTGCGCTGGGAAACACTGGAAGCGCACACGGTCGGCTTTCGCGGCTCGCCGCAATATCAGGAATGGAAGCGCCTGCTGCATCACTTCTACGAACCCTACCCACCGCTCGTGGAACACTACGAATCGCTACAATACTGAACCTGACAAGATACTGCTATGGCACTTCTCGCCCGCAAACATCCCTCGAAGCCACGCTACGCGCCGTACTGGTTCCTGCTGCCGAATATGCTTATATTCGGTATTTTCGTGTTGTTCCCGGCGCTCTACAACTTCGGCCTGAGCCTGTACAGCGGCGCGTCGATGTCGAACGCGCAGTACGTTGGTCTGAAAAACTATGAAACGCTGTTCGTCAGGGAAGATTTGTTCTGGCGCGCGGTGCAGAATACGCTCTCGTTCGTCTCCTCGGATGTGATCGCGACGGTGCTGCTTTCGCTGGCAATTGCGATGCTGCTCAACCGCAAGCTCAAACTTCGCGCATTCTTCCGCAGCGCATTCTTTTATCCGGTGCTGCTCTCGCCCGTTGTCGTCGCGCTAATCTGGAAATGGGTTTTGCAGGGGCAATTCGGCGTACTGAATACCACGATTGCGGCCTTCGGAATGGCAAAAGTGCCGTTTCTGCTCAATTCCGGGTGGGCGATGTTCTGGGCGGTGGCGATCACGATCTGGTCATCGGTTGGGTTCTACGCGCTGATTTTGCTCGCCGGATTGCAGGCGATCCCGCCCGTGCTATACGAGGCCAGCGCTATCGACGGCGCGAACTCGCGTGAGCAGTTCTTTAATATCACGCTACCGATGCTCGCGCCGACGCTGCTCGTCGTGGTCATTCTGAGCCTGATCCGTGCCTTCCAGTCGTTTGACCTGATCTACGTCCTGACGAACGGCGGACCGGGAACCGCGACCCTGATGCTTGTACAATATATCTATCGCACCGCGTTCGAGTTCCGGCAATTCGGCTTGGCCGCCGCCGCCTCGTTCCTGCTTGCGGTCGTCCTGCTCATCCTGACGGGCGCGCAGTTGTATCTTGGCCGTCGTCTGAACGACGCGACCTAACCGGAGAATGTTGTCGTGACCTCTAACCAAGCCGTCATTCGCCCACAGGCACGCGGGGGCATCCGTTCCTTTCTGCTCACGCGGCAAGGCCGCGAATGGCCGACCACAGGCGATATATTGACCTATGCGAGCCTCGTGATCGGGACGTTCATCATGTTTGGTCCGGTAGTGTGGATGGCGCTTTCGGCCTTCAAGCCGCAGGGTGAACTCTACAAGCTGCCGCCCGCGCTGTTCCCCGAACAGGTCACGCTGACGAACTTCACCGAAGCGCTGCAACAGTTCCCGTTCCTGACCTATCTCGGCAATTCGATCCTCGTCACGGTAGTTTCAACGATCCTGACGCTGATCATCAATTCGATGGCAGCCTTTGCCCTGAGCAAATATCGTTTCCGGGGACGTAACGCGCTATTCATGATCATCCTGAGTACGCTGGTTGTGCCGCTGTCCGTGATCATGATCCCGGTCTTTCTGGTGGTCGCCAATCTCGGCCTGACGAACAACCTGCTTGGGTTAATTATCCCGCCCGCCGCAACCCCGACGGGCGTGTTCCTGCTGCGCCAGTACATGCTCACGATCCCCGATGAACTGATCGAAGCAGCACGCATCGATGGCGCGAATGAATGGCGTATCTATTGGCAGATCATCCTGCCGCTGGCACGCCCGGCACTGGCTGTCCTCGCGATTTTCTCCGTGATGTGGCGCTGGAACGATCTGCTCTGGCCGTTGATCGTGACGACGCGCTCCGAGCTATTCACACTGCAAATCGGACTTGCCAGCTTTCAGGGCGCGAACGCGACGCAGTGGCATTACATCCTCGCGATGACCGTCCTGAGCCTCGTCCCGATGACGATTGTGTTCGTGTTCCTGCAAAAGTATCTCGTCAAGGGCATCGCGACGACGGGTTTGAATGGTAGCTGACGTGCGGCGGCGAGTCCCGTTCGCGGCGCGTGATGCACTGTGGGCGGGCGCGGCGGCGCTGCTCGGCCTCGCGACGGTGCTGCCACCCTTGCTGCTTGCGGGAGCGATCATCGTAGCGGTTGGGGTTGCGCAGCCGATTGTATTTTATTTCCTGATGCTGGTCGGTGGACCGCTCAAGACGCTGATCGAGACAGAAGCGCATTTCTCACTCGATGTCGGTCAAATCGCATTCGCGCTAACCGTAGCAGGCTATCTCGCACATCAAGTTGCCGCGCGCAAGCGCCTGTTTCCATTCAGTTTGTGGAATGGCGTCACGCTTGCGCTCATCGTGATGATCCTCGGCGCGGCGGGATCGCTCTTCGTCGCGGAGTCGCCCGCGCAGACTGTCTCCGAGCTGGTGAAATGGGCGGAAGTGCTGGTGATTTCGGTCGTCACGGCGGCGCTGGCGGTGCAATATGGGCGCTGGTCGGTCCTCGCGGGGATACTGCTGGCGGGCTGCGTGCAGGCACTAATCGGGCTGTATGAATTCGCGGGCGGGTCCGGCGCGCCGAATTTGCGGATACTCGACAACCGCTTTTTCCGCGCGTTCGGTACTTATGGGCAGCCTAATCCATTTGGCGCAATGATGGAAATCACGCTCGTGCTGACATTGGGATTATTGTTCGGCGCGGGTGCGGCGTTGTATCAGACCGTCCGGGCGCATACGGGATGGGGCGGCCAAGCCACAACCCCTACACCGGACGACGCGCGTGCAATTGTAAGAGTGGACCTGCGTATCCGCCCGAATTTACAGGTCGGGCAAGCCGCGATCCTTGCAATAATCCTGTTAGGGATTTGTGGGCTGCTAGGCGCGGGGTTAATCGCGAGCTGGAGTCGCGGCGCGTGGCTGGGGACAGCGGCAGGTGTCGCGGTGCTGATTATCTTTGCGCCGCGCCGCCGCTGGCTCGGCCTATCGCTGGTGATGGGTGCAGCGGTGATCATCTTCGGGGGCGCGGCGCTCGGACTCCTGCCCAACTCACTGACTGCGCGCCTGAGCGACTTCACGCAAGACCTGACTGGGATCGATGACGTGCGCGGCGAGACGATTACCAGCGAAAGCTACGCGGTGTTGGAGCGCCTCGCGCATTGGCAAGCTGCGGTCGCGATGGCGAATGATCATCCCTGGCTGGGTCTCGGCTTCGGCAATTACGAAGTCGCGTACCCACGTTATGCGCTGATGAACTGGAAATATCCGCTCGGCCACGCGCATAATTATTACCTGAATGCGCTCGCGGAAACGGGCATCCTCGGCTTCGTCACGTATGTGGGCGGGTGGCTCGCGATTGCGTTCGTGACGGTGCGCAGATTGCACGGTACGACCGGAGTGACTCGCGGGCTTCTGATTGGGATGCTTGGCGTGTGGGCGGCCATTGCGGTACACAGCATCTTCGACAAACTTTATGTAAATAATCTCTTCTTGCAAGTCGGCGCAATGTTTGGTTTAATGCTCACCCGACGAGGAACTCATGACCCAATCTAACGTAACGGCTCGCACTGAAGGTATTTCGCTCACCCCGAACGGCATCATCCGGCGTATCGCGCTTCGCTTCGGTGGCAAAAACCCGAAGGAGATGGAGCGCTTTCTCAAGTTCGTAGTCGTCGGCGGGATGGGCGCGGTGATCGACCTTGGCATCACGAATATCCTGCTCGCGACGACTTTCAAGGTCACGCGAGAGAACGCTACGCCCGCGCTCTTCGCCGCTGCGATTGGCTTCACCTGTGCAGTGACGAGCAATTTCATCTGGAATCGGTATTGGACCTACCCGGAGTCGCGAAACGGCAACCTTGTCAAGCAAATTGTGCAGTTCTTCCTCGTCAATCTGGTTGGCCTCGTCATTCGCTGGATTATCGTCCGCTTATTCACCATTCCTTTCGGCGATTTCGTTCAGTACGAGGCTGGAATTTTCTTCCCATCGATTGTCACAACTTGGGCAAAGGACAACACCGCGACCACACTTGGCGCGAACCTCTCCGTACTACTCGCGCTTGTAATTGTGATGCTGTGGAACTTCTTCGTCAACCGCAGATGGACCTACAAGGATGTGAAATAAGCGCGCGGCGGTGCGTATCGGAATCGACTACACCCCGGCAATAGAGCAGGGCGGCGGCATCGGGCGCTACGTGCGGGAATTGATCGCGGCACTCGCGGCACTCGACTCCAAAACGGATTACCGTCTGTTCGTCTCCGGTACTGCACAGGCAATGTTACCCGAAGCGCCGAGTCTCAATTTCACATGGAGGCCGACGCGCCTCACGCCGAAATGGACGGCACGCCTCTGGCATCGCGCGCGTCTGCCGCTCCCGGTCGAAACCTTCACCGGGCGCGTGCGGCTATTCCATGCGACCGATTTCACGTTGCCGCCAACGCTGCCCGGCACGCGGACACTGCTCACCGTTCACGACCTATCGTTCGTCCGCGCGCCGGAAACCGCAAGCCCATCGCTGCGTGCGTACCTGAATGCTGTCGTGCCGCGTTCGGTGCGCCGCGCCGATCACATCCTCGCTGATTCACAGGCAACTAAAGACGACCTGATCGCGCTGTATGGCACGTCAGCGGAGAAGGTGACTGTACTCCTGAGTGGGGTCAATCCGCGCTTCACGCCCATCACCGATGCGGGTGCGTTGCGAGCAGTCCGGCAGAAGTACAAAATCGGGGACGGGCGCTATATTCTGTGCGTGGGGACCGTACAGCCACGCAAAAATTATGAGCGGATCATCCGCGCGTTGGGCGCGTTGCCTTCACAACATCGGGAGGTGAAGCTGGTTATCTGCGGCGGCAAGGGCTGGCTAATGGAGTCAATTGAGCAGACGGTCGCGGAGTTAGGATTAGACAGGTGCGTAGTTTTGCCCGGCTTCGCAGATGACGCCGACCTGCCTGCGCTCTACAGCG